>Ga0209930_1004195_pt1 | contig 13203 bp, 11 predicted proteins | sample ThiBiot_500_biof_2_FD_183948 | JGI IMG/M metagenome (GOLD analysis project Ga0209930, IMG submission 183948) | Wastewater bioreactor microbial communities from Cape Town, South Africa - Thiocy_cont_500_biof (SPAdes) | ecosystem: Engineered > Bioreactor > Thiocyanate-remediating >... | reverse complement strand
CCAGCGTGCCGGGCTCGTTGAGCGCATTGATCAGCAGCCGGGCCATGAAGCGCGACTTGTTGGCCTCGTCCAGATCCCAGCGCACGTCGATCCAGCTTTCCGGCGTGTCGTCGAAGCGTTGCAGCGCCGGCGACTGGATCGGATAGATGGTGATGCCCTTGCCTTCCTCGACGATGCCAACGATGCGATCGCCCGGCACGGCGCCGGCGCGGGCGAAATGCACCTCGGCATTGCCGGCAAGGCCGCGGATCGGCAGCACGTCGTCGGCATCCTCCCCCGCCAGCCGCCCTGCATCGGTCTTGGACGCGCCGGGAATGCGGAAGATCATGCCGGACGCGCTGCGCACGTTGAACCAGCCCTCGCCATTGCTCGGCTTGACGGTAGCGCGCTCATCGGGATGGTCGGGATAGACGGCACGCAGCACGTCGAGCGACGACATCTCGCCGCGGCCGACCGAGGCGATGGCGTCCTCGACCTCCTTGCGGCCAAGGCGGTGCAGCGCCGGCCGCATCACATCCTTGGTGAAGATCTTTCCGGCGCGCTCGAAGGTGCGCTCCAGGATGCGCTGGCCGAGGCCGGCATATTGCTTGCGGATCGCCATGCGGGTGGCGCGGCGGATGGCGGCGCGCGCCTTGCCGGTGACGACGATCTCTTCCCAGGCGGCCGGCGGCACCTGCACGCCGGAGCGGATGATCTCGACCTCGTCGCCATTGTTGAGGCGGGTTACCAGCGGCATGATGCGGCCGTTGATTTTGGCGCCGACCGTGGTGTCGCCGATATTGGTATGGACCGCATAGGCGAAATCGATCGGCGTCGCCCCGCGCGGCAGCGCAATCAGCTTGCCCTTGGGCGTGAAACAGAAGACCTGGTCCTGGAACAGCTCCAGCTTGGTGTGTTCGAGGAATTCTTCGGGGCTATCGCCCTCGGCCAGCGATTCGATGGTGTGGCGCAGCCAGGAATAGGCGTTGGATTCGCGCGACAGCAGTTCCGCGTCGCCTCCCGTCGCCCCATCCTTGTAGAGCGTATGGGCGGCGATGCCGAATTCGGCGATCTCATGCATGCGCCGCGTGCGGATCTGCAGCTCGATGCGCTGGCTCGACGGGCCGACGATGGTGGTGTGGATCGAGCGGTAGTCGTTCTGCTTCGGCGTCGAGATATAATCCTTGAAACGACCCGGCACCACGCGCCAGCGGGTGTGGACGATACCGAGCGCCCGGTAACAGGCGGGGATATCGTCGACGATGATGCGGAAGCCGTAGACATCCGAAAGCTGCTCGAAGGAAAGCGATTTCGACTGCATCTTGCGGAAGACCGAATAGGCCTTCTTCTGGCGGCCTTTGACGAAGGCATTGGTGAGGCCGTTGGCGATCAGCAGGTCGCGCAACTCGTCCTCGATCTTCTTGATCAGGCCCTCGTTGCGGTCTGACAGTTCTTGTAGCCGCTTGGTGATCGTGTCGAAGGCTTCCGGGTTGATATACTGGAAGGAAAGCTGTTCCAGTTCCTCGCGCATGTCCTGCATACCCATGCGGCCGGCGAGCGGCGCATAGATATCCATGGTCTCCTCGGAAATGCGGGCGCGCTTTTCCGGGTTCATGTGCTCCAGCGTGCGCATGTTGTGCAGGCGGTCTGCAAGCTTGACCAGCAGCACGCGCACGTCGTCGGAAATCGCCAGCAGCAGCTTGCGCAGGTTTTCCGCCTGCTTGGCCTTCTTGGTGACGAGGTCGAGCTTCTTGATCTTGGTCAGGCCCTCGACGAGGGCGCCGATATCCTCGCCGAACAGTTCGTCGATCTCGGCGCGGGTCGCCGTCGTGTCCTCAATCGTGTCGTGCAGCAGCGCCACCGCGATAGTGGATTCGTCGAGATGCAACTCGGTGAGGATGGCGGCGACTTCGAGCGGATGCGAGATATAAGGATCGCCGCTTGCCCGCTTCTGCTGGCCATGCTTCTGCATGGCATAGACATAGGCCTTGTTGAGCAGCGCTTCATTGGCATCCGGCTTGTATTTTTGAACCCGCTCGACGAGCTCGTATTGCCGCATCATCCAAGGCTACTCCACAATCAGAAAACGCGCCGATCATAAAAGATCGGCGCGCGATATTGCAATGCGGAAGGACGGTTCGTCCAGAGGCCGGCGATCAATAATCGTCGCTCTTTTCCGGCGGCACCAGGCCTTCGATGCCGGCCAGCAGTTCTTCTTCCGACATCTGGTCGAAGGTGATGGTCTCGGGCAGATCCTCTTCCTCCTCGCCGGCTTCGGACGCGGCCGCGCCGGAAACGCCGATGGCCGAGGCCAGATCGTGTTCGGGCTCGTCGACCTCGACATGCTTCTGCAGCGAATGGATCAGGTCTTCCTTCAGATCGTCGGGCGACAGCGTCTCGTCGGCGATTTCGCGAAGCGCGACGACGGGGTTCTTGTCGTTGTCGCGGTCGATGGTGATGGAGGCGCCCTGCGAGATCTGGCGGGCGCGATGGCTCGCGAGCAGAACCAGCTCGAAACGATTGTCCACCTTATCAATGCAGTCTTCTACCGTGACGCGGGCCATGGTCTGTCCTTTATCGTCGAGTTTTTATGCTTGGGATGCCCGATACAATCAAAAGGCCGGAAATTCAAGTTAATCATGCCGGCGAGCCGATTGCAATCGGCGTCGCGGGCCGTTTGCCGCCTCCAGACCTCGCTTTTATTCAATCCACAGTTGCTTGGAATGTTTCCACACCTGCCCTAAATGACGAATATATGACCTGTTGATAAAGTAGAGATCTCAAAGCCGGTGCGTCTAAATCATGTCCCGGCGGCTTCTGCGGAAGTCGCTTTCGTTCACGCTCTCTTCATGGAAAAGAATTGCGATGTTTGACCCTCGCGAGAAAATTGCTCTCTTCATCGACGGCGCAAACCTTTACGCCGCTTCCAAGAGCCTCGGCTTCGACATCGACTACCGCAAGCTCTTGAAGGCTTTCCAGAAACGGGGCTATTTGCTCAGGGCCTATTACTATACGGCGCTGATCGAAGATCAGGAATATTCCTCCATCCGCCCGCTGATCGACTGGCTGGATTACAACGGCTACAAGGTGGTGACCAAGCCGGCCAAGGAATTTACCGACTCCATGGGACGCCGCAAGATCAAGGGCAACATGGACATCGAGCTGGCCATCGACGCGATGGAACAGTCCGAGACGGTCGATCATCTGGTGATCTTTTCCGGCGACGGCGATTTCACCACCCTGGTCGAGGCTCTACAGCGCAAGGGACGCAAGGTTTCGGTCGTCTCCACCATGGCGACGCAGCCGCCGATGATCGCAGACGACCTGCGCCGCCAGGCCGATCATTTCATCGATCTCTCGACGCTGCGGGCGGAAATCGGCCGCGACCCTTCCGAGCGCGCTCATCGTCCGGTCGAGCCGTCCGATACGGCGACAGAGAGCTGACGCCCCAGCTTTTCGCCCACGAGAAATAGTGCTCGCGCGAACGCGCCCATTAAGGGCTCCTTAAGGGTAACTTCTACAATAAGATTGACATAAGCTAACTTGCGGCGTCCCGCGGCAGGCCGGCTTGTCACTCTTGTCCCGACGGGATGCACCAATTGGCGAACGATCTCATGAAAAATCCCGACTCCAACATCCGTCAATTGCGCGAAAGACTGGATTTCGTCAGCCTGAATGCCGAAAGTGTCCAGGGGATGTCGGAAATTTCCGAGGTCATCGTCGGCTCGCTCGACCATGCGCTCGACACGTTCTACGCCCGCGTCAAGTCCGTGCCGGAAACGGCACGCTTCTTCTCCAGCGATGCCCATATCGGGCAGGCCAAGGCCATGCAGAAGAAGCATTGGGCGCGCATTTCCTCCGGGCGTTTCGATCAGGATTACGTCAACGCCGTCACCACCATTGGCCGCACCCATGCCCGCCTCGGACTCGAGCCGCGCTGGTATATCGGCGGCTACGCGCTGATGGTCGAACAGATCCTGCGCGCCGTCATTGGCCATGAACTCAAGGGCTTTCTTCAGGAAAAGAAAGCGAGAAGACTGTCGGCCAGCCTGTCGGCGATCATGAAGAGCGCCTTTCTCGACATGGACTATGCCATCTCCACCTATCTGGAGGCGCTGGCGGTCGAACGCCAAAAGGCCGAGCAGCAGCGCCTGGCGCTGGAAGCCGACCAGGAAGAAGCGTTGAAGGCGCTCGACAATGCGCTCAACGACCTCGCCGACGGCGACCTGACCTCGACCATCGAGGCTAAACTGGCGCCGCAATTCGACCGTCTCAAGGAAAACTTCAACAAGTCCGTCGCCGGCCTCGAGCGCACTTTCGCCGAAATCATCAAGGCCTCGGAACTCGTTGCCACCAATTCGCAGGAACTGTCGACCGCGACCGACGACATGTCGCGGCGTACCGAGCAGCAGGCAAGCTCGCTGGAGCAGACGGCGGCCGCCCTGGAGGAGATCAAGACGATTTCCGAGCAATCGGCGATCCGCAGCCGCGACGCTCGCAACGCGGTCGCCGAATCCGCCGATGCCGCCAACCGCTCCGGTGAGGTGGTCGGGCAGGCCGTGCAGGCGATGAGCGCCATCGAGACATCGTCGCAGAAAATCACGCAGATCATCGGCGTGATCGACGAGATCGCGTTCCAGACCAATCTGCTCGCGCTGAATGCCGGGGTCGAGGCGGCGCGCGCCGGCGAAGCCGGGCGCGGCTTCGCCGTCGTGGCGCAAGAAGTGCGCGAACTCGCCCAGCGTTCGGCCAACGCCGCCAAGGAAATCAAGTCGCTGATCGACAAGTCCTTCCAGGACGTCATGCTCGGGGTATCGCTGGTCAACCGCACCGGCGAGGCGCTGTCGAGCATTGGCCAGCAGGTGCATGGCATCAACGAACATATCAGCGCCATCGCCACCTCGGCGCAGGAGCAATCGACCGGCGTTGCCGAAATCAACACCGCCGTCTCCAACATGGACCGCGTGACGCAACAGAATGCACAGATGGTTCAGGAAACCTATCTCTCGACCCAGAACCTGACCCAGGCCAGCGACACGCTCGCCCGTCTCGTCTCCCGCTTCAAGGTCGGCAGTTCGATGACTTATCAGGAACGGACGGTCGAGTATCAGCGGCGGTATGCCTGACGAAAAACGGCGCGCCGGAAACCGGCGCGCGATTGAGGAACGCCCTGCCCGCACACGCTACGTCATCCCTCGGCTTAGGATCTACAAACGTCTCATAAAATCGAAGCGGTGCAGATCCTTGGGGCACAAGTCCGAGCATTGACGGAAGAAGGGCCTCAGCCCGTCTTCAACAGCCGCGACTTCTGCCGGTTCCAGTCGCGTTCCTTCTCGGTCTCGCGCTTGTCGTGCAGCTTCTTGCCCTTGGCGAGCGCCAGTTCGAGCTTCGCCCGGCCCTTGTCGTTGAAGTAGATCTTCAGCGGCACCAGCGTCATGCCCTCGCGGTTGATGGCGGCGCGCAAGCGGTTGATCTCGCGCTTGCCGAGCAGCAGCTTGCGGCGGCGGCGCGGCTCGTGGTTGAAGCGGTTGGCCTGCAGATATTCCGGCAGATGCGAATTGATCAGCCAGATCTCGTCGCCCTCGTCCGAGGCGTAGGATTCGGCGATATTGGCCTTGCCCTCGCGCAACGACTTGACCTCGGTGCCGGTCAGGACCAGACCGGCCTCGTAGGTGTCGATGATCTCGTAGTTGAACCGCGCCTTGCGGTTTTCCGCGACGATCTTTCTGACCGTGCGTTCGCTGCCTTTCGGGGCCATATCCGTCATCCATCGATAGCAAGACCGCCAAACCGGATCCGGTTTGGCGGTCGTTCAGGCCTTATGTAAGGCAAGTGGAGCGCATTGTGAAGACGAGGCCCGAAATGGCGCCTTGCCTTGTTCAACGCAATTCCGAACCGCCTCACACTTTGCTGGAATTGCTTTCAGTTCAGCAGGCCCGCATGGCGCAGCGCCGCATCGATGGCCGCTTCCGTCACCGGCTCCAGCGTCGAGAGCAGCGGCGAGCGCGCCGTGCGGTTCAGGCGGCCGAGCTTCGACAGCGCATATTTGGCGCCGCAGACGCCGGGCTCCAGGAAGATTGCCTTGTGAAGCGGCATCAGCCGATCCTGCAATTCCAGCGCCGCGGCGAAATCGCCTGCCAGCGTCGCCTTCTGGAAGTCGGCACAGAGGCGCGGCGCAACATTGGCCGTCACCGAAATGCAGCCGACGCCGCCATGGGCGTTGAAACCGAGGGCAGTTGCATCCTCGCCGGAAAGCTGGACGAAATCCTTGCCACAGGTGATGCGCTGTTCCGACACGCGCTCAAGGCGGCCGGTGGCATCCTTGACACCGATAATATTCGAATGCGCCTTTGCCAGCACGCCCATGGTTTCCGGCGTCATGTCGACAACCGAGCGACCGGGAATATTGTAGATGATGATCGGCAGGCGCGTGCCTTCGGCAACCGCCGCGAAATGCGCGATCAGGCCCTTCTGCGTCGGACGATTATAATAGGGGGTGACAACCAGAAGGGCATCGGCGCCGGCAGCTTCCGCGTGCCTCGCCAGCTCGATCGCTTCAGTGGTGTTGTTGGAGCCGGCGCCGGCAATGACCGGCACGCGTTTTGCCGCGACCTGAATGCACAGCTCGACCACACGTTTATGCTCGGCATGCGAAAGCGTCGGGGATTCGCCCGTCGTCCCGACCGGTACGAGGCCGTGGCTGCCTTCGGAGATCTGCCATTCGACATGCTTGACGAAGGCATCCTCATCGATGGCGCCAGCCTGCGTGAAAGGTGTGACGAGAGCGGGAATCGATCCCTTGAACATGCAACGCTCCTTGAGGCCGCCGCTCATGCTTCGGCCGCATTCCGTGATTAAAGCTGGCGCACCATAAACAGGTGCTTGCGTGACGACAAGCTGGCAGAGACGCCAAGCCGGATATTTCCCGAAACCGGACTGCGGCTGGCGCAGGCAAGCCAATTTCATGCGCAAGCCATCGTCGTTATGCTAGGGTTAAACACACTCAGCCTGAAACGATTGCGTTCTCAGCCTGAGCTGTCCTTCTGTCCGATGCCGTTTTCCGCCGGCGTTCAAGGAGCGCAACACCGGATGAAAATCTCCGCTTTCCTGCTTTCGTATACAGGCCTTGCCGCGCTCTGCGCCGGCAGCCTGATGGCAAGCCCCCTGGAGAACGGCTTCCTGCCGGTGCCGAAATCCAGGCCGGCGCTGGAGGCAATGACGGCGCCCGCCGATCCCGCTCCGCCGGTTCCCGTCGTCGCCCCGGCGCTAAAGGCGGGGCTGGATGCGCTGTCTAACAAGGATCCGGCCCGGGCGCTCCTCATTCGCGATTCCATGCCGGCGGCCGAACTCGACCGGCACCTGCTCACCTGGGCGATCGTCATGTCGCGCCAGCGTGGCGTTCCTTCGCATGAGATCGCTGCCGCGCAAAAGGAACTGACCGGCTGGCCGGGGCTGGCGCGGCTGCGGGGCAATTCCGAAAAGGCGTTGTTCGAGGAAAATCCGCCACCGGCCGATGTCCTTGCCGCCTTTGGCCAGACGGCGCCGGAAACCGTCGAGGGATCGCTAGCCCTGGTGCGCGCCTATGTCGCCAGCGACGATGCCGCCAAGGCCAGCCCGATCCTGCGTCGGCTCTGGGCCAGGGAAGCCATGGACAAGCCGACCGAAGACCGGATCATCAAGGATTATGCCGGCTTTCTGTCCGTGGACGACCATCGCATGCGCATGGATTTCCTGATGTTTCGCAGCCGCATCGCGCAGGCCAAGCGCTTTGCCGAGCTCGGCCAGGCCCAGTCGCTGTATGCGGCCTGGGCGGCGGTGATGCAGAATTCCTCCAAGGCTCTGGCGCTGATTTCCGCGGTCGATGTCCGCTTCCGCAACGATCCCGGCTATCTCTTCGCGCGTATCGAGCTTTTGCGCCGGCAGAGCAAATATACCGATGCCGCTGCCCTTTTGCGTCAATTGCCGAAGGACCGCGAAAAGCTGGTCAATCCTGCGGAGTGGTGGTCGGAGCAGCGCATCGTCAGCCGCGGTCTCGCCGACCGCGGTCAATTCAAGGCCGCTTACGACGTCGTCGCCGCCTCGGTCGCCACCGATACCAGCGACGTGGTGGAGGCGGAATTCCATGCCGGCTGGTATGCGCTGCGCGGGTTGAAGGACGGCGCCACGGCCGCGCGGCATTTCAAGCGCATTCTCGATACCTCCAGCCGGCCGCTTTCCGCATCGCGCGGCTGGTACTGGCTCGGTCGGGCCGCCGAAGTGGGCGGGCCCGGCACGCCGCAGGGTTATTTCTCCCGCGCCGCCGCCTATCCCGGCACGTTCTACGGCCAGCTTGCCGCCGCACGGCTGAAGAACAATGCCGTCAGCGTCTCCTATCCGCAGCCGACGGAAACCGATCGCCAGCGTTTTGCCGCCCGCGAGGCCGTGCGCGCCATCGACCGGCTGGAGGCCGCCGGCCATGGCTGGCGCGCCAACAGTCTTTATCTGGCGCTGGCCGAACAGCTCGACAGCCCCGGCGAACTGGCGCTCCTGACGGCGCGGGCCGAAACCGGCATCGGCCATCAATTGTCGCTGCAGATCGGCAAGATCGCCTATGGGCGCGGCATCGATGTCGCAGCCCTTGCCTTCCCGATCGGCGCCATTCCCGATAGCGCCAACATCTCTTCCTCCGGCAAGGCGCTGGCTTATGCCATCGCCCGGCAGGAAAGCGCCTTCAATCCTGCCGCCGTCTCGCGCGCCAATGCCCGTGGCCTGCTGCAGCTCCTGCCCTCGACCGCCAAGGCCGTGGCCGTGCGCCACGCCATGTCCTTTTCGGCCGACAAGCTGACCACCGATGCCGGCTACAACGCCACGCTCGGCGCGCATTATCTCGGTGAGCAGATCGACGCCTTCGGCGGCTCCTATATTCTCACCTTCGTCGCCTACAATGCCGGACCGAAACGCGTGCCGGAATGGATCGCCCGGTATGGCGATCCGCGCGGAAAATCCATCGACGAGGTGGTCGACTGGATCGAGCGCATTCCCTTTTCCGAAACGCGCGGCTATGTCCAGAGAGTGATGGAGAATTACCAGATCTACAAAAGCCGGCTGGGCCAGAGCGCCGATATCGAACACGATCTACGCTTTGGCAGGGGATAGGCGATCGGACTGGAAACTATTTGGGGGACTACAATGGACAACGGCTTCACGCCGCGAACTTTCGCCAGTCCGGATGGGCTGACGCTGTATGCCCGCGATTATGGTTTGCAACTCGACGACACGGTTCCGATCGTCTGCCTGGCCGGCCTGACGCGCAATTCCCGTGATTTTCACCAGCTTGCGCTTTTCCTTTCGCGCGATGCGGCAAGACCGCGCCGGGTTCTGACGCTGGATTATCGCGGCCGCGGGGAATCCGACCGCGACCACAACAAAGCCAATTACAATCTGCTGGTCGAGGCACAGGATGTGATCGCCGCCTGTGAGGCTTTTGGCATAGACCGCGCCGATTTCATCGGCACCTCACGCGGCGGGCTGATCCTGCATCTTCTTGCGGCCATGCGGCCGGCGCTGCTGCGTCGCATCGTGCTCAACGATATCGGCCCGCGCATCGAAACCGAGGGCCTGAAACAGATTCGCAATTACCTGAGCCGGACACACCTCTCCTCCGACTGGCCCTTGGCCGCTCTGGCACTCAAATCCGTTCACGGCCCCGCCTTTCCGATCCTTGAGGATCGCGACTGGATCGACATGGCGCAGGCGATCTACGCAAAACGCAACGGCATGATCGAGGCCGATTTCGACCGGGCGATCGTCGAGCAACTCCAGGCGGCCGATCTCGACCAACCCCTGCCCGACCTTTGGGCACAATTCGAGCAGATGACATCCATGCCGCTGCTGATCGTGCGCGGCGAAAACACCGCCCTGCTTTCCCTGGAAACCGTTTCCGAAATGCAGCGCCGACATCCGAACGCGATGCTTTTGTCCGCCGGCGGCCAGGGCCACGCCCCCCTGCTCCATGTCGACGGAATCGCCCCTGTCATCGCCGACTTCCTGAACGCCTCCGACTAACCTTAGCCACGTCCCCATCTCCGGGATACACGGCTTCCTATCCCGCAACAGAACCGAATTCATTGCTGCCGTCGGATGCTTGCTCCGGCGAACGCAGCTTATTGATCGATTGCAGCGCACCAATGCCAAAGCCTGGCGTCCTGAGACCCAAAACGAAAGAAGCCCGGCTTTTGGCCGAGCTTCCCTTCAACAAGCCGAAGCCTGATGATTAGAACGTGCGCTGGAAGCGAACCATGCCGTTCCACTGATCTTCGTCGATCGAATCCCACTTGGTGTAGGTGACTTCCGGCTGGATCAGCAGGCCCGGTACCGGGTTCCACTTCAGGTTAGCAGCAGCAGCGAAGGTTTCGTTGTCGGTGTAAGCGAGCTGCAGGTTGGCGCCGAGCGTGTCGGAGAACTTGCCGCCGATGCCGCCCCAGACAGCCCAGTCGCCCCACGGACCGTAGGTGTCGCCCGGTGCGAAGGCGTTGGTGGTGTCGCCGTCGGTGCTCCATGCGCCCATCAAGAAGGCAGTGATGTTGCCGAAGGTGCCGTCCAAGCGAGCCTTGATCGCGCCTTCTTCAGCATGGCTGTCGTAACCGCCGACGACCGAGAAGCCGAATGCGCCGGTGGAGTAGCCGAGACCGCCGACAACGTTGACCTTGTAGTTGTCGTCATCAACGTAACGGGCATTGCCCCAGACGTCGGTGCCGTTGCGAGCGAGGCGAGCGTCTTCAACCGAGACGACAGCCTTGAAGCCATTGCCGCCATCGTAGTTGTAGGTGATCTGGTTAACTTCGAAGCCACCGTAGGAGATGACGTCGTCGTTGATGATGTCGCCAGCGTAGTTCGTGAAGACGGTGTAAGCCGAGTCAGCGAGACCGACGGTGAAGCCAGCGAGCTGAATGTTGGCAGCGATCAGCGAAGTCGTGGTGTGAACGCCGTCGTTGTAGGTGCCGTCAAAGTCGAAGCGGGTGACGATCTGCGTCTTCAGCGGGCCGTATTCGGTGTCGCTGGCCGAGTCGAGGTAGATTTCAGCGCGCGACTTGGTGCGCCAGCCGAGGTCGCTGTTGGCGACGTAGGAGTTTGCAGCCTGAACGTCGAAGCGAACGCGACCGCCGACCTTCAAGCAGGTTTCGGTGCCGGGAATGTAGAAATAGCCAGTGCCGTAAGCGTCGCAAACGCGGACATATTCCATCGGCTCAGGCTCGGCAGCAACGATGGCGTCGGCAGCCTGGGCACCGGAAACTACAGCGAGGGCTGCAGCGGAGCCGAGAAGAAGGCTCTTGATGTTCATTTTTGACCTCCAGTCAAAGTTTCATTTGGGTTTGGGTTCTTTTGCTGAAGGACAGCGTTCCCTGCCCCATTCCCGTGTTACAGAAGACGGACGATCCACCGCCTCGCTTCTGAGGGTGAAAATACAAGACCGGGCGGCGCGCGCAATCATCAACTTGTCATCCAGACGTCATTTGCACCGTGTTGCATCGGGCCTGTTGCCAAAAAAACACAAACACCCCTTCCGGCCGCCCCAGTTGTTAACAAGGGATTAATAAGTACCTGGAAAGAGAGGCTGTTTTACCAATGGCCCTTCTATCGGCAATATGCTTTTAAGAGCATAGGGCGGCGATTATGTTTATCTAAAGTTGTATTTTCTTGTCGAGCTTTGCGATTCCCTGAAGCGGGGACGCAGACTCGCTGCTGCGCGTTCACGGTCGAGGCCTCAAATCCCTTTCGAATCGTCGCTGCGACTCGTCCACGGAATCGGCGGAAGATTCGCGCGGAATCGCTACTCACCCCGCAACGAACGGCCGGATGAACGGCATCGCCTCTTACGCATGCGGCAAAGCCCAGAAAAGGTCAGTCCATTTGCTGAAAGCTATATCGCAATTTCAGACAGGAGGCATAACGGCATGGATACGCGTGCGCGATCGTTGTCATCCCAGATGAAAGAATGGACTCTCGCATCCGCGCTGGTGTGGATCGTCCGAAGGTCTGTCAAAGAAGTTGACCGGCTCGCTCCAGACAGTCGTCTTTATATTGGCCGCCTTGGCGATTTGATAGCCGATTGCGAAGAAGCGTGGATTGAAGAACTCCGCCCATCGCTTTTCACCGGTACTCTCCAGGTGGTTGCCGCAGGTTCACCGGCAACGGCGGGCGTTGGGGCATTGGCCAGCTTCACCGTGTTCTGACCCGCCGCACCTATATCGGCGAGCATCGCTTCAATCACCGCGCCAACAAGGTCGTGGTGAAGCCCGAAGAAGAAATCATCAGCGTCCCCGCGCCGCCCCCGATCGACCTTGAGATATTCAAGGCCGTTCAGAACCGTTTGAAGGTCAACAATCCGAAGATGACGCCGCCGCGCGTCGTCAGCGGCCCGAACCTGCTGACCGGCATTTGCCATTGCGGCAATTGCGGAGGCGCCATGACGCTGAGCACCGGCAAGAACGGCCGCTATCGCTACTATGCCTGCTCGATCCGGGCACGGCAGGGCGACACAGGCTGCAAAGGCCGCGCGATCCCAATGGATAAGCTCGACCGCGTGGTGGTGACGCATATAAAGTAGAGGCTACTCGATCCCGAGCGGATCGAAGACGTGCTCGCCTCGCGTCTGGATCGCCGGCAGGAGGGCGTCGAGCGACGCAGCCAGCATATCGCCGAGTTGAACCACCGCGCGGCCGAAGCCGACAACCGCCTCAAGCGCCTCTACGACGCCATTGAAGCCGGTTCGCTCGACCCTGCCGAATCCTCCCTTGGCGAGCGAAGCACGCACCCGACTGCGGCTTGGAAAGGGCGGCTATCGGCGGGAACACGTCCGGGCCTTCGCCCAACACGTCGAGGTCGCAGACGACGCCATCTACATCAAAGGAAGCAAAAACGTCCTGTTGAGGACGCTGGTAGCCGCCAAGGGAGGGAAATCGGCGGGATTCGGCGTTCCCGGTTTTATACCGAAGTGGCGGAGAGGAAGGGATTCGAACCCTCGATACCGTTCCCGGTATACGCCCTTAGCAGGGGCGCGCCTTCGACCACTCGGCCACCTCTCCGGTGGAGCCCTGATATGGGGAAACGCTTTGGCGTTCAAGGCCTTTTTTCAATGTTCCGTCATTTTTTCGCGCTGGGACTTTTACAGAACAAAACATGTCAATGCGGAACGTGACAGGAACGTGCCAGCCACTTCGTCACGTGGCTGGCACGTGGAGTCTC
>Ga0209930_1004188_pt1 | contig 13226 bp, 14 predicted proteins | sample ThiBiot_500_biof_2_FD_183948 | JGI IMG/M metagenome (GOLD analysis project Ga0209930, IMG submission 183948) | Wastewater bioreactor microbial communities from Cape Town, South Africa - Thiocy_cont_500_biof (SPAdes) | ecosystem: Engineered > Bioreactor > Thiocyanate-remediating >... | reverse complement strand
CTTCCGCTCGCTGCTCGCCGACACGCTCCGGGGCGTCCCGGCCTCGACCCATTACGCGGATCTCGACTTCTGAACGAAGCCGGCCGCGATGGCGCTCACGATGTCGCCCTTGCGGCCGAGAAGACCCGCCTCGTCGCCGATGCGCTGAGCGAGGGCTTCGATGCCGTCCGCATCGCCGCGCCCGATGCCATCCCCCAAGCGGCGCCGCGCCTGCGCGCCTTTCTCGAAGCGGGACGGCACGGCACCATGGCATGGATGGCGGAGACCGAGGCGCGGCGCGGCGATCCGCGCATGATCTGGCCGGATGTCCGCGCCGTCGTGATGCTCGGGCTCAATTACGGCCCCGAGACCGATCCCCGCGCCATCCTCGCCAAGGCAGATCGCGGCGCGATCTCCGTCTATGCGCAGAACCGCGACTATCACGACGTCATCAAGGGCAAGCTGAAGCTGCTCGCCGGCCGCCTCGCGGCGCGCAGCGGCGCCGAGGTCAAGGTGTTCGTCGACACCGCGCCGCTGATGGAAAAGCCGCTGGCCGCCGCCGCCGGCATCGGCTGGCAGGGCAAGCACACCAATCTCGTCTCGCGGAAGTTCGGGTCCTGGCTGTTCCTTGGCGCGATCCTGACCGCGCTGCCGCTCAAGCCGGACGAGCCCGAGCGCGACCATTGCGGCTCCTGCCGCGCCTGCCTCGACGCCTGCCCGACCGCCGCCTTTCCGGCGCCCTATCAGATCGATGCGCGGCGCTGCATCTCCTATCTCACCATCGAGCATGCCGGCCCGATCCCGCCCGAGTTCCGCGCCGCGATGGGCAACCGCATCTATGGCTGCGACGACTGTCTCGCCGCCTGCCCGTGGAACAAGTTCGCGCAGGCCGGCGCCGAGATGAAGCTGAAGGCGCGGGCGGACCTTGCCGCGCCCCGCCTCGCCGACCTTGCGAGGCTGGACGATGCCGCCTTCCGCGCGCTGTTCTCAGGTTCGCCCGTGAAGCGCATCGGCCGCGACCGCTTCCTGCGCAACGTGCTGATCGCCATCGGCAATTCGAAGGACGCGTCGCTGGTCCCGTTGGTTGTGGAGCGCCTCGGCGACCCCGCCGCGATCGTCCGCGGCGCCGCCATATGGGCGCTGGGTCGGCTGGATCCGGAGCGGGCGAGGCTGGAGGCGCATCGGGCGAGCGGAGAACCCGATGCGGACGTGCAGCGGGAATGGCGTCAGCTCGCGCGCGGCGATCTTGTCAGCGGATAGCCGCGGTCAGAACGGCACGTCGCGTACCTGCGTCCCGTCCCGCGCGTCGTCGAATGTCGGCGCAGCGGCGAGCAGCGCGCCAATCGAGCACGTGCCGGTCGGGGAAGGAACGGGGTGCCCGAGTTCGCGCGCCGCCTCGATCCAGGCTGCGATCGCATCCTGAACCCTGGCGAGCGCCTCCTCGGGCGACGCGCCGTCGCTCATGCAGCCGGGGAGGTCCGGAACGCTCGCGACGAAGCCACTGCCGTCTTCCTCGGCCAGCGGCTCGATGAGGACCTGATAGCGAAGCGCCGCCAAGGCTCGCCTCCCACCGTTCACCCCTTCAGCACCTTCTTCTCCGCCACCGTCGTGTCGGCGTTGAGGCGGTAGACGATCGGCACGCCCGTCTCGAGCTCCTGCTTGAGGATCTCCTCGGGCGTCAGGCCTTCGAGCGCCATGATGAGGGCGCGCAGCGAATTGCCATGTGCCGCGACCAGGACCTTCTCGCCGCGCATCACGGGCGGCAGGATGTTGAAGAGATAATAGGGCCAGACGCGGGCACCGGTGTCCTTGAGCGACTCGCCGCCGGGCGGGGCGATGTCGTAGGAGCGGCGCCAGATATGCACCTGCTCCTCGCCCCATTTGGCGCGGGCATCGTCCTTGTTGAGGCCCGAGAGGTCGCCATAGTCGCGCTCGTTGAGGGCGAGGTCGCGCGTGGTCGGGAGATCCGGCTGGCCGATTTCCTCGAGGATCAGCTTCAGCGTGTGCTGCGCGCGGGTCAGCACCGAGGTGAAGGCGATGCCGAACTGCAGGTCGAGCGCCTTCAGCCGCTTGCCGGCGGCGCGCGCTTCCTCGACGCCCTTCGGCGTCAGGTCGGGATCGCGCCAGCCGGTGAAGAGGTTCTTGAGGTTCCAGTCGCTCTGGCCGTGGCGCACGAGCACGAGGATGCGGTCCATGGGCTGTTCCTTGGGAGGGGAGGTCAGGAGAAGCCGAGCACGTCGGCCATGGAATAGCGGCCGGGCTTGCGGCCCCTGGCCCAGAGCGCGGCCTTGACGGCGCCGCGCGCGAAGATGGCCCGGTCGGCGGCGTGATGCGACAGCGTGATCGTCTCGCCTTCGCCGGCGAAGAGCACCGAATGATCGCCGGCGACCGAGCCGCCGCGCAGCGTCGCAAAGCCGATCGTCCCTTCGAGGCGCGGACCGGTATGACCGTCGCGCACGCGCACCGAGGCGTCGGCGAGCGAGACCTCGCGGCCGTCGGCGGCGGCCTTGCCGAGCAGCAGCGCCGTGCCGGAGGGCGCATCCACCTTGTGGCGGTGGTGCATCTCGAGGATCTCGATGTCGAAGGACGGGTCGAGCGCCCGTGCCGCCTGGCGCACGAGAAGGGCGAGCAGGTTGACGCCGAGGCTCATATTGCCGGACTTGACGATGACGGCATGGCGCGCGGCCGCGTCGATCGCCGCCTCGTCGTCGGCGGAAAGGCCGGTCGTGCCGATGACATGGACGATGCGCGCCTGCGCCGCGATCTCGGCGAAGGCGAGCGTCGCGGCCGGGCTGGTGAAATCGAGCACGCCGTCGGCCTTGGCGAACACCGGCAGCGGATCGTCGGTCACGGCGATCCCGGCCGCCGGCAGCCCGGCGAGCGTGCCGGCATCGGCACCCAGCGTCTCGGCGCCTTCGCGCTCGACAGCGCCGACGAGCGTCACGCCTGGCGTCTCGTGGATGATGCGGATCAGCGTGCGGCCCATCCGTCCGCCCGCGCCCACGACGACGAGGCCCATATCGGTCATGTTGCGAAGTCCCAGCTTGTCCGCGTCCCTATAGCAGGGGCGGCGCGGGCATGAAACGCCGCTGATGCCGCGCCGGTGCCGCGGCGAGGGCTATTTCGCGATCGCGAGTTCGATTTCCGAGAGGATCGAGCGGGCGACGCCGCGCGGATCGGCCGCCGCGATGATCGGCCGGCCGACCACGAGATGATCGGCACCGGCGGCGATCGCGTCGGACGGTGTCGCGACGCGCTTCTGGTCGCCGGTCGGCGCGCCGCGCGGGCGGATGCCGGGCGTCACGATCGACATGCCCGCCCCGACGATTGCCCGCATCGCGCGCGCCTCTTCCGGCGAGCAGACGATGCCGTCCATGCCGGCAGCCCGTGCATCGGCGGCGCGGCGCGCGACCAGTTCGGCGACGCCGCCCGCGAAGCCGGCGGCGGCGAGATCGGCCTCGTCCATCGAGGTCAGCACGGTCACGGCGAGGAGGCGGAGCGCCGCGTCACCCTTGCCGGCGACCGCGGCGCGCATCGCCTTCGGATAGGCGTGGATGGTGCAGAAGGTCATGCCGAGCCGCGCGATGTTCTCCACCGCGTGCTCGACCGTGTTGTCGATGTCGAGCAGCTTGACGTCGAGGAACACCTTCTTGCCCTGGTCGACGAGGCGGCGGGCGAAATCGAGGCCGCCGGCGAAGGTGAGCTGCAGCCCGACCTTGTAGAAGACGACATCGTCGCCGAGCGTCCTCACCATCGCCTCCGCCTCGGCGACGGTGGGCAGGTCGAGGCCGACGATCAGTTTGTCGCGCATGTCGAGGATGGGCATTGGCGAGGTCTCGCTTCCGGGGACGGTTCAGCTGTCGGGGACGAGGCGGCGGGCGGCGAAGACGGTCTCGCGGGCCAGCGCCTGCAGGCGGGCGGAGAGCTGTGGATCGTCGAGCCGGCCCTTGGCGTCGAAGGCGAGGCCGGCGCGGCCGATGGCGAGCCCGCCGCCGATCAGCGTCGCGGAGAAGCCGCGCGCGGCGAAGCGCTCGAGTTCGCCGAGCGCCGACAGCGCGCCGGTGTCGTCATCGGAAACGGCGGCGAGCGCGAAGAGCGGCGCCCCGGTCTTGGGCCGGCCATGGGCGCGCGCGAGCCATTCGAGCGCGTTGCGCAGAAGCGCCGGCATGCCGCCGCAGACGGAGGGCGTCGCGATGAAGGTGGCGCTGTGCGCCCGCAGCATGGCGCCGAGCTTCACGGCCGGATCCGGCACGGAGGCGGATCCGTCGGCGTCGGAGAGCGGCATCGGATAGTCGGCCAGCGACACGAGCGTCGCCTCGGCGTCGAGAAAGACGATCTCGCGGGCAAACGCCGCGGCGAGCCGGCTTGCCGGTGCGGCAGGCGCGGTCGACCCTGCAAGAAGGAGAATGCGCGGCGGCGCCATCATGATTCCCGTGATGGCGAAGCTCTAGAGTCTTTCCGGCCTCGAGGGAAGCGCCGAGAGGGCCGGTCGCGATCGAGCCTCAGGCAGGCAGCGTCGTTCCGAACGCTTCCATCCGTGTCCAGGGCGCGAGAAGCCGCAGCGGATCGGTGGCGATGACGAGGACATTGCCGCCGCCGCCCGTCTGGTCGTGCCGGCGGTCGATGGCGAAGCCGCCGGCATGGCAGAGCAGCAGCGTGCCGACGCCGCCATGCCCGACCATCACCGTCGTCTCGACGTCCGGGCGTTCCGCGAGAATGGCGGTGACCGCACCGACGATGCGCCGCTGCGCGTCGATCGCCCGCTCCCAGCCGCGAATGCTCGTTTCGGGCTCGGCGAAGAAGCGGTTGGCGGTCGCCTCGAATTCCTGAGGCGGCAGGAAGCCGGTCGCCGAGCGGTCGTTCTCGTGCAGATCGTCGCGGATCTCGACGGAGAGGCCGCGCGGCGCGGCGAGGATTTCGGCGGTCTCGATCGCCTTTTTCTCGCGGCTCGCGACGATCCGGCCGGCCGAGGCGACGAGCGGATGCGGCGCGAAAGCCGAGGCGCGGTCCCGGCCCTTGGCCGAAAGGCCCCAGTCGGGAACCGGCACGGCGGGATCGATCGCGACTTCCGGATGCGAGACGTAGAGGAGAACGGCCATCAGCCCGCCCGGCGATAGAGCCAGACGCGAGCCGGCGGCAGGTTCATGACCACCCAATGGGTGTGTTCGACGGTGAAGAGGCCCGGCTCGGCCGGAACCGGCGGCACCAGCGCATAGGAGAACTGGATCAGCGGCCGGCCCGCCGGCATGCGGCCCAGCGCTTCCAGGATCAGCGCGCGCCGCATCTCGGGTGGGCGTGTGAACAGTGGCAGCGACGAGACGACCGCCGAGATCTCGCCGTCGACCGTGCCCTTCAGCGTTTCGCCGAGCGTATAGGCGTCGCCCTGGATGATGTTGACGCCGGAAAAGCGCTTCCGGAGCAGCGCGCAGAAATCCGGATTGAACTCGATCGAGACCAGCCGCTCCGGCGAAACGCCGCGATCGAGCAGCGCCTTGGTGACGACGCCGGTGCCGGGGCCGAGCTCGACCACCGGCCGCGGATCGGCGGGATCGACGAAGCTCGCCATCAGCTTGGTCAGCGCCTTGCCGGACGGGCTGACGGCGCCGGTCGTGAGCGGACGGCCCATCCAGTTGCAGAGGAAGCGGACCTCGTCGGCGACGGCGGATTTCAGCTTGCGCTTCTCGATCGACGACATGCGGCCCTCTCTTTGCGCGCCGCCATCATGCGGCCGACTTCAAGGCAATCCTGTGACGGATGCCCGCCTCACGACCCGCCGAAGAAATCGCGGATACGGGCGAAGAACCCGGCGGATTCGGGATTGTTCTCTTCCGACGAGGCCTGCTCGAATTCTTCGAGGAGTTCGCGCTGCCGGCGCGACAGGTTGCTCGGCGTCTCGACGACGACCTGGATATACATGTCGCCCATCTGAGCGGAGCGCAGCACCGGCATGCCCTTGCCCTTGAGGCGGAACTGCTTGCCGGTCTGCGTGCCTTCCGGCACCTTGACCCGCGTCTTGCCGCCCTCGACCGTCGGGACATCGAACTGGCCGCCGAGCGCGGCCGTCGTGATCGAGATCGGCACGCGGCAGAAGATGTCGGCGCCCTCGCGCTGGAACAGCGCATGCGGCTTCACCGACAGGAAGAGATAGAGGTCGCCCGCCGGGCCGCCCTTGAGGCCCGCCTCGCCCTCGCCGGAAAGGCGGATGCGCGTGCCGTCCTCGATGCCGGCCGGGATGTTGACCTGCAGCGTGCGCTCCTGCGTCTGGCGGCCGGTGCCGCCGCATTTCTCGCACGGGTCGGAGATGATCTCGCCGCGGCCGCCGCAGGTCGGGCAGGTGCGCTCGATCGAGAAGAAGCCCTGCGCGGCGCGGACGCGGCCATGGCCGTCGCAGGTGGTGCAGACCTTGGGATGCGAGCCCGGTCGCGCGCCGGTGCCCGAGCATGTCTCGCAGGCGATCTTGGTCGGGACGCGGATCTCGGCGGTCTTGCCGGAATAGGCTTCCTCGAGCGTGATCTCCATGTTGTAGCGGAGATCGGCGCCGCGCTCGCGGCCGCCGCTCGGGCGCTGGCCGCGCCGCCCGCCCATGAACTCGCCGAAGATGTCGTCGAAGATGTCGGACATCGACGAGCCGAAATCGCCGGAGAAGCCGCCGGGACCGCCGCCGCCGGGGCCGTCGAAGGCGGCATGGCCGAAGCGGTCATAGGCGGCCCGCTTCTGCGGATCGCGCAGCTTCTCGTAGGCCTCGTTGATTTCCTTGAACTTCGACTCGGCGGTGTGATCGCCCGGATTGCGGTCCGGATGATACTGCATCGCGAGCTTGCGGAAGGCCGCCTTCAGCGTCTTGTCGTCGGCGTCCCGGGCGACGCCCAGCACTTCGTAATAGTCGACCTTGGCCATCGGACGATGTCTGGACCTGTGCCGGAAACTTGAAAGGGAAAGGCGAAAATCCGGGTCCGGATCATGGAAGACCCGGCGCGTTTCCGCGCCGGGCCCCCAATACTATCACGGACGCTCTGTTTACGCCGACTTCTTCTTGTCGTCGTCGACTTCCTCGAAGTCGGCATCGACGACGTCGTCGTTCTTCGCGCCGGTGGCCTCGGCCCCTTCGCCGCCTTCAGCCTGCGAGGCGGCATACATCGCCTCGCCGAGCTTCATGGAGACCTGGGCCAGAGCCGCCGTCTTCTTCTGCATGTCCTCGGCGTCGTCGCCCTCGAGCGCGGCCTTGAGGTCGGCGACCGCCGTCTCGATCGCCGAACGGTCGGCGGCCGAGATCTTGGAGCCGTAGTCGGCGAGCGACTTCTCGGTCGAGTGGATCAGGGCCTCGCCCTGGTTCTTGGCCTCGACCGCGGCGCGGCGCTTCTTGTCCTCGGCGGCATGCGCCTCGGCGTCCTTCACCATCTTCTCGATATCGGCGTCAGAGAGGCCGCCGGAAGCCTGGATGCGGATCTGCTGCTCCTTGCCGGTGCCCTTGTCCTTGGCCGAGACGTTGACGATGCCGTTGGCGTCGATGTCGAAGGTCACCTCGATCTGCGGCACGCCGCGCGGCGCCGGCGGAATGCCGACGAGATCGAACTGGCCGAGCATCTTGTTGTCGGCCGCCATTTCGCGCTCACCCTGGAAGACGCGGATGGTCACGGCGGACTGGGAGTCCTCGGCGGTCGAGAAGACCTGGCTCTTCTTGGTCGGGATCGTCGTGTTGCGCTCGATGAGGCGCGTGAACACGCCGCCGAGCGTCTCGATGCCGAGCGACAGCGGGGTCACGTCGAGCAGGAGGACGTCCTTGACGTCGCCCTGCAGCACGCCGGCCTGGATCGCGGCGCCCATGGCGACGACCTCGTCCGGATTGACGCCCTTGTGCGGCTCCTTGCCGAAGAACTGCTTCACGATCTCCTGGATCTTCGGCATGCGGGTCATGCCGCCGACCAGGACCACCTCGTCGATCTCGCCGGCGGTGAGGCCGGCATCCTTGAGCGCCGCCTTGCAGGGCGCCACGGTCTTCTGCACGAGGTCATCGACCAGCGCCTCGAACTTCGAGCGCGTCAGGCGGATGGTGAGGTGCTTCGGGCCCTTGGCGTCGGCGGTGATGAAGGGCAGGTTGATCTCGGTCTGCTGAGCCGAGGAGAGCTCGATCTTCGCCTTCTCGGCGGCTTCCTTCAGCCGCTGCAGGGCGAGCTTGTCGCCCCTGAGGTCGATGCCCTGCTCGCGCTTGAACTCGTCCGCGAGATAGTTGACGAGGCGCATGTCGAAGTCCTCGCCGCCGAGGAACGTGTCGCCATTCGTCGATTTCACCTCGAAGACGCCGTCGCCGATCTCGAGGATCGAGATGTCGAAGGTGCCGCCGCCGAGGTCATAGACGGCGATCGTCTTGCCCTCGTTCTTCTCGAGGCCATAGGCGAGCGCGGCCGCCGTCGGCTCGTTGATAATGCGCAGCACCTCGAGGCCGGCGATCTTGCCGGCGTCCTTGGTCGCCTGGCGCTGGGCGTCGTTGAAATAGGCCGGGACGGTGATGACGGCCTGGTCGACCGTCGTGCCGAGGAAGGCCTCGGCCGTCTCCTTCATCTTCTGCAGGATGAAGGCCGAGATCTGGGCCGGCGAGTATTTCTCGCCCTCGGCCTCGACCCAGGCGTCGCCGTTCGGGCCGCGCACGATCTTGTAGGGCACGAGGTCCTTGTCCTTCGTGACCATGGGATCGTCGAAGCGGCGGCCGATCAGGCGCTTCACTGCGAAGAAGGTGTGTTCGGGGTTCGTGACCGCCTGGCGCTTGGCCGGCTGGCCGACGAGCTTCTCGCCATTGTCGCTGAACGCGACCATGGACGGGGTGGTCCGGGCGCCCTCTGCGTTCTCGATGACCTTCGGGGTCTTGCCGTCCATGACGGCGACGCAGGAATTGGTGGTACCGAGGTCGATACCGATGACCTTAGCCATATGTTCTCTCCTTTTCGGCGGGCCGTGCGGACCCTCGAGGAGGCATCCGCGGAACTGGGCCGGAATTCCGAACGGCCCCCAGCGACATATTCGGGTTCGGAACCGCCGCCTTGGAAAGCGCCGGCCCCGGGTTCGACCGCGTATATAAGAAGATGGCCAAAGAGCCGCAAGGCGGCAGCACGCGGCGGATTGTGCCGCTTTCGGCGAGCGATGGGAGTGAAGCGATGAGAAGCCCGTCAAGCGGAGGACCGGCGACCGCGGCGTTGCCCGAAGGCGTGGCGCTCCATGACGGGCTGCTGGACCGCGCGGCGCAGGAGCGGCTTCTCGGGGCGATCCGCGCCGTCGTCGCCGAGGCGCCGCTCTATCGGCCGGAAATGCCGCGCACCGGCAAGCCTTTCTCCGTCCGGATGACCAATTGCGGTTCGCTCGGCTGGGTCTCGGACCGCAGCGGATACCGCTACCAGGCGATCCATCCCGTGACGGGGCGGCCCTGGCCGCCGATCCCGGAGATGTTGCTCGATCTGTGGCAGCAACTCGCCATCTATCCGCATCCACCCGAGGCCTGCCTCGTCAATTACTATGACGGGGAGGCACGGATGGGCCTCCACCGCGACGAGGACGAGGCGGAGCGGGCCGCGCCGGTGCTCTCCGTCTCGCTCGGCGACGATTGCCGATTCCGGATCGGCGGCACGGAGCGCGGCGGCCCGACGCGGTCGGTGCGGCTCGCCTCCGGCGACGTGCTCCTCTTCGGCGGCCCGTCGCGGCTCGCCTATCACGGCGTCGACCGCGTCTATCCCGGCACCTCGACGCTGCTGGAGCGCGGCGGGCGCATCAACCTGACGCTGCGGCGCGTGACGAGGCCGGGTTGACGCCTCGACGAAAGCGGGGCTTTGATCAGCGCCTTTGAACGGCGAGGCCCCCCGTGACGGATTCGTCCAGCGTCCTGATCGTCACCGACATCCAGAATGATTTCCTGCCCGGCGGTGCGCTCGCGGTGGCCGATGGCCATGCGATCATCCCGCTCGTCAACGAGATCGCGCGGAAGTTCCGCAACGTCATCATCACGCAGGACTGGCATCCCGCCGGGCACATCTCCTTCGCCTCGTCGCATCCGGGGCGCAGCCCCTTCGAGGTCATCGATCTTCGCTACGGGCCGCAGGTGCTGTGGCCGGATCACTGCATCCAGGGATCGTTCGGCGCGGCGCTGGCGGAGGGGCTCGACATCCCGCATGCGCAGCTCGTGATCCGCAAGGGCTACCACGCCCATACGGACAGCTACTCGTCCTTCTTCGAGGCGGATCGCAAGACGCCGACGGGGCTCACGGGCTATCTCTTCGAGCGCGGCATCGAGACGGCCTATGTCGTCGGCCTCGCGACCGATTTCTGCGTCAGCTGGACGGCGCTCGATGCTCGCACGCACGGCTTCGACACGGTCGTGATCGAGGATGGCTGCCGGGCGATCGACACCAACGATTCACTCGCCGCCGCGATCGCGCAGATGGACGCCGCAGGCGTCCGCCGCATCCTGTCGCACCAGCTCTGAGGGCGGAGCCGCGCGCTCACGCCTCCGCCGCGGCATCGAAGGCCGGCGCGAAGCGGAGTTCGCCCGAGGGCGCCTCGCCCGTCAGCACGATATGCTGCACGAGCCGCGGATCGAGGTCGCCATAGCGAAGGTCGCCGCTCGTGAAGCCCGAGCCGCCATAGACAGCCGGGTCGCCGATCAGCGCGCAACCATGGGCGCCGCGCTCCGCGAGCCGGCGGAGGCCTTCGGCGATCAGCGCGCGGCCGATCCCCTGCCGCTGCCGGTCGGCGCTTACCGAGATCGGCCCGAGACCGAACCAGCCCTCGTCCTGGCCGTCGATCGCGACGGGCGAGAAGGCGACATGCCCGACGATCGCGCCATCCTCGACCGCGACGAGCGACAGCGTCAGCGCTCCGGAGGCGCGCAGCGCGCGGATGATTGCCGGCTCGGTGCCGCTCGAATAGGGCATCGGCCGGAACGCCTCGGCGGTGAGGGCGTGGATGGCGTCCTCGTCGCCGGGCCGTTCGTCGCGGATCTCCATGCCGGCGATCGTCAGCCCTGCTGCGGGACGGGCTTCATCCACCCCTGCATGGCGCCGCCGGGGATCTGGATGATGGCGATGCGGCCGACGCCGGGGACGTCGAAGGGCGGGCGCACCACCGTGCCGCCCTCCTGCTCGAGCAGCGCGACGCGCGGCTCGACCTCATCGACCTCGACATAGGAGAACCAGTGCTCCGGCACGCCCTCGAAATCCGGCCCGCCCATCTCCATGATGCCGCCGACCATGGTGTCGCCGATCATCGCCAGATGATAATCGCCCATCTCGCCCATCGGCATCGAGGTGAAGGTCCAGCCGAGCGTCTCGGTATAGAAGTCCATCGCCCGCGCCGCGTCGCGCGTCATCAGCTCATTCCAGCAGAATGTTCCGTGTCCGGCCATATCGGTCTCCTCTCCCGCCTGAACGGTAAGCGAAGGCTAACATAAACCGGCCGCGTTGCAAACGGATGACGGCGCTCGTCACCACACGCCGACGGCGACGAGCATGTCGGCGATGGTCTCGGGCCAGATCTGGTCCGGCGTTGTGTCCAGGTCCTCGCGCGACCACCAACGATGGTCGGTCATCACGTCCCGTTCGAGATCGGTCCATCCTGTCGATGAGACGGCGAGGTCGTCGACCTTGAGGAGGAAATAGCGCTCGTCGGCATGCGCCAGCGTCCCGTCTGAAAGCGGGAATGTCGCTTCTCGGCGCGCGATCTGAGGCCCGGGATCCTCGATGCGGAGGCCGACCTCCTCGAACATCTCGCGCCGGGCGGCTTCCTCATAGGTCTCGCCTGGATCGAGACCGCCGCCGGGCGTCGCCCAGAAGACCTTCCCCTGAAGTGGCCCGCTTCTGTGTTCGAAGCGGAACAGCAGCAGGCGATCGCGGCCATCGACGACCAGCAGGCGCGCCGATGGCCGCTCAATCATGACGCCGTCGTCACCCGCCGACATTGAAGGCGGCGAGCGCGGCCATGTTGACGATGTCGCTGTCGCGGGCGCCGAGCGAGAGAATCTGCACGGGCTTGTCGAGGCCGACGAGGAGCGGACCGATCACCGTCGCGCCGCCGAGCTCCTGCATCATCTTGGTCGAGATCGAGGCCGAGTGGAACGCCGGCATTACGAGGACCGAGGCGGGGCCGGAGAGGCGGCAGAAGGGATAGGCCGCCATCGCCTGCGGGTTCAGCGCGACATCGGCCGCCATCTCGCCGTCGAACTCGAAATCGACGCGGCGGCGCTCAAGGATCTGCACCGCCTCGCGGACATGGCGCGAGCGCTCGCCCTCGGGCTGGCCGAAGGTCGAGTAAGCCAGCATCGCGACGCGCGGATCATAGCCGAGCCGCTTGGCGAAGCTCGCCGCCTCCTCGGCGATGTCGGCCAACTCCTCGCCGGTCGGCATGTCGTGCACCGCCGTGTCGGCGACGACGACGGTGCGCCCGCGCACCAGCACGATCGAGACGCCGATGACGCGGTGGCCGGGGCGGGTGTCGATCACGCGCCGCACATCGGCGAGCACGGTCGAATAGTTGCGCGTGACGCCGGTCACCATCGCGTCCGCGTCGCCGAGCGCCACCATGGTGGCGCCGAAATAGTTGCGATCGGTGTTGATGAGGCGCTGGCAGTCGCGGAAGAGGTAGCCCTTCCTCTGAAGCCGGGCATAGAGGAAGTCGATATAGTCCGCGTTGCGCCGCGACAGGCGCGCGTTGTGGATCTCGATGCCGTTGATGTCGATGCCGGCGTCGCGGGCCGTGGCGAGGACGATGTCCTCGCGGCCGATGACGATCGCGGTGCCGAGCTTCTGCGCGACGAAGCTCGCCGCGGCGCGGATCACCTGCTCCTCCTCGCCCTCGGCGAAGACGACCCGCTTCGGATTGCGGCGCACGCGCTCATAGATGCGGGCGAGCGTGCCGACGATCGGATCGCGCCGCGCCGAGAGCTGGATCTTGTAGGCCGCCATGTCCTCGATCGGACGGCGGGCGACGCCGGTGTCCATCGCCGCCTGCGCCACCGCCGCCGGGATCTCGGAGAGAAGGCGCGGATCGAAGGGCACGGGGATGATGTAGTTGGCGCCGAAGCGCGGCCGGACGCCCTGATAGGCGGCGGCGACCTCGTCGGGCACGTCCTCGCGCGCCAGCTCGGCCAGCGCCTTGGCGGCGGCGATCTTCATCTCCTCGTTGATCGTCCGCGCGCGGACATCGAGGGCGCCGCGGAAGATATAGGGGAAGCCGAGGACGTTGTTGACCTGGTTCGGATAGTCCGAGCG
>Ga0209930_1004184_pt1 | contig 13247 bp, 6 predicted proteins | sample ThiBiot_500_biof_2_FD_183948 | JGI IMG/M metagenome (GOLD analysis project Ga0209930, IMG submission 183948) | Wastewater bioreactor microbial communities from Cape Town, South Africa - Thiocy_cont_500_biof (SPAdes) | ecosystem: Engineered > Bioreactor > Thiocyanate-remediating >... | reverse complement strand
TGTTACTGTTGTTTGTGTACATTGCATACTTTCGTTTTTACCGTCATTGTCGTTATTATTCATTTCGGAAGTAAACTTTGACATCAAATCAAATATGTGCGAATAGATATATCTATTAAGTAAATAATTTTTTTTTCGATAGAGCACAATTTTATGATTCATGGGGTGACTAGGAAATAAAGAATGTTACTTTACTCCTATACACAATAATTACAACTCAAAATGTTACTCGAATTTTTCCAATAAGAAGAATGGAAGTCAATCTAGTAAATATATTTCAAAATTTCAAGTGATAGTTGTGAGTACTGGTCAACATCGAGAGATTCTCAAGCAAAGTTTAGTTGCATTTCAATTAGATATCGATGTGGATTTAGATTTAATGCAGTTTCTGATCAAATTAAGCCTTTTAAGCTGGTCTACGTACTTTCAATTTATCAAATCCTCATCCAGAAGAATTAAATAGAAAACTGATAGATTCATTCGCAAGACTCATGTCCGCTCCAACTACATTTCCAAAAGAAGCATTACTTCGGGAAGCTGTGTGTGATGCAGACGTTTTTGTCACAGGAAATACTGGTATCGATGCTTTTTATAAGTTTTTTAATCAAACTAATAGCATAACAGATAATGTGTCTATACTGAAGATTATACAAGAATTTAAAGAAATTCGTACAATTATTCTTATTACAATGCATCGACGAGAAAATTTTCCGTCTACAGTGACCGCTCTGGATAATTAAAACTGTGTGGTAACGCACTCATTGAAAAGGCCCTATGTTCAGACACTTAACGCAAAAAGTCGATTTCCTTTCGAATATTTTTTGACTTTGAGAAGATATTATAAGACGAATTTGTAGCTAAGAAGATAAGTTCAATAAATCAGAAAATTATTTTTCGGAACCTCCTTTCACGCATGGGCAGTACCAAATTCTTTGAGTAACGCACTCAGCACAGCTTTCATGAAGATTTTTCAATTTTCAGAATTTATGTCAAAAATCTCATTTACTCCATCAATAAACAATAGTAATTATAGAATTATATAGTTAGAAAGTGTTTTTCATAACAAATATTGTGAAGAAAATGACAGTAATTAAAGATATTCTGTTTGACTATGAGTTGATTCAGGTTATAGTCGATATAGAACTGCATTATCACATATAGCGTTTAACTAATGCAATTTTTCCATATTCTGAACAAATTAAAGATAATTAAAGTAACATGGAGAGATTAGCGAAGATTTTGTGATATTTTCGAAAGATCTTCTCGATATTTGAATAATTCTTTATCGTGCATATTTTGTGTGTTGAAGTATGATTCAACAAAAATTTAGTGAATTGGGAACCTATTAATTCTTCTTGATAGTTCAGGATTTTGGGGACTTGTTTAGCTTTTTATAAACAATATAAACTCTTTCTTCAGATTATCTCAATATCGTTGTTATCTGTGCGTTCTCATAAGTATCATAAAATTAAGCTCAAAATAATCACTCTATAATATGATCTGTTGGAAAAGAAAATAACGAAATTTTTATATTTGAATTCAAACAGCTTGATATAAATAAATGAATCGTTAATAAGATCTATATAAATTTACTGGACAATGTTTAATTTCAGTCGCCTTTTGATTTCGAGCAAATTTGTTATAGATAGAGAAACATCTAGAAGTATTAGAGCGTCATTTTTTATGATTTTCAACGTTTAGAAACAAAACAATTATTCATAGAACAAAAAAGAAAAATAAGAATTATGTATAACAGAAAATAGCAAACGATTTGTCAGAATTTGAACAAAAAATAATTTTCTATGAATAAGGCTCTTGATCATGGATAGTATATCAATGGAAAAATCATACATATTCTAAATATGCTCTATATTATCAGAATTAATGAGTATTATGATGTTAATAGATGGAATTTATTCATTTGTAACTGATTTCCTATTAAAATTCATGCGAAAAGATCATTACTCCAAAAACTTTTTGTGAGAAATCAAATGATTAGTGAGCAAAATGACAAGACTCGTATGAGTGCGTTACCACCGTTTTTTAAATCAAACGCTTTTGAAACTTTTCATTGCCCACATATGATAGACCACGAAAAGTTACATATGACTAATTACTATTTTTCAAAATCTTCTTCATCAAAGAAATAAAAATAAAATTCATGGAAATGGTAACGCATTCAGCCTTATTTTTGGCTCAATTTTCTATCTGATAATTTCTAGTTATGATAAAGAAAAAAAATTTAATAATTATTCTGCAATATAACCTATATACTAATGCTTCCTTTCATATAAAAGATGGCTCTCATCGTGACATTAAAATGCCAGACAGCATGATTTAGATATCATGCAGTTTTGGACATGTTTACTCAGTTATTAAGCACTCTTTATTGCAAACGATCGTTCTCCCTTCAAACATAAAGAAGAAAAAAAGTAAACTAAGATTTATTTACAGTTACATATTAGTAATAAATTAATCATATAGTCGTTTGAAAAATAAACACTTCAACTTTGGCCACGATGGGCAACCGTTAGCTGAACAAGCCGTCTAAGTAAAAATGAATAGTTCCGATTTTCTCTGTCACAATTAAAATCAGTGTAAATTCGATTCGGTTCGGTTTTAGTTTCAAAAAAGTCGAACCGTTCCCAACACTGATGTATACGCTCATACAGAATTTAGTAATCTCGGTCATTGTAATAGCAGATATCGTTGAATAATTATACTCTCCATTTGTTAGTGAAAATTTGTAAACTAGTCCTACAACTACTTGTACCAGAAACAGATAAATAAAAACGATAGTTTTTACTCCGACTTTAATCATCGTTGATGGTATTCATTTATGAGAACATTATAAGTAAAAGAATATACGAAGTATCATAAATAAATAACTGTTTCTTAAAACGCATAATTTACTTGTAGCATACTTTAGAAAACTGAAAACCAAAATGTTGATATACGATTTTCTCATGAAACACAACTCAAAAGCTTAGGTTTTTCCTCGTTGTTAATTATGTAAAAAATACTGCGCATAATGAAACCTCTTCAAACATGAACTCAAAATTTAAGACACTGTACCGCCTCATCAAACATGGCCATACGTTGAAAAATTGTGACTTATATTTTTTATTCTCAAATGCAAAAGCATCGTTAGAAACCTCTGGATCGAAATTTTTAGCTCATTGAACAGTAATGTCTTACTTGAAACTTGCATTTAAATTTCAAATTACTCACTATTTGCGGTGCGGCGGGGTGATCGTATTGTGCAACAGATAATACTGCTCGAATCGACTCATCTAGATGTATACATGCACCAAATCCAAAATTCTTAGCTTTGGTTTATTGAGATGATTTAATTTGATTTACATTCAGGTTTATGACTGATATAAATAAATTGAGCAAAATAATGAATATTGATCGAATTGATGTAAAACGAAACTTTAATTAAATTAGATTAACAAATAATAAAATATAAAATACAACGTTTCAGTTGACTATGCAACCATTATCAAGTATAGAAGACCCGATTTTTAAATTTGAATGCTCATTTAACCATCAAGAAAATTACAACTGATATAAATAAATTGAGCAAAATAATGAATATTGATCGAATTGATGTAAAACGAAACTTTAATTAAATTAGATTAACAAATAATAAAATATAAAATACAACGTTTCAGTTGACTATGCAACCATTATCAAGTATAGAAGACCCGATTTTTAAATTTGAATGCTCATTTAACCATCAAGAAAATTACAACTGATATAAATAAATTGAGCAAAATAATGAATATTGATCGAATTGATGTAAAACGAAACTTTAATTAAATTAGATTAACAAATAATAAAATATAAAATACAACGTTTCAGTTGACTATGCAACCATTATCAAGTATAGAAGACCCGATTTTTAAATTTGAATGCTCATTTAACCATCAAGAAAATTACAACTGATATAAATAAATTGAGCAAAATAATGAATATTGATCGAATTGATGTAAAACGAAACTTTAATTAAATTAGATTAACAAATAATAAAATATAAAATACAACGTTTCAGTTGACTATGCAACCATTATCAAGTATAGAAGACCCGATTTTTAAATTTGAATGCTCATTTAACCATCAAGAAAATTACAACTGATATAAATAAATTGAGCAAAATAATGAATATTGATCGAATTGATGTAAAACGAAACTTTAATTAAATTAGATTAACAAGTAGTGTATTAGGATTTGATGGGTTTTTGATTGTTGGACATATATTCCTGGAGATGGATGTGATGTAATTATTGTCTGTAGTATGTGTCAAGAAATTTTATCGTGTTGAATTTGGGTCTGGTACTTGTGTTTTTGGTATACCTTGAGGAAATAGAAACATGGGTATCGAATGTGTTGTGCGGTTGAGTTGTGGTTGATATGCTTGAATTACGAGAGATTCTTTCACTAGTAGTTTATAGGAATATTTGTCGTTCCAGAGAACTCTGAAATTTGTCCAGTCTATGTGGTGACCTGTTTCGTCCTGATGTCGAGATAGTGCGGTGGTGGTGTGTTTGAGTTTTTGTGCGGGAGGGGCTTGGTCTGTGGTTTGGTTAGCAGTTGGTTGTGCGCTGTGTGTTTGATATCCTTGACCAGTGTTTCGTCTGGGAATGACTCGTTGTAGTAGTTGTGGATTTGGATATGGTACTGCCCGCCTTCGTTGTGTCTTTTTCGCTGGTAAATATAGCCTCAAAGTAGGCTGTGCTTTATTGGAGTGTTCTTGATTTGTGGGATAAACGGAAATTAATTGGTCTTGGAATAATGTTTTCGGTGCACCATGTTCCCATAATCGTCGAATAGCTTGCCTCTCGGTTTCTCCAACGTATATAGCATCGCAATCAGTACATTTAATCGAATAAACAATATCTGATTTTAAATATTTGGGAATTGGATCTTTGTTGGGGAAAAACATTTGAATAGATGGTGGTGGTCGTGCAAAAAAGCGAACATCGAGGTCTGGGCGCAGTTTCGCGGCAATATTGGCTAATTTTCTTTGGAACGAATGAGTAGCTGCACCAGTATAAGGTATTTCAATGTACATTTTTTGTTTGTCGCATGTGGAAATGATGACGTCGGTTGTCACGGATCTGTTTAAGTGCTTGCTCAATCCAATTCCTATTGTTTGATCAATAAACGATATGGGATAACCGTTATGCAGTCCAATTGCTCGAATATTGTCGAGTTCTATAGCGAGCAACGAGTATGTTGAACATATTGTGAGAGCTCTTTGTATCATAGTAACAACACTGGCCTTTTTATAATTGATAGGGACAAATGAGTTCCACTTTGTGATCAAACCTGTAAATGTATCTTTTCGATAGAGAGCTGTTTGAAATTTTTTGGTATTAGCTGAACGAATAACCCATGTATCAAGAAAAGGTAGAGTTGCATTCGTTTCCAGTTGATAAGTGAATTTGATAGACTGATGAAAATTGTTCAAAATTTCGAGTAAGCTTTCTATTTTAGTTGTGGGTTCAATAATCACGAATGTGTCGTCTACATACCGATACCACTGACAAACACCATTCTGTCTCAAACGATCCATTAAAGTTTCTTCCAAATGTGACATAAATATATCAGCAATTATCGGAGCTAAGGGTGCACCCATCGCAACACCGTTATGTTGGATATACATTTTATTATCGAATATAAAGTGAGTTTTTGAAGTTGCTAATCGAAGAAGATACTCAAAATTATACCTTTTCCTGCATTCCGTACAAAGGCGACTTCTTTGTTTATATTTGCATTTCGCTGAACACTTGGGATACATTTTATTTAATATCAGGTCGATTGTATACGTAAGTGGAACTCGAGTGAAAAGACTGGTAACGTCGAAAGAGACCATAGTTCTGTTACCGAGTTCCAATTGTTTGATTTTTTGAATAAAATCGAACGAATCCTTGATTATATACGGACTAGTACGAATCGTATTTAGTCGATTAGCTAACATTTTACCGAGTCCATAGGCCACTGTTTTTGTAGCTGACATGACGGGTCGAAGGGGATAGTTTTCTCGCGGTTTGTGCAATTTAGGAAGACCGTATATTCGAGCTGGTCTCGAACCAGTAGAATATGACAATTTATATTCCTGTTCAGTTATAAAACCTTCTTTTTTCAATTCAAGGAGAAATGTGTTCAGATCACTTTCAGTATCTAATGTTGGATCATGATGAATTAAAGTAAAAGCCGATGAATCATTTAATATTGTATTCATTTTTTGTACGTAATCTGCACGATTCATAATGACAACCCCGCGCCCCTTATCAGGTCGAGTAATGATTATTGATGCATTTTGAGAAAGACGGCGAAGGATATTAAATGTTTTACGATGTTCTACTCCAATTCTCTTAAGTTCAAAATCAGCAGTTTTGCGAAAAATATTCGCAGTTTCACGTAATTCAGATGCACTACTGAGCTGTAAAGATGTTAATTGATGCCGAACAACTTCGGTAGCTGCCTTTTGTTCATAGTGTCGATATGCAGTTCGTACATTTAAAAGACGTGCATAAAAATACTCCATATTACAAACAAGCTGTGATTGATCAAGTTTTTCAGGTGGGTATACATGATGTAATCCATTAATCAGAGCGTTTTCTTCGGTTTTCGATAAGTTATATTCAGAAAGATTTATGACCGGACTTTTTAACTCTTTTGAAACGTTTGCTACTGGATCAACTATCTGATATGGACGATTTGTTATTAACTGATTATTTCCTTGCCGTGGACCACGTGCTATTTTCTTCCCACGTAAAGCAGCAAGTTTCTCTTCGTGTGTTGTCTCAACTTCACGCGTCTTTCTTCTGACTATTTCTTCTGAAATAGATTGTAAACGAATATAAACGATATGGGAGACACTTTGTTTCAAATCTGCGTCCAATCGTCGCAAATATCTTGTAGTTTGACGCACAAGACGCTGTTTGAATTTCATTTCAGCTTGCAAAATGAGACGAGCACACTTTTGTTTTAATTTAGCATCAGCTATCGACGGATTTGCGAAGCGAATACGGGTGAAAGTAGGTATTAATTCTTCATTTTTACATTTACGAATGAATTCAATAGCACTTTTTAACTTGTACATTCGAATTTTTTCTTTTACGAACTGACCAAAAGTTTTACAGGTAAATATACCGTAATGTCGCCAAAGATAATTATAGACGTTCCTTCTTGATATAGGCAAGAATTTCAACAAAGACTTAAAAATTAAGACCGTCTTAGCAAACATTATACTTTATTTGATAATATTCACACGAATTTAAAATGTAACAATACACAATATGAGGGTAAACGCAGTTATATATGGGAGTAATCCATGAAACAGATAACAAACAGAACAGGCAATTTATCACAAAAACAATATCTACCACGTGTGCTGAGAACAGAACACTACCACTCTCTCCAAGATACCGAAATATACTACAATTTATTACGAATAACAAAGGAAAGAAAGCGAAAAACATCACGAAAGCACACTCGACCAAATGATATTGATGAAGACATCAATTGATCAAAACGTTAACTATAAAAAGTGTCTTTTTCAAATTTATTTTCGAACAGTTGAATTCAGCCAGATAAAAACTTTCCTAGAACTTTTTATCTAGTTCAATTAAAGGGTAAAATAAGATTTTTATATTTCATCAAATGAAGTGAGACAAAGAGCTAAAATATGATATTTCTCTTTCTGCGAGTGAAATTGCAGCACGTCGTTCTCTTAACATTCTGTTTCTCGATAAGAAGCATATTGAAACAAAATTTCTTCTTCTGTACATGTTTGGTTAGTTATTATATCACATTTCAATAAGAAAAAAAAATAAAGAACTACTGTGAATACGAGTACTCTATTTTTCAATCCATAGGTTCCATCTACATTCAGAACAGCTTAGTATCAACTTGACATGTCTTCCTTTCTAAAATTTAGCGAATATAATATATTTACATTTTCAGATGCAAGGGAAAACATTATTAATGATTTTCCTTTATATTTTCATTTTTGTTCGTCATTCTTTAATTGTTCATTCAGCTCCTTTCTTGAAATCCCAGAATGAAATCCAAATTGTCGATGAATATCGTCATGGTCAATCCTCAAACACTGAATACTGCAGAACCAACATCACATATACAGGAATTATGAAAATCTTAGAAAAAAATGCATGTCAATCTAAAATAAAGCAGGATACAATTAGCGATCGAAAAAATCGAAACCCCCGGGATGTTAATGCTGGAAACACGGATATTCACGCCATACAGACAACGGTGAATGACCATCGAGTCATGATCGAATATTTAGTCAACAACTCGATCAATCAAACATTTCTTGCCAATGCCTTATACAATCATTCACGAAATAAACCGTCACTTACAAACTGGCGCGATTTAGTCGATTTGTTATGTATCACCGTATTCATAATCATCACACTCTACTTTCTCATATGTCGAGTAGGCATTCATCCATTCGATCAACTAATCATCTATCTATTCACACCAGTACTTAATCGAACACTTAAAAAAAACAAATCATCAACCGGTCAATCCGATTACACAACAACACCTACAACTGTCAATCAACAACTCAACACTCTATCGATGTTCGCCGATAATATCTCGGGGCCAAACAAACAAACAAACAAACATTGAAATAGTTTCGATTCAAAATCTACAAACAATCAAACGTATATCCATCATCTTAACCTTCTCGCAATCTTGAACATCATTCAGCATCCGCATTCAGACACATCTTTTTTTTTCGAATTTCCCTTTATTCTTCAAAATAATAAAACATAACAAATAAATTACTATATATATTCATAGCCTCCCATGAAAGCAGTCTTCGTTTTAAAATAATAGAATCCGACCAAGGCGGAAACAACTAAGACTTCGCGATTGAAGTCTCCTCAAGTCTGTGAAATCTTTTGAAATCTCATTGAACTCATTGAAGTTTTCTGAAGTCATTTAAGTCTATTCACGTCTATTGAAATCGATTGAAATCTTCTGAAGTCTTTCGAAGTATCGATGTCTTGAAGTCTTGAAGTCCACTGTTTCCCTCTTAATCCGACTCAAATACTGACCATAAATCCACATATCACTGGAAATCTATATACCCTCCCTTTCCTCCGCCAGTGAATCAAAACCTAATATTAACATTTGTTCCCTACACCCAATTTCCAATAACTCAAATCCATCTCCAGGAATATATGTCCAACAATCAAAAACCCATCAAATCCTAATACACTACTTGTTAATCTAATTTAATTAAAGTTTCGTTTTACATCAATTCGATCAATATTCATTATTTTGCTCAATTTATTTATATCAGTTGTAATTTTCTTGATGGTTAAATGAGCATTCAAATTTAAAAATCGGGTCTTCTATACTTGATAATGGTTGCATAGTCAACTGAAACGTTGTATTTTATATTTTATTATTTGTTAATCTAATTTAATTAAAGTTTCGTTTTACATCAATTCGATCAATATTCATTATTTTGCTCAATTTATTTATATCAGTTGTAATTTTCTTGATGGTTAAATGAGCATTCAAATTTAAAAATCGGGTCTTCTATACTTGATAATGGTTGCATAGTCAACTGAAACGTTGTATTTTATATTTTATTATTTGTTAATCTAATTTAATTAAAGTTTCGTTTTACATCAATTCGATCAATATTCATTATTTTGCTCAATTTATTTATATCAGTTGTAATTTTCTTGATGGTTAAATGAGCATTCAAATTTAAAAATCGGGTCTTCTATACTTGATAATGGTTGCATAGTCAACTGAAACGTTGTATTTTATATTTTATTATTTGTTAATCTAATTTAATTAAAGTTTCGTTTTACATCAATTCGATCAATATTCATTATTTTGCTCAATTTATTTATATCAGTTGTAATTTTCTTGATGGTTAAATGAGCATTCAAATTTAAAAATCGGGTCTTCTATACTTGATAATGGTTGCATAGTCAACTGAAACGTTGTATTTTATATTTTATTATTTGTTAATCTAATTTAATTAAAGTTTCGTTTTACATCAATTCGATCAATATTCATTATTTTGCTCAATTTATTTATATCAGTCATAAACCTGAATGTAAATCAAATTAAATCATCTCAATAAACCAAAGCTAAGAATTTTGGATTTGGTGCATGTATACATCTAGATGAGTCGATTCGAGCAGTATTATCTGTTGCACAATACGATCACCCCGCCGCACCGCAAATAGTGAGTAATTTGAAATTTAAATGCAAGTTTCAAGTAAGACATTACTGTTCAATGAGCTAAAAATTTCGATCCAGAGGTTTCTAACGATGCTTTTGCATTTGAGAATAAAAAATATAAGTCACAATTTTTCAACGTATGGCCATGTTTGATGAGGCGGTACAGTGTCTTAAATTTTGAGTTCATGTTTGAAGAGGTTTCATTATGCGCAGTATTTTTTACATAATTAACAACGAGGAAAAACCTAAGCTTTTGAGTTGTGTTTCATGAGAAAATCGTATATCAACATTTTGGTTTTCAGTTTTCTAAAGTATGCTACAAGTAAATTATGCGTTTTAAGAAACAGTTATTTATTTATGATACTTCGTATATTCTTTTACTTATAATGTTCTCATAAATGAATACCATCAACGATGATTAAAGTCGGAGTAAAAACTATCGTTTTTATTTATCTGTTTCTGGTACAAGTAGTTGTAGGACTAGTTTACAAATTTTCACTAACAAATGGAGAGTATAATTATTCAACGATATCTGCTATTACAATGACCGAGATTACTAAATTCTGTATGAGCGTATACATCAGTGTTGGGAACGGTTCGACTTTTTTGAAACTAAAACCGAACCGAATCGAATTTACACTGATTTTAATTGTGACAGAGAAAATCGGAACTATTCATTTTTACTTAGACGGCTTGTTCAGCTAACGGTTGCCCATCGTGGCCAAAGTTGAAGTGTTTATTTTTCAAACGACTATATGATTAATTTATTACTAATATGTAACTGTAAATAAATCTTAGTTTACTTTTTTTCTTCTTTATGTTTGAAGGGAGAACGATCGTTTGCAATAAAGAGTGCTTAATAACTGAGTAAACATGTCCAAAACTGCATGATATCTAAATCATGCTGTCTGGCATTTTAATGTCACGATGAGAGCCATCTTTTATATGAAAGGAAGCATTAGTATATAGGTTATATTGCAGAATAATTATTAAATTTTTTTTCTTTATCATAACTAGAAATTATCAGATAGAAAATTGAGCCAAAAATAAGGCTGAATGCGTTACCATTTCCATGAATTTTATTTTTATTTCTTTGATGAAGAAGATTTTGAAAAATAGTAATTAGTCATATGTAACTTTTCGTGGTCTATCATATGTGGGCAATGAAAAGTTTCAAAAGCGTTTGATTTAAAAAACGGTGGTAACGCACTCATACGAGTCTTGTCATTTTGCTCACTAATCATTTGATTTCTCACAAAAAGTTTTTGGAGTAATGATCTTTTCGCATGAATTTTAATAGGAAATCAGTTACAAATGAATAAATTCCATCTATTAACATCATAATACTCATTAATTCTGATAATATAGAGCATATTTAGAATATGTATGATTTTTCCATTGATATACTATCCATGATCAAGAGCCTTATTCATAGAAAATTATTTTTTGTTCAAATTCTGACAAATCGTTTGCTATTTTCTGTTATACATAATTCTTATTTTTCTTTTTTGTTCTATGAATAATTGTTTTGTTTCTAAACGTTGAAAATCATAAAAAATGACGCTCTAATACTTCTAGATGTTTCTCTATCTATAACAAATTTGCTCGAAATCAAAAGGCGACTGAAATTAAACATTGTCCAGTAAATTTATATAGATCTTATTAACGATTCATTTATTTATATCAAGCTGTTTGAATTCAAATATAAAAATTTCGTTATTTTCTTTTCCAACAGATCATATTATAGAGTGATTATTTTGAGCTTAATTTTATGATACTTATGAGAACGCACAGATAACAACGATATTGAGATAATCTGAAGAAAGAGTTTATATTGTTTATAAAAAGCTAAACAAGTCCCCAAAATCCTGAACTATCAAGAAGAATTAATAGGTTCCCAATTCACTAAATTTTTGTTGAATCATACTTCAACACACAAAATATGCACGATAAAGAATTATTCAAATATCGAGAAGATCTTTCGAAAATATCACAAAATCTTCGCTAATCTCTCCATGTTACTTTAATTATCTTTAATTTGTTCAGAATATGGAAAAATTGCATTAGTTAAACGCTATATGTGATAATGCAGTTCTATATCGACTATAACCTGAATCAACTCATAGTCAAACAGAATATCTTTAATTACTGTCATTTTCTTCACAATATTTGTTATGAAAAACACTTTCTAACTATATAATTCTATAATTACTATTGTTTATTGATGGAGTAAATGAGATTTTTGACATAAATTCTGAAAATTGAAAAATCTTCATGAAAGCTGTGCTGAGTGCGTTACTCAAAGAATTTGGTACTGCCCATGCGTGAAAGGAGGTTCCGAAAAATAATTTTCTGATTTATTGAACTTATCTTCTTAGCTACAAATTCGTCTTATAATATCTTCTCAAAGTCAAAAAATATTCGAAAGGAAATCGACTTTTTGCGTTAAGTGTCTGAACATAGGGCCTTTTCAATGAGTGCGTTACCACACAGTTTTAATTATCCAGAGCGGTCACTGTAGACGGAAAATTTTCTCGTCGATGCATTGTAATAAGAATAATTGTACGAATTTCTTTAAATTCTTGTATAATCTTCAGTATAGACACATTATCTGTTATGCTATTAGTTTGATTAAAAAACTTATAAAAAGCATCGATACCAGTATTTCCTGTGACAAAAACGTCTGCATCACACACAGCTTCCCGAAGTAATGCTTCTTTTGGAAATGTAGTTGGAGCGGACATGAGTCTTGCGAATGAATCTATCAGTTTTCTATTTAATTCTTCTGGATGAGGATTTGATAAATTGAAAGTACGTAGACCAGCTTAAAAGGCTTAATTTGATCAGAAACTGCATTAAATCTAAATCCACATCGATATCTAATTGAAATGCAACTAAACTTTGCTTGAGAATCTCTCGATGTTGACCAGTACTCACAACTATCACTTGAAATTTTGAAATATATTTACTAGATTGACTTCCATTCTTCTTATTGGAAA
>Ga0209930_1004180_pt1 | contig 13272 bp, 20 predicted proteins | sample ThiBiot_500_biof_2_FD_183948 | JGI IMG/M metagenome (GOLD analysis project Ga0209930, IMG submission 183948) | Wastewater bioreactor microbial communities from Cape Town, South Africa - Thiocy_cont_500_biof (SPAdes) | ecosystem: Engineered > Bioreactor > Thiocyanate-remediating >... | reverse complement strand
AGCTGGCTGCCGGTGTCGCCACCGTGACGAGATATCAAGATCGTGTGTTGCAGGAGAAGGCGCGGAGTTGTATGCCTGTCGAGGCCTTGCGTCAAGGCGCCACGGCCCGACAACGTCGTGAGGTTGGACTCTCGTTCGAACGTGGCTTGACGCTCGAGTTGTTGCGTTGGTTCAAGTCCGAGTTCTTCACGTGGGCCAATGCACCCAAGTGTCCCAGATGTCCAGGGGTATGAACGATAGCGACGAGAGTGCTCCAAGCTCTCTCGAATCAATCATCTCATTGGTGTACGCACAACATCTCTCGAATGGGATAATGAGAGAGCAGGATCGAGATATGGTGTTTGTTGGATCGACTGCTCCATCGCTCGAGGAAGCGATCTATGGTGCCAGAGGTACCGAGGAGTATCGCTGCCAACAAGGTTGTGGCAGCTACCATCGATTCCCACGATACAATGATCGTACGAGATTGCTGCATCTGCCAGCGAGCCACTCACTCGATCGAGGTGGATTCAATCGATTCTGATTCGAATCTCGTAGCTGGGAAGCTCCTCGAGACTCGCGTCGGTCGATGTGGAGAGTGGGCCAACTGCTTCACGTTGTGTTGCATCGCGATGGGTCTCGAGGCTCGATATGTGCTCGACTGGACCGACCACGTGTGGACCGAGGTCTACATTGATCAGCGATGGCTGCACGCTGATTCATGCGAGGTATCAATCGACCTTCTACATCGACAACGATGATGACGTGGCTCACGTGTCGGTGTGTATGTGAAGAATGCGTTGGATACTCCATTGATGTATGAAGCTGGTTGGGGCAAGCAACTCTCGTACATTATCGCATTCGATTGTACGTTGATAATGATGGACGATCTAGTGATGAAGCTCGAATGCTGTTCGACTTATATCAAGTATTGATTGGTTGGTTGGTCAAATAGACGATGAGATTGTCGATGTCACGAGGCGCTACACTCGCAAGGTACTGCATCGAACAATCGAAAACCAAAGAGATATCTACATTCTGAATGAATGGATGTATGGGTGGATGGTGTGATGCAGTTTGGTGAGGTACTGACGAGACGCACCGAGGTATCGGAGCTCGTGCTGGCCGAGCTCATCACCATGATGAATATGCAATTCCATCGCTCGAGCACTCGTGCGGCAGAGCTACGAGCTCGTGCCGAACGTGAACAACGCGAGTTCGAGAGCGGTCGAGTGGCTACCGAGGCCGAGTTGCATGGTCGTGTATCGGGCTCTGAAGATTGGCGCCGTGCTCGTGGAGAGCTCGGTGAGTCGACCGGCTCGTGTACCGTGCCGAATGGACTGCCGTCGCTCACGGAAGGCCTCGAGATGCTGGCACAGTGTGTGCAGAGCGTGTGGTACTCGAGTGCCTCCGATGATGCGTTCGGTAGCGTTGCTCTTGTCGGCAGGGCATCGCGTTCGGGAGCTCTCGTGCAACTGACGCCTGCTGCCAACGATTGCATCGGTGCCATGTGGCTGCCGCGCAAGCAGCTCCTTCTTCATGTTGGATTCATGGCCGAGTTCGAGTTCAGTATCACGCGTTCGGGCGCTGATGGCATGGCGTTCGTGATTGTACGCAAGCACTCTCAGCCAGCCACCTAGACTCTCAATCTCAAGGGCTCACGTTCTGTGCTTGAGCTTTGCAGCAAAACCACGGACCTCGTGCCATTGGTGCTGGAGGCTGCGACCTTGGCTATGCCGGTATCACCAACTCGATCGCGATCGAGTTCGACACCTACTGCTCCTCGGACACACGCGATGATCCGAACGGCAACCACGTGAGCGTTCACACTCGCGGCAAGCTGCCCAACTCATCGCATCATCGAGACGCACTGTCGCAGAACTCGCGCATCACAACGACGCTCAACGATGGACAGCTCCACCATTGCCACGTCGTGTACCTCAACAAGACGCTGTTCGTGGCGCTCGACTCGGTGCCAGTGTTGCGAGTACCGGATCTCGACATTGCCGCTACGATCGATGCCACCGACGCCTGGATCGGATTCACGGCTGCCACGGGCGGCATCAACCAAGCGCACCAGGTCTCGTCCTTGAAGCTGACGACACTCCACGGCTCGCTGCCGGCTCACTGTCTCCTCAACACGGCCAACTACGACCGCATGGCTGCCAAGATCCGTCAACTGAACGGCAACGAGGTCGCCTCGATCAGTCGAGCTCCATTGTCACTCGAGGCACCGACACTCGATGCCGTGCTCTCGTTGTTACCTCCGTCGAGTGAGCCAACGACCTTCACCGATCAACAGCGTGCTGGCTTGCGCGTCATGTTCGATTGGCCAAGTGTCTACATCTTTCCGATACTCGATCTCGCGAGTATGGTGGCACAGCATCGTTGGGGAGCCGAGCAACTCGCTCTGGCCCAACCCGATCTCGAGTCGATGCTGCTGCGGTTGCTTCAGGCAGATGGCTCGCCGGTACCGACGCTCGTGACGTCGCTACGCACGTTAGCCAACTTGGCCATCTTCCGCAGGGAGTTGTGTACCGACCCCACACTCTCGCTCCTGTGCCAAGTACTTGATTCGCTTCTCGATAAGCACGCGTCAAATAGCGGCGTGCTATCGAATGCTGCCGTCGTGATTCTCAAGTACGACCCAGTCAGCCATTGATCGAGCCTGATGTATGTGGACTCTCGATGCTAACCTCGTCACGTTTGTTGATACAGCATTGCGGTATCGTTGCGATCGATCCCTGGCGCTGCGGTGGCACCAGTAACCGCCCTTGCGTGCAAGCAACTTCGCCGAGCATCTTGCTATGCTGCGGCGAGTGCCTCGCACTTGTGGATGGCAGTGTATTCGTTATGGGCGACTCGCGATGCTGCCGTAGCGGCTAGCATTCACGAACTGCTCACGGCACCGGCGGTCATTGATCGATCTCACAAGTATGCCATCGTGTTGGCTCACGAGCTATTACCTCACCAGTAACACTTAGACCTGCCAGTCAGTCGTAATGTACGGATTCTGGCAGTGTATTGTTGTTATTGGTGTGTCAGTGCACGTGACAATACAATCTCTCTCGCGAATGTTACTACTATACACTCTGCTATCTCGGGTGTGGGGCGTGATCAAGCCCACTTGACTTGGAGTTCACGCTTGTTGGCGACAGTCGCTGCAACCACCGTTGCTACAATGACACCGAGAACGGTAGCGATCAGGGCAACGTAGTTGAAGTCAGCTGCCAGCAGATCGAAGGTTCCCGAGGGAGCTACACGCGTGTGGAAGACGTCGAGACCCCACGCGATAGCAGTCGAGGTCGATTCGAGATCGGTGGCGGCCGTTGCAATGTGATGTACACGAGCCACTTGCTTGTGGTACGAGACGTACATGGGCGGCCACAACACGAGCTCCGCCATGTACGGTATCAATGCTTCGTTCTGGTCCTCTGGAGTCGGTTCCTTGGGACGTCGTGCATTCAACCAGTGTCGATCGATCGCTACGATCTGTTCACTATCGAGACCCACTGATTACGGGCACGCAGAGTGAGAAGGTATGAATCGATTATGGCGAGTGTTTGCGTGAACGTACTCAGAATGGCCTTTGTGGTTAAGCCATGGACGGTTGTCGTTGCACTCATGACACGAATGCCTGATGGGAATGTATAGGCTTGTTGAAGAACGACTGGCTTGATACTATCAAATGATGAGATTGTCGTCCTATAACGAGAGAGACAATCGTTGGAGTTAGAACATATTGAGAGAGAGAGAGAGAGAGAGAGAGAGTACGATGAGTGGAGACATACTCATTCCACTTGAGTTGTGGCTCAAACATATCAAGTACTGCAAGCTCGTTACGATAGCTGCGAGCATTCCAATACGATACGATGAGCCAATTCTCCTTGGTGACGAGCCGCACTGGTCCACTAGCGCCCGGGATCAATGTATGATGCAACACGGCTCCAGTCGCCGTGTTGAGCACGTAGATGTTGACCGAGTCGGAGCTCAAGAAGCTCGCGCCCTTGTTGTCGGGCGACTGTACTGTTGCAATGGCGAGTACGTTGGGTTGGAGGTACTTGGGCAGTACTGTCGAGTTGCCAGTCACACGCACGGGCGAGAAGACGTGCTCACGAGCGTTGGGATACGCAACTGCCGCGAGTTCGTGATCGAGCGGCAACACGAAGCGCCATGCATCATCGAGGTGCCATGGCGCAGTGGCGGCGGCGGCGGCATTGGTGTTGCTCACGTATCGATAGCCTGTGGCGATGCCAGCAGCGCGGTCGACCGAGTAGTACATGCTCGACTTGAGGTGATTGCTGAATGCCGCCAAGGTTGCAGCCTCGGCCGGATACACGTGCACGCCGTGTTGTTCGTCGATGATCAACAGCGGACGGCGATGATCAGCATCGCGATACGGGAGGAGTACGGCGCTCTGTACCGAGTGCGTGAGCTCACGCGCTGGTGATAGACGCTTGCCGGTGATGGGGTTGATGGTCAACAGCACGAAGCTCTGCTCGGAGGTGCGAGCGAGCACCAATGCCTCGGGCTCACCAAATACCACCGACTTGATGACGTAGGTATCGATGATCGACCAGCCTGGCACGAAGAGTTCCCATGCCACGTCGCCGGTGCCGGTATAGATGCCGAGCAGCATCGAGGCGCTGCGACTGAAGGTCAAGGCGAGCTTGTTGATACCGAACTCATCGCGTTGGTTCGATCGTCGAGGTGCTCGTCGAGAGAGCGGATCGAGTACCGAGTTGGCGATGCTCGTTAGCATTCCGACACGACGCACAACAATGTTACGCAGCAACTCGAACTCGTTGGCCGCATGTGCGTCGTCTTCGAACTCGGGTCGTGGTAGTTGCAACAATCGCACGGAATCCAAGCTACCGAGTGCTTCTGATCGTTGCCACGAAGCCACGATACCTGAAGCACGGATTCCCAAGCTACCAAGTAGTGTATGATCTTTGAATGATACTACAAGTACTGGCGATCCATTACTTGCGATCCATGTACATCCCTATTTCAGTTCTAATCATTAGAATTGTTCTCCCAGGAGAGAGAGGGGCTGAAATCGTACAGTTTCGATAGGACCACGAGATCCAGGAGTGACTGGTAACTTGCTGATAGTATTGGCATCCTTGATAGGAGTAGCTCGATCGATATCAACGAGCGAGACGGTCATATCGCTGTGAACTACGACGAGTAGTTGCTTCGATTCATGAGTCGTCGCGGCTACGAACTCGGTGCTCGAGGTCGGTAGCAAGACGGCCTCCAACTCGCGCGTCTTTAAGTGATACACGAGCAACTCCTCGCTCAGAGTATCATCGCCGGCACTACGACATTGAGTACGTCGTAGTTGAACGAGATTGGATGCATCGTTCTCATGACCAGAGACTCGTGAGAGCGATGCACGTTGACAGTGTCGCGGACTCGTTGTGATGGCGTCGAGCTTCTCGTTGGTCGCGAGGTTCACCATCGATAGCGTCGATCCATCGAATGAAGACGCCACGACGAAGCGTCCGATCACCGCTGACGATTGCCCGATCAACGAGTGTGTCGCTCGAAAGATCTCCCTTCCCGAGAGTGTTGGATCGATGCCGATCACGGTGATCTCGATGCTCTCGTGCTCTCGTACTCCAACGACGAACACTCGCACGTTCGAATCCTCGAGCACCGTGATGAGATTGATGTGTTGCAACTCGTTCACAGTCTCGCGAGAGAGTAGCGACGTTGGTGAGCTCCATAGCGTGATGCCAGTCGCCCCTGACACGCCATGAACAGTGCCCGAGGCATCGAGCACCAACAGATCACTGACACGATCCTTGTCGAGATGCACTCCATCGACATACACGATCCTCACGATCGTTTGATCAAAGTCACGCTTATGCCAAAGTAATTGACCATCATCACTACTCCAAGCATGAATACTTGAGTTCACACTCGTTACAAGTACTATGATATCGAGTTAGTTTGGGAGAGTTATCGATTGAGAGAGTTCGATGATTTGCGTACCGAGTCGATCAGGTGAGAGAGCCATGGTTCGAATCGAACCCATACTAGCACTCGGTAATACTTGACGCCAATCAATGTTGCCATTCGATGCTACGAGTGACGCTACGACACCGAGCGCTGATCCGACGAACACTCGTGATTCTCCTGCTCGATTGGTGCCGTGTTGTATCGTCACGACCTGACCCACGTTTCGTACAAGCCTGGATGTCACACCAAGGGAGGCCTTCTAGATTAGCTATTTGATGAGGTTGATGGGTTGAGGTTGGATGGATGAGATACCAGTCATTGACATCGACCTCATCGACAAAGACGCCATGTACTCTCGACGGCTGCATCGCGACCATCACGAGCACGATCGCGAGCACGATCGTCGTCCAGCTCCTCGCTGAACCCCGATCCCCCATCTTTTACTTGAGTTGGAGACTCTCCAATGCCCCCCCAAATTGACTCTCAATCTCCACCAGCACGGTGACAACGAGAAGGGGAAGAGAGACCGCTCAAAGGATGGTGGACGCGTGTTGATGTGACGAGGGCAGCAAGCGAATGATCGTCGTCGCGTCATCGTGACCGCACGTGACACCGCCACACCAAAGGAAGCCACGCACCACGCTCGTCAGTTGCTTGTTGCCCTCCTCACTAGCCCATCAACCGTATCTGATTGATCTATCAAGTACAACAAGCATATCAACCATATCTCATTGATCCATCAAGTAGAACGATCATATCAACCATATCAACCTTATCAACCAAATCTCATTGATCCATCAAGTAGACCAACCATATCAACCATATCTCACTGCTCTATCAAGTAGACAAGCTTATCTCCCATATCTCATTGATCCATCAAGTAGAACGATCATATCAACCATATCAACCTTATCAACCATATCTCATTGATCCATCAAGTAGAACGATCATATCAACCATATCAACCTTATCAACCAAATCTCATTGATCCATCAAGTAGAACAACCATATCAACCATATCTCATTGATCCATCAAGTAGAACAAGCATATCAACTATATCTCATTGATCCATCAAGTAGAACAACAATATCAACCATATCTCATTGATCCATCAAGTAGAACAAGCATATCAACCATATCTCATTGATCCATCAAGTAGAACAACAATATCAACCATATCTCATTGATCCATCAAGTAGAACAAGCATATCAACTATATCTCATTGATCAACCAGCATATCAACCATATCTGGCGCCGACCTATCTATCGAGCATATCGACCTCAACCAACTATGGCGCAGAAGGAAGTGGAGCTACTCGACAAGGTGCTGCTGCGTCTCGCGCTCACGGGCAACGACAAGATGCCGAGCGCCACCGACACCTACTTGATGCCCGTGCTCTCGAAGCTCCTCTCGCCACACGAAGCCACTCGCATCAAGGCCGTCGAGGTTCTCCAACACATGATGGAACGCATCCGACCTCTTCGTGAGGTTCGATTGCCGCTGGCTGCGTTGTTGGATCAATATGCGTCGAGCGATGCCACCGAGCAACTACGCTCGTTTGTGTTGGACTTGATCGAGATTGGTGCTGCTCGAATCTCGCCAGCTGTACGTGTTGATGCTCGAACTGCATCGATGATCACATTCAAGAGTGATCTTGAGGCATGGCTCTGATCGAATCTATCACGAGTAGGAGCTCGCTGACTTGGCACCTCGATTGTTGGCTGGAATCTCACGATGGCCTCGAGCTCATCAGACCGTGCTACTCAACCTCGTGATGCCGGTATTCAATCGATCGAGATGCGCCTTGAACAACAATATCATCGAATGACATTGAATGCTAAATGTGAATGATGCGCATTCGTGTAGGTGTTCGAAGGTAAGCTCAAACTACCGACCGAGGAGCCCGAACAGACTTGGACACTCCTGAACGATGCTGCTGATCGTCGCTTGGTACTCGAGTACTTTCTCGACGTGTTGCTGTCGCCCATCGAGTTGTATGTGCCTCCCGCGGCACCGAGGCAGCAACAACCACTCGAAGTCATTCAGCAGCAATTGCAACAGCAACAGCAACAACAGCTGCAGCAAGTCATGGCTGCTCGAGCGATTGCTCTTGGAATGCCTGCACCTGTCGCTGCTGCACCTGCTGCGGCGGCGGAACCTGCTGCTGCTCCTGCTGGACCTGCCGTACCTGCCATTCCACCAGGTTTGAGCGAGGATGCCGTTGCACGATTGAAGGAGACCAAGAACTTGACGTCACCCATCTTGGTCCAACGCAAGGTATATACCTCACTCTATGATGGAATCGAGAGCTACTCGCACGATCTCACCTGCCGAAACTCCTCTCGTACAGCTTGGAATCTTGACGTTTGTGTCGACGCTGTTCTCTGACAACGAGATCATTTCGCACCTGTTGGTTGCTGCCGGAGACGTGTACACGAGTGTCAGTCGACAGGGCGAGGAGCTTCTGAAGCGCCTCAAGTCGTTGGACCTCGAGAGCGAGGAGGCTGTGGCACGACTGTACTCTCTCTATCAGGGCACGGTCAAGACGCCAGCCACGGCACACCTGCAACCGTCTCAGTATCGCACCGCCGCCTCGACCGTGCTCAAGATGCGTATCCTGACGCAGTGCTTGTCGCGATCCGAGCGCGCCGCCAACACCTTTCCGGCCTTCCTGCACACCATCTTTGATGCGCTGTTTGCTCCCACGACCACCGATCGGCTGCGCCAGGCCGGCATGGTGTTCACCAACTGGGTATCGCGTGTCGCGAGCGAGGCCACATTGGCTCCGGTCGGCAACATTGTGCTCGGCGGCCTTCGCAAGCTGTTGCAGCAGTACGCCGATGCGGATCCCACTGATCCGCGAGCGAACGACATGAAGGCCAGCGCCTACAGCTGCATCGGCATCCTCGGCAAGCGACTCCCGGCCTTGTTTGTCGATGGTGCTGTGATTTTGAGCATGTTCTCGGCCATGGCTGAGGCTCCGAGTGGCGTGCGAACTTCCATCCACGAGGCACTGTTGCAGCTGTGGCCCGCTCTGCGCAATGCCAAGCCCGAGGTCGAGCACGCCATCTTCCCGCTCCTCAAGCGTGCGATCGAGAATGTACGTATCTCGTGTCTTTGAGCCTGCCTCTCCATTGCCGTTCTAACTCGCGCACAGCCCGACTACCACACACGCTACTTGGCAGTGACGTTTGCGACTCGCATCTTTCCATTCCAACATGTCAAGTCTCGACTCGTGTGCTTGCTCGCGAGCCAGGACACCAAGTCGGAAGTAGCTGATGTTGCGCGCAAGGGACTCCAGCCCTACATTCACACCGACGACGGCATCGACAACGTGCTCTCGCACCAGGCGGCCATCCGAACCGCGGCTGCCGCGTATCCGGCTGTGAGCTCGATGGCGCTTTGCGTGTTCCAGGAGCTGCAGGAGCTCAAGCGTCGACCTTCAGAGAAGGAGCGCATGTTCGACGGACCGGTGTTCGATGCCATGGTCAAGTTCCTGCTTCGGTGCAAGAACCGCGAGGTGGTGCCCGATGCTCCGGTCGAGAGCATGCCGCTGCTCACCGACTTGGTCTCGGCGCCGATCCAAATCTCGGAGCCCGAGCAGGACCTCGACGAGGTCGAAGAGCGCTACGCCGAGCTGATCTACACGGCCGCCAGCTGCTCGACCGTCGGCTCGGCCGAACTGCAGGCCACGGCCTCGTTCGCCATCTGGGACTTTGTCAAGTCGAGCCGATCGGCCGCCGTGCGCTTTGCGAGTAAGCTCGCCTTCTTCAAGCAGTTGCTGCAGGCGCCTCGCCTCGAGACGCGCGAGTGGGCCAGCAAGGCTCTCGGCCTCATTGCTGCCGAAGCTCTCGAGCTCGAGGCTACACGCGAGTTGGCACACGAGTTTATCGAGATTCTCGCTCATGCTCGATCCGCTTCTGGTGCCCAGCCTGGTTCCATGGTCTCTCTGGCGGCCGCTGTATCTGTCAATTCAGTTCATGGTGCTATTGCTGTACTTGGAGGTATGACGGAGGGTGAAGGAGTGAGAGTGAGAGTGACTGCGTCACTCACACGACGTGTTCAGAGATATTGGCGGCGTGCATCACGTTGAACAAGGATCTCGGTCGAGAGTTGTATGTCACTGGCTTGACACAGCTGTACCTGCTCTTGAGTATCAAGAACAATACTATCTCGAGCAGTGCGTGTGATAGTATTGGCACTGTTGGATTGCATGGCCCGTTGCCGATTCCAGACGCTGTTGCAACCGAGAGCGATGATGGCTCGTGCAACAAGACTTCGCTCTTGAATGCCATCTTGAAGCTCTTTGCCTCGACCGAGAACCAAGTCGTCGAGGCGGCTGTGCTTGCGGCTGGCAAGCTGTGTGTCGGTGAGCCATCGAGCGAGCACTACCAAGCGACGGTGATTGAGGCGCTCCTCAAACTCGCCAAGAACAAGCGCCAGGAGCTGCACTTTTCAGTTGGAGATGCGCTTGCGATGGCATGCGCCCGCTGGCATCCCGAGAGCCGCCAGATGCTCTCGATGGAGTTGCAGCCGTTCCAGAGCGTGATCGAGCGAGTGATTGCGGTGATCGAGTCAGGCGGACCAGTCGAGCGATCGGCAGCTTCGACATGGTTGCTGTCTCTCACGAAGAACACTGGTTCTCATGTTGCGATGCAAGCTACACTGCCTCAAGTTCAAACCATCTTCACACAACTTCTTGCTGATCCTGATGGTACGATGAGAGAGTGAGTGAGCGAGGGAGTGAATGAGGGAGTGAGTTTGACTGATGAATGGTCAACAGAGGTGATCCAAGAGATTGCATCCAAGGGATTGGTGTTGGTCCATGAGCATGGCAGTGCCGACATGAAACAACAACTCGTCAAGTCTCTGGTCTCGACCCTGGCTGGTGGTGCTCAAGGCCTCAAGAAGGGCAAGGCTGACAACACGATCTTCCCACAAGGCGCCCTCGGAGGCGCTGAAGCTGATGGTCTCTCGACGTATCAGGAGCTGTGCTCCGTTGCTACTGAGCTTGGCCAACCTGAGCTCGTTTACAAGTTTCTCAATCTCGCCAGTCACAATGCCATGTGGAACTCGCGCAAGGGTATGATCCAATCACTTGATATTGGTTCGAGCAATGTGTGATGCTGACTCGTCGGCTGAAACCAGGAGCTGCATTCGCTGCACAAGCGCTGGCGACCTCGGCTGCCAAGGCTGAGCTCGAGGCGTACCTGCCGTCGTTGGTGCCCAAGTTGTACCGCTACAGCTACGATCCGAATCCACGTGTTGCACAGTCGATGGCTGGCATCTTGGCCGTGCTGGTGAGCTTGCAGACGGCACTCGACAAGTACTGGGAGCCGATCGTTGCGTACGTTCGCTGTCTCTCCTGGTTGATGGTGATGTCGTGGCTGACCAGATTGAGAACAGCGAGCTGCTCGAAGGAATGGGATCGCGATTGTGGCGAGTGCGAGAAGGATGCGCCGTGGCGCTCGGTGACGCTGTGCAGAGCCGCTCGATGGAGGTGCTCGCGCCTCATCTCGAGCAGATGTTCTACATGACCTTCCGCGTCATGGACGACATCAAGGAGACCGTGAGACAGGCGGGACTCAAGTGTGCTCGATCACTCGCAGCCATTGCTGTTCGGTTGTGCGATGTGAGCCACACACCCACCGAGCAGGCCAGCAAGGCAGCGAGCATCGTGTTGCCGTTCTTGCTCAAGAAGGGCATCACCAACGACTCGGAGGATGTTCGGTATGTCTCTCTCTCTCTCTCTCATGCGCTTGTTGGTGATGTTGAATGAGCCATTCACTCATGATCGTGTTGACGTTGTTGTTGGTGGATGCAGCAAGTTTGCAATGAGTCAATTGACCAAGGTCTGCAAGGTCTCTCGATCGATCTTGTCGCCTTACGTGGCCGATATTCTTGGTGCCATGCTCGAAGCATTGTCGATGCTTGAACCAGCCGAGTTCAATTACTTTGCTCAACGTACAAATGCTCGCTCTCCTACCTCTCTCACTCATTCGCAACTTGTGTATTGACTCGCTCCAATTGAACAGATGCATCCAAGATGGGAATCTCACAAGAAGCCCTCGAGAAGGCTCGTTTGACGATGGCTCGAGTGACTCCCATGACCGAGATCCTGAGCTTGTGTGTGGGATATGTCGAGGAGAGCAACCTCGATGCCGTGTGCCAGCAGCTCACGCATCTGCTGCGCCATGGAGTTGGCCTTCCTGCCAAGGTCGGAACCGCCAAGTTTGTGAGCGACTTGGTCAACAAGCGACCTGCGACGCTCAAGCCCAAGGGAGGCAAGCTCCTCAATGCTCTCATGTCTGGTCTCACCAATCCTTCGGCATCGATTCGGTATGATGATTGGCTTGCTTGGGACATGGTGCTTGATTGCAAGGCATTGGCTGATTGGTGAGGAACGTGGCAGAACGGCGTTTGCCGATGCGATCGGCCATGTGACAGCAATCTGTGTGCAGAAGCGTGTGCAAGAGCTCGTCACTCACCTTGTCGAAATGTACACGACCAAGGACGACGACGTGAGCCGCTGCACTGTGGCGTACACTCTGCTTCAAGTGGCGATACGAGCGAGCGACTCGCTCAAAAAGTGCTTCAAGGACGTGATTCCTGTGGCGTTCCTCGGCCGCAGCGATCCGATCGACGAGGCACAAAAGTCGTTCGAGCGATTGTGGGAGGAGATTGGCATCGGGCAGCCCGAGCGACTGTACACGCAAGAGATTGTGCGATGCATCTCGAGCGGCTTCGTGTCGTCGTCGTGGAACATCAAGAAGCAGAGCGCTGCGTCGGTGTCGCTGCTCGCTGACTCGATCTCTCTTCATCTGCGACCGGTGCGTTTCGTTGGTCGAATGAGATGCGCACACCAATGTCTCTGACTTGATTGGTTTGGGTGGCGCAAGTATGTGAGCGAGTTGATGGCCGCTCTGCTGGACCAACTCCCAGGACGCATTTGGACTGGAAAGGCTGCGTGTCTGTGTGCCATCGGCTCGTTGGTCAAGTGCATGAGCAGCTCCACAACAACCGGAGAATCTGCTGGTGATGGTGGTGGTGGTGGTGCGATTGTGCAAGCCAGCAGTGTGGTGCAGGCGCTGCTCACCGAGGCCTCGCGCAAGAATGACGACTATCGACGCCAGGCGATCGTGACTCTCGGCGAGGTGTTGGCTCACTTTGCCAGTGGGCGAGAGAAGCTCAACCACTTTGTCGAGGTGGCCAATGTGTTGTATCCTCTGATCACTCAGAGTGACGATGCTGGGGCGACGAGTGATGCCGCCACCACGACGAACACGAGCAGCAGCTCCAGCAGCTCGGAGGACGACAAGCACA
>Ga0209930_1004178_pt1 | contig 13272 bp, 5 predicted proteins | sample ThiBiot_500_biof_2_FD_183948 | JGI IMG/M metagenome (GOLD analysis project Ga0209930, IMG submission 183948) | Wastewater bioreactor microbial communities from Cape Town, South Africa - Thiocy_cont_500_biof (SPAdes) | ecosystem: Engineered > Bioreactor > Thiocyanate-remediating >... | reverse complement strand
GGGTGTTCCCGTGGCCTGGGATCGGGTGGTGGGGGCGTCGGATGCCACCAGTGGTTCGGCTGTTGTTGGTGTTGTGCCGACCTATCCTTTCGAGCACGAGCGTTTTTGGCTCACCCCCGAGCCCACCGCCGGGTCGCGACACTCCTCGCCCGACGACTGGTACTACCGGCTCGACTGGACGCTTCTTGATTCGCCTGCCACGGTGCTCCAGGCCAGTGGCTGTTGGCTGTTGGCTTGTGTTGGTTCCGCGTTATCCGAGCTCGCCGCAACGCTGACTGCGCGCGGCGCGCAGGTGATCCAGTTTGACATCACGAACCGCTCCGTCGCGCTTCCCGCGGGTATCGACGTCGACCGGGTCGTCCTCGACGTCGCCGCTGCCCGCACAACCGCTGATGCGGTCGAGTCAGCGCTGGAACTGGTGCGGGTGCTGCGCGAGGCGCGGATCGGGGCTGCGCCTTGGGTGCTCACCCGAGGCGGGGTGCAGGTCGGGCCCGGCGACGGGCCTCCGGACCCGGTGCAGGGCGCCATGTGGGGATTCGCTGCCGCGGCAGGTCTGGAGCTGGGACCCGGCTGGGCGGGAGTTATCGACATCCCTGTGGATGCCGACCCAGGCCTGTGGGAACAGCTGTGCACCCATCTAACTGTCGGCGACGGTTCTGAGCAGGAGCTCGCAATTCGGCCTCAGGGCCCCCACGCCCGCAGGCTCGTGCGCACCTCGCTCGTGCGAACGGCCCCGGCAACTTGGCGAGGTACGGTCCTCATCACAGGTGGCACCGGTGCTCTCGGCTCCCGTACGGCCCGGGAGCTGGCTGCGCGAGGCGCCGAGCACCTCGTGCTCATCAGCCGACGTGGCAGGGCAGCTCCGGGGGCGGACGAGCTGGTTGTCGAGCTGGAAGCGGCCGGGGTGACGGTGACCGTCGCCGCATGTGACGTCGCGGACCGCGATGCCATGGCCAGGATACTCGCCGACATTCCGGTCGATCGGCCGCTCCGCGCCGTCGTCCACGCCGCCGGTGCCGGCCAGCGCAGCCTCCTGCCCGAGCTGACTGCGTCAGAGGTCAGGGAGGTGCTCGCGGCGAAAGTCGACGGGGTCATCCATCTCGACGAGCTGACAGCGGACGACGAGCTCGATGCGTTCGTCGTGTTCTCGTCCGTGGCTGCGGTGTGGGGAAGCATCGGTGCGACTGCCTATGCGGCCGCCAACGCCCATCTGGACGCGGTGGTCGCGGGTCGCCGTGCCGGCGGGCGCCACGCATTGTCTGTGGCGTGGGGAAGCTGGGCTGTCGAGGGCATTGTCGATGACGTCGCTAGCGCTGCGTTCGACCGTGCCGGGCTGCACCCGATGGCCGTCCGCCCGGCCATCGACTCGTTGTTCGCGGCCGTAGACGCCGACCTGGCCTACCTCGTGGTGGCCGACGTAGACTGGTGTCTCTTCGCGCCCACCTATTCAGCAACTCGTCACCGTCCCCTAATCGAGGGGGTGCCCGAGGCGGCAGCGGCGCTGAACACCTCGGCCGCGGACGACGCTGGGGCCGGTGCCCCGGTCCGCGAGTTGACCGGGCTGGCGGTGGGTGAGCGGACCCGGCGCCTGCTCGCGATCGTGCGCGAGCAGGTGGCCGATGTGCTCGGGCACCGTGATACCGACGCAGTTGCGGCCGACCGACCCTTCCGGGAGATGGGTGTTGACTCGCTGACGACGGTCGAGCTGCGTAACCGCCTTCAGCGAGCGACGGGTCTGAGGTTGCCCTCCACCATCGTCTTCGACCATCCCACGACGGCCGCGCTCTCCAGCCACCTGGGCACGCTGTTGTGGCCCGCGGGCGCACCGGCGGGTGATCTGGACGATGCACTCGCCGTCGTCGAGACACACGTTGCCACGCCCGGTGTGGACCGAGGGGAACTGTCGCTGCGTCTGCGGGAGCTGGCATCGCGGCTCGAGACCGCGGACGACGGTAGACGACTGGATCTGGAGGACGCATCCGACGAGGACATCGTGAACCTCATCGGCAACGACTACCGATGAGCGGTTCCGCACTGACGAAACCGTCATAAGGGGAAGAACCGATGACCTTGACCGAGCAGGAGCTACGGCGCTACCTAAAGAAGGCTGTCGGTGACGCCAGGTCGGCAGTCGCGCGCGCCGAGGAACTCGAGGCACGAGCGCGCGAGCCTATCGCAATCGTTGGGATCGCATGTCGCTTCGCCGGCGGCGTCACGTCCGCCGAGGACCTCTGGCACCTCGTCGCTGCGGGCGGCGACGGAATAGTGGGTCTGCCCGACGACCGCGGCTGGGACTTCACAGGGATACCAGTTCGAGCAGGTGGGTTCCTGCGAGACGTCGGGGGGTTCGACGCCGCATTCTTCGGGATCAGCCCCCGTGAGGCGCTGACCATGGACCCGCAGCAGCGGCTGCTGCTCGAGCTGGTGTGGGAGGCAGTGGAACACGCTGGGATCGCTCCCTCCTCCCTGCGGGGCGAGCCGGTCGGCACCTTCGTGGGCACCACCGGCCAGGGCTATGTAGAGCTGCTGGAACACGCACCTGACCGTGGCTATGACTTCCTCACAACGAGCAACACTGCCAGTGTGCTGTCGGGCAGGGTGGCCTACCAGTATGGCTTCGAGGGTCCGGCGTTGACGGTGGACACGGCGTGCTCATCATCGCTGGTAGCGCTACACCTAGCCGTTCAGTCGCTCCGACTGGGCGAGTGCTCACTGGCGTTGGCCTGTGGTGCAACGGTGTTGACCACGCCGTTGCCGTTGCACGTGTTCGGCCGCCAGGGCGGCCTGGCGCGGGACGGACGGTCGAAGGCGTTCTCGGCGGCCGCCGACGGGATGGGTGTCGGTGAGGGTGTTGGTGTGGTGGTGGTGGAGCGGCTCTCGGAAGCCCAGCGCCGAGGGCACGAGGTGCTTGCGGTGGTGGCCGGGTCGGCGGTGAACCAGGATGGAGCGTCGAACGGTCTCACTGCGCCGAACGGGTTGGCACAACGTCGGGTGGTGCGCGCGGCTTTGGCCAGTGCTGGTCTGGGTGTCGGTGATGTGGATCTGGTGGAGGCGCACGGCACCGGGACGGTGCTGGGTGACCCGATTGAAGCCGAGGCGCTGCTGGCTACCTACGGGCAGCGGACCGGAGAACCACTGCAGCTGGGATCGGTCAAGTCGAACATCGGCCATGCGCAGGCCGCCGCCGGTCTCGCAGGCGTGATCAAGGCTGTGATGGCGCTCCGGCACGGGGTTATGCCGCCCACCCTCCACGTCGGTGTCCGCAGCGACCACGTGGACTGGGGGTCGGGCGCGGTGGAGCTGTTGGCCGAGGCGCGGTCGTGGCCGGCCGGCGACCGGCGGCGCCGGGCGGGGGTGTCGTCGTTCGGGATCAGCGGCACCAACGCCCACGTCATCCTGGAGGAAGCACCGGCGGCGGTACCATGCGCGGCTCCCGCGCCCGGGTCGGGGTTCTGCGCGTGGCCGATCTCCGGCCGCGGCGAGGCCGCGCTGACCGGCCAGACGGCCAGACTGCTGTCGTGGCTCGCCGGCGCGGGCGTCGGTCTCACGCCCGCCGAGGTGGGTGCGGCATTGGCCCGGCGCACCGCGTTGCCGGATCGGGCGGTCGTCTGGGGAACGGAGACTCCTACCGAGCGCCTCAAGACACTACTTCTCGGTGGCTCGGGTGCGGGCATCCTGCAAGGACGGATCTCCACTGGATCTGGTCTGGTCTGGGCGTTCTCCGGTCAGGGCGGTCAACGCACCGGCATGGGACTGATGTTGGCGGAGCGGTTCGCAGTGTTCGGTGATGCGCTGGACGAGGTGGAGGCGGTCTCAGGGATCGCCGTCCGCGAGCTGCTGGCGGCCCCCGACGAGGAGCTGGCGCACACGGCGACAACGCAGCCCGCTGTGTTCGCGCTGCAGGTCGCGTTGGCCCGGCTGTGGGAGTCGTGGGGGGTCGTTCCCGACGCTGTCGTTGGGCACTCCGTGGGAGAGCTCGCCGCCGTGCACGTCGCCGACGGCCTTTCGTTAGAGGTGGCCTGCGCGCTGGTCCGTGAGCGGGCCCGTCTGATGGGCGAGCTCCCGCGCGGCGGGGCGATGTTGGCGGTCGCCGCCGACGAGCCAACCGCGCGCGATCTGATCGGAAACGACCCGACGCTGGCGATCGCCGCGGTGAACGGACCCGCGTCCACGGTGGTGTCGGGAACCGCAGCAGCGGTCGACGTGGTGGCGGTCGAGGCGAGATTGCGGGGTCTAAGGGTACGCAGGCTTCGGGTCAGCAACGCCTTCCACTCGCCGGCGATGGACGCCGTCCTCGACGAGTTCCGAGCGGCGGCGAACGGCCTACTCGCCGACGTGAACACGTCGGGAACGTTGCGGTTCCCCGTCATGTCGACCGTTACGGGTGAGCCCGTCACCTGGCAGGAAATCAGGTCGCCGGAGCACTGGGTGCGCCAGCTACGCGGGCCGGTCCTTTTCGCCGACGCGGTAGGCGGATTACTCCGACAGGGTATGTCCAGGTTCTTGGAAATCGGCCCGGACGCATCGCTGGTAACGGCCCTGAGCGAGTGCGGATCGGGGCTGTCCGTCTCGTCCCAGCGATCGGATCGGTCCGACCTCGACGCATTGGCGGAGGCGGCCGCGCGCCTGTTCGTGTCGGGCACCGACGTGGACTGGGCCGCGGTGAACGGCGGAGCGCGTCATCCGCGGGTACCGCTGCCCACCTACGCCTTCCAGCACACGCGCTACTGGCTCGACCCCGTAAAGGACCACGAGCCAGCTGGAGACTCAGGATCCAAGCGCGAGCGGAGGTTTTGGGAACGCATTCGCGCCGGGGACGGGCTCGGCCTCGCCGCCGAGCTCGGCCTGGAGCCGAATGATCTCGCCGCGGTGCTCCCCGCTCTGGCGGGCTGGGCCGACGCGTCCGGCGACCGTCCAGGTCTTCGCTACCGAGTGGAGTGGACGCCCGCATCGATGCCCGATCGTCCTGCCGACGACGCAACAATACTCCTCGTCACCGACTGCGCGGACCTCGGCGGACTTGAATACCTGCCCGGGCTGCATGCCCTCCCGCTCCGCCTTGGCGGAGACGCCGAGCGGGTCGAGATTGCCAGATCTCTGCGCGCGGCACTGGTCGGATCACAGGTCGACTGCGTCGTCGCGGTGTCTGCGTCCCGGGCGGTGCAGCTCGCGATCGCCCAGGCCATCACCGACGTGGCCGACGCGCTCGGCAATGGCCGCCTGTGGGTCGTCACGCGAGGTGCTGTCGGCCTGTCGCCGGGGGAAGCACCGCCCGATCCCCTTGCGACGTGGGCATGGGGCTTTTGGGCGTCGGTCGCTAAGGAACACCCCCACGTCTGGGGCGGCATCGTCGATCTCCCGACCCTCCCAGACCGGGTCAGCACGGCCTCGCTCGTCCAGGTGCTGACGCGACGGGGCACCGACGGCGAGAACCAGCTCGCACTCCGACCGGAGGGAGTGTTCGCCCGCCGGCTCCGACGACAGACCAGCGGCCCCGTGGTGGCGCCGTGGCGGCCTCGCGGCACGGTCCTCGTCACCGGCGGCACCGGGTACGTCGGCGGGCACATGGCGCGTTGGGCCGCACGACGCGGGGCACCGCACCTGGTGCTCGTCGGCCTCGACGGAGACGGGGCTCCCGGCACCGAGCAGCTGGTCGAAGACCTGCGCCGGATCGGAACGCGGGTATCGATACATGCATGCAACGTCGGGGACCGGATCGCGCTTGCAGATGTTCTCGCCTCGGTTGGCGAGGACCCGCCCCTGGACGCGATCATCCATGCGGCCGGAGCCCTCGAGGAATGCCTCGTCGACGACCTCACCACCGACCGCATCGCTCGCGCATCGGCGACGAAGGTGACCGCCGCCCAACACCTGCACGACCTAACTGTCAACATCGAGCTGTCGGCGTTCCTGGTCTGCTCATCCTTCCCGGGCATCGCCGGGAGCCCCGGCCGGGCCGCATACAGTGGAGCGAACGCCGAGCTCGACGCGCTCGCCCACCGGTGGCGGGTCGACGGGGAGGCTGTGACCTGCGTGGTGTGGGGTCGTTGGGATGGGCCGGCTCCGGGTCCGGGCCGTCGTGACCATCGAGCGCGCGACGCGGGTGTGGTGGCGATGCAAGCCGACGACGCGCTGGTCCAGCTGGGCGACGTCGTCGATGAGAACGTCGGCATGGCGATCGTGGCCGACATCGACTGGAAGTCTCATCGAGATCACACCATCCGGCCAGACCCGCTCTATGCCGACCTCCTGTCCGATATGCCGCCGCCCCGCCACAACCAGGTCGACCGGCGCGCCATCGGCGACCCTCAGATCGTCCTCGACGCCGTCCGCCGCGCGGTGGCTGAAGTGCTGGCCCTCGACGCCGGGGCGGTCGTCGGGCCCGACGACTCCTTCTTGGAGATCGGCTTCACGTCATTGACTGCGACGGAGCTGCGCAACCGCGTGGTCGACCTCTTCGCAGTGCCTACACCAGTTGGCGTCGTGTTCGACACAGGCACCGCAGCGCGGCTCGCCAGCTGGATTACACAAGCGACCTGCGACACCCGACCGAACGGAGGATGACGTGCCCACACTGTTCGACATCGGAGAGGCACCTCCGCTTGGTGTTGTACCCGACCGAATGTACGCGTCGGTAATCCGCCAGGACCGGTTCGGCGCCCCGTGCACGGCGTTCGCAACTGAGGTCGTCGATGTTCCTCGGCCCGGTCGAGGGCAGGTCCTGGTTTACGTGATGGCGGCCGGTGTCAACTACAACAACGTGTGGGCAGCGCTCGGCCACCCGGTCGATGTCATCGCAGCTCGTCATCGACGAGGGCAGCACGAGCAGTTCCACATCGGCGGTTCCGAGGGCTCGGGCATCGTCTGGGCGATCGGTGAGGGCGTCGAAAGCGTCGCTATTGGCGATCATGTGGTCCTGTCGGCGTGCCGGTGGAACGAGTCGGCCTCCGACGTCCGGCTCGGGGGCGACCCCATGACATCGGTGACCCAGATGGTGTGGGGCTACGAGGACAACTACGGCTCCTTTGCCCAGTTCGCTCTGGTTGAGGACCTGCAATGTCATCCGAAGCCTGCCGGTCTGACGTGGGAGGATGCAGGCGGTTTTCTGCTTACGGCTGCGACCGCCTACCGGCAGCTGACTGGCTGGCCGCCCAACATTGTTCGGCCGGGTGATCCCGTGCTGGTCTGGGGCGGTGCGGGTGGCCTCGGCTCGATGGCGATCCAGATTGTCCGGCTCCTCGGCGGACGGCCAGTGGCGGTCGTGTCCAGCCGCGAACGTGCCGACTACTGCACCCGGCTCGGGGCCGTCGGGACGATCGACCGCCGGGACTTTTCGCACTGGGGACGTATGCCCGACCTTGGCGATGTCGCCACCTCCGAGGCTTGGCTGGCCTCGGTGCGTGCCTTCGGCAAGCAGTTCTGGAGCGTCCTGGGGGAGCGACGGTCACCGGCCATCGTCTTCGAGCACGTCGGCAAGGACACCGTTCCGACTTCGTTGTTCCTATGTGCCAATTCGGGGATGGTCGTGCTCTGCGGCGCCACGAGCGGATTCAACGGGGACATCGACCTGAGGTACCTCTGGATGCGGCAGAAGAGGCTCCAGGGCTCGCACTACGCGGACCTCCGTCAGTGCCGCGAGGTGATCGAGCTGGTCGGTGCGGGCGCGCTGCAGCCCTGCGTCACGGTGCAGGGCGGTCTTAACGACGTCGGTGCGGCACATCAGCGGCTGCACGACAACGACCACGCCAACGGCAACATGGCTGTCTTGGTGAACGCGCCGCACGCCGGGCTGACCTCCCTGCCCCGAACATGACCGACGGCTCCCTGCCGACCGGCCAACCCGCGTGTGAGGAGTTCCGGTGGCATCCACCGATCTGATCCGCTGTTTTCACCCGGCCGATAGATCCGCCGCCCGTGCGCTGTGCCTGCCGCATGCCGGAGGCTCGGCCAGCTTCTTCTTCGCGCTATCGCGAAGTCTCTCGCCCGAGGTGGAGGTTCTGGCGGCGCAGTACCCCGGTCGCCAGGACCGCCGCCATGAGGCTCCGCTCACCGATCTCGGGAGTCTGGCCGATCAGGTGGTATCGGGGCTTGACGACTTCCTAGACCGCGATCTGATCGTCTTCGGCCATAGCCTGGGCGCGACGCTCGGCTTCGAGGTCGTTCGACGCTTGGAACGGGTGGGTGTCGCGGTGCGACATCTGATCGTCTCCGGTCGACGGGCGCCATCCTGCCCGGCGGATGGCGGCCTGCACACACTGCTGGACGACGCCTTGATTGCGGAGATGCGGGCTCTCGCGGGCGATGAGCTCCCGCTTCCGGATGATGAGATGCTCCAGATCGCGCTCCCAGCCGTGCGGGCCGACTACTGCGCGGTCGAGACCTACCGCTACGACGGCGGACCACCGATCGGGTGCCCGGTCACCGCGATCTATGGGGAGAACGACCCACGGGTAACACCCGCGATGGTGAGCCGGTGGGCAGAGCACACGGTCGGCGGCTTCCGGACCGTCGTGGTGCCCGGCGCCCACTTCTATCTCGCAGGACAAGTGGACACGGTGCGCTCGCTGGTGCGTGCCGTAGCCACCGAACCCGCGGGGGACAGCCCCCGCGCGGAAGTACCTGCAATCCGCATCGACGAGGGAGACACCTGATGGACGATCTTGCCGAAGCCGCGCTCGACGGCGCCGACGGCGATACACTCGCCGCCCTCCCACTGCCCGACCGCTACACCGCAGTCCATCTCCGGGCTGAGGACGTCGACATGTTCCGCGGTGACGCCGACCCCGATGTGCGGCGATCGCTTCATCTCGGGGACGTCCGCATGCCAGACCTCGCCCCCGACGAGGTCGTGATCGCTGTGATGTCGAGCGCGATGAACTACAACACCGTCTGGTCTGCGATGTTCAGCCCCGTGCCGACCTTCGCCTTCCTTCGCCAGTTCGGCCGCCAGGGTGGCTGGGCAGCTCGACACGACCAGGCCCAGCACGTGATCGGATCGGACGCAGCGGGTGTGGTGGTGCGCGTCGGTGCGGGGGTGCGTCGATGGTCTATCGGCGATCACGTCGTAGTGTCGGGCGCGTACATCGACGACGAGGACCCAGCGACCCACGGTGACGGGATGCTCGGTCAGGACCAGCGCGCGTGGGGCTTCGAGACGAATTTCGGCGCGCTTGCCCATTACGCCGTCGCGCGCGCCAACCAGTTGCTGCCCAAACCTCCCCACCTGACGTGGGAGGAGGCGGCGGCTGTCCTACTGTGCGGCGGCACATCCTACCGCATGCTGGTAAGCGACCGTGGCGCCCGTATGAAGCAGGGGGACGTCGTCCTGATCTGGGGCGCGACTGGTGGTTTGGGGGCCTACGCGGCACAGCTAGTGCGCAACGGTGGTGGGATTGCGGTGGGGATCGTCGGCGGCCCGGAGAAGGTTGACGTCGCACGCCGGCTGGGATGCGATGTCGTGCTCGACCGCATTGCGTTGGGGCTATCCGCAGCCGACCCCGCCGATGTCCAGGACGGGGGACGACGCCTTGGCCAGGCGATACGAGCGGCGGTCGGCGAGGACCCTCACATCGTGTTCGAACACGTCGGCCGGGCAACATTCGGGCTGTCCGTCTTCGCCGTGCGCCGGGGAGGCGTCGTCGTGACCTGCGGGTCGAGCACCGGGTACGTCCACCAGTTCGACAACCGATATCTGTGGATGAAACTCAAGCGGATCATCGGTAGCCACGGAGCCAACCTCCAGGAGATGGCTGAACTTAACCGGCTGGTGACGTTGGGCCGGGTGCAGCCCGTGGTTTCTGAGGTGTATCCGCTGGCCGAGACGGCTGAGGCGGCCAGGCGCGTGCAAACGAACCGCCATGTCGGCAAGATCGCGGTGCTTGGCATCGCGCCGGGACCAGGCCTGGGTATCACCGATCCCGACCTCCGCGCACGGGTGGGTGAGGACCGGCTGAACATATTGAAGGCTGCCCCTGTGTGAGCGTGTGCCGCCGCACGGAACGACGAGGGGCCCCCGGAGGTTGTCCAGGGGCCCCTCGTCGACGCCGTGGCGTCAGTCGGAGATGTCCTTTGGCCTTCCGGCATCGGGACGTCCCGATGCCTCCAGCTTGCGCTGTTCGCTGGTGTGATGCAGCTCGTTCTCCGCGGCGGCATCCTCGGCCCGCGCCTGGGCCAGCGCCGCGGTCTCGGTGAGTGGGTCCGGGGTGAGCAGCGAGCCGGTGACCGGCGCCCCGCCCATGCCGAGCTGGTTCATCTTCTTGGGCACCGGGGCTCCCTGGTACGCCAGGGGGATCGGGTGACCGTGGTCGTCGACCCCGGCGAGCGGCTGGTGCACCTCGATGAACTCGCCGTGCGGCAGTCGCTTGATGATGCCGGTCTCGATGCCATGGTCGAGCACCGCGCGGTCGGAGCGTTGCAGCCCCAGGCAGAGCCGGTAGGTGGCCCAGTAGGCGACGGGCGGCAGCACCAGAAGTCCGATCCGGCCCATCCATGTGGTGGCGTTGAGGGAGATGTCGAAGAAGTAGGCGAACCAGTCGTTTGCCGAGCTGATCAGCAGCACCATGTAGAACGCGATGGCCATGACGCCCAGCGAGGTACGCACCGGCACGTCGCGGGGGCGTTGCAGCAGGTTGTGGCGCGCATTGTCCTTGGTGAAGCGGCGTTCGATCGACGGGTACGCGCCGGCGATCACGAAGATCACCGGAAGGAAGAACACCGTGGCCCAGAACACGCCCGGGATGCGGTAGTTGCCGATCACGATCTCCCAGGCCGGGAACAGTCGGGCCATGCCGTCGGACCAGCCCATGTAGAAGTCGGGCTGCGATCCGGCGGAGACCTGCGCGACGTTGTAGGGGCCGAAGTTCCAGATCGGGTTGATCTGGAACAGGCCGCCCATCAGCCCGATGACGCCGACGAACACCGCGAAGAACGCGCCGCCCTTGGCCGCGAAGGCGGGGAGGATGCGGACGCCGACGACGTTGTTCTCGGTGCGGCCGGCGCCGGGGAACTGGGTGTGCTTCTGGTACCAGACCAGCCCGACGTGCACGCCGATCAGTGCCAGCAGGATGCCGGGCATCAGGAACACGTGCACGATGTAAAGCCGGGGGATGATCTCCGTCCCGGGGAACTCTCCACCGAAGACGGCCCAGTGCGTCCAGGTGCCGATGACCGGGATCGACAGGATGAATCCGGACATGATGCGGAGTCCGGTGCCCGAGAGCAGGTCGTCGGGCAGGGAGTAGCCGGTGAAGCCCTCCAGCGAGCCCAGCAGCACGAGAACGACGCCGATGATCCAGTTGGCCTCGCGGGGTTTGCGGAACGCGCCGGTGAAGTAAGTGCGGAACATGTGGGCGAACATCGCCGCGACGAACAGCAGCGCCGCCCAGTGGTGGACCTGGCGGACGAACAGGCCGCCGCGGACCTCGAAGGAGATGTGCAGGGCGCTGTTGTAGGCCTGGCTCATCTCGAGGCCGCGCAGGTTGTCGAACGGCCCGTTGTAGGTGACCTCGGTCATCGACGGGTCGAAGAACAGGCCCAGGTAGGTGCCGGAGAGCAGCAGCACGATGAAGCTGTAGAGGGCGACCTCGCCGAGCATGAACGACCAGTGCGTGGGGAAGACCTTGTTGAACTGTTTACGCATGCCCGCAGCAGGGTGGTAGCGCTGGTCCAGCTCGTCCAGTGCCTCGCCAGCCTTCGCCGCGAGCCCGCCGCCGGACGTCGCTGGCGTCGTGATCGCGCTCATCGCACGCCCTCGGCAAGCGCTCTGTACAGGCGCGGTGTCGGTAATCCGCTCGCAAGCTCGCGCACGCATGTCTCCCAAGCTCCCGGAATGTGGGTCGGCCGGATCGAGGAGCCGCTCCGGACGGCCAGCTATCTCTGGCTGCTGATAGTAAACCGAAGTCAGGGGAGCGTGCGCTGCGGGGCGGCTGGCTGGCGAACCGAACGTCGACTGGTCGCATGGCACAGGAGCCCACGCTGGTCTGCTTCTCGTGCAACGAGATCGGGCAGCCGAGGACGCGTGCCCAGCGCGGAGCGTGCGGCGTGATAGCTGGACTTCGCGGCGCCAGCCGAGGAGGGGCGTCTGCGGCTCGGGCCGGGTGGGTCGTCCGACCCGACCGCCCGGCCCGGAGGCGGCTAGGCTGTCTGACGGATCTTGATCTCGGGTTGGGTCATGATCGGTGTCATGAACGGTCAGACGGTGATCTCGGACGAGGCGTGGGGGGTTGGAGCCACGCGTTCCTGATCGTGCTCCGCGTCGTGGTGGCCAGTGGCGTGAATACCGCCAGGTCCTGGAAGGGATCGCGTGGCGGTTTAGGACCGGTTCGCCGTGGCGGGAGTTGCCGGATCGGTTCGGGCCCTGGCAGCCCGCCTATGAGCGGCACCATCGCTGGGGCTCCGATGGCACCCGGGCGCGGTTATTGGCCGAGGCGCAGACGTGCTCGGACGTAGCTGGTGAGCTGGACTGGATCGTCGCGGCGGACTCCTCGCTGGTGCGGTGCACCAGCGAGGAGTGTCCGCAGCGCGGCTCGGCGGGAACGCCGCCACGCTGGTCGGGCCAGTGCGGCTCACAGGGGCACGGTCGAATCACAAGAAACTCGGCGGTGAACCCGTCCGCCGCGGGGCCGAACCGGTCATCGTGGAGCCCGAGGATCACGCGATCGGTCGGTCGAGGGGCGGGCTGACCACCAAGATTCACATGATCTCCGACGGTCGGGGCCGGCCACTGGTGCTGGGGCTGGCCGGCGGGAACATCAACGACACGCTGATGTTCGCCCAGCTCATGGATTCGCGGTCGGTTGCACGGCCGGGACCGGGCCGGCCGCGCAGCCGCCGGACTACGTGCTGGGCAACAAGGATTCTAGCTCGCGCGCCAACCGGGTGCTGCTGCGGCGACGCAAGATCTCCCACACCATCCCCGAGCCTCGTGATCAGCAGGCCAACCGGCGTCGCCGTGGTTCCCGGGGTGGGCGTCCGGTCGGTTCGACAAGGTCCGCTACCGGCAGCGCAACGTGGTCGAGCGGGGCTTCGGCCAGCTCAGACAGTGGCGTGGGGCTGGCCAGCCGCTACGATAAACACGCCGCGATTACCACGGTGGCCTACAGCTCGCGGCGGTCCTGGCCTGGCTCCGATGATCCGTCAGGCGGTCCCTAGTGTCCTGAGTCATTAGTTTGTGGTCGATTGCTAGCGTGTGGCATGGCCGAACGGGGACCGAAGCCGGCGCAACTGGTGCTCTCGGATGACGAACGTGAGCAACTGCAGTCCTGGTCGCGGCGG
>Ga0209930_1004168_pt1 | contig 13304 bp, 18 predicted proteins | sample ThiBiot_500_biof_2_FD_183948 | JGI IMG/M metagenome (GOLD analysis project Ga0209930, IMG submission 183948) | Wastewater bioreactor microbial communities from Cape Town, South Africa - Thiocy_cont_500_biof (SPAdes) | ecosystem: Engineered > Bioreactor > Thiocyanate-remediating >... | reverse complement strand
TGCGTGTGTGTGTGTACGAGTATTGGTTGTGATGAGAGCAGATATGGTTGTGGTTGTACTTTTTTTGTTGTTGTTGTAGTAGTGGTATAGTATGAAGGTTGTCATCAATTTTTTGTGTAGTTGGATAGATGTGATAGATACAGGAGCTGTAAGAGCGCCAAGTACTCTGTTGAGCGTGAATTCGCTCGGCTCGGCCTTGTGTGTTGTTGTTGTCTGCCTTTCAGTGATGATGATGACGATGATGATGATGATGATTAAATTAAGAGACCTGCGAATCACGATCTAGGCCACGCGCACGATGGCAGCCACGAGCAGCGTCGTCACGGCAAGCAGCAGCGACCACGGTGCTGAGAGCGCCACAGCGGCGTTGGTATTCTTGCTGTGGCCGACAACGAGCGACGGCACGCTGTACTTGGTGCGTGCGATAAAGTCGCTGATCGTCACGAAGGGATTGAGGTTGTTGATGCGCTCGTTGGGCGACAACATGGGCGGCGGCGGCAGCGGCGTCGGCTTGGCGGGCCCGAGCCGGAAGGGATGCGAGGCGTTGCCGGGGTCCGGGAGGCACTGGCCGATCTCGCGCGCCACGTTCACGAAGCCCGACTGGTAGCCGATGCCGTAGAAGCACCGGCGGTCGTACTTGGACATGACGTAGATGGGAGGCCGAGGCCGCGTCGCCAGCGGGTCGTGCAGGCCGAAGACGGTCGGCCACTGTGCGCACCACTGCTCGGCGCTCGTGATGTTGGAGGCCGCGGCCTCGGCGCTGCAGGTCGAGAAGAACGCCACGCAGGTCGAGTGGCACATGTAGACCGTCGTGCGATTGGTGCTCGCGTCCCAGCGCCGGAAGTCGAGCGAACGTGCGTCACACTCGTTGCAAATCGACTCGGCCACCGCCAGGTAGCATGGCTTCGAGATGCCGGTGTTGACGAGGGCTTGGAGCTTGCGATACGTGGTCTGCAACAGCACTCGATAAGCAAATACACAGACACACAGCAAGAGCAAGCAAGAGCAAGCAAGCCCGGAAGAAAGCAACAGCCAGCCTCGAATACGCACGCCGAAGAACGTGTTGAAGCAGCAGTTGTTCTGGTACGCATACCAGCAACACGTGACGAGCTCTTGCTTCTGGACCTGTTGTCACAGTGTCAACGAGAGCGCCCGCTCAATGCCGCGTGATGAATCAACCAACCAACCAAAAGCAACGTACCATCTGCGGTACATCAGGCTCAAAGTTAAGGCGATAGCACGTCTGAGCCGGGTTGATCATCTTGAGCTCGCTCGCCAACGCCACGGCCGCCAGCGCGACCAGCGCTACCACAAGCAATACCACAGGTCGTCGTGGCGCCATGAGCTCGAGCAGGCGGGAGGAGAGAAGCAAACAACAACAACGACGAAGAGCGACAAACCACCGGAAGACGACGAAGGCGAAAAAGGAAAAATGCGAATAACGCTTCCTCATCGCCCAAGCCCTCGCGCGCTCTCACTCTTGGAGGGAATGACGATTTATGTTTGATTTACGCACGCGTTATTATGATACAAACGATCTCAACGACAAAAACATTCAGCAGGTACGTGAACCGGGGTGTCTCGAGGCAGGCGAAGAGCGAGAGTGAGAGTGAGAGTGAGAGTGGCTCATTCTTCGTCGGAAAGGAGAAAGTCGATCACCTGCGCATTGACCGATGCCTCGGGATTGGCACTTATCAGGACCGGTGATGGCGACTGCTCCGGTGCCGCCTGTAACTTCTCGACACCCTCCGCAGCGGGCATGCCTCGCATGGCAGCGAAGGAGGTCGCTGAGCCAGCGGCGCCAAGGTCGACCACCGGCAGCTCATCGGCCGGCTTCACCATCGGCGCCTCCTCGTCGGCCACAGGCGTAAGGTCGGGGTCGCTATCGCTGTCGTCGGTGGCTGTCGGCGTGGCAGCGTCGTCCTCGTCCTTGGGCAGGAACGAGTACTTTTCGGGTCGGTCGAGGAAGTAGCGGTCGAGGCGCGGAGAGAGGCCGGCAAAGTACACGATCCACCAGAGCGCGTAGCCGAACGCCGGCAAGCCTGCAATGTACACTGCAGCCTCGCGCGGTGTCATATGCATGTCGAGCGCTGCGCCGGCAATGATGATGGAAATCGACTCGCCTGTGCACATTGGCCATCGAGCTCGAGTCAGCAATCGTGCGGTGGTTGGTGGTTGGTGGCGTTGGAAGAGCAGCCACGTACCAAAAGTACACAGGCCAATATCGAAGCCAAACACGCGGCCACGGAAGCGCTCTGCCGTCCACACTTGTAGAATGCTGCTGGAGAATACCCACGAGACGGTGGAGCCAGCTGACGCCACGGCGCTGCCAGCGATCAAGATCCACAGCTCTGGCGCCCAACCGGCGACGCAACTTCCGACTGCCTCCATGATAAAGCCAGTCACGATCGCAAGCTGTTGCAACCGAACCGAGTAGTTGCCGAGTGCCACGAGATACTCGAACAAGAATGGCGCCACGATACCAGCTGTCGAGTTCCCACACGTACGCGAGTGTTAGAGCTCATCCCGGGAGAGAAAGAGAGAGATAGAGAGATAGATAGGGCGTCAGAGAGGCAAACGTACTGAGGCCACATGCAGCATACAAGAAACCAAGTGGCATCGACGGGCTGCCGTGGTACAGGAACTCACCTTCGACGAGCTCGACTTCAGCCTGGAACGAGAAGGGATAATGAGTACTCTCGATTCGTTCTCAGAGAGTGACTAGTGCTGACGACGTACGACGCTCAAGGCTCCCCAGCTCGCAGCCGCAAAGGCCTTGACCCAGATCAAGAAGAAGATGCCCGGGTGCTTGAGGAGATACGGGAAGACGTCGAGCAACGGATGCAGGAACGACAGCTTGTCGTAGAGCGACGAGCACGCACGCGCAGAGGCGCTCTTGCTCTGCGGCGAGGCCTCGAGCTTCGGCGACGTGGCTTCGTAGTCGGCGCCGACCTCATACGGGTACTTGAGCAGCAGCAGCAGGATCAGAGCCGCCACTAGATAGGTGGCCGAGTTGATCAGGAAGCAGATTCCGACTCCGAGCTCGGAGGCCAACACGCCGCCGATGGCCGAACCTATCAGGTAGCAGCCAGACCAAACAGCACTGCGTGTTCGTGTTCGTGTTCGTGTGAGCAACAGCTGCTTGAATAGCCACTGCCGCGGCTTGGGACATGAAGTCGCGAACCTATCGATCGAGTTGGCTTTGATCAGCAAGTCCTTGGGCACGTACACTGGCACCATGCCAGCACGAGACGGCTCGAAGAAAGCACTGACCGAGAATTGCAATAGTACCTGAGCCGCGCACGAGTATGGGCGCGTGAGTGATGATGATCGCAGCACCAATGCAACGAGTCGGCGTACCAGGCTGTACAGCAACGGCAACGACGGATAGTACTTGACGCCGATCAGCAGCAGCACGATGAGCATACGCAAGAAGTTACTCAGAATCTGCGTTGCATCGTCGACGGGTGCCAGTAGCGAACCCAGTTGGTTAGCGATCGAGAACGACCGAGCGAGTGAGTTGTGGTTGGATGGATAGATACCAAGATGTAGCGTCTATCAAGGCGGTCAGAGGCAACGCCTGTGACTGGCGACAACAACAAGGGCGGCAGCATGCGCACCAAGAGCAAGCCACTAGATTGATTGATAGAGAGACAGATATCGATGTTGGTTGCGATCAGACGACGACACGAACGAACGAGCGAGCGAGAGGCGCCAGCCGTACCTCAACGCAACCGACGAGGTCGTAATCTCCTTCAGCACCTCGACCGTGCCAAGGTAGTTGAGCCAGTCACCCGTCAACGACACCATGTCAGCCGAGAGCAACACGGCGTACGGTCGCAGTTGCAAGAGCTTCTTGTAGCCCGCGAGGCTGCCGCGCTTGGCGGCCGTCGGCGGTGTGGGGCCTTCGAACGGATTCGTCGAGATATCGGACGGATCGTCCTCGAGTAGACTGAACGAAGTCATCTCGATCGAGCTTCCTGAAGCGTTTGCCATGACGGAGCGACGATGGCGCTGATGCAGCGTGTATCTGAGGGAGGTTTCTTACGGGCAACGATGTCGATGTCGATGTCGATGTCGATGTCGATGTCGATGTTGGTGTCGGTGTCGATCGATGTGTACAACGGCACGAATAAATAGAGAGGCAGCACTGGGAGGTGTGCCGGTGCAGCTGGTCGTGATCTTCTTCGTCTTGGTAGCGAGGATCGTAGCAGTGATGCAATCGGTACGATACAGCGAGTAGATCGAGTCGTTAGGGTTTGGTGTGAGGATCGCAGCGCGAGGTTGCGAGAGAGATGCGTGAGAGATGCGTGTGCGTAAGAGAAGGAGAGCAACGAACAACGAAACGAGGAAAACCACGCTGGCCTCCAAGAAATACAACCACGAAACCACGCTGGAGTACGGATTTCCTTACGACGCGTAACTTTCTCGTTGCGATTTCTTCGCTTCGTGTTTCGCTTGTTGGCTCGTTGCTGCTCGCCGAACGCATCTCTCTCTCTATTCGATTGGACTCGATTGGATTGGATTCGATTGGATTGGATTGGATTGGATTGGATTGGATTGGATTGGATTCGATTGGATTCGATTGGATTCGATTGGATTCGCGGCATCGAATGGCTGAACCACCTCGTTCATCGTCATCAACAACAGATGAGGGCCATGCAAGTGGTTCGGTTTGGCGAGAGTTCGATGCGCTCGGCTCGTTGCGCGCCAGCGCCTACGTCGGTACCGCTGGCATGGCGGCCATCTTTGCGTACAGCACGCTGCACTATCCGAATCGAATCCTCGCGTACACGCTCTCGGGAGGCGCCTTGTCTTCGATGGTGGGATTTTGCTTCTTTTGTATGTTTGCATGACTCGATCGCGCTCGCAACGTCTGGAGCTCGATCGATGTACTCACTCTCTCTGCATCGTGATCGAACCAGCACTGCGCAACGTGTGCCGCACGACGCTAGGCCGCTCGCGCGTACCCGAGTACATTCCACGCACCGAAATGCCTCTGATTCGCGTCGTTCGCGATCCGTTGACACACATGCCGGTGCTGGAGGTCGCGCCCGAGCCCGACGCCATCTATCGACCGGACTACGTAGCGACCGGCGTCGCTGCCGCCCTGACGGGCTTCACGTTCGCGACCATCACTCGCTCGCCGCGCTACGCCTTCGGTGCCTCGGTCGTGTTCTCGGCTCTGGCGCTCAGCGGACACAGCGTCTACACGGTGTTTCGACGTTGGCAGCGGCGCAACATCATTGCCGTCAACAAGAACGTCGCCGTCATCCAGGCGGCACGTGACGGCGTCATCACGGCCGACGAGCAGGAGCACATGCTCTCCGCGACGCCGCTGCTGCATCGCTGGCGAGACTCTGTGAGCTCCCGATGGCCCGATTGGCTGCCTCTGCGGCCGCTCACCACGAGCGAGTACGCCAAGATCAAGTCCGAGGAGAGCCTGAGTGTCGACCAGCAGCTGATGAAGGAGATTGTTGCTGAACGCGCTGCCGCCAAGCAACAGCAGCAACAGTCGCCAACGAGACCGACATCGAGTTCTTGAACAACAACATCGTCATCAACAACAAAGAGAGAGACCATTGTTTATACCCAACCTCCTCCTCCACGAACCCAACTCTCGACCTCTATCCCACTCGCAGCTTCGAGTTCGACTTCGAGCTCTACCGCTGCCGCAACAATCGCTGTCTACGGCAAGCGATATGGCGGATTGCGCGAGGGATACTGCTGAATCTCCTCGAGCGTGATCGGCGTCGTGGGCACATTCGTGTCGAGCCAGTTGGTGTCGATCGACATTGGCTCGTAGAGACGATCGAACTCGTCTGTCCAGCCAGGTTGCGTGCGCAGCTCGTGCAGCAAGCGCAGCGTCTTGAGTCGGTGGAACTTGGAGAGAGCCTCGGCTGGCGAGCCCTCGCACTCAGGATGCCAGTGCAGATACATGGCGCACAGCTCTCGGTCGCTCAGGAAGTCTCCATCCATAGGGGCATGCGCCCATGAATCCTCAACGGCCGCCTCGCAAAAGTAGCACCACGATCCATGCTCGCACTGTGCAATCAACCAATCAATCAATCAATCAATCAACCAGCACACAAGTGAGCGAGCTCGATCTCGATCTCGATTGAGAGATTGCTCTCCTTCTCCTCGTGGCTCTCGTTCTTCCTCTCCTCGCTCGAGCATTCGGTGGAGCAACGAACCGACATGTGCGTGCAAGCCTCGTTCTTCTGCCCTGGCGGACAGCATGGAGGATGGCAAGTGCCTCCTCGCGTGAAGACCTCCTCGATGCATGTGCGAAAGTAACGTGCAAACGCCTCCGTTGGTCCCGGCCTCACGCCATGAGGACACGCCTCCCATGCACAGCCATGTTGCTCGCAGATGTCCATATTGCACTTGGTGCAATGCTGCTCGTCATTCACACTCGATCGCATGAGTCATGGCTTGCCAACACATGCACACACGTGCGCGCCTTGATTTTGATCGGTACCTGACGTGGGCCTGGACCATCGGGGAAGAATGGCGTCTGGCACGAGTTGCACAACACTCCTCCCTCCGAGAGCATGTGCTCCACCACGGCCCAGTCCTTGATCTTGGCGCGCATGTCATTCGACAGCACCTTGCACGATGGCAAGTACGCGATGCCATTGCAGTTGGCGTTGGCTGAGAGACACTTCAGCGCGTACTGTCCGAAGATCTCGGGATGCTCCGAGTTGCGCACCAGCATCGAGCGCAGTGTTCGTGTGCCGATGGCGCCGCCTTGGCCTGCCGCCGCACGTGTCACCTCGTCGAGGAACCCCGCGAGACTGTAGCGACATCCGCATGGATGGAACTGCACCTGGACTGCGTCGGCATCGAAGGAGTCAAGCGAGTCGATTTGCGTCTGCGAGTTGTCGACGACATTCGGCAGAGCGACACTCAGTGTCGTGGCCGACTTGGCCTTGCACACAGTGAGCGGCTGGCGCGAGTCGCTCGTCTCAAGCGGTGTCAGGCGCTCGCCGCGGCAGTGGAACTCGAACTTGATGGCTCGACGACGGCCGTTGCATTGGAGGCACTGGCCCATCACCGAGTCTTGGAACAGCTCGAGCCATGTGAGCGGCTCGGTCTCGGCCAGCAGCACAGCATCGGAGCCGCATTGCTTGCACAGAGGTCGCACGACGCCGAGTTGCAGCTCTTGTTGTTGACCAGGAGCCATCGCTCGGTGATCGCACGCCACACACCACAAGTAGAAGCGCTCCTTGGCCCATGCAGCCGACACGGCAGGGAGAGCGTGCTTGACCTCGGGCAATGGTTCGTATGGCGGACGTCGCCATTCGCCGGAGGCGTCTGAGTCTGGCTCGGAGCGAGCAGCATCGGCGCCTTGGCCTGCTGCTCGATTGCGGCGGAAGAAGTTTGTAAAGAACCCACCTCGTCGTGGTGGATCGGCTGGCGTCGGTGTCGGTGGCGGCGGCGCTGGTTGTGTTGGTGGCGGAGGCAGCTCGACCTTCTGCTTCAAGACGTGAATCAATGTCTCGCGTTGCAGATTCGGCATCGATGAGAGAGGTGCCGCATCGGCGAGCAGCGAGCCGGCAAACACCCATCGCTGCTGCTCGGGAGGAAAGTCGGGCACCAACGCCGCGAGGTTCTCCTTGAGAGTGCGGATCGTGGCGTCGGCGTCATCCCACGACACGATCACTGTGCGGTTGAGGTGCACGACCTGAGCGACCACTCGCGACATCTCGTTCGATGATGGAACAGAACCAACGGGCTCGAAAGACACTCGACCACTCACACGAAGCCTTCACCAACACTGCCAAGAGCGTCGGTTGGAAGGTCCAACAAATCCAAGGCACGGCGAGACGCACCGTGCGAGAGCGGAGCAGCACGAGAGCGAGGGCGAATGAGCGAATGAACGAACGAAGGAGCCGAGAGAGCGAAGAGAAGAGAGAAGCGAGTGCGGCTTTGTGTTCGATTGCGGTCGCAGACCGAAGCGGGTGCAGGTCGAGCGAGCCGGGCGCTGGGTGCTCTCTCTCTCTCTCGCATTCGGCAGCGATCGCTCCTGCGCCTGGGTACCTGGAACCTCCAACACATGTTCTAACGACCTTCGGTGCTGTAAATTCGAGCAGTTGTGTTGAGCCGCAGGATTCGGTGGTCAATCGCATCGAGTTCTTGAACAACATCATCATCAACAACAAAGAGAGAGACCATTGTTTATACCCAACCTCCTCCACCACGAACCCAACTCTCGACCTCTATCCCACTCGCAGCTTCGAGTTCGACTTCGAGCTCTACCGCTGCCGCAACAATCGCTGTCTACGGCAAGCGATATGGCGGATTGCGCGAGGGATACTGCTGAATCTCCTCGAGCGTGATCGGCGTCGTGGGCACATTCGTGTCGAGCCAGTTGGTGTCGATCGACATTGGCTCGTAGAGACGATCGAACTCGTCTGTCCAGCCAGGTTGCGTGCGCAGCTCGTGCAGCAAGCGCAGCGTCTTGAGTCGGTGGAACTTGGAGAGAGCCTCGGCTGGCGAGCCCTCGCACTCAGGATGCCAGTGCAGATACATGGCGCACAGCTCTCGGTCGCTCAGGAAGTCTCCATCCATAGGGGCATGCGCCCATGAATCCTCAACGGCCGCCTCGCAAAAGTAGCACCACGATCCATGCTCGCACTGTGCAATCAACCAATCAATCAATCAATCAATCAACCAGCACACAAGTGAGCGAGCTCGATCTCGATCTCGATTGAGAGATTGCTCTCCTTCTCCTCGTGGCTCTCGTTCTTCCTCTCCTCGCTCGAGCATTCGGTGGAGCAACGAACCGACATGTGCGTGCAAGCCTCGTTCTTCTGCCCTGGCGGACAGCATGGAGGATGGCAAGTGCCTCCTCGCGTGAAGACCTCCTCGATGCATGTGCGAAAGTAACGTGCAAACGCCTCCGTTGGTCCCGGCCTCACGCCATGAGGACACGCCTCCCATGCACAGCCATGTTGCTCGCAGATGTCCATATTGCACTTGGTGCAATGCTGCTCGTCATTCACACTCGATCGCATGAGTCATGGCTTGCCAACACATGCACACACGTGCGCGCCTTGATTTTGATCGGTACCTGACGTGGGCCTGGACCATCGGGGAAGAATGGCGTCTGGCACGAGTTGCACAACACTCCTCCCTCCGAGAGCATGTGCTCCACCACGGCCCAGTCCTTGATCTTGGCGCGCATGTCATTCGACAGCACCTTGCACGATGGCAAGTACGCGATGCCATTGCAGTTGGCGTTGGCTGAGAGACACTTCAGCGCGTACTGTCCGAAGATCTCGGGATGCTCCGAGTTGCGCACCAGCATCGAGCGCAGTGTTCGTGTGCCGATGGCGCCGCCTTGGCCTGCCGCCGCACGTGTCACCTCGTCGAGGAACCCCGCGAGACTGTAGCGACATCCGCATGGATGGAACTGCACCTGGACTGCGTCGGCATCGAAGGAGTCAAGCGAGTCGATTTGCGTCTGCGAGTTGTCGACGACATTCGGCAGAGCGACACTCAGTGTCGTGGCCGACTTGGCCTTGCACACAGTGAGCGGCTGGCGCGAGTCGCTCGTCTCAAGCGGTGTCAGGCGCTCGCCGCGGCAGTGGAACTCGAACTTGATGGCTCGACGACGGCCGTTGCATTGGAGGCACTGGCCCATCACCGAGTCTTGGAACAGCTCGAGCCATGTGAGCGGCTCGGTCTCGGCCAGCAGCACAGCATCGGAGCCGCATTGCTTGCACAGAGGTCGCACGACGCCGAGTTGCAGCTCTTGTTGTTGACCAGGAGCCATCGCTCGGTGATCGCACGCCACACACCACAAGTAGAAGCGCTCCTTGGCCCATGCAGCCGACACGGCAGGGAGAGCGTGCTTGACCTCGGGCAATGGTTCGTATGGCGGACGTCGCCATTCGCCGGAGGCGTCTGAGTCTGGCTCGGAGCGAGCAGCATCGGCGCCTTGGCCTGCTGCTCGATTGCGGCGGAAGAAGTTTGTAAAGAACCCACCTCGTCGTGGTGGATCGGCTGGCGTCGGTGTCGGTGGCGGCGGCGCTGGTTGTGTTGGTGGCGGAGGCAGCTCGACCTTCTGCTTCAAGACGTGAATCAATGTCTCGCGTTGCAGATTCGGCATCGATGAGAGAGGTGCCGCATCGGCGAGCAGCGAGCCGGCAAACACCCATCGCTGCTGCTCGGGAGGAAAGTCGGGCACCAACGCCGCGAGGTTCTCCTTGAGAGTGCGGATCGTGGCGTCGGCGTCATCCCACGACACGATCACTGTGCGGTTGAGGTGCACGACCTGAGCGACCACTCGCGACATCTCGTTCGATGATGGAACAGAACCAACGGGCTCGAAAGACACTCGACCACTCACACGAAGCCTTCACCAACACTGCCAAGAGCGTCGGTTGGAAGGTCCAACAAATCCAAGGCACGGCGAGACGCACCGTGCGAGAGTGGAACAGCACGAGAGCGAGGGCGAATGAGCGAATGAACGAATGAAGGAGCCGAGAGAGCGAAGAGAAGAGAGAAGCGAGTGCGGCTTTGTGTTCGATTGCGGTCGCAGCCAAAACAACTTGTTGGACAATACAAAGAACATGGCGCTCGACCACTCGACCAATCAATGCCTCGGTCTTTGGTGCCATGGGCACACCACCAGCACAGAGTCACGCTCATGAAGTTCGTGTCATCGAGAGGACGAGGGGGGATGGCGTGGGTGGGATGGGAGGGCTCGCGACCAGCAGGCTTGAAAGGTTAATGTGGCCTCACTCTCGCGCCATTTCGCTCGTTGCCGCGTCGCTCGCGCATGGAGCCACACCAAATCCACCTCCCGTCTGATGATGATGAAGAAGACGATGGCGACGATGCAGTGCTTGTCACCGGTGCGCTGCTGCATCACGAGCTTGATCATCATGTGCAACCGATGATGGTTGCGCCGCCGTACCATCTCCAAGCCGCGTCGATACCTGCTCCAGTGCCTCACTCTCCGACGCGCACGTCATGCCCGCCGCGCCGACACGAGCCAACAACAGCACTGCTCGCACTATCTCGTTCGGTTCGTTGTGTCTGCCGCCGTTGATCAAGCGCGACACCGAAGTGGCCGCTATACTGGAGCATTGTGGCAAGGTATCTTGCACCCTCCGATCGCACAATGGCGATGCGCGCACGATCTGATCGTGTGTGATCGATGTGGCAGTCGCACGACATGGTGGCACCACTGTATATCAGCGGACCAGCTGGCTGCGGCAAGACGACCGTCGTGTGGCATGCGCTGTATCGAATGCAGCCTCGCATGTGGTCGTACGTCAACTGCAAGGACGCGCAGAGCATGAAGGCCCTGCTGTCCGAGACCATTGCGCAACTGCTCGAGAGTTGGCAGCGCTACTGTGACGAGCACAGCCATGAGGCGCCACCGGTGGAGCTGCCGGAGCTCTCGCAGCTGCGACCGCACAAGTGCTCGGGCATCAACCAGTTCGTGACGCTGCTGAGCGAGATCTGCGTCGATCAGTGTGCCACGACCTATCTCGTCTTTGATGAAGCCCACGTACTCGAGGAGCTCCATCCACAGTTATTGCCAGCGCTCTTGCGTATCGCGGCATTGGTACGCTCAATCAATCCAATCATCAATCCAATCATCAATCCAATCGAATCCAATCCAATCATCAATCGAATCCAATCATCAATCCAATCATCAATCCAATCCAACCCAATCCAATCATCAATCGAATCCAATCATCAATCCAATCATCAATCCAATCATCAATCCAATCCAATCCAATCCAATCCAATCCAATCCAATCGAATCCAATCCAATCATCAATCGAATCCAATCATCAATCCAATCATCAATCCAATCCAACCCAATCCAATCCAATCATCATTCCAATCATCAATCCAATCATCAATCCAATCGAATCCAATCCAATCCAATCCAATCCAATCCAATCCAATCCAATCCAATCCAATCCAATCCAATCCAATCCAATCCAATCCAATCCAATCCAATCCAATCATCAACCCAATCGAATGCCTTGAGTACCAACGAACTGACGCCACCTTCAGACTCGCAAGAACATCGCCATCATACTACTGAGTCGAATCTCTTGGGAGCGCATTCGACCGCTCGAGGCTGCAGACGATCCTGCGATGCTACACATGCATGCGTACTCTCGAGGTACGCCACGACTGCCTCGCTCATTCTCAATGTGAACGACGCACCTCGGCTGATCCAAGCGCAGACGAGATGCTCGCCATCATATGCGACGAGTGTGCTGGTGCTTCTGAGGCAGCTCGCGCGCTCTACCTTCAATGCGCCGTTCGAGTACTCGACTACCTCAAGCTCCTCACGCTCGATGTGTCCGAGATTGCTCGCGTGACTCGCACTGTATTCCGCAAGCGCGTGCTGCAAGGAGGTACCATGCAGCGCGCAGCACACCATGCGCCACATGGCGCGCCGTTGCTGATGCTATGCCTCGCGTCACGTACAGATCCAGCTACAAGCATCGAGGAGCTTCGAGCACAAGCCGTGCGCGTCGGGAAGGACGTTGCCGAGATCCAGAGCTCGCTGCTGTGCTCGGCCAGCGCCAACGAGCTCGACCTGCCCGAGCGCTGGAAGCACCTGCTGCTCGCGGCCTTCATCGCCGCATCCAATCCGGCCAAGAGCGATGCGCGTCGCATCGCTGCCTCGTATCAGGCCGCCACGCGCAAGAAGAAGGGCGGTGCCTTTCGAGCCGAACGAGCCGCTGCCTCGTCGTCAGCCGAGGCGCCGATCAGTGGACCTCGTGCCTTCCCGCTCGAGCGGTTGCTGAGCATCTACCACTCGATCTTTGGGCAGTGTGACGAGGAGCACGAGCTCGCTGCCTCCAAGGGTCTGCTGTCCGAGGTGCGAGCCCGCCGCGTGTTGTATCGGCCTCATTCCACACCGTACTGATTGCTGCCGCTACCGCTGCTACTGCTCTTGTGTAGATCAAGGACCTGATTCGATTGAACCTGTTGCTACAGACCAGCAACACCAAGGTGCTGTACGACGCTCGACTGCAATGCAACATCGACCGCGAGTTCGCCGATCTGATCGCACTCCGCGTCCATCGCAAGTACCACTTCCGACTCCAGGACTTTGTAGGCAACCTGTAACCAATCCAACCCAATCCAATCCAACCAACCCATCCATGTATTCAATCTCGTAATGATGTAAACCTACTGTGCGAGTGCGGATGTGGCGTGTCGTCTCTCTCTCGCGGTCCCATTAGGGAACCATGAATGTAGCCAGAGTGAGTGCCTGGGAGCGTCTGTTGCGCAAAGAATGGCATCGAGCACCAGCA
>Ga0209930_1004166_pt1 | contig 13307 bp, 16 predicted proteins | sample ThiBiot_500_biof_2_FD_183948 | JGI IMG/M metagenome (GOLD analysis project Ga0209930, IMG submission 183948) | Wastewater bioreactor microbial communities from Cape Town, South Africa - Thiocy_cont_500_biof (SPAdes) | ecosystem: Engineered > Bioreactor > Thiocyanate-remediating >... | reverse complement strand
CCGCATCATCAACGTCACCGCCGTCAAGGACGCCAGACTCAACCTGGTGCACTGGCTACCCCGCTTCTCAAAGCTCAACAGTGACCCCGAAGCAGCAGCCTGGTACATCACCCAGCTATGCGGATGGGCGAACCTGATCCGGGCACACATGGACCCGCCCCGCCGGCGCAGCATCACCTATCCATGCCCCATCTGCGGGAAACGCACCTGGACCGGACCGGATGGGGAAGGCGGAACATGGCCCCTCGAACTCCTGTACCGCCTCGACGACAACGACAAACCCGTCATCCTCTCCGCCATCTGCAAAGCCTGCGACCCCGTCACCACATGGACCGGACACGACGCCGTCGAAGAACTGATCGGAGAGCTCGAAGAACGACACGCAGGATGACCCACCAAAACCAACACGCTTGTGTTAACATGTGAGTGCCTTCCAGAAGTCCGCCCAAAACCGGACAGGAAGCCACAAGCCCCGCCCACCCGGACCAACCAGGTGTGGCCCGACGGCCCTCCATCGTGAGGGCCGTCTTTGTTTCACCAGGTCAGGTTCTACGACCTGACCCACCACCTATCAGGCCACCACACCTGACCGTCTTCCCTCCTGGGCCCGATCACACCACCCCCTTCAGAACAAGGTTGCAGACTCCTCGCCAAGCATGCCCACCGTGCAGGCATCAAGCGTGACCGGACCAACCCCAACGTTCACCACGACGGGCCCAGGACGGAACCAACCAACGGAGGGTGACGATGCCCATCAGTCTCGGCACCGAATGGGAGCAGGCAGTCCTCGCCCTCCCCTCCATCTCGCCAGCAGGCATCGACCCCCAGCACATAGACCCCGGCAGCCTAGAGGTATCCCTGCTCAACCCAGCCGGACCCACCACTGTCCGGGCCACCATCGTGTTCAGCGTCGACACCGAAGAGCTCAAGCAGACCGTGCGCGACACGCTCGACCAGTGAGAGTCTGCTCCGAACCCGGGTGCCCCGAGATCTACCCCAAGACCTACGGCCCCCGCTGCCCCACCCACGCCCGCCTCAACGAACACACACGAGGCAGCAGACAACAACGCGGATACGACACAGCCCACGACAGAGAACGCCGCAGATGGGCACCAGTCGTAGCCCGAGGCCACACACCATGCGCCAAGTGCGGACAACCCATAGCACGGGCAGAGCCATGGGACCTCGGACACAACAACACACGCACCACGTGGACAGGACCAGAACACGTCCACTGCAACCGATCTGATGGAGGGCGCAAGGCCCACCACACCCCTGGGGGATGACCCCCTCGACCCCACCCACGACGTACCGCCGGGGATGGGATCTTTTCTGTGTACGGGTTTGGGAGTCGCGTGAGCGGCCTCCTGGGCCTGCCTGGTGGGTGCCGCAATGGTGCTGCCGTGAGTGAGCGCAAGGCCTGCTCTGATCAGCGAAGCGCAAGGCTTCATCGGAGGTTTCACCATGCCTGGACCTGCACCGAAGGATCCGTCGAGTCGTCGTCGTAGGAATGCGACGGTTGGGAAGACGATGCTGCCAGCTGGTGGGCGTCAGGGTGATGTTCCGGTGTGGCCGATCCTGTCTCGTACGGAGCCGGATGTGTGGGCTGATCTGTGGCGCACTCCTCAGGCTTCGGCGTGGGAGGCGCAGGGTTGGACTCGAGTCGTTGCCCGGTATGCGCTTCTGATTGAGGCGACGGAGGATCCCAACCCGGAGAACTCGCCGTCTGCGGCGATCCTGGCTGAGGTTCGTCAGATGGAGGATCGGCTTGGTCTGAATCCGAAGGCGCTGCGTTCCTTGCTGTGGGAGGTCACTTCGGATGAGGTTGCTGAGAGGCGCGATGAGTCGAAGGTGTCGAAGGCGACCAGCAAGCGTGCTGAGCTGAAGGTTGTCGGCTGATGCCTTGGCGGGGCCCGGAGTATGAGGGCGAGTTCCCGTCGCTTGGGTGGTCGATCGGTGAGTGGATTGAGGAGCACTGCGTGATCCCGGACGGGGATCTCGCGGGGCAGCCGTACATGCTCACCGACGAGATGTGGACGTTCCTCGTCAAGCATTACCGCTTGCATGAGGGAGCCCGCGAGCACTCGTGGCAGACGGCATGGCATTACACGAAGTCGATGCTGGTTCGGCCGCAGAAGTGGGGCAAGTCCCCGTTCGTGGCGGCGATGATCTGTGCTGAGGCTGTCGGGGATGTGATCTTCGCAGGCTGGGATGCGAACGGTGAACCGGTCGCACGCCCCTGGCCGACTGCGATCATCCAGGTGACGGCGTCGACTGAGGATCAGACCGACAACGTCTATAAGGCGTTGCGGCCGATGATCGACACGGGCCCGTTGACGGATCTGATCCCGGATACGGGTGAGACGCGCATCAACCTTCCCGGTGCTGGGTGGATCGAACCAGTGACGTCGAAGGCACTCTCTCGGCTTGGTGCTCGTGTCACGTTCGTCCCTCAGGATGAGCCGGGTACATGGCCGGGCGGGAGCCAGCTCGAGAAGATGGCCGACACTCAGTACCGCGGCCTCGCTGGTACCGGCGGTCGCCCAGTTCTGATCACGAACGGCTGGGACCTCGCGGAGAACTCGGTTGCGCAGCAGCTAGCGGAGTCGAATGAGCCTGACGTTCTGGTGGATCACACGAAGGCGCCCGAGCACTTGTCGTACACGAACAAGGTCGACAGGCAGAAGATCCACCGCATCGTTTACGGTGACTCGGCGCTGAAGCTCGACCGCGGCGGCAACCGGGTCACCGGATGGGTGAACCTTGACCGTATCGAGGCGGAAGCATCGAAGCTGGTCAAGAAGGACCCGAACCAGGCGGCACGCTTCTTCGGCAACATCCCGTCGATGGGTTCTGGTTCCTGGTTGCAGCCGGGCCAGTACAGCGATCGTGTGGTTGTTCGGGAACGGCCGAAGTCGGGTCCTGTGTGTCTGGGGTTCGACGGTTCGGACGTGGATGACTGGTCTGCGATCCGCCTGTCCACGTTCGACTTCCACAAGTTCACTCCCGTGGATCATCTCGGCCGGCGAACGATCTGGAATCCGGCACTGACCGGCGGGAAGATTCCCCGCCTCGAGGTGATGGCGGCGTTCGAGTACGTGTTTCAGACGTACGACGTCGTCCGCGCCTACCTGGACCCGCCACTGTGGGCCAGCGAGGTCAACTTCCTCCAAGGGAAGTACGGCGACCGGGTCGTCTTCGAGTGGCCGACGTACCGGATCAAGCCGATGCATGCGGCGCTCGAGCGATTGAAGACCGACATCATCAACCCCACCTCGGGGCTGTCATTCGACGCGGACCCCGATGCGGACATCCATTACCGGAACGCGGTCATGCGTGCCCGTGCAGGGCAGACCTACATCCTCGGGAAACCGGCGGACAACCAGAAGATCGACATCGTCATGTCCGACGCGCTGGCGCATGAGGCCGTGAATGATGCGATCGCAGCGAATGATCTCGGCCGGCGCAAGACGTCACAGATTTCGACCACGTTCTACAAGATCGGCTAACCGGGAGGTGTTCATGGACGTCATCACCGCCCGGGAACGCCTCGCTGTGGGGATGCATGAGCTTCAGGAGTCGCTGAACGCGAAGCAGAAGCGTGAGCGGTACTTCCGTGGGGATCATGACCGTCCGTTCGCCCCTGCAGGTGTGAATGAGGAGTACACGGATCTGCAGGACCAGGCGATCGCGAACTGGATCGCTCTCGCGGTCGGGTCTCCTGTTCAGCGACTCCGAGGCGACTCCTTCGTCACCCATGTGGACGAGAACCTCGACAAGACGTTGTGGCGGAATGTGTGGCAGTCGAACCGTATGGATTCGATGCAGGCGCTCCCGTATCGCGACATGATGATGCACGGCCGCGGGATCGTGTCAGTGTGGCCGAACACGAAGGTCAAGGCTCGGCCGATCGTCCGCCCGGAGTCGAACGAGCTCGTCTACGTGCACCCTTCGGAGGATGACCCGTTCACGGCTGCCTGGTCGGTGAAGGTGTTCACCGTGCAGGACTACTCGCTCGCCGCTGGTGCGCTGGTCCTCCCCACAGGGACGCCGGGCACGGTCCGCACGGTAGGGATCGTGTACGACGACACGTCGATGATCCGGTTCGAGAAGGGCGGCAAGTCCAACAACGCCGACTTCGAGGTTGTGGCTGACGGAACTCACCCGATGGGTGAGAACCCGTTCGTCACCTTCGACTACCGCCCGGATGCGATGGGCCGCACCTGGTCGCCGATGGACCCGCTGATCCCGCAGCAGGACGCGATCAACACCATCCGGTTCAACACCCTGTTGGCGATGCAGTTCAGTGCGTTCCGGCAGCGCATCGTTGTCGGATTCGACCCGGTTGTACGTGACGAGCAGGGCAACGTCGTCTTCCAGAAGAACCCGGACGGCTCTTTCAAGCTCGACGGCAACGGAAACCCAATGCCCCAGGTCACCGCGGCCGGGAAAATCGGCGTCGACCGGCTCCTCGCCTTCCCTGGTGGTGACACGAAGGTGTTCGATCTCCCTGAGTCGAACCTGTCGAACTACATCACCGTGCTTGGGGAGTTCCTGACCCAGTTCTTCGCGACCGGCCAGATTCCGCCCCAGTACCTCCTGTCTCGGATGGCGAATCTCTCCGGTGACGCACTGACCGGTGCCGAGTCGACACTTGCGTCTCTCGTGCAGGAGATCCAGCTCATCGGAGCGGAAGCGAACGAGGGCATCTTCCGTCGCGGCGCGAAGTGCGCCGGCCTCGAGTCGGACTTCCCCGACGCGGAGATGAACTACGCCGATGCGGAAGCGAAGTCGTTCGCCCAGGTGGTCGACGGGATCCAGAAGCTCATCGCTGTCGACTTCCCCCACCGGGACGCGTTCGCGATGCTCCCCGGGGCGACGAAGCAGAAGGTCGATGACTGGATGGACCACATGGAGGACGAGTCCTTCACATCCACCCTCGCCAACGCTGCACGGTCGTTCCAGGTTGCCCCCGGTCAGTCGGTGGCTCCGGTGGCTGATCAGACGGAGCTGACCGATGGCACTTCCAACAACGGCAGTTGATCACTACCGGCAGCAGCAAGCGATCAGCGTTTCCACTGCAAAGCAGGTGGAGCGGTTGTGGCGGCAGATGGGTGTGAACTTCGACCTGTCGTGGTCGTCGATCTCCCCGGATGTGTTCGCGGCTGTGATCGCAGGACAGACTGCTGCCGCTGCTGGCGGGCTCGACTATGTTCCGGCTGTGCTCGAAGAGCAGGGCATCACCGCCCCGGCTGTGGCTGACGTCAACCCCGCACGCTTCGCCGGCGGAACCCGTGACGGACGGCCGCTCGAGTCGCTTCTCGCAGGTGCCGTGTACGAGTCAAAGACTGCGGTCGGTCAGGGATACAGCACAGATGCCGCCCTCAGGCAGGGAAGCATCTGGCTGTCCACTGCCGTCCTGGACGCTGTCCGGGACGCGAACCGGCAGGCCGTTGCCTCCGGGTACACGGTGCGCCCCAAGGTGCAGGGATGGGTGCGGATGCTGAATCCGCCCTCATGCAAGTTCTGCATCACGTTGGCGGGAAAGTTCTTCCGCTGGAACCAGGGGTTCCAATCGCACAACCGGTGCGACTGCAGGCACATCCCCACGAACGAGTCCGTGTCTGAAGACCTCACTGTGGACCCGTACAAGTACTTCCACAGCCTGGACGAGAAGACCCAGAACCAGTTGTTCGGGAAGAACGATGCGGAAGCGATCCGCTCCGGTGGTGACATCTACCGGGTCGTCAACGTCCGATCGCGCGGCCTGTCCGATGACGTGCTCAAGAACACTGCCGGCCGTAACCGTGGATGGCAGGCACGACGGTGGGATTCCCCATCAAAGATGACGATCGACGACATCTTCGCCGTCGCGAAGAACCGTGACGACGCCATCCGGCTCATGGAAACGAACGGGTTCATCACCGGCGCCCAGAACGCCGGCGGAAACCTGATCGGAAACGTCGGGTTCGGTTACGCCGGGCAGCTGGGCCGCGGAGGGACCCGCAAGGGTGCAACGCGCGCGTATCAGAAGGCCCTCGTGACCGGGAACAGGGACCTCCTGGAACCGGCCACTCAGACCGCCGCGGAACGGCGCCTGCACAACGCTTACCTCGTGAAGCAGGCCGTCGACCAGAACCGCAACCCGTTCGGAACCGCGCGCCTCACCCCGGGCATGCGGAAAATCGCGGACGACATGTACGCCCGCGAGATCGGGAAGCTCGACACCGCTCCTCAGAGCGTCCGCGAGCTCGCCCGACTGCTCCACATTCTCTGACGTCGCAAGGACGCCAGACCACCGGCACGCAAGGTGCCTACACCGTCTCGCAAGGAGATCCGTCATGTGCAAACTCAACCCATTCCCCACGATCGTCGACGCTGACGGCATGGCCGTCATCGGCCGCACCCTCCACGACCTCCGAGGCATTCGCTTCGGGGACGGTGAAGGCGGCAACGGGAGTGACAGGGCAGGCGGAGACGGTGAAGGCGCTGATGGTGAAGGTGCCGACAAGGAAGGCCTTGGCGATGCCGGGCAGCAGGCTCTCGACCGGCTGAAGGCACGCGAACGGGCATCCCGGGCAGAGGCGAAGGCATACAAGGACCTCGGCCTCACCCCGGACGAGATCAAGGAACTCATCAACGCTCGCGATAAGGCGGGCGCACCCGACGAGGACAAGATCCGCCAGACCGCACAGCGGGAGGCAGAGACGGCAGCCCGTGAGAAGTTCGCCGTCAAGCTGCGTGCCTCCGAGGTGCGCGCCCAGGCGGCGGAACTCGGATTCGCTTCCCCCTCGGATGCGCTGGCCCTTCTCCCCGCAGACAAGCTCGCCGGCGTCGACGTGTCCGACGACGACGAAGTCGACACCGGTGAGGTCAAGAAGCTGCTCGAGCAGCTGAAGACCGACAAGCCGTATCTGCTGAAGAACACCGACACCACCGCCGATTACACCACTGCTGGGATCGGCGCCTCAGGCTCCGGCAAGACGCCGGATGTTCAGCCGGGGCTGGACCGCATGCGGTCCGCCTACGCGAAGAACACCAAGAAATAACAAACGCTCCACGCGGACGCGGGGAGCCCTACCTGAAAGGAGGCAGCCACAATGGCTGTCACTCTTCCTCAGTCCGCGCTCCTGTCGCAGAACGACCTGCAGCGCGGCGTCATCGAGACGTTCGTGCAGCTCTCGCCTGTTCTCGACCGCATCCCGCTGATGCCGATCGAGGGCAACGCGTACGCGTACAACGTCGAGGCCACCCTGCCCGGTGTCGCGTTCCGTGCCGTCAACGAGGCCTACACCGAGTCGACCGGTACCGTGAACCAGCTCACCGAGTCGCTCGTCATCCTCGGTGGCGACGCCGACGTGGACCGCTTCATCGTCCAGACCCGCGGCAACCTCAACGACCAGCGCGCCGTGCAGACCCGACTCAAGGTCAAGGCCGCGTCGTACAAGTTCCAGGACACCTTCTTCAACGGTGACGTCACCGTTGACACGAAGTCGTTCGACGGACTCAAGAAGCGTCTCACCGGCTCCCAGGTCATCTCCGCCGGCACCAACGGCATCCCCGTCGTCGGCAACGGCGGTTCGGACGCCAACGCGTTCTTCGACCAGCTCGACAACCTCCTCGCCGCGGTCCCCGGAATCGATGCCTCCAACGGCGCCATCTACGCCAACTCCAACATCGTCAACAAGGTCCGCTCCGCGGGCCGACGCATCGGCGGCGTGGACATCGTCAAGGAAGACCTCACCGGCAAGCGCGTCGTCACGTGGAACGGCATCCCGATCCTCGACCCGGGCAACAACAACGCCGGTACGGCGATCCTCCCGCAGACCGAGACCCAGGGATCCTCGTCCCTCGCGTCGTCCATCTACGCGGTGAAGTTCGGCGAGGACGAGACCGATGGCGGCGTCACCGGCCTCACCAACGGTGGGGTCATGGTCGACGACCTCGGCTTCCTGCAGTCCCAGCCGGTGTACCGCACCCGCATCGAGTTCTACTGCGGTCTCGCAGTGTTCGCCGGCAAGGGTGCAGCCCGCCTCACCGGTGTCCTCAACGGCTGACCTAGAAAGGAAATCGATCATGCCTCGTGCAGCAAAGCCCGCAGAGACGACCCTCGACGACAACGTCGAGGAGCTCTCCACCGTCGCCCCCGGCGACGCACCCGCCGACACCACCGACCCCACGGGCACGCCTCCACCGTCGTCCCACAGCCCTCCGCGGAGGCGCTGAAGCAGGGAACCGTCAACGGTGTCCTCCCCGTCGAGCCGGCGACGACCGCACCCGCAGCAGCTGTCGACGCGAAGGACCACCGCGTCGAAGAGTACGACGCGGTCAAGCCGGACGGCAGCAAGGTCCGCATCAAGCACAACATCGACCTCGGCACCACCGAGATCGTCAAGTAGTCGGCAGGAGGGCGCTCGTGACTAACCCGGCGATCATCCAGGACGTCATCGAACGTTTCGAGCGCCCCCTCACCGATACCGAGAAGACCGCCGGAGCGAAGTGGCTTGACGATGCATGGAGCATCGTTCGCCGCAACGTGCCCGGCATTCAAGCTCGGATGAGTCTGAACCCAGACCAGCCCGGATACATCGAATCCGAAGACGTTGTCCGGGTTCTCTCCTGGATGGTCATCCGTGTCCTCCGTAATCCCGAAGCGTTGCGCCAGTGGTCGGACGATACCTACAACCAGACCGTAGACACAGCAATGTCTTCAGGCCTCCTCTACCTTGCCGATTCTGAGCTTGCCGACCTGCTCCCCGCAGCGCCCGGCGCCGCAGCGAACGGCATGTACTCGATCCCCCTGGGCAGGTAAGCATGGTCTCACCCGCACAGGCAGCTCAGGGCCGGCGTCGCGCTGAATCCCGACTCACCGACCGATGCCGAATCGTCCGTCGCACCAAGTCGATCACCCTCGACGAGCACGGAAACTATCCGATCGTTGAGGTGCAGGTGTATCCGCCTGGTGGCGAAGCAGACGGTCCTTGCGCCCTCAAAGCGGTCAACATCTTCCCGGAGGACGTCGACGCCGTGGGGCAGAACCTCGTCCTCCAGAGCACCGAGCTGGGATTGCCAATGGGCACCAGCGGCGACGTCGAAACCGGCCAGGTCGTCATCATCACATCATCGGAGTTCGATGCTGCATCCGTTGGAACCGAATTCCGAATCGAAGGGCTTGCGGAACGACAGACGTACGCCACATTGCGTCGGTTCCGCATCGAGGAGAGATCATGAGCGACGGATTCGACGTCGACTTCTCCGAGTTCGACAAGCTCGCCGCGGACCTGGGCGAGGTCCCGAAGAACATCGGGCCCTTCGTCCGAAAAGCGGTAGAAGTCGGCGCACGCAACGTCCGCGATGACTGGCGCCAGAACGCGCAGGGAATGGCGCACGCGCCCGCCTTTCCGTACTCAATCACCTACGACCTCAAAGGTGGGAACGCTGTCCGAGGATCTCAGATCGAAGCCGAGATCGGCCCCGATAAGGCCCGACCGCAGGGGGCGCTGGGAAACCTCATCGAGTTCGGTTCGGTCCACAACCCGCCGCAAGGCCTCGGTCTGGGCGCGCTCCAGCGAGAGCAAGAGGATTTCGTCGAAGGACTCGCGAAAGCCGAGGCTGACGCCAGGAAGAAGGGCAACCTGTGATCAGAGCCCACGTTGACGCGTTCCTTGCCCAGATCCGACTTGACGACGAACTCGCCGACACCACGTTCGACGGCGACGTCACCGGGACCCCTGATCGTTATTGCGTCGTCACATTCAACAGCGGTGATCGGTATGGGGACAGGCTCACCGGGCCGGAGGTTGCCGCCACCTTCCGTGCTGGCGTGCGGTCAGTCGGAGCGACCCGTGACCAAGCCCAGTTCGTTGCTGAGCGTGTCTTTGCTCAGGTGATGAACGTTCACCTCGAGGTGCCGGGGCGGCAGTTGGGCCTGATCCGCCACGCAGGTGGCCAGCCCACAACGAAGGACGACACCGTCACGCCGCCCCTGTTCGTGGCGACGGACTTCTTCGAATTCGACAGCGACCCCATCTGAGCGGGTCGCCTCATGCTCCCTTCGGTCTCCCCGGAGGGCTAACCGAAGACCCCGGTTTGTCGGGGAGAGAAAGGAGCCACTATGGCTGACGTTGCAGAGGGGCTCATTCCCCCGAGCGCACTGGATCAGAAGGGCAACACCACCATCTGGTGGGTCCCGACGATCGCAGACCCCACCGCCCCGAAGGTGACCGAAGTGGGCGCCGGAACGCGGGTGACGTACTCGTTCACTCCTGCCGGGTTCAACTTCGGTGGAGCGCAGGGAACTACTAAGGACGAGCGTCTCGGTCTCATTCAGGCCCTCGAATCGCTGGACACCAACGAGGTCACCCTCGACCTCGAGTACGTCGAGTCGACGGATGCGAAGTCCGCGAACGTGGTCCTCGCGCCCACGCCGCCGGCGACAACCATCGCGGGGAACTTCGTGATCCGCACCTCGACGCCGAACGCGACTCTGGCGGCTGCGGCACAGAAGGTGCGTGTCGTCCAGGTGGTGCTGGGTGCCCAGAACCTGGGGACCGTCAACAACGCGGGCAAGTTCCTGATCAAGCAGAAGGCTGCAATCGCGGCCGTGGTTGGACCGCCTGTCGCGCTGGTCTGATCTTCGACTGCCTGGCGGGGTGCTCCCACCCTGTACCCCGCCAGGCGCATCTCTCTTCATGGGTGGAAGGGTGGAAGGACTTAGGTATGCCCTCGTTTGAGGAACTGATGGCGAAGCGGAAGGCCGCGCCGCCGAAAACGGTCAAGGTGGAGGTGCTGCTCGATGTGGAGTCTTCGGAGGAGATCGCGGCCCTGCAGGCGCAGATGGATGACCTCGCGTCGAACGCAGACCAGCGTCTAGGAGTGTCGGATGGGTCGGAGGAGATTCAGGCACAGATCGATGCGCTGAAAGACGTCACTGCCGACGCGATTCTCACGCTTGAGTTTGAGCGGCTGCCTGGCGATCTCTGGACTGACGTGATCGCGAAGAACCCCTCTCGCGGGGAGTCGGCGCTGGACCTCACCTACGGGTACAACGTCGACGCTGCCGCGCGGGCGGCGGCGAAGGCTCAGCGTGGTGGGCATGCGTTCGGCTGGTGTGCTGAGGATGGCAAGTCGCGCACCCTCACCGATGAGCAGTGGGACGACCTGTTCTCGATGCTCTCCGGTCATGACATGACGGAGATCCGGGACGCGATCTGGAACCTCAACGAGTGGGCGCCGACGATGCGGCTTCTCGCGGCAAAAAAAGCATCGGCCGGGATCGAGACCGGCTCGAACTAGCGCTGCAGATGGGGGTCTCGCCACGGCGCCTGTCGGGGTGGGAACCAATCGAGGTTCACGAGTGCGAGTACGACGGTGAAGGTCGACTCGTTCGGACCGTCGTGCAGCGCGAACCGGAGTTCGATGAGAACGACCGCGAGATGCTCACCGCACACATGCTGTTGAAGATGGACACGGGCCAGTACGGCGAATCCATCAGCGAGGCAACATCGGAGAAGGCGGACCCGACCTACACCGGTGCTGATGCGGTCAGGTACAGCGCCGGCTACCGCGTCAATCACGCTGCAGCTGCGGTCGATCTTCTCCGAGAGAAGACGAAGGATCTACCCAAGGGGGCGGAGTTCTACGTCGAGCGGGAAACGTTCGAGTAGCTAGCGCTCCCGCATGAAGTAGCTGTATCCGCCGGCGCACGCGATTGCCCCCGCAATGGCGAGCCCAGCGAGGGCGATGGCGGAAGTAGCTGGCGAACTCGCAGCCAAGGCGACGGCCAACGCGACGAACCCGACGCCCCCGACGATCGACGCCAGACCCAGCAGGGTGACCCACACCGGCCTTACGGACCGCTCGGGCGCGGGCGGTTTCGCCTCTGAATCCCCGAAGTACGTCATGCCCTGAACTCTACAACTCCACAACGCCGTGACGGGAGGCCATCGTGACCGATCGCACCGTAAAGGTCTCCCTTGTCGCCCAAGTGCAGGGCTATATCTCCGGGATGGAGAAGGCCGCCAAGGCCACCCGCGAGACCGGTGGCGAGGCGGAGAAGCTCGGTCAGAAGAAGGAAGCGTTCCAGCAGATCGGCACTGCGGCGATTGCTATGGGCGCCGTCGCCGCTGCTGTTGCCCTGGCCATCAAGAAGTTCGCTGACTTCGACGCCCAGATGTCGCAGGTGCAGTCCCTGTCTCATGCAACAGCCAGCGAGATGGACCAACTGCGCGACGCCTCGCTCAACATGGGCCAGGCGATCGGGTTCTCCGCTACTCAGGTGGCCGACGCTGAGACCGAACTCGTCAAAGCGGGTGTGTCGGTCAAGGACATCCTTGGTGGTGGTCTTGTTGGCGCCCTGAACCTTGCTGCTGCTGGGCAGATCGAGGTTGGTAAGGCAACTGAGATCGCTGCCGTTGCGTTGACCCAGTTCAAACTGCAGGGTAAGGACGTACCGCACGTCGCTGACCTTCTCGCGGCCGGGGCCGACAAGGCACTCGGCGGCGTAGACCAGCTCGGTCAGGCCCTGAACCAGGGTGGTCTTGTCGCCGCGCAGTTCGGCCTCAGTGTCGATGACACGGTGGGCACCCTGTCAGCGTTCGCGAACGCTGGTCTTCTCGGGTCGGATGCTGGTACGTCGTTCAAGCAGATGCTGCTGTCTCTGGCGTCGCCGTCACAGAAGGCGGCGGACACGATGAAGCAGTACAACATCCAGGCGTACGACGCTCAGGGCAACTTCGTCGGCATCACGAACCTCGCCGGCCAGCTGCAGAAGAACCTTGGCGGGGTGTCGCAGGCGCAGCGCGATTCTGCTCTCTCAATCATCTTCGGCTCCGATGCCATCCGTACCGCGAATGTCCTCTACAAGGAGGGCTCGAAGGGCATCAAGGGATGGATCGACAGCGTCAACGACACCGGATTCGCGGCCGAGCAGGCGCGCGGGAAGATGGACAACCTCAACGGCGACCTGAAGAAACTCGGCGCCGCATTCGATACCGCCCTGATCAATACAGGGTCTAACGCGAACGACGTCTTGAGGGAGACGGTTCAGGCGATCACGGGGCTGGTGTCGGCCTTCGGCGAGCTCCCGGCGCCTGCACAGGGTGTCGTTCTTGCCGGCGGGGCTGTCGTCGCGGCGATCGGTCTCATTGGTGGGGGTGCTTTGACCCTCGTGCCAAAACTCGCGGAGATGAAGATCGCCCTCGAGACCCTCGGCACGTCGATGCGGACGGTGAGTCTCGCTGGTGGTGCAATCGCTCTCGTCGTGGCGGGTCTCATCCAGGTGTTCGCGGAGTTTGGCGAGAAGCAGG
>Ga0209930_1004163_pt1 | contig 13311 bp, 12 predicted proteins | sample ThiBiot_500_biof_2_FD_183948 | JGI IMG/M metagenome (GOLD analysis project Ga0209930, IMG submission 183948) | Wastewater bioreactor microbial communities from Cape Town, South Africa - Thiocy_cont_500_biof (SPAdes) | ecosystem: Engineered > Bioreactor > Thiocyanate-remediating >... | reverse complement strand
TGTCATGGGGCCAGGGGGATTCGCTGGAGGGCGCTGCGGCCTTGGCGGCCCAGGAGGGAAGGATCAGGCCCGCGCCCGAGGCGCACAGGGATTGCACGAACAGTCGGCGGGAGCGGGGATTCGTCGTCGGTATCTGCATGGATGAAGCGGCGGGCTTGGCGCCGGCATGGGGCCGTTATCGATCGCCCCATTGTCCGCCAAGCGTGCGCCAAGCCAAACCTCTGCCGGGCCGTTCAGCGGTCCCGGCGTTCGTCACGTCCGCCGCGCCGTTCCTGCGGGCGGGATGCGTTGGCCATGCGCTGCTGCTGTTGGCGCTGCTCCTGCTGCGCGCGGGTCTGCTGCTGCTGGGCGCGCGCCTGGGCCTGCTGTGCCTGCTGGAGCTGCATGCGTTGCTGCTGCGCCTGACGCTCCTGCATCTGGGCCTGTCGTTGCGCTTGCTGCTGCGCCTGTTGTTGGGCCTGCATTCTGGCCTGCATCTGTTCCTGCGCACGGGCTTGTTGCTGTTGCTGTTGTTGCTGCAACTGCTGCTGGCGGGCCTGCATCTGCGCCTGTTCGCGGGCCTGGTCCCTGGCCTGCATCTGCATCTGTGCCTGGCGCTGGGCCTGTTGTTGCTGCCGTTGTTGCTGTTGCTGTTGCTGCCGCGACTGCTCCTCGCCACGCAGGCGGGCGGTCTGCATCTCCATCTGCTGTTGCTGCTGCTGGCGCATGCGCGCGGCATCGGCCATGGAACGGTCGCGGTCCTGCCGGTCCTGCTGCCGCGTGCCCTGCTGCGCGGCGGCAGACGACCACGAAGGCACGCGGGAATCGCGGCCCCGCTCGCCCGGCATGGCGGCAGCGGGCAGGGCGGCTGGCGGGCGCTGCACCCCTGCAGCCTGGGTCGAATGCGGAGCCTGCGGCCACTTGCCGAACTGGCCCGGCTGCGAGGCCGGCACCGGGTTCATCCTGGGCTGCAACGCTGCCTGCGGCCGGTCATCGGGCCGCAGGCCCGGGCGGCCGCGATCGGCGCCGTCATGCCGGGCAGATCCTTGCGTGGCGCCGGGCGGCAGCATGCCTTGGGAAGACGCCGGCGGGCCGCCCTGCGGTGGCCTCAGGCCCAGCCGCTGCGGCATGCCGCCATGCGCGGCGGCGGCCGCGCCTGCCATGCCGGCGGCGCCGGCCAGGGCCGCCGCGGCCATGCCGCCCGGGCGCGGATCGCCGCCCTGTGGCGGGTTGGGCGGGTTGCCGGCAGGGCGGGGCTCGACGTGCGGGTTGTTCGCGATGTGGGTGACGTTGCCACCGTTGTTGATCTGCGTGTTGCGGATGTTCTGCACCACCGTGGTCGAGCGTGTCACATAGGTGTTGTTGTTGTAGATCACGGCTGGCCGGCGCGAGGGCGGTGGCGGCGGCTCGTTGCGGTGCCAGCGGTAGCCGGGCTCGCCCCAGCGCATGCCCCAGGAGTTCCAGCCCCAGGGGCGACGGTCCACGGACTCGGCGAGGATCACGCCTGCGCCAAAGCCGATCAGCCCCGCCACCACGGGCGCGGCCGAACTGCCCACGTAGACGGGCTGCGGCGCCACGATGGGGCGGTAGCCGCCATACACCGGCAGCGGCTCGCCATACACCACACCCGGGTCGTACTGCGGCACATAGACGGTGTCGGGCTGGGCGGGAGTGATCTCGATGAACTGCGAGGGCGCATCGATCACCGGCACCGGCAGCATGGACGACAGGGGCTCGCCCATGTCCTGGGGCGCTGGCTGGGGATCGCGCGGCGGGGCATCGGCCGCGGCCACGGCCACCTTGAGCCGGCTGGAGTCCTTGAGCGTACCGGCCTTGTAGGCGCGCTGGCGCATCACCTGGATGGCGTTCATCACGTCGGCCGGATCGTTGTAGTAGGCCCTGCCCAGGGCCGTGGTCCAGGGAATGTTGGAAGACAGCTGCGCCAGCACGTTGGGAAACTGGGCCAGGGACTTGACCGACGGGTCCCAGTCCTGGCCGTTGACGGCGTCCTGCAGCTCCTGGGGCTTGAGGCCCGGGTTCTGCCCCAGCCAGACCTCGGCGGCGCCGACCTGGTCGGGATAGGTGGAGGCGGCCAGCACCTGGGCCACGAGCTTGTCGGGGTACAGCGCAATGGGCGCCACCATCTGGTAGAGCGTCTCGGCCGACGGCGGCACATAGGCCACGGGCGTGGCGACGGGCTGGGCGCTTTCGGTGGCAGGCGGCAGCGGCGCGCTGGCGGCCTGCGGGGGCTTGTCCTGGGATTCGTTGCAGGCGCTCAGCGCCAGGGCGGCGGCCAGGCCCAGCACGCTCAGGCGCAGGGCGCCGGCGTGGGAAGCTGAGGGGGCCATGGTGCGTGCTCTGGGCACGGCGGATTGCAGCATTGCGTTCTCCTGGGCAGGAACGCCTTGCGCGCCGAAGCGGCAAGGCACATGTCATTTGAACGCCAAAGTGCACGCTGCGTTGACACCGGCGTGTCAGCCGATGCCCCCAGTCCGCGCAACTTCTGTGACGCGGTGTTTACCCAGGCGGAATCAGGCCGCGATCAAGCCGCGAGCAGGCGGGCCTGGTAGCTCTCGGCACCCTTGGACCAGGCCAGCAGGCGGTCGATGTTGGGGTGCTTGCCGGGGAAGGCGATGGCGTCCTGCGTGTGCTCGGCATACCACTCCAGGCCCAGTTCGGCGGCGGCCGGCGTGATGCTGCCGCCGTAGAGGGCGGCCAGCGCGTGGTACACGGCCAGGGAGCCGGTCTGGCCGGGCTTGTTCTCGATGGTGGCCACGACCTGGCCCTGGGCATCGGCCAGCTGCAGCGCGGCGAGGTGGGTGACGGTGGGCAGTTGCTGAAGGCGTGCGGAGAAGTTCATGCTGAAAGGCAAATCAAAGAAAGGAAGGCGGAGAAAGAACGATCGGCTCGGGACGATCAGGCCTTGGCGGCAATCCACGCACACCAGAACAGGCTGGAGAAAAAGCGCTTGGCCTGAACGAAGCCGGCCTGGGCCAGCATCTGCTCCACTGCCTCTTCCGAGGCGGGTGGAACCGCGCCCTGCCGGATCTTGCCGAGTTTCGCATGGACGGCGGCCTCGTCCGCGCCTGCCATGCGCCAGCGCATGGCCCAGGCTTCGAGAAACAGCGGCTCGCTGTCGTAGCGATGGCGATTGCAGGCCAGGATGAAGGGCGCACCCGGCGCCAGCCTGGCCGACAGGGCCTGCAGCAGCCTGAGCTTGTCCGCATCGTCAGGAATGTGGTGCAGCACGCCGATCAGCGTGGCCGCGTCGAACACCGTGCCGGCGGGCAGGTCTTCCACCGCACAGGGTGCTGCACGCACCTGGGCCGACAGGCCGGCGGCTGCGATGCGGTCCATGGTCTGGTCCAGCATGGGGGCCGAAGGGTCGGCGGCCGTGAATGTCCACTGCGGCCTGAGCCGCGCCGTGGCCAGGATTTCCTGGCCCGTGCCACCGGCGCCGCCAATCAGCACGGACTTCGGCCCGGCATCCAGGCTGGCTGCCAGCAGGCAGGCGGCCAGCTCGTGGCAGGCGTCGTAGCCGGCCAGGGCGATGCGGCTTTGCGTCTCGTACTCGGCCGCGCGGGAGGTGTCGAACTTGGCGGCGGAAGCCGCCTGTGGCAAGGCTTGGTTCATGGCCTGGAATTGTGCTGAGGCCATGGTCACTGCAAAAGCGCCGATGTGCGATGGCCCACCCCTGCAAAGCAGGATGGTGGGCCATCTTCGGGGGAGCGGTGCAGGTGCCCGCCAGCGGGCCGTGCGCCTACTTGCCCCAGGAGTCCTTGAGACCCGTTGCGCGGTTGAACACGGGCTTGCCCGGTGCGTGGTCCTTGCGGTCGGCCACGAAGTAGCCGAAGCGCTCGAACTGGAACTTGTCGTCAGGCTGTGCCTGGGCCAGCGACGGCTCCACGTAGGCCGTCACGACCTTGAGGCTGTCCGGGTTGAGCAGGGCCAGGAAGTCCTTGCCGCCCGCATCGGGCTGCGGGTCGGTGAACAGGCGGTCGTACAGGCGCACTTCGGCCTGCACGCCGTCGGCCGCGCCCACCCAGGTGATGGCGGCCTTGACCTTGACGCTGTCGGCGCCCGGCGTGCCGCTCTTGGTGTCGGGCACCACGGTGGCCAGCACCTTGGTGACGTTGCCCTCGGCATCCTTCTCGCAGCCCGTGCACTCGATCACGTAGCCGCCCTTCAGGCGCACCTTGTTGCCGGGGAACAGGCGCTTGTAGCCCTTGGGCGGCACTTCGGCGAAGTCCTCGCGCTCGATCCACACCTCGCGGCCCAGCGTGAAGCGGCGCACCGGCACCTGCTGGCCTTCGGCGGCGTGGGGCAGGGCGGGCAGCTCGCAGGCTTCCAGGTGGTCGGCGCTGCCGAAGACCTCGGCCCAGTTGGTCAGCTCCAGCTTCAGCGGGTCCAGCGCCACCATGCCGCGATGGGCCTGGTTCTCCAGGTCTTCGCGCAGGCAGCCTTCCAGCGTGGAGTAGTCGATCCAGGCGTAGTCCTTGGTCACGCCGATGCGCTCGCAGAAGGCCTGGATGCTCTGCGGCGTGTAGCCACGGCGGCGCAGGCCGACGATGGTGGGCATGCGCGGATCATCCCAGCCGCTGACGATGCCGTTGTCCACCAGGTGCTTGAGCTTGCGCTTGCTGGTGATCACATAGGTCAGGTGCAGGCGCGAGAACTCGTACTGGCGCGGCTGCGGCGCGGCAATCAGGCCGCCTGCGCGCAGGTGGTCCAGCAGCCAGTCGTAGAACGGGCGCTGGTCCTCGAACTCCAGCGTGCAGATGCTGTGGGTGATGTGCTCCAGCGCGTCCTCGATGGGATGGGCGAAGGTGTACATCGGGTAGATGCACCACTGGTTGCCGGTGTTGTGGTGCTCGGCATGGCGCACGCGGTAGATGGCGGGATCGCGCAGATTGATGTTGGGCGATGCCATGTCGATCTTTGCGCGCAGCACGGCAGCGCCATCGGGCAGCTTGCCGTCGCGCATTTCGCGAAAGCGCGCCATGTTCTCGGCCACCGTGCGGCTGCGGAACGGGCTGTCCACGCCGGGGCGCGAGAAATCGCCGCGGTTGGCCTTCATGTCGTCGGCGCTTTGCTCGTCCACATAGGCCAGGCCCTGCTCGATCAGGTACTCGGCCGCGCGGTACATGAAGTCGAAGTAGTTGCTGGCGAAGTACAGGTTCTCGTGACCGTCGGCTTCCTTCCAGCCGAAGCCCAGCCAATGGACGGCATCGATGATGCTGTCCACGTACTCCTGGTCTTCCTTCTCGGGATTGGTGTCGTCGAAACGCAGGTGGCAGGCACCTTGGTAGTCGCGCGCCAGGCCGAAGTTCAGGCAGATGGCCTTGGCGTGGCCCACGTGCAGGTAGCCGTTGGGCTCGGGCGGGAAGCGTGTGCGGATCTTCGCCACGTCCACCTGGCCCTGGTTGTGGTGGTCGCCATCACCGGGGCTTCCACCCCAGCGGCGCTGGGCGTAGGTACCGTTGGCCAGGTCGGCCTCGATGATTTGGCGCAGAAAGTTACTCGGTTTGACCGGATCTTTGGAGATGGGGGAGGCGTCAGCAGAGCTCATCGCAGCATTGTAGGCGCGCGCCTGCCGACCCGCTCCGGACGGCTTTCGGACAGCCGCGCCAGCCAAGGGTTGAGGCATTTGGAAACAAACTTGTATAAAAGCCTGCCATCCGTAGACCCCTCTCGCGCGTTGAGAATGCAGGGCGTATGCCGTCCCCTGTGCCAAAGTGCGGGGAGGCGGCACCAGCGGCAATGCCTGCCACGCCTGTCCAACTTCGAGGAGAGACACCATGACAACGACAGCTTCCCCGTGGGTTGCAAGAGCAGCAGCAGCCGGCCTCGCATTGGCCGCCCTGGTGGCTTCGGGCGCCGCCCAGGCCCGGGGCGATGTGCACTGGTCCATCAGCCTGAATTCGCCGGGCATGTATGGCCCGCCCGTCTATGTGGCGCCGGCCCCCGTCTATGTGGCGCCGCCCCAGCCCATCTACTACGCTCCCCCGCCTCCGGTCTACTACGCGCCGCGCGCCGTCTACCGTGCTCCGCCCGTCGTGGTCGTTCCCGGCTACGGATACGGCTATGGCGGCGGCTACCGGGGTGGATACCGTGGCGAGTACCGCCATGGCCATGGCCACGGGCATGGCCACTGGCGCCGTTGATCTGAGCTGAACCGCGCTGAACCGACTCTTGCCGCCCCTTGGGGCGGCTTTTTCCGTGGCGCCTGCGCCAAGACCGGGCCGGGGATGGCCCGCATAATCCAGCCCGTTGGAAACCTGGAGTGTCCCCGCCGTGAAAACCGTCTATGTCCTCAATGGCCCGAACCTGAACCTGCTGGGCCTGCGTGAACCCGCCATCTATGGCTCCCAGACCCTGGCCGATGTGCGTGCGCTGTGCGAAGCCGCATGCGCGCGCTACGGGCTGGCGCTGGAATTTCGCCAGAGCAACCATGAAGGCGAACTGGTGGACTGGGTCCACGAAGCCGGCCGTGTGCACGCCGAAGGCCGCCTGGCCGGCCTGATCTTCAACGCCGCCGCCTACACCCACACCAGCGTGGCCCTGCTGGATGCCGTCAAGGGCACGGGCGTGCCGCTGGTGGAGCTGCACATCAGCAACGTGCATGCGCGCGAGAGCTTCCGCCACCACTCCTACCTGTCGGCCGCCGCGCGCGCCGTGATGTGCGGCTTTGGCGTGGCCGGCTACGGCCTGGCCATTGACGCCGTGGCCCAGTGGTGAATACGCCCGCCGCCATTGAGCGCCTGCGCGCCCAGGCGCGGCGCCTGACCACGCCGCTGTCTGCCGCGCAGCCCGAGGATGGGCACATGGTCTGGCATGTCTGGGGCGAGGCACGCGCGGGCGAGCTGCCCGTCGTCATGCTGCACGGCGGCAGCGGCAGCTGGACGCACTGGCTGCGCTGCATGGACGCGCTGCTGGCCCAGGGGCGCCAGCTGTGGATACCCGACCTGCCCGGCTTCGGCGATTCCGACGGCGTGCCGGGCGGCCAGGATGCCGACACCCTGGTCGAGCCGCTGCGCCAGGGCCTGCGGCAACTGCTGGCCGATGGCGGCGCGCCCGCCGCCCCGCTGTGTGATCTGGTCGGCTTCTCTTTTGGCGGCATGACGGCCGGCATGCTGGCCGCCGCCGACGGCACGCTGGCCCGGCGCCTGGTGCTGGCCGGGGCGCCCGGCATGGGCGTGGGCAAGGGCCTGGCCGTGCGGCTCAAGGGCTGGCGCCACCTGGCCACGCCCGAGGCGCAGGCCGTGGCCCACCGCTACAACCTGCAGGCGCTGATGCTGCATGACGCCGGCCTCATCGACGAGGACACGCTGGCCCTGCATGTGCTCAACGTGGAGCGTGACCGTCTTCCGCGCCGCCGCCTCTCGCACACCGACGTGCTGGCGCGTGCCCTGCAGGCCGTGGACGGCCCCGTATGGGCCATCTATGGCGAGCACGACGCGCTCTACCCGGGCCCGATGATGCAGGAGCTGGCCCAGGCCTTTGCACGCCATGCGTGCGACTTCCGGGGGCTGGCCCTGGTGCCCGGCGCGGGCCACTGGGTCATGCATGAGCGTCCCGATGCCTTTGTGGCGGCATTGACCGCTGCGCTGGATGCCTGAGCGCATGCGCCCCATCGAGCTGCATGAGGTGCAGTGGAGCGCCATGCGCGCCCAGGGCGCGGGCGGCCAGAACGTGAACAAGGTCTCCAGCGCCGTGCACCTGCGCTTCGACGTGCGCGCCTCGCGCCTGCCCGAGGCCGTGCAGCAGCGCCTGCTGGCCCTGCGCGACGGCCGCATCACCAACGAGGGCGTGGTCGTCATCAAGGCCCAGCAATACCGCACGCAGGAGCAGAACCTGCGCGCCGCGCTGCAGCGGCTCAACGCGCTGGTGGCCGCCGCCTATCCCGAACCCATTCTTCGCCGCGCCACCCGGCCCACGCTGGGATCGCAGCGGCGGCGCCTGGACAGCAAGAGCCGGCACAGCGCCACCAAGGCCCTGCGGGGCCGCCCGCGCGACGATTGAGCCGGCCAGCGCAACAATGTGTGCCGCCTTTGGCGGCTTGGCGCGGCCCGCTTGCGTCCCTACATTAGGGGAATGCAAGATTTCCACGCTTCCCTCGATTCCGGCGCCTCCTCCATAGCCGCTTCGGCCGGCACTCGGCTGCCCGTGCTCTACGTCTCCCATGGCTCGCCCATGTTCGCGCTGGAGCCGGGCGAAACCGGCCCCGTGCTCGCGCGATGGGGCAGGGCGCTGCGCCAGGCCCACGGCCCGCTGCGCGGCGTGGTCGTCATGTCGCCGCACTGGATGTCGCATGGCGTGGAAGTCATGACCGGAGCCACGCCCTCCACCTGGCACGACTTCGGCGGCTTCCCGCCCGCGCTCTACGAACTGCAGTACCCGGCCCCCGGCGCGCCCCAGCTGGCGCAGGAAGTCATGGACCGCCTGCAGGCCGCAGGCATTGCCGCCACCGCCAACGCGCAGCGGCCCTTTGACCATGGCGCCTGGGTGCCGCTGATGCATTTGCTGCCCGATGCCGACCTGCCCGTGGTCCAGCTGTCCCTTCCCGCCTCGGCCGGGCCGGCCGAAACCCATGCGCTGGGCGCGGCCCTGGCGGCGCTGCGCGATGAAGGGGTGCTCATCGTCGGCTCCGGCAGCATGACGCACAACCTGGCCGAATTCCGGGGCGGCACGGGCGAGGCCACGGTACGGGTGGACGACGCCGTGCAGGCCCTGCGCAGCCAGGATGGCCTGCAGGACGACCATGCCGTCGGCGGCTCCAGCGCCTCCTCGCCCTACGTGCAGGATTTCAGCCGCTGGATCGAGTCGCGCCTGCAGGCGCAGGACCTGCCCGCGCTGCTGGACTACCGCGCACGCGCTCCCTCGGCCCGGCGCGCCCATCCCAGCGAAGAGCACTTCATGCCGCTGTACTTCGCCCTGGGCGCGGCCGGCGCCACGGCGCGGCCTCGGTATCTGAGTCGCGAAGTCATGTACTCCATCCTGGCCATGGATGCGATGGCCTTCGAGGACGCGCAGGCGGCATAACCTCCTGCCCCCGCGGACTTGGCGAGGCGCCACAATGGCGCGTTGCCCGGGACCACCCCGGTCCCGGAAATCGCTTAAAAACCAAGGAGTCCGTGATGATCGACCTGCCCCTGCTGGCGCTGGAGCGCCCCGCACAACCCGCACCGGGGCAGCAGCCCTGGCTGCTGGTGCTCATGCATGGCGTTGGCAGCAATGAACAGGACCTGTTCGGCCTCGCATCGTTCGTGCCGCCGCAGTTCCACGTGCTCAGCCTGCGTGCCCCGTTTTCCATGGGGCCCAGTGCCCATGCCTGGTTCCAGTTCACGGTGGATGCCAACGGCACGCGCCACATCCACGCATCGCAGGAAGAGCACAGCCGCGCCCTGGTGGCCCAGACCGTGCAGCAGGCCGGCGCGCGGCTGGGCATTCCTGCCCAGCGTACCGTGGCGGGCGGCTTCAGCCAGGGCGGCATCATGGCGCTCAGCCTTCTGCTGACCCAGCCCGCGCTGCTGCGCGCCGCCATGTGCTGGCACAGCCGCCTGCTGCCCGAGGCCTTGCCGCACCAGGCCCCTGACGCGGCCTTCGACGGCAAGTCGCTCTGGGTCAGCCACGGCACCTACGACAACGTCATTCCGCTGACCAGCGCCCACGCCATTCGCAGCCACGTGCAGCGCCTGCCGCTGCAACTGAGCTACCATGAATACCCGAGCATGCATGAGATCCGCCCCGACGAGCTGCAGGCCGCCATGGCCTGGCTCCAGGATCTGGGCACGCAGGGCTGAGCCTGCTGCACCGCCCCCTTCTTGTGCGCAGGCTGGCCGCGTAAGCCGGGTAACGCCTTGTTGCCTGGCGCGCACAAGGGCCTGCGCGGGCAGCGGGGCGGCTTATAAACACCAGTCAGGGGCTGGTGTCAGGAAAGCCCGGGAACCCCGGTTGTGCTTTGCTGTCGCACGTCCTGCGGCAACTGTGCTGCCAGCCCCCTGCCCAAGCCAAAGGACCCCTCCATGCCAGAACGCGACCCCCAAGACTTCCGCCCCCGCGCCAGATCCTCCGGCCCATCGGCTTTCGGCATCGCCGCAGCGGTACTGGCGGCTGCCGCCGTGGGGGGCGCAGCCTGGTGGTACTGGTGGCGTCCCGCCGACGTGCCCGAGGCGCCGCCCGAAGTGGCAGAGGCGCCCGCCCAGCCTGCCGAGCCTGAACCCGTCCCCGCGCCCGAGCTGACCGAGCCCCAGAACCCTGTCGATGCGCTGGAGCCACCCGCGCCCGGCCTGCCCGCGCTGCAGGACTCCGACGCCCATGTCGCCCAGGCCCTCAACGGCCTGCTGGGCCGTGACAAGGCAGGCAGCTTTCTGCAGATGGACGGTTTTGTGCGCCGCGCCGTGGCCACCGTGGACAACCTGACCCGCTCCCAGGCCCCAGCACGGCTTTGGCCCGTGCACCCCGCGCCGCAGCGTTTCACGGTGGAGGGCGCCGCGGAGGCCGGGGAGGCACAGGCCATCTCCCCCGCCAACGCCGCACGCTACAAGGCCTTCGTGGCCTTCGCCGAGTCCATTCCCATGGACGGGGCCGTCAAGCTCTATGCCCGGCTGTATCCCCTGTTCCAGACCGCCTATGAAGACCTGGGCTATCCCAGCCGCTATTTCAACGATCGTCTCATTGCCGTCATAGACCATCTGCGCGCCGCGCCCGAGCCCGCGGGCCCGGTGCAGGTCAGGCTGACCAAGGTGGAGGGCGAGGTGCCCTCCGTCCAGCCCTGGGTACGCTACGAATACGCCGACCCGGAGCTGCAGGCCCTGTCCAGCGGCCAGAAGATGCTGGTGCGCGTGGGGCTGGACAACGAGCGCCGCCTCAAGGCCGTGCTGGGCGAGCTGCGCCGCCGCATCGCCACCGGCGAGATGGCCAAGCCTGCGGGCTGAGGCCAGTCTCCATCCGCCTCAGCCTGCGGCCGGCAGGGGCAGGGCGGTCTTGTACCGCACCTGCTTGAGGGTGAAGCTGGAGCGGATCTTCTCTATGCCCGGAATCGGCGTGAGCTGCTCCACGATGAAGCGCTCCAGCGCACCGATGTCGGCCAGGGCCACGCGGATCAGGTAGTCGGCGTCGCCGCTCATCAGGTAGCACTCCATGACTTCGTCGTGCTCGGCAATGCGGCGCTCGAAGTCGGCCAGCGATTCCTTGGCCTGGGACTTGAGGCTGATGTTGATGAACACGTTCAGCCCCAGCCCCAGGGCCGACGCATTGGCCAGCGCCACATAGCGCGCGATCACGCCCGCCTTCTCCAGTGCCTTGACGCGCGCCAGGCATGGCGAGGGTGACAGATGCACGCGGCGCGCCAGTTCCACGTTGGACAGCGAGCCGTCCGTTTGCAACTCGGCCAGAATGCGCAAGTCGATGGTGTCCAGTTTCATGTGCCGGATTTTATGTAGATACCGGCATGAAATGCTGGAATATGGCGTTTCCCTTATCCATGAACGGCTGCTCATGCCGGTCCGCCAGTCCTAAAGTGGCGGGCATGAACGCACCCACGCCGCTGGCCACGCTGGCCGATATCGATACCGATCCCCAGGAAACCACCGAATGGCGGGAGGCCTTCGCGGCCCTGGTCGCCGCCGAGGGGCCGCAGCGCGCGCGCTTCGTGCTCGAAGAGCTGGCGCGCATGGCGCGCGAGCAGCGCCTGGGCTGGCAGCCCGACCTGAATACGCCCTATGTGAACACCGTGGCCGCGCAGCAGCAGCCGGTGTTTCCGGGCGACCTGGCCATGGAGGAGCGGCTGGCGTCCATCATGCGCTGGAATGCGCTGGCCATGGTGGTGCGCGCCAACCAGGCCTATGGCGAGCTGGGCGGGCACATCGCCAGCTACGCCAGCGCGGCCGACCTGTTCGAGACCGGGTTCAACCATTTCTTCCATGCCCGGGAGGGGCTGGCGCCGGGCCAGCACCGAGGCGACCTGGTGTTCTTCCAGCCGCACAGCGCCCCCGGCGTGTATGCGCGCGCCTTCCTGGAAGGGCGGCTGAGCGAGCAGGACCTGCAGCACTATCGCCAGGAGATCAGCGCGCCGGCCGCTGGGGCGCAAGGCCTGTCCAGCTATCCCCATCCCTGGCTGATGCCCGATTTCTGGCAGTTCCCGACGGGCTCCATGGGCATAGGCCCCATCAGCAGCATCTACCACGCGCGCTTCATGCGCTATCTCACGCACCGCCGCCTGCTGGACTGCCAGGAGCGCAAGGTCTGGGGCGTGTTCGGCGACGGCGAGATGGACGAGCCCGAAAGCATGAGTGCCCTCACGCTGGCCGCGCGCGAGGGGCTGGACAACCTGGTGTGGGTGGTCAACTGCAATCTGCAGCGCCTGGACGGCCCGGTGCGCGGCAACGGCCGCATCGTCGATGAACTGGAGCGGCTGTTTGCCGGCGCGGGCTGGAACGTGGTCAAGCTGCTGTGGGGCAGCGACTGGGACGGGTTGTTTGCGCGCGACCTCACCGGCACCCTGGCACGCACGTTGGGCGGCACGGTGGACGGGCAGATGCAGACCTTCGCCGCCAAGGACGGCCGCTACAACCGCGAGCATTTCTTTGGACAGAACCCCGAGCTCGCCGCCCTGGCCCAGGGCCTGACGGACGAGCAGATCGACCGCTTGAAGCGCGGCGGCCATGATCTGGTGAAGATCCATGCGGCCTATGCAGCGGCTGCCGCCCATCGCGGCCAGCCCACGGTGATCCTGGCCCATACCAAGAAGGGCTACGGCATGGGCTCGGCCGGGCAGGGCAAGATGACCACGCACAGCCAGAAGAAGCTGGACGAGACCGACCTGATCGAGTTCCGCAACCGCTTCAACCTGCCGCTCAGTGACGAGCAGGCCAAGGGCCTGGCCTTCCACAAGCCTGCCGATGACAGTGCCGAGATGCAGTACCTGCGCGAGCGCCGAACGGCCCTGGGCGGCGCACTGCCGCGCCGCGAAACGGTGTGCGACCGCGTGCCCGTTCCAGCGCTGGAGCAATACGCCCAGTTCGCGTTGGCGCCTGCCGGCAAGGAAATGAGCACCACCATGGCCTTTGTGCGCATGCTGGGCAGCCTGCTCAAGGATGCGCAGCTGGGTCCGCGCATCGTGCCCATCGTGGCCGACGAGGCGCGCACCTTCGGCATGGCCAACCTGTTCAAGCAGGTGGGCATCTACAGCAGCCTGGGCCAGCGCTACGCGCCCGAGGACATCGGCTCGGTGCTGTCCTACCGCGAGGCGCTGGACGGCCAGATCCTGGAGGAGGGCATCAGCGAGGCCGGCGCCGTCGCCAGCTGGACGGCGGCGGCCACCAGCTACAG
>Ga0209930_1004159_pt1 | contig 13322 bp, 11 predicted proteins | sample ThiBiot_500_biof_2_FD_183948 | JGI IMG/M metagenome (GOLD analysis project Ga0209930, IMG submission 183948) | Wastewater bioreactor microbial communities from Cape Town, South Africa - Thiocy_cont_500_biof (SPAdes) | ecosystem: Engineered > Bioreactor > Thiocyanate-remediating >... | reverse complement strand
GACATCATCGTCTTCGTGGGCGGCGTGATTCCCGCGCAGGACTACGACTTCCTCTACAACGCCGGCGTCAAGGGCGTCTATGGCCCGGGCACACCCATCCCGGCCAGCGCCAAGGACGTGCTCGAGCAGATCCGCCAGGCCAACAGCCTCTGAGCCCGCCGCAGTGACTCCCGAGCAAATGCAAGACGGCATCCTGAACGGCAACCCTGCCGTTCAGCGCCGGGCGATGGCCAAGGCCATCACCCTTTTGGAATCCACGCGCACGGATCACCGCGCTGCGGCCGATGGGCTGCTCACGGCCCTGCTGCCGCATACGGGCGGATCTTTCCGCCTGGGCATCAGCGGCGTGCCGGGCGTGGGCAAGAGCACCTTCATCGAGACGCTGGGCCTGTTCCTGATTGGGCGCGGCCTACGGGTGGCGGTGCTGGCCATCGACCCATCGTCCACCGTGTCGGGCGGCTCCATCCTGGGCGACAAGACGCGCATGGAGCAGTTGTCCGTTCATCCGGATGCCTACATCCGCCCCAGCCCCAGCAGCGGCACACTGGGCGGCGTGGCCGAGAAAACCCGCGAGGCCATGCTGGTCTGCGAGGCGGCTGGCTACGATGTGGTCATCGTCGAGACCGTGGGCGTGGGCCAGAGCGAGATCGCCGTGCAGGGCATGTGCGACATGTTCTGCCTGCTGCAACTGCCCAATGCGGGCGACGACCTGCAGGCCATCAAGAAGGGCGTGATGGAGCTGGCCGACCTGGTGGTCATCAACAAGGCCGACATCGACCCGCATGCCGCCACGCGCGCGCAGGCGCAGATCACCTCCAGCCTGCGCCTGCTGGGCATGCACGGCAACCCCGAGCATGCCCACCACGACGAGCGCCTTTGGCAGCCCCAGGTCATCACCATCAGCGCGCTCAAGAAGGAGGGCGTTGAAGGTTTCTGGGGTGCGGTGGAGGAATTCCGCCGCCTGCAGCAGGCCAACGGGCGCCTGGCGCTGCGCCGCGAACGCCAGGCGCTGTCCTGGATGTGGGAGCGTATCGACTCCGGCCTCAAGCAGGCCTTCCGGCAGCATCCGCAGGTGCGGGCGCTGCTGCCCCAGCTGCAGGCCGACGTGGCAGCAGGGCGCATCGCGGCCAGCACGGCCGCCAGAAATCTGCTGCAGGCGCAGGCCGGCCCCGTGGCGGCGCCGCAGTGACGGCCGACAAGACAAGACCAGACAAACCTTACCGTTAGACGTTAGAGGAATCGCAGCATGCAAGACATCCTGGATCAACTGGAGACAAAGCGCGAACAGGCCCGCCTGGGTGGCGGCCAAAAGCGCATAGATGCACAGCACAAGAAGGGCAAGCTCACGGCGCGAGAGCGCATCGAGCTGCTGCACCGCTGCGCCGACTTCGGCATGCAGGACAACAAGATCCCCGGCGACGGCGTGGTCACGGGCTACGGCATGATCAACGGCCGCCTGGTCTTCGTCTTCAGCCAGGACTTCACCGTCTTCGGCGGTGCGCTGTCCGAGACCCATGCCGAGAAGATCTGCAAGGTCATGGACCAGGCCATGAAGGTCGGCGCCCCCGTGATCGGCCTCAACGACTCGGGCGGCGCCCGCATCCAGGAAGGCGTGGCCTCGCTGGGCGGCTATGCCGACGTGTTCCAGAAGAACGTGCTGGCCAGCGGCGTGGTGCCGCAGATCTCCATGATCATGGGCCCCTGCGCGGGCGGCGCCGTGTACTCGCCGGCCATGACCGACTTCATCTTCATGGTCAAGGACAGCAGCTACATGTTCGTCACCGGCCCCGAAGTGGTGAAGACCGTGACGCACGAGGAGGTCACGGCCGAGGAGCTGGGCGGCGCCATCACCCACACCACGCGCAGCGGCGTGGCCGACATGGCCTTCGACAACGACGTGGAGGCGCTGATGATGCTGCGCCGCCTCTACAACTACCTGCCGCTGAACAACCGCGAGAAGGCGCCCGTGCGCTACACCTCGGACCCCGTGGACCGCGCCGACAAGTCGCTGGATACCCTGGTGCCCGACAACGCCAACAAGCCCTACGACATGAAGGAGCTGATCCTCAAGACCGTGGACGACGGCGACTTCTTCGAGTTGCAGCCCGACTACGCCAAGAACATCCTCACGGGCTTTGCGCGCATGGACGGGCAGACCGTGGGCATCGTCGCCAACCAGCCCCTGGTGCTGGCCGGCTGCCTGGACATCAAGAGCTCCATCAAGGCCGCGCGCTTCGTGCGTTTCTGCGATGCCTTCAACATCCCCGTGGTCACCTTCGTGGACGTGCCCGGCTTCATGCCCGGCACCAGCCAGGAGTACGGCGGCATCATCAAGCACGGCGCCAAGCTGCTGTACGCCTATGCCGAGGCCACGGTGCCCAAGATCACCGTCATCACTCGCAAGGCCTACGGCGGCGCCTATGACGTGATGGCCTCCAAGCACCTGCGCGGCGACGTCAACCTGGCCTGGCCCCATGCCGAGATCGCCGTGATGGGTGCCAAGGGCGCCGTGGAGATCATCTTCCGCGAGGACAAGAACGACCCCGCCAAGCTGGCAGCGCGCGAGGCCGAGTACAAGGCCCGCTTCGCCAACCCCTTCGTGGCAGGAGCGCGCGGCTTCATCGACGATGTGATCCAGCCGCATGAGACGCGCAAGCGCATCTGCCGCTCGCTGCAGATGCTCAAGAACAAGCAGCTGGAAAATCCGTGGCGCAAGCATGGAAACATCCCTCTGTGACCAAGCCCTGATATCAAAGATCGAATCCAGAAAAAACAGGCTGCGAAGATGTTCAAGAAGATCCTGATTGCCAACCGCGGCGAGATTGCCTGCCGCGTCATCGCCACCGCCCGCAAGATGGGCATACAGACCGTGGCGGTGTACTCCGATGCGGACCGCGAGGCACGCCACGTCAAGCTGGCCGACGAGGCCGTGCACATCGGTGCCGCTCCCAGCCGCGAGTCCTACCTGCAGGCCGACCGCATCATTGCCGCCTGCAAGCAGACCGGCGCGCAGGCCGTGCACCCGGGCTATGGCTTCCTGTCCGAGAACGAGGCCTTCGCCCGGCGCGTGGAGGAAGAGGGCATCGCCTTCATCGGCCCCAAGCACGCGGCCATCGCGGCCATGGGCGACAAGATCGCCTCCAAGAAGCTGGCCGACAAGGCGGGCGTGAGCACCATCCCCGGCTACAACGATCCCATCGCCGGCCCCGACGCCGCCGTGGAAATCGCCAAGGGCATCGGCTACCCCGTGATGATCAAGGCCAGCGCCGGCGGCGGCGGCAAGGGCCTGCGCGTGGCCTACAACGACAAGGAAGCCTTCGAGGGCTTTGCCAGCTGCCAGAACGAGGCACGCAACAGCTTTGGCGACGACCGCATCTTCATCGAGAAGTTCGTGCAGGAGCCGCGCCACATCGAGATCCAGGTGCTGGGCGACGGCCACGGCAACGTGATCTACCTGAACGAGCGCGAATGCTCCATCCAGCGCCGGCACCAGAAGGTGATCGAAGAGGCGCCGTCCCCCTTCATCAGCGACGCCACGCGCCGCGCCATGGGAGAGCAGGCCGTGGCCCTGGCCAAGGCCGTGGGCTACCAGAGCGCGGGCACGGTGGAGTTCGTGGTGGGCAAGGACCAGGATTTCTACTTCCTGGAAATGAACACCCGCCTGCAGGTGGAGCATCCGGTGACCGAGTGCATCACCGGCCTGGATCTGGTCGAGCAGATGATCCGCGTGGCCGCTGGCGAGAAGCTGGCCATCGCGCAGGAAGACGTCAAGCGCGATGGCTGGGCCATCGAGTGCCGCATCAACGCCGAGGACCCGTTCCGCAACTTCCTGCCGTCCACCGGCCGCCTGGTGCGCTTTTCGCCGCCCGAGCAGACCATGTGGCAGGCCGACACCGGCCACCTGCACGGCGTGCGCGTGGATACGGGCGTGTATGAAGGCGGCGAAATCCCGATGTTCTACGACTCGATGATCGCCAAGCTCATCGTGCACGGCAGCGACCGCAACGACGCCATCGCCAAGATGCGCGAGGCGCTCAACGCCTTCGTGATCCGGGGCATCAGCTCCAACATCCCGTTCCAGGCCGCGCTGCTGGCCCATCCCAAGTTCAAGAGCGGCGAGTTCAACACCGGATTCATTGCCGAGCATTACGCCCACGGCTTCCACGCCGAGGATGTGCCGCACGGCGACCCCGACTTCCTGGTCGCCCTGGCAGGCCACATGAACCGCCGCTACCGCGCGCGCGCCGCCACCATCAGCGGCCAGATGCGCGGTCATGAGCTCAAGGTCTCGGCCGACTACTGCGTGGTCGTGCTGGGGGCCGATGGCAAGCACCAGTACCGCGAGGTGCAGGTTTCCGACTTCGACGCGGAAAGCCGCGCCAGCACCGTCACCGTGGACGGCAAGCCCTACACCTTCCGCAGCGAGACGCCGATGCGCGCCATGTGCGTGCAGGGCAGCTGCAACGGCAAGCCCTTCACGGCGCAGGTCGAGCGCGGCACGGCCAGGAACCCGCTGGCCCTGCGCGTCATCCACAACGGCACGCAGATCGACGCCCTGGTGCTGTCGCCGCGCGGCGGCGAACTGCACCGGCTCATGCCCTACAAGGCACCGCCGGACCTGTCCAGGTTCCTGCTGTCGCCCATGCCGGGCCTGCTGGTGGACGTGGCCGTGCAGCCGGGCCAGAAGGTGCAGGCCGGCGAAAAGCTGGCCGTGATCGAGGCCATGAAGATGGAAAACATCCTGTTCGCGTCGCAGGACGGTGTGGTCAGCAAGATCAGCGCCGGCAAGGGCGACTCGCTGGCCGTGGATGATGTGATCCTGGAATTCGAGTGATGTCCGCGTGATTCCTGCGCCGCAGGCGTCGACCAGAGAAAAGGCCGGGCAGCAGACCCGGCCTTTTCATTTCCACTGTCGCTTCAACTGCTTTGCCGCACCACCAGCTCATATCCCAGATCCAGGCTGTGCAATGGCAAGGCCTCGCCGCGCATCAATTGCAGCAGCATGCGCGCGCCTTCGGTTCCGATATGGCCGCGCGGCGTGCGGATGGTGGTCAGTGGCGGCACCATCTGGTCGCTGCCGGGCAGGTCGTTGAAGCCGGCGATGGCGATCTGCTGCGGCACGCGGATGCCGCGGCGCAGGGCTTCGAGCAGGGCGCCCTGGGCAATGTCATCGTTGCAGAAGAAGAGGGCATCGACGGATGGATCCAGCCGCAGGGCGGCGTCCAGCAGCTCGGCGCCCAGCGCCATCGAAGTGGGGCGGGGCCACAGCAGTTCCAGGGCCGGGTCGTGCAGGCCCGCGTCCTGCAGGGCCTGGCGGTAGCCAGAGGCGCGCTGCATCACGCGGGCATCGAGCTGGCCTGCGCAAAAGGCAATGCGCTTGTGCCCGCGCTCCATCAGATGCCGCGTGATGGCGGCTCCGGCTTCGGCCTGCGAAAACCCCACGCTGGGCGTGCCCGGCTCGCCGCCCAGCTCCATCAGGTGCACGCAGGGCACCTTGCTGGCCTGCACGAGTTCGCGCGCAGCGGGACTGCGGTCAAAGCCGGTGAGCAGCAGGCCGGCAGGGCGCATGGGCAGGTAAGTGCGCAGCAGTTGCTCCTCTTCGGCCCGGTCATAGTGGGTCACGCCGATCAGCGCGTGGTAGCCGGCGGCGAACAGCACCTTGTGCACAGACTCGATCAGGTCCACGAACAAGGTGTTGGACAGCATGGGCACCAGCACCTGGGCACTTTTCTGGGAGGCCAAAGCGCGCGCGGCAGGGTCGGGCACGTAGCCCATGCGCGCGGCGGCGGCGCGGATTTTCTCGACCAGGGCGGGGTCCACGCGCCGCTCGCCGCGCAGGGCGCGTGAGACCGTCATGGGGCTGACGCCGGCCGCCTGTGCCACATCGCTGAGCGTTATGCGTCCGCTGGCCCGCGACGAACGGGCGCGGCCCGTGGCGGGCAGGGCCGGGTCGCAAGGATCGGCGCAGGACGATTCTGGAGATGCAGGCGGAATCTGGCGGGCCAAGGGAATGTCCTAGGTCGGTGGCGAGAGGGTTGGAGATTATGATAGCGCTATCCCAATCATTCGAAGGCCCGCAGTCCTGCGTGTAAACCCGGACGAAGGCCTCTGAAGCACACCGAAATCCAAGGCAGACCCTGGTCTGCCAATTTTTGCAAGAACATGGATAGCGCTATCCCAACAACAACCGACGCCACCGCCGCAGGCAGCCGCCCACGGGCGCTGGTCGTCATGGGCGTTTCCGGCTGCGGCAAGTCGAGCGTGGGGCAGGCCCTGGCTGATGCCCTGGGCTGGACCCTGCACGAGGGCGATGCCCACCATGCCGAGGAAAGCATCCGCAAGATGCAGGCTGGCATCCCCCTGACCGACGACGACCGCAGCGGCTGGCTGGACCGGCTGGCACGGCTGCTGGCCCAGGCCATGCCGGGGCAGGGCGTGGTGCTGACCTGCTCGGCCCTCAAGCGCAAGTACCGTGACCGCCTGCGTGCCGCCGGCCCGGCCGGCGCCGTGGGCTTCGTTTTTCTGGACCTGGACTACGGCACGGCGCTGCAGCGCGTGCAGGAGCGCGCCGGCCACTTCTTCTCGCCCGAGCTGGTGGCCAACCAGTTCGCCACGCTGGAAAGCCCGGCAGGCGAGCGCGCCGTGCTGTCCGTGGACGCCACGCTGCCGCTGGCCGACATCGTGCACCGCGCACAGGACTGGCTGGTCCATCCGGCGCCGCAGGCCGCCCCTCTCTCCCAGAACCCATAACGCCAGGAGACAAAAACCATGCAATCCGATTCCCCCGCAGTCCGGCCCAAGCCGCGCCTGCAGCACTTTGCCGAGGTGCTGATGGTGCTGGCCCTGGCCGGCATGGTCATTGCCGTGTTCGTCAACGTGGTGCTGCGCTATGTGTTTCATACCAGCATCGTTTCCTATGAGGAAATCTCGCGCCTGCTCTTCGTCTGGCTGGTGGCCATTGGGGCCATCGTGGCCGCTTTCGAGGGCAGCCACCTGGGCTTCGACCTTGTGACATCCCGCGTGGGCCCTGGCGCGCGCAAGGTGTTGTTCTGGGTGTCGCAGGCGCTGGTCCTGGTCTGTATGGGCCTGCTGCTGTGGGGCTCATGGGCCCAGGTGCAGGCCGGGCTGAACAGCTACAGCACGGTGCTGGGCTACCCGCTGGCCCTGGGCGCTGCGGCCACCCTGGTGCTGGCCGTGGGCCTGCTGTTGGTGTCGCTGCGCGACCTGCGCCGCGGCGCGCCGGCAGAAAACCATGGCGAGACTTCGGTCGAGTAAGGAGCAGGCACCATGGTTGTGACCCTGATCTTTCTGGCCGTGCTGATCGGCGGCATGGTGATCGGCATGCCCATTGCCCAGGCGCTGGTGTTGACCGGCGTGGCGCTGATGTGGCATCTGGACTTCTTCGACTCGCAGCTGCTTGCGCAGAACCTGCAGGCCGGCTTCGACAACTTCCCGCTGCTGGCCGTGCCCTTCTTCATCCTGGCGGGTGAGCTGATGAACGCGGGTGGCCTGTCGCGCCGCATCATCGACCTGGCGCGCGCCTATGTGGGCCATATCCGTGGCGGCCTGGGCTACGTGGCCATTGGCGCCGCCGTGCTGCTGGCCTCGATGAGCGGCTCGGCCATTGCCGACACCGCTGCCCTGGCCACCATCTTGCTGCCCATGATGCGCGAGCAAAAGTACCCCGACAGCTACAGCGCGGGCCTGCTGGCCTCGGGCGGCATCATTGCGCCCATCATTCCGCCGTCCATGCCCTTCGTGATCTACGGCGTGACGACCAACACCTCGATCAGCAAGCTGTTCCTGTCGGGCGTGGTGCCGGGCCTGATCATGGGCGTCTTCCTGATCTTTGCCTGGTGGTCCATCGCCCGCAAGTTCGACCTGTCGCGCGGCGAACGCATGGCCTGGGGCCCGCGTCTGAAGGCACTGGCCAAGAGCTTCTGGGCCATGATGATGCCGGTCATCATCCTGGGCGGCCTCAAGGGCGGCGTGTTCACGCCCACCGAGGCGGCCGTGGTCGCAGCCGTCTACGCGCTGTTCGTGTCCATGGTGATCTACCGCGAGATGACATGGAGCCGTCTGTACGCCGTGTTCCTGGCCGCCGCCAAGACCACGGCCGTGGTCATGCTGCTGTGTGGCGCCGCCACGGTGACGGCCTACATGATCACCCTGGCCGACCTGCCCAACATGCTGGCCGACAGCTTCTCCGGCCTGCTGGGCAACCCCATGCTGTTCATGGCCACGATGATGCTGTTCCTGCTGGTGGTGGGCACGGCCATGGACCTGACGCCGACCATCCTGATCTTCGGCCCCGTGTGCGCGCCGCTGGCCGTCAAGGCGGGCATCGACCCCATCTACTTCGGCTTCATGTTCATCTACGTGGGCTGCATCGGCCTGATCACGCCGCCCGTGGGAACGGTGCAGAACGTGATTGCCGGCGTGGGCCGGCTGCGCATGGAGACCGTGATCAAGGGCACGAACCCGTTCCTGATGGTCTATGTGCTGCTTGCCGTGCTTTTCGTGATTTTTCCGCAAATCATCCTGGCCCCACTGCGCTGGATGCACTGACCCCCCACTACAACCCAAGGAGATGAACATGCGTATTCCCTTTGCACTCGCCGGCCTGATGGCCGCCATCACCACGCTGGCCGCCACGGGCCAGGCCATGGCCCAGGACTTCAAGCCGCGCATCGTGCGCTTCGGCTACGGCCTGGTCGATGACTCCAACCAGGGCCGCGCGGCGCGCTTCTTTGCCAAGGAGGTCGAAAAGGCCACGGGCGGCAAGATGAAGGTGCGCGCCATCGGCAATGCCTCGCTGGGATCGGACACGCAGATGCAGCAGGCGCTGATCGGCGGTGCCCAGGAGATGATGGTCGGCTCCACCGCCACCCTGGTCGGCCTGTCGCCCGAGATGGCGGTCTGGGACACGCCGTTCCTGTTCAGCAGCACCAAGGAAGCCGACGCCGTGCTCGACGGCCCCGTGGGCGAGAAGGTCAAGGCCACGCTGGAGCCCAAGGGCATGGTGGGCCTGGTCTACTGGGAGAACGGTTTCCGCAACCTCACCAACAACAAGCGCCCCATCGCCAAGCTGGAAGATCTGGCCGACGTGAAGCTGCGCGTGATGCAGAACAACGTCTTCCTCGACAGCTTCAAGGCCCTGGGCGCCAACGCCGTGCCGCTGCCGTTCTCCGAACTGTTCACCGCGCTGGAAACCCGCGCCGTCGATGGCCAGGAAAACCCGTTCAACACCGTGCTGTCCAGCAAGTTCTACGAGGTGCAGAAGTACCTGACCATCTCCAACCACGTCTACAGCCCCTGGATCGTCACCGTCAGCAAGAAGTGGTGGGACACGCTGACACCGGCCGAGAAGAAGGTGCTGCAGGACGCCGCCGTCAAGAGCCGCGAGTTCGAGCGCAAGGACACGCGCGAGGAAGCGGCCAAGGCCCTGGCCGATATCAAGACCAAGGGCATGCAGGTCAACGAGCTGCCCGCCGCCGAGGTGGGACGCATGCGCGACAAGCTCGCCACGGTCAATGCCGGCATTGCCAAGACCGTGGGCCAGGGTACCTGGGATGAGGTACAGGCCGCCGTCAAGCAGGCGCGCGCAGTGAAGTAAGCTTCGATTCAGGGCCGGACGCACCTGGGAGGGATGCCCCGGCCGACATCCACCAAAAAGACAACGCGACACAGAGAAAACGCGCATCAGCGCATCCGCAGGACACCCCATGAGCACCATCCACCCCATCGTCGACCAGGTCACGCGCCGCATCCGCGAGCGCAGTGCCGAATCACGTGCCGCCTACCTGGAACAGGTGGACGCCATGGCCGCGCGCCCGCCCGGCGCACAGTCCATGGGCTGTGCCAACGTGGCGCATGCCTTTGCGGGCATTCCAGGCGGCGACAGGATACGCATCGTCGAGGAGAAGGCGCCCAACGTCGCCATCGTCACCGCATACAACGACGTGCTGTCGGCCCACGCACCGCTGGCCCGCTATCCCGACATCCTCAAGGACGAGGCGCGCAGGCTGGGCGCCACGGCGCAGGTCGCCGGCGGCGTACCCGCCATGTGCGACGGCGTGACCCAGGGCGCGCCCGGCATGGAGCTGAGCCTGTTCAGCCGGGATGCCATTGCCATGGGCACGGCCATCGCGCTCTCGCACGACGTATTCGACGCTGCGCTGATGCTGGGCATCTGCGACAAGATCGTGCCGGGCCTCTTGATCGGCGCCCTGCATTTCGGGCACCTGCCCACGGTCTTCGTGCCGGCGGGACCCATGACCTCGGGCCTGTCCAACGGCGACAAGGCCAAGGTGCGCGAACAGGCCGCGCAGGGCCTGGTGGGCCGCAAGGAGCTGCTGGCCGCCGAATCGGCTGCCTACCATGGCGAAGGCACCTGCACCTTCTACGGCACGGCCAACAGCAACCAGATGCTGCTGGAGGCCATGGGCCTGCACGTGCCGGGCACGGCCTTCATCAACCCGGCCGACGGCCAGCGCGAACTGCTCACGCGCGAGGCCATGCGCAGCGTGCTGGCCATCACCAGGAACAAGCGCTTCGCCCCCATCGGCCGCGTGGTGGACGAGCGCTGCATCGTCAACGCCATGGTGGCCCTGCTGGCCACGGGCGGCTCCACCAACCACCTGATCCACTGGGTGGCGGTGGCGCGCGCTGCGGGCATCACCATCGACTGGAACGATTTTTCCGAGCTCTCGGGCGTGGTGCCGCTGCTGGCCCGCGTCTATCCCAACGGCAGCGCCGACGTGAACCAGTTCCAGGCCGCAGGCGGTCCGGGCTATGTGATCGGCCAGTTGCTCAAGGCCGGCCTCATGCATGGCGATGTGCTCACCGTGCGGCCCGATGGCCTGCAGGAGTTCGCGCGCATTCCGGCCGTGGACAACGGCCAGTTGGCCTGGCACGCGGCCGAAGTCTCCGGCGACCTGTCCGTGCTGCGCCCGGCCGATGCGCCCTTCAGCGCCACGGGCGGGCTCAAGCTGCTGTCCGGCAACCTGGGGCGCAGCGTGATCAAGGTCAGCGCCGTGCCCGAGGACCGCCATGTGGTCGAGGCGCCCGCACGCGTCTTCGACTCTCAGGAAGCGCTGCAGCAGGCCTTCAAGGCCGGCGAACTGGACCGCGATGTCATCTGCGTAGTGCGCTGGCAGGGGCCGCGCGCCAATGGCATGCCCGAGCTGCACAAGCTCACTCCGCCCCTGGCCGTGCTGCAGGGCAAGGGCTACAAGGTGGCCCTGGTCACGGACGGCCGCATGAGCGGCGCCTCGGGCAAGGTGCCTGCGGCCATCCACGTCTCGCCCGAGGCCTGCGTGGGCGGGCCGCTGGCGCGCCTGCGCGATGGCGACCTGGTGCGCCTGGACGCCGTGGCCGGCACCCTGGCCGTGCTGGTCGATGAATCCGAATGGCAGCAACGCCTGGTGGCCACCATGCCCCGGGCGCTGCGCCAAGCCAATGGCCGGGGTTTCGGCCGCGAACTGTTTGCCGGATTCCGGCGCCACGCGCTCAGCGCAGAAGAGGGAGCTTGCACATGGATCAACGACTGACGGCCTTGGAGCTCATGCAGGACGCGCCGGTCATCCCGGTCATCGTTCTCAACGACCTCGCGCATGCCGTTCCCATGGCCCAGGCCCTGGTTGCGGGCGGCATCCGCGTGCTGGAAGTCACGCTGCGCACGCCCCAGGGCCTGGCCAGCATCGAGGCCATTGCGCGCGCCGTGCCCGAGGCCATCGTCGGCGCCGGCACCGTGCGCAGCGCAGCCGATGCGCGCACCTGTGCCCATGCCGGCGCGCGCTTTGCCGTGAGCCCCGGCTACACCAGCGCACTGGGCCAGGCCTGCCAGGACCTGCAGCTGCCGCTGCTGCCCGGCGTGGCCACCAGCGGCGAGATCATGGCCGCCCAGGCCGACGGCTTCAACGAGCTGAAATTCTTCCCAGCCGTGCAGGCGGGCGGCACGGCCATGCTCAAGGCCTGGCAGGGTCCGTTCGGCGATGTGCGCTTTTGCCCCACGGGCGGCGTGTCGCCAGCCAATGCCCAGGAGTTCCTGGCCCTGAAGAATGTGGTCTGCGTGGGCGGCTCCTGGCTGGTGCCCACGGATGCGCTGGAGCAGGGCGACTGGAGCCGCATCACGGCGCTGGCCCGCGAGGCCAAGGCTCTGCGCAAAGCCTGACGAAAGGGCCGGTGGGACGCAGCGGGGCGCTGCGGCACAATCGTCGCCCTCCAGCCAGACGAGAAGCCAGACGAGAAGGCCGCCGCCATGATGAAGATCGACTCCACCACCGTGCAGCTCGTGCTGGCCATTGCCGAGGAGGGCAGCATCTCGCGCGCTGCCGACCGGCTGCAGCTGGCGGTGGCGGCGGCCTCGCGGCGGCTCAGTGATCTGGAGGCCCAGCTCGGCACGCGCCTGTTCAAGCGACAGCCCCATGGCGTGCAGGCCACCGAGCCCGGCCTCAAGCTGCTGGCCCATATCCGGCAGATCGGCAACCTGGTCGATCGCCTGGAGGGCGATGCCCAGGCCCTGGGCCGCGGCCGTGACGGCCGCATCATCATCGGCGCGCCCAAGTCGGCCCTCCTGCAGTTCCTGGCCGCCGACATCGCGGCCACCCAGCGCCGCTATCCCCACATCACGCTGCAGGTGATGGAAGAAAACAGCCGCATCGTCCAGCAACTGCTGCGCGACAAGGTCATCGACATCGGCATCTTCGAGAAAACCAGCGGATTCGTGGACCTGCCGCGCGCCGACTACCGGCGCGACAGCCTGGTGCTGGTCTACAGCCGCAGGCATTTCAGCTTCGGCGACCAGCCCGTGGAGCTGGACCGGCTGCTGGAGTGCCGCATCGTCAGCCTGGGCCGGGGCTCGGCCATCCTGAATGCCCTGCGCCGTGCCCATCACAGCCGGGGCAGGGTGTTCCGCAATGATTTCACGGTCAGCGGCTTCGACACCATGCTGGCCCTGGTGCGCGAAGGCCTGGGCGTGGGCCTGATGCCGCCAGGCGTGCTGCGCAGCTTCCACCCCGGGCCGGAGCTGGGCTGGGCCGCGCTGGAAGGCGACTGGCACGAGCGCAGCTATGTGCTGTCCTTCATCGAAGGGCAGGCCCAGCAACAGGCATTGCACAACGTGGTGGCGGCGCTGCTGCATCCCGCCTCCGAGGCGAACTGAGAGCGTCACGGTTTCGCATATGGCGAAACCAGGCATGCGTTCCACAGGCTTGCGGCGAATCCGGCGCACGGCGACAGTGGCTGCACTACAACGATGTGCAGGAGACAGACATGAGACGCCGCGACTTCATCGCGGCCGGCGCCGCCGCGCTGGCCGC
>Ga0209930_1004157_pt1 | contig 13325 bp, 13 predicted proteins | sample ThiBiot_500_biof_2_FD_183948 | JGI IMG/M metagenome (GOLD analysis project Ga0209930, IMG submission 183948) | Wastewater bioreactor microbial communities from Cape Town, South Africa - Thiocy_cont_500_biof (SPAdes) | ecosystem: Engineered > Bioreactor > Thiocyanate-remediating >... | reverse complement strand
GCACCGCGAGCTCACCGCGCATCAGCAGCGCCATGGCGCCGCCCGCGAGGAAGAACCCGAACGACGTGACCAGGTACAGGATCGCGATGTCCTTGGGGTCCGTCGTGTGCAGCATCTTCAGCAGCATCGATCCCTTGACCGGGCGCCGCGGCGCGTCGGATCGGGGTGTGATCGGGGTCGGGCGCAGTACGGAGGTCAGGACGGGGCTCCTGACAGCTCACCGGAGCCGTGGGGCCCGGCCAGTTCGGTGGGGGTGTAGTACTTGCCCAGCTCGTCGGGGTCGAACAGCTCCAGCAGGTCCGGGCGCATGGGCGGCTGTTGCTGCGGGGTCACGGTGAGCTGGTCGCGGTCCAGGGCGCAGACCAGCAGTTGCCGGCGCCAGCCGGCGTCCAGGACGGGGTGGTCCTCGCGGGTGTGCCCGCCGCGGCTCTCGGTGCGCAGCAGCGCCGCGCGGGCCACACACTGCGACACGAGCAGCATGTTGTGCAGATCCAGCGCGAGGTGCCAGGCCGGGTTGAACAGCCGGGCGCCGGTGACGGTGAGGGTCCTTGCGCGGGCCTCGAGGTCGTCGATCCGTTTGAGGGCAAGTTCGATCTCGTCGGCCTTGCGGATGATGCCGACCAGGTCGTTCATCGTCTGTTGCAGCTCGGCGTGCACCGTGTACGGGTCCTCTCCACCGGCGTTGGCGAAGGGCAGCAGTGCGCGTTGGCGGGCGAGCTCGAGGTCGGTGTCGGGGATCGGCGGTGCGGGGGCGAACAGATCGGCGCACTCGGCGGCGCCGAGACCGGCGCGACGCCCGAACACCAGCAGGTCGGAGAGCGAGTTGCCACCCAACCGGTTGGAGCCGTGCATGCCGCCGGAGCACTCACCGGCCGCGATCAGCCCCGCCACCGTGGTCATCGCGGTGTCTGGATCGACCTCGATACCCCCCATCATGTAGTGACAGGTGGGCCCGACCTCCATCGGTTCCTTCGTGATGTCGACGTCGGCCAGCTCCTTGAACTGGTGATACATCGAGGGCAGCAGCCGGATGATCCGCTCGGCGGGCAGCCGGGTGGACACGTCGAGGAACACCCCACCGTGCGGAGACCCGCGCCCGGCCTTGACCTCGGCGTTGATCGCCCGGGCCACCTCGTCGCGGGGCAGCAGTTCGGGGGGGCGCCGGTTGTTCTCCTGGTCGGCGTACCAGCGGTCGCCCTCGGCCTCGGTGGTGGCGTAGTTGTTCTTGAACACCTCGGGGATGTAGTCGAACATGAACCGGCGGCCCTCGCAGTTGCGCAGCACCCCGCCGTCGCCGCGGACCGACTCGGTGACCAGCAGGCCCTTCACCGACAGCGGCCACACCATGCCGGTGGGGTGGAACTGCAGGAATTCCAGGTTGATCAGCGTGGCGCCGGCGCGCAGGGCCAGCGCGAGACCGTCGCCGGTGTACTCCCAGGAGTTGCTGGTCACCTTGAAGGACTTGCCGATCCCGCCGGTGGCCAGCACGACCGCCGCGGCGGTGAACGCGACGAACGCGCCGGTGCTGCGGTAGTACCCGACCGCCCCGGCGATCCTGCCGTCGGTCTTGATCAGCTCGGTGATGGTGGTCTCGTGGAAGACCCGGATGTTGGCCTCGTAGTCGCCGGTGGCCGCGAAGTCCTCCTGCTGCAGGGACACGATCTTCTGCTGCAGCGTGCGGATCAGTTCCAGGCCGGTGCGGTCACCGACGTGGGCCAGTCGCGGGTAGGTGTGCCCGCCGAAGTTGCGCTGGCTGATCTTCCCCTCAGGGGTGCGGTCCAGCAGCGCGCCGTAGGTCTCGAGCTCCCAGACCCGCTCGGGGGCCTCCTGGGCGTGTAGCTCGGCCATCCGCCAGTTGTTGAGGAACTTCCCGCCGCGCAGGGTGTCGCGGTAGTGCACCTGCCAGCAGTCGTTCGCGTTGACGTTGCCCATGGCCGCGGCGATTCCGCCTTCGGCCATCACCGTGTGGGCCTTCCCGAACAGTGACTTGGAGATGATCGCGGTGCGTTTGCCCTGGGCGCGGGCCTCGATGGCGGCGCGCAGCCCGGCCCCCCCGGCGCCGATGACCACCACGTCGTAGTCGTGGCGTTCGATCTGCTCGATCTCAGGCGGCGTCTCGGTCATCGTGGGTTCCTTCCAGGGAGAACCGCCGGCAGGCCGCAGAGGCGCGACCATCCGGCGCGGGGTCTGCGGTCGCGGCCGTCGTCGGTGGGGTCGGGCGCTGCGCTCACCGCCGCCCCGGATGGTCGCGTTCGTTGGGACGCGGCCAGGCGGCCCGGCTGGTAGCAGGCGGAGCGGCCCGGTGAAGGACGTGTAACGCGGCGCCGGTGACAGCGTCGGTGGTGTGCGGGCTGCTCAGAACGGGAAGGCGGCGGTGCGGTGGGGTGGCGCTGACAAGCCCGCGCGCGCTCGCACACAACAGCCGTATGTCCACCGGTGCGGCGGGAGCCGCAGCGGGAGCCGCAGCGGGAGCCGCAGCGGGAGCCAGGGCGGGGGCTGCGGCGAGAGCCCGAAACAGCCCGGGCAGCGCGAGCAGGTGGGCGCGGCGCTGATCCAGACCGACGACCGAACCGCTGGGCCGGTCCAGAGCGACCTGGTCCATGCCCCCCGCCGGACCTACCAGGTCGATCACGACGTCCGCGTCACGGGCGACCCACGACAACGGGGCCTGATCGGCGTCGCCGAGATTCCACAGCGTGAGCTCGACGACCCCGGCGGTGAGCAGCATCGGGGAGATGATCGGTAGGGCCGCGGCGCCGGCGATCAGGACCCGGCAGCCGCTGAGGCAACGACGCCGGCGGATCAGGTAGTTCAGCACGGCGGCGGTCAGGGTGATCGCCATGGCGTCGTCGTCGGTGATCAACGGGCGGTTGTCGAGTTCGGTCAGCAGGTGTTGCGCGGCGCGGGTCCGCGCCCGGTTGGTGCGGGTCAGGAAGATCGCCCCGACCTGACGCGGGAGCCCGTGCAGTCTCGTGGCCAGTTCGGCGGCGTCGCGGGCGATCAGCGACATCGGCACGGCCGTGACCCCGGAGAGGGTCTCGATCAGTGCGGCGTCCTCCCGTAGACCGGCGCCGTGCTCCGTCGAGGAGGCCAGCGGTGCGCCGGCGTCGTTGACCACCGCGACCGCCCAGGTCGCGTCGGTGATCGACCCGCCCTGCGCGTCGGGCCGGTGTCCCGATTCCCGAGCGGTCATAGCGGCCACCCGCGGCCGACGAGGCCGACGAGGCCGATGCCTGCCCGCGGCCCGGTATCGCCCGTCGGGTTGGCGGCGCCGTATGCGGCCGGTGTGGGTGTCGAGGCCACACCGTGGGCCGCTGCGGGTCTCATGAGGCCCGTTCGGTCTGCAGTTGGGCCAGCAGTCGTTCCTGGCCGACGGCGCGCCGGTTCACCACCCACCGGGCGGCCTGGACCAGCCCGATCACCTCGGGGGTGCTCAGCGCGTAGTCGATCGAGCGGCCGCGACGGCGGGCGCTGATCAGCCCGGCCCGGCGCAGCACGGCCAGCTGCTGGGACAGCCGGGAGCCGTCCACGTGCGTCTGGGCCTGCAGCTCACGCACCGACGCCGGACCCTCACCCAGGGCGTAGAGAACCTGCACCCGCACTCGATGACCCAGCACCCGAAACAACTCCGACATCGCCTCGGACATCGCCTCGGACATCGCCTCGGACATCGCCTCGGACATCGCCTCGGACATCGCCTCTGGAACCGGCGTGTCCGATGGTGTGCTCACGCGGTGTCGCCCGCGGCGGCGGTGACCGAGGCCCACGCTGACGCGGGGACCCAGTCGGCGGTGTCGATGCCGTTGACCCGGGCCCGGTCGAGCAGATCCAGGATCCGTGAGGCGTGCTGGTTGGCCGCGAACGGCCGGCCGTCGCGCCGGGCGGTCAGCATCGCCTGCTGTGCGCGCTCGACGGATTCGCGCAGAGCCTGCTCGAACACGTCCATCGCAGCCGCGTCCCCTCGATGCGTTCGGCACGGCGAACCCGCCGTCCTTCCTTCCCTTCAGCGTATTCGCAGTTAACAACTTATGCAAGTGTTGTGATGCGATGTTTGGCAGGGTGAGCGGCTGGTTTCGGGGCCGGTTACAGATCGTTGCCGGCGTAGGAGAGATTGAAGCTCTTGTTGACCAGTGGGAAGTCCGGAACGATCGTGCCGGTCAGAGCAACCGGGAGAGCGGGCCAGTTGAGGAAGCTGGGGTCGGCGATCTTCACCCGGGTCAGCAGCCCGTCGGGTCCGAGTTCCACGCGGTGCACGATCGTGCCCCGCCAGCCCTCGACGATGCCCACTCCCGAGCGCCTGCCGTGGGGGTCCTGCGTGGCATTGTCCGGGTGGGTGTCGTCCGGGTGGTGGTGGGTGGTCAGTGGGGTGGTGGCGTGGTGGCGGCCGTCGAGCTGCCCGACCCAGGTGGTGATCATCGCGACGGAGGCGGTGATCTCCTCGGCGCGGGCGAGGAACCGGGCGAGCACGTCACCGTCGGTGCGGATGTGCACGGTGCGGGGATGGGGCGGGGTCAGGGTGGGGTGGTCGTGGCGGGCGTCGAGGGTCAGGCCGCTGGCGCGGGCGACGTAGCCCAGCGTGCCGAGGTCGCCGGCCTGTTCGGCGGTGAGCACGGCGGTGCCGGTGAAGCGGTCGCGGACCACGCTGTGGTCCAGGGCGAGGGTCACCACCTCGCCGATGTCGGCGGCGATCGCCTGCAGCGCGGCGGGGTCGGGTAGCCGGCGGAGGCAGGCGCCACCGGGATGGAGGGCGCCGCGGAGCAGCCGGTGTCCGGTGACCTGGTCGTTGATGCGCAGCAGCTGTTCGCGGATCCGCCCGGCGTGGGCGTTGAGGATGGAGTGCCCGACGTCGTTGCACAGTGCGCCGATGTCGGTGACGTGGTTGTAGAGCCGTTCGAGCTCCAGCAGGATGGCGCGCAACCGCAGGGCGTCGTCGCCGACCGTGACCGATCGGGCGTCCTCCACGGCCTGGCAGAACGCGAGGGCGTGGCCGACGCAGGTGTCGCCGCTGATCCGTTCGGCCAGCTCGAGGCCGTCCTGCGGGGAGCGGTCCTGGAAGAGTTTCTCGATGCCGCGGTGGACGAACCACAGCCGGGCCTTGAACTTGAGGATGGTCTCCCCGACCACGGAGAACCGGAAGTGCCCTGGCTCGATCATGCCGGCGTGCACCGGGCCGACGGGTATCTCGTAGACCCCCGGGCCCTCGACGATGCGGAACGGGTACGGGCCGTCCTGGTCGCCGAACGCCGGCGGCTCCCCGGCGTCGGCGAGCATCGGGTACCAGCCTCGGGGCCAGTGGAAGTGGCGCACCAGCCGCCTGGGCAGCGGGTGGCCGGCCGCGACGATCCCGAACAGGTCGCGCATCTCGCGCTCGAACCGGCCCGCCGGGAACGACAGCCCGGCCAGGCTCGGGACCTGCGGTCGGTGTGGGTCGAGCGGGACGTGCAGTTCGACGCGCCGGTCCGGGGCGGTCGCGGTGAACAGGTACACCGCCCGCAGTGCCGCGCCCCCGTCGCCCACATCCCCGTCATGCCCGCGTCCGGGTGGGCGGTGCCGCAGGCCGCTGTCGTCGTGTCCGGCGATCAGCGCGACCCGGAACCCGGCGGCCAGCAGTTGCGCGGCGTGGGCGGGCAGCTCGTCGGGGGTGACGGTGCGCGCGGTGCGGTGGTACCCGGCGACGCGGCCCGCGCCGGGAGATTCTGCGCTGGGGGCTTCTGCGCTGGGGGCTTCTCTGCTGGGGGATTCGGATCCGGTGGCCGTCGGTCGGGTGGGGTCCGGTGGCGTGCGCGGGGTTGGCGAGGGTCGGGGGGCGGTCATCGTGTTCCTGTCAGGACGTCGGCGGCCAGGTACAGCAGATGGGCAAGGGGTGGCGTGCTGACCCCGACGGCCGCACACACCGCGAGCGCGACCACCAGCGTGACCGCGGTGCTCGCCGGCAGGGTGCGGGGCGCGGTGGCCGCGCCCGGTCCGCCGCGGAGAGCGCCGGCCGGAACAGGGGCGCCGCGGACGGGGGCGTGGGAATCGGCTGCGCCAGTGCCGACCGGCGTCGACCCGGCCGAGCCGGAGCCGGCCGGGGTAGGGGTCGCTGGGGGGCCGAGCAGCATCCGGGTGGTGTGTCCGACCAGGGTGGCGGCGATGACCAGGACGAGCAGGAACACCGCTGCGGTGAGCCATCCGAGGCCGGCACCTGCCCCGGCGCGGGCGAGGGTGAACTCGCTGGCGAACATGCTGAACGGTGGGAATCCGATCAGGGCGAGCACACCGGCGGCGAAGCAACCGGCGAGCACCGGAGCGCGGGTGGCCAACGCCCGGACCGAGCCGATCTGGCTGGTGCCGGTGGTCTGCAGGATGTGTCCGGCGCTGAGGAACAGGGTGCTCTTGGCCAGGCCGTGACCCAGCATGTGCAGCAGCACCGCGGCCATGGAGAGGGGCCCCCCGACGGCGGCGCCGAAGGCAAGCAGCCCCATGTGTTCGATGCTGGAGTAGGCCAGCATCCGTTTGTAGTCGCGTTGCGCGATCAGCACGGTCGCGGCCACCAGCAGGGAGGCGAGCGCGATCACGGCCAGCAGGGTGCGAGCGAACCCGGCGCCCAGAGCGAGATCGGCAACGACCTTGATCCGCAGGATGGCGTAGAACGCGACCGCGAGCAGCACCCCCGACATCAGCGCGGACACCGGGGCCGGAGCTTGGCTGTGCGCGTCGGGGAGCCACGAGTGCAGCGGGGCGAGCCCGGCCTTGGTACCGAACCCGAGGATCAGCAGCACGACCGCGATCCGGGTGACGCCGGGGTCCAGTCCGGTGGCGTGCGCGGTGAGCCCCGTCCAGTCCAGGCCGGTCCCGGCGCGGTCGGCGGCGTAGTTGAGCAGGAAGGTGCCCAGCAGGGCCATCGCGATCCCGGTCGAGCAGATCACCACGTACTTCCACGCCGCTTCGACCGCGGCGCGGGTGCGGCGCTGCCCGACGAGGAACGCGGTGACGATGGTGGTGGCCTCGATCGCGACCCACAGCAGGCCCAGGCTGGAGGACAGTACCGCCAGCGTCATTGCGGCGAGGAACACCTGGAGCAGCACGCTGTGGCGGGTCGCGGTGCGCGGGCGGGCCCGCCCGGCGCTGATCTCGCCGCGCAGGTGCGCCGGGGTGGCTGAGCAGGCCACCACCGCCACGACGGCGACGACCAGCAACATGAACGCGCTCAACGCGTCGGCGCGCAGCAGCCCCCCTGCGGTGGACTGCGGGTCGTTGTCGCTGACCTGGATGGCGACGGTGATCGCCGCCACCAGCACGACGACGGTGCTGGTGGCGCTCAGCCAGACTGTTCGTCGCCCCCAGCCCGCCACCAGGTAGATCGCGGCGGTGACCAGGGGTAGCAGGATCGGGACCAGCAGGACGAGGGAGGTCAGCCCTGCGGGGGGCGCGGATGTGGGGGGCATCAGTCGTGCAGCTCTCGTAGTTCGTCGAGGTCGGTGTTGCCGAACGCGGTCTGCATCCATCCGGTGAGCACGCCCAGCACGAGGACGGCGAGCAGGATGTCCAGGGACACGCCGAGCTCGACGACCAGACCGATTCCGGCAGTGGTGAGGAACCCGACGGTGGTGATGCCGTTGTCCATCAGCAGGAACCCGATCAGCTGCGAGAGTGCGCGGCGACGGGTGACCAGCACGAAGAACCCGATCAGCACCACCGCCATCCCGACCGGGATCGCCGCGGTGGCCGGTGACGGGGCGAGCGCTACCAGGGGCGCGGACACCGCGAGGGCGAGCAGGGTCAGCCCGGCTGCGGCCAGCAGGGACGCGGCCACGTTGACCAGGGGGCGGGTTTCGCGGCGTTGCGGCCCGGCGGCGGTCAGGGCGCGGCCCAGCAGATAGGGCAGCAGCCCGGCGCGCAGAATCAGGACGCCGGCGGCCACGATGCCGAGCTCGGCGGAGGACTCGCGCACGGCCAGCACGGCGACCAGCCCGGCGAGCGCTACGCCTTGCACGGCGAACACGCGGATCACCATGGCCAGCTCGCGGCGCCACAGCACCAGCACTGCGGTGAGCAGCACGATGCCACTGCTCAGGCTGAGCAGCTCGACGAAGACGGCCTCGCTCATCGGGGTGTCCGATGCGCCTGCGCTGTCATGTGCACTCCTGTACTGGGAAGAGGGGTTCAGGCGAAGAAGAACGATGCGACCACCGCGAGCAACGCCAGGACGAACGATCCGGCCAGCAGCTCCGGGACCCGGAACAGCCGCAACTTGGCCAGGAACACCTCGCCCGCGGCCAGTGCCGCGCCCAGGGCGGTGACCTTGACGACCAGGACGCCCGTCCCGAGCGCGAGTGCTCCGACGCCGGCGTCGGCGGCGATGCCCCACGGGGCGAACAAGGTCGCCCACAGCCCGAGGAACACGCTCAGCCGCATCGCCGAGGCCAGCTCGACCATGGCCAGGTCCGGCCCGGCGTACTCGAGCACCATCGCTTCGTGGATCATGGTCAGCTCCAGGTGGGTGGACGGGTTGTCCACCGGGAGCCGGCCGGTCTCGGCGACCACGGCCAGCCCGAGGGCGACGGCGGCGAGCAGGCTGGCCGGGGTGATGGTCCGGCCCGGGTCGTGCAGGGTCGAGGTGACGATGTCGGCCAGGTTGGTGGATCCGACCGGCACCGACAGCGCGAAGATCGCCACCAGCAGGGTGGGCTCGACCAGGGCCAGGATGGTGATCTCGCGGCTGGCGCCCATGCCGCCGAACGCGGTGCCGGTGTCGAGCCCGGCCAGTGCCAGGGCGGCGGCCCCTAGGGTCAGCAGCGCCACCACCACGAACAGGTCCGCGCCCGCTGCGGGCACCGACGCGGTGGTCACGAACGGTGCCACGGCGACCACCGCGACGGTGGTGGCCAGCATCAGCAGCGGCGCGACCCGGAACACCTCGCTGGTGCCGCGTGGGGTGACGGGCTGCTTGCGGGCGAGCTTGCGCAGGTCTCGCCACGGCTGGAGCACTCCTGCTCCGGCGCGGCCCTCCAGACGGGCCCGGATCTGGCGCATCACCCCTACCAGCAGCGGTGATCCCACCGTGACCAGGGCGATCTGCAGGAGCGCGCTGAGTACACCGGCGAGGCTCATCGGGTCACCACGAGCAGGAGCAGCGCGCCGCACACCACAGCGAAGCCGTAGCCGAGGTAAAGGTGCACGCTGCCGTTGGCCAACCGCGGCCCGGCCCGGCCCCAGGCCCGTACCGCGGACAGGACCGGGCGGTAGAGGCGGTGCTCGACGCGGTCGGGTACCCGCAGCCGGTAGCTCACCGCGTCGACCAGGTAGCGTGACTCGCGGTAGTGGGTGATGTCGACGTCGTGCTCGGGCCGCAGCACGTTGTCGAACACCCGTTGCAGGGGCTCGGCGAACGAGGTGGCGGTGTACTCCATGCGCGCCGAGAGCGGACCCGCTCCGCAGTCCCACAACCGGGCCGCGACCCGGGCCCGGTGCCGGGCCGCGATCAGCCGGGCCGCCACCGCGAACACCACCGTCGCGAACACCACCGCCGCGGCCACCAACAGCGGCGACAGCGACCCGGTGAACCCCTGCAGCCGCACCGCCAACAGCCCCGACAACACCGGATCGGCCACACCGAACACCCGTCCGCTCGCAGCGCCGATCACGGGGAGCACCAGCACCGGCGCCACCGCCAACACGACGCACACGGCGGCGGCGACGCCCATCCCGGCGAGCATGCTCGGTGGGCTCTCCCGGGCGGCAGCGGCGTGCTCGGAACGGGGCCGCGCGAGGAAACCGACCCCGAAGGCCTTCACGAACGTCGCCACGGCCAACCCCGCGGTGAGCGCCACAGTGGCCACCGCGATCGGCATCATGATCGCGGTGGCCATCCCGCCCGCGGCCAGACCGTGCACCAGGGCCTGGAGCAGCAGCCACTCGCTGACGAACGCCGGCCCGAGCGGCAACGCCGACCCAGCGAGCGCGCCGAGCCCGAACGCGGCGGTGGTGACCGGCATCCGGGGGCGCAACCCGCCCAGATCGTCGAGGTCACGGCTTCCGGTGGCGTGCAGCACCGACCCGGCCGCCAGGAACAGCAGCGTCTTGAACGCGGCATGGTTGACCACGTGCAGCAGCGCGGCGGTCAACGCCAACCCGGCCAGCAGCATGTTCCCGGCCGCGGCGAACAGCCCACCGGCGCCGACCCCGATCAGGACCAGGCCCATGTTCTCGGTGGTGGAGTAGGCCAGCAGCCGTTTGAGGTCGGTGCCGATCGCGGCCTGCAGGATCCCGTAGACCGCCGACACCGCACCCAAGGCGAGTACCAGCAGCCACCACCAGCGGCTGCCGCCGCCGAGTAGGTCGAACCCGACCCGCACGATCCCGTAGACGCCCAACGTCACCATCGCCGCCGACATCAGCGCCGAGACGTGGCTGGGCGCCTCCGGATGGGCCCGGGGCAGCCAGGCGTGCAGCGGCAGGATCCCGGCTTTCGAGGCGAACCCGACCAGGGTCAGGGTGAACACCAGCCCCGCGGTGGCGGGGGACAGGCCCGCGGCGGCGACCCGCAACGCCGGGAAGGAGTCGTTGTCGGCGTGTCCGGCCAGCACCACCAGCCCGATCAGGATCGCGACGAACCCCAGATGCGTCATCACCGCATACCAGCGGGCGGCCGAGGCGACCTCGACACGACGGGTGTGCTCGGCCAGGACCAGCAACAGTGAGGTCAGCGCCATCAGCTCCCAGCACACCAGGAACGTGCCGACCCCGCCGGCGGCGGGCACCAGCAGCATGGCCGCCACGAACAGCGGCTCCATCGCCTGCACCCCGCGCCCGTCCAGGCCGTGGCGGGCATACCCGATCCCGTAGATGCCGACCGCGATCCCGACCGCTCCGATGACCGACAGGAACACCCCGCTCAGAGCGTCCACACTCAGCACCACACCTGTCAGCGGCAGCAGCCCCGCCACCGCGGCCGACCATCCCGGACCGGTCAGGGCCACGATCCCGGCGGCCATCCCCGACGCGCCGCACAGCACGGTGCCCACACCGACGACGGCCGACCGCGCCGGCCGCGGCACCAACAGCGCCGCTGTCGCGGCGGCGACGGCCACGACGACCGCGCCCACGAGACCTGCCGCGACGAGGTTCATCGGCCGGTCAGGGTGCGCAGCGCCGCGACGATCGCCTCGGGTCGCGGGGGACATCCCGGCACGTCCAGGTCGACGGGAACCACATCGGCGACCGCGCCGGCCACCCCGTAGGCGCCGGCGAACACCCCACAGTTGCGGGCGCAGTCGCCCACCGCGACCACCACCTTCGGGGCCGGGACCGCGTCGTAGGTGCGCCGCAGCGCCCGGTGCATGTTTCGGGTCACCGGCCCGGTCACCAGCAGGACGTCGGCATGGCGCGGCGAGGCGACCAACCGGGCCCCGTACCGCTCGGCGTCATACACCGGCCCGAACGCCGACCCGATCTCCACCTCGCAGCCGTTGCACGAACCGGCATCGACGTGGCGGACCTGCACTGAACCGGCCAACTCCACCGCCGGCCCGACCCGACCGCCCGACGGGGGCGCCGGCTCGGCGACCGTCCCGACCTGTCGGACCTTGCGCCACAGCCTCAGCACACGAACCAGCCTCCTCACTAGTCACTGCGAATGGGTGCGGCCACCCCGCCAGGAGGTGGGGGAGCGGGATGGCCGCAGCTCAGCGCCGCCGCGCCGCCGACACGGTCGCCCGAGCGCGGGGCCCCTGAAGGTCCTCCAGCAACTCGACCTGACCGGTCAGCACCGACGTCAGAATTCCCCGGGCCACCGCCAACAGCTCGGCAACCTCCGGGCTGGTGAGCGAGTAGTGCACCGTCGAGCCCTCCTTGCGGGCCACCACCAGCCCGGCCCGGCGCAACACCGCCAACTGCTGCGACAGGTTCGCCGGCTCGATCCCCACCTCCGGCAGCATCTCCGCCACCGAGTGCTCGCGTTCACCGAGCAGCTCCAGCACCCGGATCCGAGCCGGGTGCGCCAACGTCTTGAAGAACTCCGCCTTCAACTGGTAGAGCGGCTTGCTCATCCCGACCGCCTCTCCCTGAATCCCCCACCGCAGCGCGCGCAGTGACCGCAGACCAACGATTGCAAACCTTAGCAACTCTTCAACGCGCGCGCTGCATGTCCCCCACCGGGCAACCGTCACCGTCGACGCTCCCTGCTCCGTCACGGCACATGACCCGCCGGTCGAACGGGCTCACCCGGAGCGGCCTGCCAGTCGGAGCCCGGACAGCCGTTCTAGGCGGAGTGCGATGGTGTGCACGGGAACCAGCGCCGCGGGCAGCCGACGCCCGAGCGCGGCGAGTCGCACGCCGTCGACCACCTCGTGGGTCTGACCGACACCCAGCACCGTCCACCCGGTGTGGGTCCGGAGGTCGATGCAGTCCGCCTGGAACGCGATGACCCTCGCCCAGGTCGCGGCGGCGAGGGTGCTCCCGACCGCGGTCCGGAAAACGACCTCCTCGTCATCCATGTGGTATACGACCGGCGCGACAGCGGGCATCGCCGCCTCGGTGAAGACCACGCGGCCCACACCTCCCCCAGCCAGCAACATCAAGCACGCCCCGCGGTCCAGCTCCGAGTGATGTGCAGATGTCTGCATCCTCGTCACCTCCTCAGCCCAGGCCACCGCCAAAGACCCACCCCGTACCAGGGCCACAAGGCCCCGACCCTCAGCCATCGGACAGAGTCTCTCGACGCCTGCTCCTCAGGGCGGCAAACGCCTAGTGTCGGTGCCATGACAAGGCAACCGCCGGGTCCACTTCGGTGGCTGTGGTACGCCCTCGGAGGGGGCCTACCGTCCCGCTACCGTGAGTGGGTGCTGTTCGACGCCACCTGTCCGAGCTGGGCGTGGCGACACTTTGCACGCGCCTTCGTCCAGATGAACCTCGCTGTGGTGCCGATCATGCTCTTCATCCCTGGTCCACTGTGGATCCGTCTGGTCGCCATCCTGCTGGGTTGGCTGGTCGCCCTGCAGTACGCGCTCTACAACATGCACGAATCGGTCGAGCACCGCGTCCACAAGGCCGGCTACCCGCGAGGCTCGGCCCAGGCCGGGCGAGACGACGCGCACGCCGACGAGCGCGCCGCGGCAGCAGTGCGGTACGACGCACGCTACAGGTCAGGCGCCCCGCCACCTCCGCAATGATCGTCAATTGCTGTCCCTGCGTTCCGCAGCTCGGGTGACCGTCTAGCTGTACTGACCGGAGACGTTGGTTGAGGTCGTGTGACGACACGATCTGAATGATCTTGAGGTGGAGGACCTCTCGGGAGTGCTGTGGAGCTGTCTGACGGCACCATCACAACCCGGGAGGTCCTCCAT
>Ga0209930_1004155_pt1 | contig 13328 bp, 10 predicted proteins | sample ThiBiot_500_biof_2_FD_183948 | JGI IMG/M metagenome (GOLD analysis project Ga0209930, IMG submission 183948) | Wastewater bioreactor microbial communities from Cape Town, South Africa - Thiocy_cont_500_biof (SPAdes) | ecosystem: Engineered > Bioreactor > Thiocyanate-remediating >... | reverse complement strand
CCGTATCCGCAGGAGTTATCGATTTCGGCGCTTCGTTCATCCGCGTCCCGTTCAACAATGGAATCTACAAATCAGCGGATCAAGCGCGGCGTTGCGAAGGCGACGCGGGCTCTTCTTTCGCCGCAAGCCTGGGCTTGCTCAGGGCGGGCTTGATCTCGCCGTGGCTTTTCGGAGCTTCCGAGGATGCAAGATGCAGCGCCTGCGGTTCCTCCGCATGCGTCAGATGAGGGAGTTCGCGAGCCCGCATCCCGCTGCCGAACTTCCAGTAGGCCCGCATCCGCTTGATAAATGGCTGAGGCATCTCCGCGAAAAGCCGTTTGGCGCGGAACTCCGCCTCGAGACGCAATGTCTGTTGCTTTCGGCGGCACAAGGCGACGATGTCTTCCTTCTGGTCGGCGGAAATGTCGTCGGCGTTCGCGGTTTCGGCAATCAGCAGCGCCAAGTCATGATCGTCGCCAAGAAGCTGCGACAGCTCGCGGGCGTCAGCGACCCGGATCGCGAATTCTTCAGGCCAGGCGCGCGCCAGCAGGCTCATCTGCCGCCAATGCCATTGCACCGATTTGCGCAACGTATGGAATGTTTCGTCCGCCGGTTCGCTGTAGGCGATTTTCAGGGACTTGCGCGCGTGGCGATAGCTCTTCTCGAGCCCACCTTCGAGAGCCGCAAAACCTCTTTTTCGAATACGTGCGCGTGCGAATTTCTTGGCTTCGCGCAGAAGCATCAAGCGGGCCTGCGCGGCGGAACCGGGATCGAGCGGTTGCTGCGCATCGGCAGACGCCTTGGCGAAATGCGCCGTGAGCGGAGCAAGCGTTGCGGCGCCATCCGGACCATTCTCTTCCCCGAGCTTCTTCAGCGTATCGAGCATCACCGCCTGATCGCGGTGTCCGGCAAGAAGTTGTGCGATCTCGCTCAGGGTATTGTTGCGCTTGCGCGCCCTGTCCGCACCGAGCGCTGGCGCAGCCAATCGCACGAGCGCGCGCAGACGCTTCAGAGCTTTCCGGCTTTCGTGCACGCCTTTGGGCTGCACTTCCGGAGCGGCGAGGGGCAGCCAATCGCACGAGCGCGCGCAGACGCTTCAGAGCTTTCCGGCTTTCGTGCACGCCTTTGGGTTGCACTTCCTGAGCGGCGAGTTCCTGCAAAGCCAAATCGAGCTGCTCGCGCGCGATACGCCGAAATCCCTTCTCAACCGGCTCGTCGATCTTGAACCTGTACGGCATGAGCGCGAGGCACCTTCAGGGTTGTCGGGGAGTTGGGCGGAGAATTATTCCACCGGAACTGGCGCTTCTGTCAAATCAGCCGAGGCGAACGCGCCAGTCAGTTTTGTCTGCCGGCCGCCCATGCGAGCCATTCTTTGACCCGTGCGTTTGCGTCCTCGGCGGTTACAAAATCGGTAATCACCGCCAAGCTATTCGCACCCGCGTCGACCGCGCCATCGGCTCGATCCGGCGTCAGCCCTCCGATCGCGACAAGTGGTAGCGCCCCGATTTTGCTGCGCCATAACTTAATCCGTTCAAGGCCTTGCGGCGCCCAAGGCATGACCTTCAGCTTGGTCGGGTAGATCGGGCCGAGCGCGACGTAGTCAGGGTTTACCGACAGAGCCTTCGCGAGTTCCGCTTCGTCATGGGTCGAGACTCCGAACCGAACTCCGGCTTGCCGCAGCGCGGCGAGGTCGGCGGTCTCAAGGTCATCTTGACCAAGATGGATGAAATCGGCGCCGGCTTCGATGGCGACGTCCCAATAGTCGTTCACGACCAGCTGACAGCCGTGCGCCCGCGTCACGGCGAGCGCTCGCCGTGTCTGATCGATGACGTCGGCCCGCGCCGCATCCTTGATCCTGAGTTGCACCAGCTTGACGCCGAGCGGCACGATGCGTTCGAGCCAGCCGATATCGGGGACGATGGGGTAGAACGGCGCGAGCTTCACCGGCATTCGATTCAATTCCAGTCTATTCGATGTCAAAGAATGGCGTGCCCGCAACCGGCGTCGATGGTACGGCCATGTCGCGCGCGGGCATCAGACCGGCGTCGTAGCCGATGCGTCCGGCAACGATGGCATTGGCGAAGGCTTCCGCCATGCGGACCGGATCGGCAGCTTTGGCGACAGCAGTGTTGAGCAGCACGGCATCATAGCCAAGCTCCATCGCGTGGGCCGCGTGCGAGGGCGCGCCAATACCCGCGTCGATTATGAGTTTTGCATCGGGAAAATAAGCTCTCAAACTTTTGAGTGCGGCGACATTCGCCAGACCACGGCCGCTGCCGATCGGCGCCGCCCACGGCATGATGACCTCGCAGCCCGCCTGCTGCAGGCGTTCGGCCACGGAGAGATCTTCCGTCGTATAGGGAAAGACCTTGAAGCCGTTGGCGTTGAGGATGCGCGCGGCTTCGACGAGTCCGAACACGTCCGGCTGCAACGTGTCGTCATTGGCGATGACTTCGAGCTTGACCCAATCGGTGCCGAACAGCTCGCGTGCCATTTCAGCTGTCGCGATCGCGTCGCGCGCCGTGCGGCATCCGGCGGTGTTGGGAAGAACGCGCACGCCAAGATTTTTGATGATGTCGAGAAAGCGCTCGCCGATTTTTCCCCCCGCCGCCTCGCGACGAAGAGAGACCGTCACGATCGACGCTCGCGAAGCTTTCGCCGCGTCGGCGAGAATTGCGGGCGATGGGTATCCGGCCGTGCCGAGAAGAAGTCGTGAGGGCACCGACACGCCATAAAGCGACAGCAGTTGCTCTTTATGCAGACTTTGATCCCGGACGTTCATCGATTGCGAGGTACTCATTCAGCCGCCCTGGCGCGCGGAGACGATCTCGACGCTATCGCCGGCTTTGAGGGGCGTCGTACCACGCTTCGCCGCGGACACGAAATGACCGTTCAGCGCGGTTGCGACTTTGGCATCAGACAGCTCCTGCTCATCCAGAAGCGCGGCCAGCGTTTGTGCTCGCGTTTCGGACTTGCGGCCATTGACGATCAGTTCAATTTTCGGCATCGCGTTCAACATTGGCTCGTCCTCGTGCACCTGCTGCAAGTAGGCCTTTTCGCGGCGTTTGCTAGAGGATTTTCTGATTTATTAGCGTAAACGCGGTGAACGGGTCAAAGCACCGCCAATCTGCCGTATTGCCTACGTTCCTTCCCGCCAGCCTACCCGCACGTTCCCATTGAGGATGACCCGGATGTTTTCGCACCTGATGGCTTCCCGCCGCTTTGCTCCGCTGTTCTGGAGCCAGCTGCTCGCGGCGCTGAACGACAACCTCCTCAAGAACGCGCTGGCGATGCTTGTCGTCTATCGGCTCGCAATGGAAAACGGTCCGGCGATCGGGACGCTGGCGGGCGCGGCGCTGATCGTGCCGTTTTTTCTATTTTCCGCGCTCGCAGGTCAATATGCCGATAAGTTCGACAAGGCGCGGGTGGCGGCCCGCGTCAGACTGTTCGAAATCCCGATCGCGCTGGCGGCGGCCGTCGGGTTTCTGCTGCCTTCGGTGCCGTTGCTGTTCGTGGCGCTGATCCTGTTCGGAACGCTCAGCGCTTTCTTCGGGCCGGTGAAATACGGGCTGCTGCCGACGCATCTCGAACTCAAGGAGCTTCCGGCGGGCAACGCGCTGATCGAGGGCGCGACGTTCATCGCGATCCTGCTCGGCACGATCGGTGGCAATTTTGCTTCCGGAGGCGACCGGGAGATCGGCCTCGTCGCCGCCGCCATCGTCGCGATCTCGATCGCGGGCTGGCTGTGCGCGCGACTTATTCCTGCGGCGCCTTCGACAGTTCCGGACCTTGTCGTCGACAAAAACATCATCACGTCGACGGTGACGCTCATCAAGGACCTGCGCAGCGACAGGCGCATCTGGCAGGGCGCGCTCATCACGTCCTGGTTCTGGCTTGTCGGCGCAGTCGTGCTGGCGCTGCTGCAGAACCTCATTCCGCACACGCTGAACGGCGCTCCCTCGGTTTACACGCTCGCGCTCTTTACGTTCGCCGTATCGGTCGCGGCCGGATCTATGGTCGCCGCAAGCGCAAGCAAGAACCGGCCGAATCTGGCGCTCGTTCCGATCGGCGCGTTGCTGATGGGCCTGTTCCTCATCGATCTCGCGCTGCTGGCGTCGCGGATCACGCCAGCACCACAACCGATTGGCGTTTCGGAACTGCTGGCGTCGTTCAGCGGCATTCACATGCTGCTCGATCTCGCAGGCATCGCCTTTGCAGGCGGTCTTTTCATCGTGCCATCGTTCGCCGCCGTGCAGGCTTGGTCGCCCGTCGAGCGCCGCTCGCGCGTGATCGCCGGATGCAACGTTCTCTCTGCTGCGTTCATGACGTTCGCTGGACTCGCGGTGGCTGCGCTTCAATACGAGAAAGTATCCGTCGCGCTGCTCTATGCGGGCATCGGCGTTGCCAATCTCATCGTCGTTGCTCTTGTCTTGCGCGCGTGGGGCGCGGAGGGCGTCAAGGATGTCGGCGTCTTCCTGTTCAAGACCTTGTTCGGCCTGGAGGTGAAGGGCCTCGAGAACCTTCCCGCTCCCGGCGAGAAGGCGATCATCGCGCCCAATCACGTCAGTCTTCTCGATGCGGCCTTGATGCATGCGCTGCTGCCGTCGCACGCGACGTTCGCCATCGACACCGGCATGGCGAATACGTGGTGGGTGAAGCCGTTTCTCAAACTCGCCAAATCCTACGCCATCGATCCGACACGGCCGCTCGGCATGCGGCATCTCATTCAGGACGTGAAGGACGGCTCGTCGCTCGTCATTTTCCCGGAAGGGCGGCTGACGGTCACCGGCGGCCTGATGAAAGTCTACGACGGCACGGCGATGATCGCGGACAAGGCGGATGCGCCGGTCATTCCGGTGCGCATCGACGGCCTCGAGCGCTCGCATTTCGGGTACTTGAGCAAAGCGCAAACGAAAAAGGCGTGGTTCCCGAAAACGACGGTGACGATCCTGCCGCCGGTCAAGTTGAATATCGATCCGAACCTGCGCGGCAAGCAACGGCGTCTGGCGGCGGGCGCGGCTTTGCAGGACGTGATGACGGACTCCGCCGTTCTGACGACGCCGATCGACCAGACGCTGTTCGAGGCGCTCGTGCAGGCGCGACATACGCGCGATACCGGAAAGCCCGCGATCCAGGACCCGCTCGGCACAAAGCTTTCGTACAAGAAGCTGATCGTTGGAGCCCAGGTGCTCGGTGCGAAGCTCGCGCCGATGCTGCCGGAGCCCGGGCAATCGGTCGGCGTGCTTCTGCCGAATTCGGCCGGCGTCGCGGTGACGTTCTTCGCCCTGCAAACGACCGGTCGCGTTCCGGCGATGCTGAACTTCACGGCTGGCGCCGCGAATGTCATCGCTGCGTGCAAAGCGGCTAACGTCACGGTCGTTCTGACCTCGCGCGTGTTCGTCGAGAAGGGACATTTCGAACCGCTCGTGCAGGCGATCAGCACCGTCGCGCGGATCATTTATCTCGAAGACGTGCGCGCGACCGTTACGTTCGCCGATAAGATCAAAGGCCTTGCGCAAGGCGGCAAGCCGCAGGTCGAGCGTGACTGCAATGCACCGGCTGCGATCCTATTCACGTCGGGTTCGGAAGGCTTGCCCAAGGGCGTCGTTCTTTCCCATCGCAATCTGCTCGCCAACTGCGCACAGAGCCTCACGCGCGTCGCCTGCAACGGCAGCGACAAGGTTTTCAACGCGCTGCCGGTGTTTCATTCGTTCGGTCTGACGGCCGGACTGCTGATGCCGCTGGTCGCGGGCGTGCCGGTCTATCTCTATCCGACGCCGCTGCACTACCGCATCATTCCGGAACTCGTCTACGGCTCGAACGCGACGATCATGTTCGGTACGGATACGTTCCTCGCCGGCTATGCGCGCGTTGCGCATCCTTATGACTTTGCGCGCGTGCGCCTCGTGCTCGCAGGCGCGGAAGCCGTCAAGGAACGAACGCGACAGCTCTACATGGACCGCTTCGGCGTGCGCATTCTCGAAGGCTACGGCGTAACCGAAACTGCGCCTGTGCTCGCCATCAACACGCCGCTGGCCAACAAGGCCGGCACCGTCGGCCGCCTGTCACCGCTGATGCAGGCGCGTCTCGATCCTGTGCCCGGAATAGAGACGGGCGGGCGGCTTTACGTGCGCGGACCGAACGTGATGCTCGGCTATTATCGCACCGAGTATCCCGGCGTTCTCGAACGCCGGCACCGTCGGCCGCCTGTCACCGCTGATGCAGGCGCGTCTCGATCCTGTGCCCGGAATAGAGACGGGCGGGCGGCTTTACGTGCGCGGACCGAACGTGATGCTCGGCTATTATCGCACCGAGAATCCCGGCGTTCTCGAACCGCCTTCCAATGGCTGGTACGATACCGGCGACATCGTCGAGATCGATGCGCAAGGCTTCATCACAATCAAGGGCCGTGCGAAGCGGTTCGCGAAAATTGCGGGCGAGATGGTGTCACTGTCGGCGGTCGAAGCGCTGGCGGCCGAGCTTTGGCCGACCTTGATCACTCTCGTCGTAGCGCTTCCCGACGCGCGCAAGGGGGAACGACTGGCCCTGCTGACGACCGATCCAAAGTGCACACGCGAGGCGTTCATTCAGTTCGCGCGGCGCAAGGGAGCGACGGAGCTGATGATCCCCGCCGATATTCTTGTCGTCAGCAAAATTCCGCTGCTCGGCTCGGGCAAGCCGGACTATGTCGCGTCGCTCGAACTGGCGAAAAAGGCGATCGCGGAAAAGGCTGGATCAAGCGCCGGGGCTGTCGAAGAGCGGGCTGTCACGTCGGCCGTCTGACAGAAATCCAGACACGGCTTTTGCCAGCGCGGGCGCGAGAAGAAATCCGTGGCGGTAGGTGCCGTTCACACGGATCGTCTTGCCGCCGTCTTCGATGATCGCGCGCGGTATGTTGTCGGGGAAGGCTGGCCGGATGCCCGCGCCCATGTCGAGGATGGACGCTTCGCCGAATGCAGGATGAAGCGCGTATGCGGAGCCCAGGAGATCGAGTGCCGACTTCACCGTCATCGGGATGTCGTCCTCACGCTCCAGCAAACTCGCGCCGATGACGTATCGGCCGTCGCCCTGCGGCACGATGTAGATCGACTGGCGCGGATGCAGTAGCCGCACCGGACGCGACAGGCCGAGTTCGCGCGATTGAATAAGGATGCGCTCGCCGCGGACACCGCGAAGCGACGGAATATCTTGCCTTGCGCCAATTCCGCGGCAATCGATCGTCACATCCTCGCCGTTGGATTTGTAAGGCTGGCCGAATTCGGTCGTCACGCCCAGCGCGCGTCCTTCGGACAGCAGCCATCGCAGCGCTTCCGTCGCCACGACGTGGGCTTCGTCCGGATAGAAGAGCCCGCGCTCGAAGCGTCCGGCGAGATCCGGTTCGAGCTTCGCGATGCGCTGCGCGGCAACGACCTCGTGCCGTTCGGTCATCTGTTCGAAGCGAGTGAGGTCGGCGCCATCACGCGGCGGCGCGACGACGAGCGTGCCGTTGACGACGGTCGCCGGATAAGCCTTGTGCCACAGCGCGATACTTTCGCGGCCGAGATCGCGAACGATTGGCGGCGCGCCCTCAGCTTCGCATTCGGGGGCAATCATCGCCGCCGCCAAGCGACTCGCGCAGGATGAAAAAGGCTCGCTGCTTCGCTCGACAAGGCGAACACGATGGCCCGCGCGTGCGTGCGTAAAGGCCTGCCAGAGTCCTGTGATGCCGGCGCCGACAACAGCTATCGATAGTTTGCTCAACATTCTTCTCCCAGTTGTGCGCCGATACTTCGCATCAATCGCCGAGCGCCACGCCTTCGCGACGCGGATCAGCGCCGCCTTCCAGATGTCCGTCCTTGCGCACGATCGTGTGGACGCCAGACGTCATCGTCGCATTGCCGATGGCGTGTCCGTAGGCTGTGAGATCGAACGCGGGCCAGACGTAGTACGGAGAATACTCGATGATGAAGGCTCCGCCTTGACTTCCGAAATTCGCCAGGGCGGCGGACTTCTGCGCGTCGAGGCCCCAGTCGATCAATCCCACAAGCGTTTTGACGACATAGAGGATGATCTGCGATCCGCCTGGCGATCCGGTCACGATCTCGGGCGTGCCTTGCGCATCGAGCACGATCGTCGGCGCCATCGAGCTGCGCGGGCGTTTGCCTCCCGCGACGGCGTTGGCGACGGGCATGCCTTTTTCGTCGAAGGGTACGAAGGAGAAATCGGTCAGCTCGTTGTTCAAAAAGAACCCTGCGGCCCAGAGGTGCGAGCCGAACGCGCTCTCGATGGTTGCCGTCATCGAGAGGGCGTTGCCGTCCGCGTCGATGATCGACATGTGCGTCGTGCCTGGCACCTCGTTAGTGAAGTCCTTGCCGAACGTCTTCTTCGTCAGGCCTGGCGGGATACCGGGCTCCGCTTTGTCCATCGCCTTTTGCAGGTCGATCAGCTTGCGGCGCTCGGCGAGATAGGCGTCGTCCATCAGCCCTGACGGGACCGAAATCCGGTCTGGATCAGCGATGTAGCGATTGCGATCGGCGTAGGCGAGTTTTTCAGCTTCGGCGATGATGTGAAGCGCGGGCGCACTCATCATAGCGGCCGAGCCTTGCACCTCGGGAAACGGTTCGATCAGCTTCAGAACCGAGCCGACCGTCATCGCTCCAGACGATGGCGGGCCCATGCCGCAGATTTTTCTCGCCCGGTAGTCAACGCATACGGGGTCGCGTTCCTTCGCGACGTAGCCTGCGAGGTCGGCCGCCGTCATATCGCCCGGAATGCTCGTGGCACCCTGAACGGCCTTTACGATCGCGTCCGCGATCGGCCCGGAATAAAATGCGTCTGCGCCCTTTTCGGCAATCGCCTTCAGCGTCGCCGCGTAAGCTGCATTCGTCATCACGTCGCCTGCCGGGATCGGCGTGTCGTTCTCGTCGAAAAAGCGGGCGCGCGCCCCGGCAGAAAAGTTTTCGGCTTTGCTTGCTGCAAGTAGAGCCGCGAGCCTCGGCGATACCGCGAAGCCTTCCTCCGCAAGCTTGATTGCGGGCGCAAAGAGCGACGCCCAGGGAAGTTTTCCGAAGCGCCTATGGACGGCCTCGAGGGTACGCATGAGGCCGGGAACGCCGACGCTCAAGCCTGAGCGCACTGCCGCCTCGAACGGAACCGGCTTGCCATCGCGCAGGAAGCGGTCGGGCTTTGCGGCGGCGGGCGCCGTCTCGCGGCCATCGAATGTCGCGAGCGAGCGCGACTGCGCATCCCAATAAACAAGAAACGCGCCGCCGCCTAAACCAGAGGACTGAGGTTCGACAAGCCCGAGAACGAGTTCGGCCGCGATGGCTGCATCGGCCGCCGTTCCGCCCTGGCGCAAAATCTCACGGCCGGCTTCGGCGGCAAGCGGGTCGGCCGCGACGATCATCTGCCGCTGCGCCACGACCAGAGACTTCGCCGTCGTGGCGGACGGTCCTTCCGGTGCGGGCCGGATTTGCTCCGCCGCCGAGGCCGACGCACCCGCGAGGAGACACAACAGAGCAGCCAGAACTCGGAAAGTCATTCGTATTCCCTGAAGGCGTGCGGCACACAGTTGGCGATGGACGAGACTACGAACATACCTCATCGTCGCGTTCTTAGATCAAAGTCGCGAGAGAGACATATGTCCTATTTGAACGGCCGTCACATCGGGCTTGGTATCGCCGCGCTCGGACTGTTTGCAGCCGGAGCCGCGAGCACGAGAGCCCTCGACGCGACGACGCGCGTGACGCAGCTTCTTTCAACCGGAAAAACGGTGATGGACGAGCTGATCGTCTATCCGACCGGCTCACCGGCAAAGCTCACGGCGGCGATCGTCGAAATGCAACCGGGCGCGGAGACCGGGTGGCATACGCACGGCGTGCCGCTGACAGGACTGATCCTCGACGGCGAGTTGACGGTCGATTATGGCGCCAAGGGCACGCGAACGTACAAAAAAGGGCAGTCGGTCGCCGAAGCGATCAGCATTCCGCATAACGGCCGAAACACCGGCACTGGCATCATGAAGCTGTTCGTCGTGTACATCGGTGCGGAGGGCGCGGCGACTTCGATTCCCGACAAACATCATTAACTATTGCTTGCGATGGCATCGGTGGAGTTGTGTCTGCAGCCGTCTCGGCCGCGGAATTCGCCATCGCACCACGGCAGCGGCGGCTTTTTTGGGATGTGCTGTGCATCGGCTCGTTCTATTTTTGTTTCAATCCGGACGGCTCGAGCATCCAAAGGTAAGAGACAAAAAACGAACTGCGGGCGGGGCGTCGTCAAATGGCAACATGTGACGTCGGAAAATATCGAAAACATCAATAAACTCAGGCGCAAGGGAGGAATCGTGATTGAACTGTGACTTCCCTGCTCTGCCGGTGAAAACGGGACTGATTTATACCCGCCTTTCACTAATCAAGAACAGGATAACCCCCGTAACCCTGTGCTTTTGAATTTGCTGCCATTGGAGCACCCCCCGATGACCGTTAAACGCCGTTTGAGTCGAGTCGCCGTCGCCGCCCTGATCATGGCTGGGGGACTGGCCTCAACGACATCAGTCCAAGCCGAAGATCTCATCAATTTCCTTTGGGGCGGAAGCGAAGAATACGGCGGCGGACGTCGCGTGGTTTCCTTCGATTCGAAGTACAAGCCCGGGCAGATCATCGTCTCGTTTTCCGATCGCCGGCTGTATTTCATTACGAAGCAGGGCGAAGCGATCACCTATCCGGTCGCTGTTCCCAAGGGCGACGCGCGCTGGCAGGGCGTGACCTCCGTTACAAACAAGCGCGTCAATCCCCCTTGGACGCCGACTCCGGACATGGTGCGCTCAAATCCGCGCCTGCCGCGGTGGGTACCCGGCGGTCATCCGATGAACCCGCTTGGCATTCGCGCCTTGTATCTCGGCTCCAGCACCTACCGCATTCACGGCACCGACGCGCCGTGGACCATCGGTCAGGCCGTCTCGAGCGGCTGCATCCGTATGACGAACCAGGACGTTCTCGATCTTTATCCGCGCGTGCCGGTCGGCATGCGTGTGACCGTCACTTGGCAGCAGTTCAAGACGGGATCGGCGATTTCCAGCAAATCCTATCCGCGTTACGGCGACGATCAGGCCGAAAAGGCATCGGGCAATAGCGGCTACGCGCAGACTATGGCGCCCACCCGCGCGACCTACACCCAGCCGCAGAGTAATTCGAACACACTCTTCTATTCGGATGACGATGCGCCGCCGCGCACTCAGCGCGCCAGCGTTCGTTCGGAAGAGCCAAGCGACTCCATCTATTCAGGCGAGGGCGTCGATGCGACGATCGACGAGCCCATCGAGCAGCCCGCGAAAAAGAAGACCGCGGCCGTCTCTACGCAATCCGAGGCGAAACCGGCCGAACCGAAGAAGAAGAAGCCTGCCGTTGTCGAGAAGAAGTCTGTTTCGACGCCGGCACCAGCTCACTCTCGTTCGGTTCCCGATCCGGTCAAGCCGCGCGAGGCCGCTCCGGCCGATCCGACGCCGACCAAATCGTCGATGGTCGAGCATCCGGCGAAATCATCCTGACGCCTGACGGCGGACTGGAATTCAGCGGGCGGCCCAAGGGCCGCCCGTTTTCGTATGCTCTTTAGCTATATAGTCGGGGTTGTCTGCGGCCTATCCGTCCGCCATGCCAGGATGTACGATAGCGACGGACGGGGTATCATCCCGCATTCGCTCCTTACTTGAGTTGCACAGCCTTGGTAACGCTCCTCGATACGACCGACCCCAAGCCGCGCCTGCGTCATCCAGAAAAGGCGTCTCGGCCAGACACCCCGTATTTGCCGAAGCCACCTTGGCTGCGCGTTCGGGCGCCCGGCTCGCAGGGTTTCTCGCACACGCATAAAATTATGCGCGATCACAGCCTCACTACGGTCTGTGAGGAAGCGGCCTGCCCCAACATCGGCGAATGCTGGGAGAAGCGTCACGCCACGATGATGATCATGGGCGAGATCTGCACGCGTGCTTGCGCGTTCTGCAATGTCGCCACGGGACGGCCCGGGCAGCTTGATGCGGACGAGCCCGCGCGTGTCAGCGATGCGGTGGCGCGTCTCGGCCTTGAGCACGTCGTCGTAACGTCGGTCGATCGTGATGATCTCGCAGACGGCGGAGCGCAGCATTTCTCGGAAACGATCGCGGCAATCCGCAGGCTCGCGCCGCAGACGACCATCGAGGTTTTGACGCCCGATTTCCTGCGCAAGGACGGGGCGCTGGACGTGGTCATCGCCGCGCGTCCCGACGTATTCAATCATAACCTTGAGACGGTCCCCGGCCTTTATCCGAAAATCCGACCCGGCGCGCGGTATTTCCATTCGCTGCGCCTGTTGCAGCGGGCGAAAGAAATCGATGCGCGGACGTTCACGAAGTCCGGCATCATGGTGGGGCTTGGCGAAACGCGCGAAGCCGTGTTGCAGGTGATGGATGACCTCCGGTCTGCCGATGTCGATTTCCTGACGATCGGGCAATATCTGCAGCCGACGCGAAAGCACGCCGCTATCGAGCGCTACGTCACGCCGGAAGAGTTCGAGGCGCTGGCAACGACAGCCTATGCCAAGGGCTTCCTCCAGGTTTCAGCGTCGCCGCTCACGCGCTCATCCTACCACGCGGGCGATGATTTTCGTCGTCTTCGGGAGGCGCGCGAGGCACGTCTCGCCGTCTAGGCTCGCGCTTTTCTCATCGAAAGCAAATGCATGCCGAAATTCGCGGCAAATCTGTCGATGCTCTTCACGGAGCTGCCGTTTCTCGACCGTTTCGACGCGGCGGCGTCGGCAGGCTTCAAGGGCGTCGAATTTCTCTTTCCCTATGAGTACGAGACCGACGATCTCGCCGCGCGCCTGAAGGCGAACGGGCTCACGCAGGTGTTGTTCAACCTTTCGGCGGGAAACTGGGCCGCTGGTGACCGGGGCATTGCGATCTATCCGAACCTGACCGGAGAATTTCGCGAAAGCGTTCAGCGCGCCGTCAAATACGCGAAGGCGCTCGGCTGCAAGCAGCTCCATTGCCTGGCGGGCACCGCACCGCCCGGTGCCGATCACCGTCAAATGCGCAAAACCTACATCGAAAATCTGACGTTCGCGGCGCGCGCCCTTGCTGACGAAGGCATGACGCTCCTCATCGAAGCGATCAACACGCGCGATGTTCCGAATTACTTCCTCGACTCCACAGCCAAGGCGGCGGACGTCATTGAAAGCGTCGGTGCGCCCAATCTTCGGCTGCAATACGATGTCTATCATATGCAGATCATGGAAGGCGATCTGACGCCGACGATCGACAAATATCTGCCGCTCATCGGTCATGTGCAGATCGCCGATACGCCAGGGCGGCACGAGCCTGGAACGGGCGAGATCAA
>Ga0209930_1004148_pt1 | contig 13347 bp, 13 predicted proteins | sample ThiBiot_500_biof_2_FD_183948 | JGI IMG/M metagenome (GOLD analysis project Ga0209930, IMG submission 183948) | Wastewater bioreactor microbial communities from Cape Town, South Africa - Thiocy_cont_500_biof (SPAdes) | ecosystem: Engineered > Bioreactor > Thiocyanate-remediating >... | reverse complement strand
TAAAGTTATTTTATTTTATTTTATAATTTTATTAAATTATAAAGTTATTTTATTTTATAAAACTATTTAATTTTATTAAAGTTATAAGGTTATTTTATTTTATAATTTTATTAAAGTTATAAAGTTATTTTATTTTATAAAACTATTTTATTTTATAATTTTATTAAAGTTATAAAGTTATTTTATTTTATAAAACTTTTTATTTTATAATTTTATTAAAGTTATAAAGTTATTTTATTTTATAAAACTATTTTATTTTATAATTTAATAAAATTATAAAGTTATTTTATTTTATAAAATCATAAACTATTTTATTTAATAAAATTATAAAGTTATTTATTTTATAAATTATAAATTATTTTATTAAAATTATAAAATGATTTTATAAAATAAAATCATAAAACTATTTTATTTTATAATATTATTAAATTTATAAATTATTATTTTATAATTTTATTAAATTTATTAAAATCAGAAATTTATTATAATAAAATTATAAATTTATTATAAGTTTATTTTATAAGTTAATATAATAATTAATAAACAATGTTTATTAAATAAAAATTAACAACTACAATTATTACATTTATAACTATGTTTATAAAGTCTATTATACAATACTTTATTTTTAACATCTTTATATCTATCAATAAAATTACAGGAACAACATAAATCATGAAAAATATCACTACAAAGTTTATCACATTCTTTACAATTAGCTTCGACATCATTTTTATGTAAACTACGAATATAACCCTTCTTAATATTTGATTTTTCACTTTTGACCTTTTTTTGGACTTGAAAATAATTATTAATTTGAGTTTCTTTTGAACTATTACCCACATCTTCAGAAAATTTCTTAGATTTTATATTAGAATCATCAACATTTTCATATTTTAAATTTTGTTCTTCAAATAATTGCTTTAATTGTTCTGAATTAATATTATTAATATAATTATCTTTAAATTTTAATACAAAATCATTAGGTAAATCAACATCATTTTCATACCTGATTAAATCTTTTAATATTTTCCAATCATGATTTAATTGACAATTTTTACAATATACATATTTACCGGAGATGGGTTCATATAGTTTAATATTTTTATTATTTGGACAATTTACATAATGATAACCATATACATCTTTAGATTTACAATATTTACCAAAGTGTTCAACATTTAAACATTTATTACAAAATTTAGTTTTACAAACAGTGCATTTAGGAGTTTTATTTTTAGAAATATAACCATGACATTTTTTACCATTATTTTCAAGAGGACATTTAAAAAAACTATTAGCCAATAAATTAAAATATCTAGATTGATTTTTATTCATTATAACATTACCATCACATTTAGATTCGGAATTAAAATGTAGACAACATTTAATGTTAAAAATTTTATGCTCAATGTTATAATAAATCCAATTTGTTATACATTTTTTATGATATACATGTTTACAATTTAAAGTTTGACATTCGCCTCTGATTTGTGTATTGCATAAGCAACAGATATTTTGTGAATTCATTTTTGAAAAAAAATACAAAATTTTTATATTATTTCATAATAATTTATTATGAATATATTAAAACTATTTAATATAATTTTAAAAAAATAATTTTTAAATATTTATCAAAAATTATTTAATATAATATTTAAAAGTGGTATTTAAATATATTTATCAAAAATTATTTAATATAATTTTTAAAGTGGTATTTAAATATATTTATCAAAAATTATTTAATATAATATTAAAAAATAATTTTTAAATATATCCACCTAAAAATTTAAACATAAATTTAAAAAAATTATCTTCAAGTATAAATTTGAATTAAAAAGGCAGATGATTCACAAATTTATAGCATGCGAAAGTTTTTATTACGCTATTATTTTTTTATATAATGTAAACCATGAAAATAAAATTGAAAAATTATATACAATTAACATTATGGATAGATATATATTTTATATAATTTTAAAAATAATATCAGATGTGATATGTTTATTATCACCACCATTAATAGTAGTAAAAGATGTTTTTTTAATATTAACATTACCAAGAATAATAAATTTATATTATCCAAAAGATTTAATATTATTAATACATACATATAAAGACCAAAGTATAAAGGTCGTATTCTCAATATATTTATCAAAATTTAATAAAAGATATATTAGTGTTGATAATATTAGTGATATAATTTATTTTATTAAGCATTATATAATGTTAATATTAATGGGTATATTAAGAGAAAATTTGTATAATTATTATAAGATAATAAAGTATATATATTATACAAAGACAAAATACATATATTATACATTAACAAAACAAGAAGCTCAAGAATATGTTGAAGTGAATAATAATTGGAAAATAACCGATATTAAGTTAATACATTCGATAATAACAATAGAGGATGTAAAATATAAAACAATATATTATTATATACAAAGTATAATAACATGTTGGACATTAACAATAGCATGTGGTAATATATTAATGATGTATGTAATATCACAATACTTGGATATTTATAAGAATAAGTCAATAATATATTTTATAATATGTATATTGATAAGTATGTATACAGAGACATATATAGTAGGATGTATATTATATAGTATAGATGAAGAAAAAATAAAAAAATATATGAATGAAATAATAAATTATGAATCGGAAGAATTTACGATAATAAATAATAATCAAGAAAAAAAAATGGAGGATGATGATTATTTTTTTTGTTAAATTTTTTTTCTTTAATAGAAATGGCATCCAATATAAAAACAACATTAGGCGGAGTTGGAATTCTATCAGCACTCATTTCATTATTTTTTATTATTTTAACACTTGTAATCATTTGGTTTAGCTACAAGTTCTTTAACGGAGTTGATGACAAATGGGCAAGAAAATTGAGCAAATCATATTTGGTATTGTTCATCGTATTAATCATCTTGATAATTATAACAATTATCGGAGCATTCATGGCAGGGAATTCATTGAGTCATGTAATAAACCAATTTTCAGGAATGTCCCCTACTAACCCAACATTCGTAAACCCAACACAACCACCAAACGTTGGAGGTGTCGGGACTGGTTTTTAAATAAAGAATTAAGGTAAACATCCCAAATATAAAATAACAAGGTTATATATTGTTATTCTATATGGGATAATAAATTGGATATAATTTATATTCAAAAGGGTTAGTATTAATGTTGTTACGGCTAATATTTACTTAATTTACGGAAATATTAATAATAACAATAGCGATATTACTTGAGATGGAGAAATATATATTTATTAAATATGTATATTAAGAAATAATCATATAATAATATAAATAATATTAAATATATATATTAAGAAATAATAATATAATAATATAAATAATATTAAATATATATATTAAGAAATAATAATATAATAATATAAATAATATTAAATATTATATTAAATATAATATTTAATAATATTAAATATTGTAGGGAATTATAATAATATTAAAGATTATATTAAATATAATAATATTAAAAATTATATTAATATTAAAGATTATAGATTATATTAATATTAAAGATTATAATAATATTATAGATTATATAAATATTAAAGATTATATTAATATTAAAGATTATATTAATATTAAAAATTATAATAATATTATAGATTATATAAATATTAAAGATTATATTAATATTAAAGATTATATTAATATTAAAAATTATAATAATATTAAAAATTATAATAATATTAAAAATTATTATAATATTATAAATTATATTAATATTAAAGATTATATTAATATTAAAAATTATAATAATATTATAGATTATATAAATATTAAAGATTATATTAATATTAAAGATTATATTAATATTAAAAATTATAATAATATTAAAAATTATAATAATATTAAAAATTATTATAATATTATAAATTATATTAATATTAAAGATTATATTAATATTAAAAATTATAATAATATTATAGATTATATAAATATTAAAGATTATATTAATATTAAAGATTATATTAATATTAAAAATTATAATAATATTAAAAATTATTATAATATTATAAATTATATAAATATTAAAAATTATATTAATATTAAAGATTATATTAATATTAAAATTATATAATTTGTGAAGAAAATTCCTTACATTTTTAATGTATTGGAATAATATAATAATATTAAAGATTATATATAAATAATATTTAATTTAATAATATATTTAATAAATATATTATAGTGTAATTCATTATATATAAATTAATTTGATAGAATGCTAATATAATTATCCAATTTAATAACCTCACTTTTAAAATTTGGAAGATTGGAATTTAAACTAATAGATAATCCATCTTTGATGAAAATATTATAATCTAATCCTTTTTCAATATGAAGATCGACAATAGAATTCAAAACATTTAAATCTGAAAAATGCTTTGAATAACTTGAAGCTATATACATTTTAATAGATTGTGTTGATAAACTATTTATATTATTAATTGTATTAACTGCTTCAATAATCATTTCTGTGCATGTTTTCATTTGTTCTTCCATTATTATTTTTAAAAAATAAAATAATATTTTTAAATATTAAATATTTTAATATAAATATTATATCAAATTATAGCAAAATATGATAAATATTAAAACTTATATAAATAATATTAATGATTATATTAAAAATATATTTAAAATATAAAGATTAATTAAAAATTATAATAAAAATTATATTAAATATTATATTAAATATAAAATAAAAATATAAAGAGTATATTAATAATTATAATATAAAATATTTAAAAGATTATATTAAAATATATTTAAAAATAAATAAGATAATAAAAATATAAAGATTATATTAAAATATATTTAAAAATAAATAAGATAATAATAAAAATATAAAGATTATATTAATAAATAATAATTAATTTTATATTAAAATCTCTGATTGTATTGAAATGTTAAAATTATATATTTAATAAATATATAATGATGTTATTTTTATTTCGTATAATTTTATTTATTTTGATTCTTCTCTAGTCATCAAAATGTTAATGATTTTCAAATTAGAAACACCATAAGTTTCATTTAATTTGCTAATTTGTTGTTCTAATTTAACAATATCACCGATAAAATCATTAACATTCAATTTTTCAATATTTAATTGACCAAAATTTTGATTATCTAATTTGTAATAATTTTTACTATTTTTATCTAAAATTGGATTTAGTTTAATAGGACCAGATGGGCCCTTTGGTTGAATAAAAATTTCACTATTACAACCATTTTTAAGATAATAATTTATTTTAGATTCCAAAGTTTGCAAATTATCAAAATGATTTAAATACTTTGAAGACACAAAATTTTTAATAGCTTGTCTTGATGAACCATTTCTTTCATTTAATGTATTAATTGCTTCAATAATCATTTCAGTGCATGTTGTTTCATTTACTTTACTTTTTTGTTCTTCCATTTTAATATTTGCGCTATTCAATTTTTTAAAAAAATTAAAAATTTTGAGGATGTTTATATTATATTATATCTTTAAATATTAATGAATTTATTAAATAAATATTAAAATATATTAAAATATAATAATATAATGATATTTAATATAATAATAAATTTATTTATTAAATAAATATTAAAATATATTAATAATAAATAATAATATTAATATATAATAATATATTTATTAAATTATTAAATATTAATGTAATTATTAATAAATTATTAAATAAAGATATTATATATTAAATAAAGATATTATATATTAAATAAAGATATTATATATTAATAATTTAATAAATTATTAAATAAAGATATTAATATAATAATATTTAATATATTAATTTATTATTAATAAATAATATCTTTATTAAATTATTTAAATATTAATGTAATAAATTATTAAATAAAGATATTAAATAAAGATATTAATATAATAATATTTAATATATTAATTTATTATTAATAAATAATATCTTTATTAAATTATTTAAATATTAATGTAATAAATTATTAAATAAAGATATTAAATAAAGATATTAATATAATAATATTTAATATATTAATTTATTATTAATAAATAATATCTTTATTAAATTATTTAAATATTAATGTAATAAATTATTAAATAAAGATATTAAATAAAGATATTAATAATAGAGATTATATATTTAATAAATATATAAAGTTAATTTAAATTATTTAATATTAATATTATTCAAGACATTAACAAGAGCAAGAAAATTAAATTTAGATTCCCAAGCATTACCAAAAGTAGATTGAAAGTTTTCTTTAACAGTATTGCAAATAATTATTAAAAATTGACCTGCTAAATTTAATCTTGCAATTTGTTTACAATTACTATTTCTATAAACTTTATCTCTAAATTCTTCATATGATAATTGATGACACATGCTTAAACTATATTTTAAATAATCAGTTAAAGCTTGTTTAAAATCTTGTTTTAAATTATTTCCAAAAACATGTTCAATAGATGCATCGAATAAAATATTATCATAATATGGAAAATTTGGAACTTTTTTACCAACTAAATAATATAATTCTTCACTAAAACAAATACTTACACAAATATCATAAGGTGTAATATATGATGGGTCTTTCCCAACATAATCACTAACAAAATTTAAAAAATATTTGAATATTGATTTACTAAAAACATCATCAGGTTTATCACCATTTTTAACATCTTTATATAAAATAGTAATTAAATAATGTTTAATATCCACAGGATAATTATCTATATATGTTAATATAAATGGTAATGATTTATTTGTAGTATCAATAATAATATCAGATAAAATATAAGAAAATAGTTTATTTGTATCTTTATCATAAAAAGGTTCATCCAAAACTTTGTCTAAATATTCGTTATTAATAATACTATTAATATATGTAAAATCAGCCATTTTTTTAAATTAAAAAAATTTTAATATATTTTCAATATCTTTCAATATCTTTCATTTATAAATGTTAATATTATTTATATGTAAATTAACTTTATAAAAGTTAAATTAATTAGCTTCGTTTTCAGAATTATTTTTATTTATTAAATTGTCAGAAGTATCAACAGATTTATCAATATCACTAGATTTATCACTATCAGTAGATTTATCATTAAGAATAAATTCCCATGAATTTTCAGACCATCTTTTTCTTTTTTTAACCATTTCAAATCTAATATTAATATCTTCCTGTGTATAATCTGTATGTTCATTAACATAATGTTCTCTACAATAAAATGAATGAGTAGATTCTTCAAAACAATCAAGACATGTATAAATATTTTCAGGGTAATTATTTTTACGATATAATAGTAAATTACTACTACCTTGTTCAAAGCATTGTAAACAAGTAGGTCTAACTTGTTCATAACTAACAGAATCATCAACATCACCATAATAAATATAAGCACAATAAAAATTTTTAGGAGTAACCACATCGTTACAACAAAAACAATATCCAATATTAAGTTGAGGTATTAATATATTAGAGTTCCAAATAATATTACGAATATCCATTTTTTAATCTAAACTTTTTAATATTAAATTAATATTAAGACTTTTCATTTTAATTATTTATAGTAATTTTAAGTGTTTATATTAACTTTGATTATTTATAGTAAAATACATGATGAAACATATTCAGAATCATTATTTGAATTATTATTGGTATCGTTGTTGGAATTATTATTTGTGTCTGAATGATAAGTGCTAAAATCCTTTAATTGTCTAATACGACTAGTATATTTAGCACGAACATATAATAGTTCTTGACGCTCATGGAATGAGCAATTAGAAAAAGACTTGTTAATAACATCAACAATTTCTTCAAGTTGTGAAAGTGATAAATTATCGGAATACAAATTATTAAAATAATCGGAATTCATTTTTAATAATTTTTTAATATTAAAATAGTTAGTAAATGTCAAAAACAAACCAAGACACTCAAGTTTTTAAAGGTGTTAAAAAAATAATCGAAGGTTATGGTGATGATATATTTAAAGAATTGAATGAGGGTGTTGATGGTTTAATGTTAAATAATGTTAATTTGGGAGAAATAACAGCATTAATACAAGAATATAATGTTAAACAATTTGATGATAATGAGTATCATATTAGAGATATCATCAAATATACTATAGAAAATTCAAGCAGTATTAATAGTTTCTTACTTATAGATATTGGTGCATTAATTAGAAGATATAAATTATGGAAACAATATATGCCAAATGTTGAACCATTTTATGCAGTAAAATGTAATCCAAATAAAGTAATATTAAGAGTATTAGCTGGATTAGGTGTAGGATTTGATGTAGCAAGTAAAGAAGAAATAGCAATGGTGAAAGATACAACAGATTCAGAAGATATGATAATTTTTGCAAATCCAGTAAAAGATGAAACACATATATCATATGCACAATTAGAAAATATAGACATGATGACATTTGATACAGAAGGAGAATTAAGAAAAATATCAATCAATCATTCAAAATCAAAATTAATATTAAGAATACAAGTAGATGATAGTAAATCATTACAACCATTTAATTCAAAGTTTGGATGTCCAGAACAAAATTTGGAAGAAATATTATCATTGGCTAAAATATTAAAATTAAATATTGTAGGAGTAAGTTTTCATGTAGGTTCAGGATGTAAAGAAGCATCAGCATATGGAGATGCAATAATAAAAGCAAGAGAAGTATTTGAATTAAGTAAAAAGCATGGATTTAATTTATATTTATTAGATATTGGAGGTGGATTTCCTGGATATGAAACAAAAGAAGCAAATAATAAATTTATGGACATTGCTGCAGTTGTGAATAAAACATTATTGGAATATTTTTCAGATATAGAAAATTTAAGAGTAATAGCAGAACCAGGAAGATTTTTTGCAACAAGTTGTGGAACAATGGTAACAAGAATAATAGGAAAGAAAATGTTTGTTGATAACACAGGAACAAAAATACATTATACAGTAAATTCAAATATTTATGGATTATTTAATAATGTAATTTTTGATGATGTAGTAATAAATTTTGAATTATTAAGAACATCAAAAAAAGAAAATGAAGTATTATATGAGTCAACAATTTATGGAAATACTTGTGATAGTAGAGATAAAATAGGAGAAAAGTTAATGACAGAACAAGACCATGGTAATTGGTTATATATTCAAAATCATGGAGCATATACAATAGCAAGTGCTAGCACATTTAATGGATTTGGTTTAGGTGAAATTAAATATGTTTTGACTATGTAATTAATAATTTCAATGAAATTATTTATAATTTTTAAAATAAAAATAATGTATTCAGTTTAATTCTTTTAAAATACCATCAATAATATACGTGTTTATGAATTTTCTTTTAAGATACCAAGCAAAAGTATTGGATGATTTATTTCCTTTAGTTCTAATTTCAATTAAATCTCTACTAACGCATCCTTTTTTTAATTTATCATTAACAATTGTTCCCTTAACAATATTATGTTCATTTAAACATTCATGATATTGTTTTTTAATAATATCTTCTAAAAATGATATAGACCATAAATAACATCCAATAAATTTTACTGTGTTATTATCCTTATCTTTTATATACCCAACAAAAATTACTTGTGATAATTTATTAAAAAATCTAGAGAGATTAAAATTTTCATTATAGTCTAACATAGTCACAGCAATAGTTTCTTTCGCTGTATATTTACCTTTTTTAGAATAATTTAATGGGAATGTTTTTAATTCACCATCATCAAAATCACATTGTTTGCTAGAATGTGGACAATTGATTAATTCCTCAGCAATTAATCCAACAATACCCTTATTTTTTGAATTAGTAATATTAAAAGTTTTACCAATAATATTAGTTTTGATTTTATTATATGCTTCTCTGGTTAACATAATTTATATAAATTTTATATAAATTTAATTAAAATTATATAAAATGGTTAATTGCATAAAATGGGTTGGTGGAAAGACAAAATTATCAAAAAGTATAATACCTTTATTAAATGATTACGATATATATATAGAACCATTTTTAGGGTCAGGAGCAATAGGATTTAATTTATTGAATGATAAAAATGTTGATAAAATAATAATATTAGCTGATAAATGTTGGAGATTAATTAATTTTTATTATTATGTAAGAAATTCAATTGATGAATTAATACAAGAAATAAATAAACTACCATATGATAATATTACTCAAGAAATATATACTTATTTAAGAAAAGAATTCAATAATTCAACTGGTATTAAATCAGCAAGTTTATTTTTATGGATTAATTTAACATGTTATAATGGAATGTATAGAGAGAATAGTAAAGGAGAATATAATGTTCCATATGGTAAAAAACAAGAAATTAATATAAAAACAAAAATTGAATCTATTTTAGAATTAAATAAATTGTTTAAAAAATATAATCAATTATATATTGTTAATTGTGGTTATGATGAATTATATCAAAAATATGGAGAAGTAGAAAATATTTTATGGTATTTAGACCCACCATATTATAATAGTTTTAATGAATATATTTCTGAAAAATTTGATAGCAAAAAGTTTTGGGATTACACTATTAAATTAAAAGGAAAATGGATAATGTCTAATAGTTTAGACTTTAAAGAATTAATAAATGATGAAAAATATAAAGTGATGGATTTAAAAATATCATATAATATAAGACCACATTCAAAAACAGATGATTCTAAATGTAAAGAAATATTAGTAATAAGTGATAATTAATTATAAATAATTTATTTATAATTGTCAAAATATTAATTTTGTTTCGTATAATTTAATAAATAATTTAATAAATAATTAAATAGTTCTTATATTAATTATTTATAAGTTTTATAATATATTATAATAATATTAATTATAATTTATTTACAATATTTATTATAAATTTATAATAAAATATATAATAAAGTATTCATAAGATTTATAATAAAATATTTATAATAAAGTATTTATAAGATTTATAATAAAGTATTTATAAGTCTTATAATAATATTAATAAAGTATTTATAAGATTTATAATAAAATATTTATAAGTCTTATAATAAATTATAATATTTATAATAAAATATTTATAAGTATTATAATAAATAATAATAATATTAATAAAGTATTTATAAGATTTATAATAAAGTATTTATAAGATTTATAATAAAGTATTTATAAGATTTATAATAAAGTATTTATAAGATTTATAATAAAATATTTATAATAAAGTATTTATAAGATTTATAATAAAGTATTTATAAGATTTATAATAAAGTATTTATAAGATTTATAATAAAGTATTTATAAGATTTATAATAAAGTATTTATAAGATTTATAATAAAATATTTATAATAAAGTATTTATAAGATTTATAATAAAGTATTTATAAGATTTATAATAAAGTATTTATAAGATTTATAATAAAGTATTTATAAGATTTATAATAAAGTATTTATAAGATTTATAATAAAATATTTATAATAAAGTATTTATAAGATTTATTATAAATTATTAATATTAAATTTAATATAAAGATAATAAAATTATAAAATAATAAATTATTAACAATAAATTTAAATAAAGATAATAAAATTATAAAATAATAAATTATTAACATTAAATTTAATATAAAAAGACAATAAAATTATAAAATAAAAAAATATTATTTTAATAAAATTAAATCTTGATATATTGTTTATAAATATCTAATTAATAAAAATATCTAAAATTAATAAAATGGATGAGTTAGAATTATATAATATTTTATATGAGAAATCTCATGAATCTTGGAGACCAACGATTGAATATGCCAAAGATGATATTATTCATGCTACAAAAATGATTAATAAATATAAAGATAATTTTTGTCCTGATAAAGAATTAATAGCTAGACCATTTGAATTAACTCCATTAGATAAAGTAAATGTTGTTATTGTTGACCATGAACCATGCTGTAAAGTAGTTAATGATGAAAAAATATCAAATGGTTTAGCTTTTTCAACACATAAACAATTTCAAGTTCAAGACACATTAAAAATGATTTATAAAGAATTATCAAGAGAATATCCTGATTATAAAATACCAACACATGGTGATTTAACATATTGGGCTGAACAAGGTGTATTATTATTAAATACATGTTTTACAGTAAAACCAAAAATACCATTTACACATTGTAAAAAAGATACAGGTTCAGGAATATGGTCAGGAGTTGTTGATAAAATTATAAATAAAGTAGTAACAACAAATTCAGAATGTATTTATATATTATGGGGTAATTATGCTTCAAATTTATTATATAAAGTTAATGAAGTTAGCACAAAATTAAGTGCAGGTCATCCATTATCAAAAAATCCAAAAAGGGATGCAATACCATTTACAGATTGTAATCATTTTAGATTAACTAATGAACAATTAGTAAAATTAGGAAAAAAAGAAATTGATTGGCAAATTCCAGAATAAAATTAAATATTATTAATATTTAATAATATTATAATTTCAAGACAAACAGCTAACGCCTCGAAAATAACCTTTGGTTATTTTCTTGAAGTTTGTCGAGAATTTTTGAAGAAAATTCCTTGCGCCAAAGGCGCATTGGAATTTGCTTCGCAAATTTATTAAAATTATAAATTCTTTAAAATATTAAATTCTTTAAAAATATTTATTAATTATAATTTAATAAAATTATAATTTGTTTAAAATATTTATTTATTATAATTTTATTAAAATTAATTTCTTTAAAAAATAAATTCTTTAAAAATATTTAATTATAATTTTATTAAAATTATAATTTCTTTAAAAATATTAAATTCTTTAAAAATATTTATTTATTATAATTTCAAGACAAACAGCTAACGCCTCGAAAATAACCTTTGGTTATTTTCTTGAAGTTTGTCGAGAATTTTTGAAGAAAATTCCTTGCGCCAAAGGCGCATTGGAATTTGCTTCGCAAATTTATTAAAATTATAAATTCTTTAAAATATTAAATTCTTTAAAAATATTTATTAATTATAATTTAATAAAATTATAATTTGTTTAAAATATTTATTTATTATAATTTTATTAAAATTAATTTCTTTAAAAAATAAATTCTTTAAAAATATTTAATTATAATTTTATTAAAATTATAATTTCTTTAAAAATATTAAATTCTTTAAAAATATTTATTTATTATAATTTCAAGACAAACAGCTAACGCCTCGAAAATAACCTTTGGTTATTTTCTTGAAGTTTGTCGAGAATTTTTGAAGAAAATTCCTTGCGCCAAAGGCGCATTGGAATTTGCTTCGCAAATT
>Ga0209930_1004146_pt1 | contig 13352 bp, 16 predicted proteins | sample ThiBiot_500_biof_2_FD_183948 | JGI IMG/M metagenome (GOLD analysis project Ga0209930, IMG submission 183948) | Wastewater bioreactor microbial communities from Cape Town, South Africa - Thiocy_cont_500_biof (SPAdes) | ecosystem: Engineered > Bioreactor > Thiocyanate-remediating >... | reverse complement strand
TCCGTCGGCGTGTTGGTCGCCGAGTCAATGTCAAAAACATTGTTCAACACATTGCAAAGGTAATTGTTATTCGGAAACAATCTGTTGCCCTGAGCAATGTGTTGGCGGATGTTATTACAACAATAATATTCACAATCAAACGGCGACTTTAACTTGTAATGCATGTCGAAATATGCGAATCTACGAGACAGGTGAATGTGTTCAGCAATGTCCGCAGACTATGTTAAAAGTAAACAGCGGGACACTCTTCTTCTTAGTTTTTTCTTTCTTTTGATTTCTCAAGGCCGGTAGTTCGCTGTGTGTCACTCGAAATGAATGCAAATCGTTTTTCATGGGCACAGGTTTTATCTTAGATGAAATCAATGAATGTGTTTCATCGTGTCCATCGGGATTTCTCCGTGCAACTGGTTCTCATTGTGTTCGTTGTCTATCTTCGCCGGAGAACAATTATTGTTACGGTGCATGTGCAGAAAAACATATTCGATCGATAGCTGATTTTCAATCGATTAAATATTGCACACGTATTCACACATTGAATATTTACAATATTGAGACAGTTGAATTTCATGGCAATCATTATCTCGAAGCATTCGCAGCATTTTCATCTCTCGAACAGATCGATCATGAATTTACAATTCATAATGTCAAAGTTTTTTCGACATTGAGTATTTTCTCTCATTTAAAACGTATCGGTATAACATCGAAAGCAACGGTAACCATCGAAGAAAATGAATTTCTAACTGAATTATGGCCACTGAAGCAACCGCCACTGATTGTTCAAGGAAATTTAAATATTGTTCGAAATGCACGTTTATGTTTAAAAGAAATTCAAGATTTTATTAATCATACACGTGAACAAGATAAAGATCTTCAAGTTACATCGAATACTTACAATGAATATGCAAACGGTTATTTAGCTTCATGCGAATCCAATGATTTAACAATAACAGTCGACAAGATCGGTTCACTTTCAGCTCAAATCAATGTTGCCATTCCCAAACAAATCTTCTTTCGTTCAACAATTAAAACTGAATCTCTTCGTCGATCATTTCTTTCTGTTTACTACAAATCAACTAAAACTAAAAACGAAACTCATTTCGATAGTACACAAGCACACAAATGGCAACGTCTCGTCGAACAAGTCAATCATGATCTCGCTTCGTACGGTACCGACTACACAATGACTGTTAAACTACCTTCGTTAATCGGTGATCAATGGTACGCTGTTTATGTTTCGATTACATCGAATGTCAATACAATTGGCTTATTTTCACCGATAAATTATTTTCGAACATTACAACGACAACCTGAATCAGTTGTTAATCTCTACGGACAAGCATCTGTCGATTCGAGTATTCGATTGATGTGGCAACCACCGATGAAACCCAATGGACCAATAGTTACCTATTTAGTTTATTACGCATTAATTGAAGATCGATTGCCCGTACAAAATACGAAACTACTTTGTTTGATGAAAAGTAATCGAAAGGAAAAATTTGTACTTTTGAAACAAAAATGTTCTCGTTGTTGTAGATTTAGATCATTGGCGAACAACTGGTGAAAGTCTATCAGTAAATGAATATAATCCCGATCCAAAGAAGCAATGTGATCACATTTCGAATCGAAATAATGATGGAACACAGAAAAAAGATGTCGATCAAGTTATCATCGATTTATCGATTCTCGAACAACAACTTATCAATTCCGTTGGTCAACGAAAAAATCCATTGGTAATTCAACAAGAATTAAAAGAAACGATTATTCTTGATCTTGATAAACTATTCGAAAATCAGAATTCATCAGAAAACGATCAAGCCGATTCTCAAGAACAAACTGTTGTCGAACATAAACCATACATCAATCAATACAATCAATCAGTTTCGAATACGAACATTCAAATAACAGGTTTAAAACGTGCACAATTATATATGTTTCAAGTCTATGCTTGTCATGATATCAATCAAAGTTCGCTATCGGATGCATGTAGTGCAAGTGGAATCATTACAACGATTCGAACGAAACCTGGACATCGTAAGTTGAGTTGTTTGTCCGAATGAAATGAAAGATTTGTTTGTTTTTAGCATCGAAAGATGTTGTTCGACGAGTGAAAATCATTGAATTGAAAGAAATAGGAAAAGTCTCGGACTCGAAATCATTAGAATATCAAATTTCTTGGTTGAAACCAATTGAACCCAATGGTTTGATTTATTTCTATTTGATTTCTATCGAACAAAATGCCAATCATGGACCGAAACAAGAATTTTGTGTTGGCAATGATACTCGTTCGATTAATGTGACACTTTTACCACGAACACACTATCGATTGCGAATCATAACCTATACAATAGCAAGATTGAATAATGAATATAATGATCTCGAAGAAATTCAAGATGGTTCATTGATGAGTAATCGAACGGATCTATTTTATTTTCATATTTTTACTACAAAAGATTTGCCAAGTGATTTAATCCGACAGAATCGAGCTATTGCTTTGATTTTCATCATTGGTTCGATTGTTGTTCTACTGATTGTTGTTTTTGGTGCTATTTGTTACTATTATACATACGGACGGCAAGTAACGAAAGTGTCCATATCGAAGAATCCGAATTATGGTTTGTTTGTTTGTTTGATATAAAGAAATTTTGTGATTAAATTTCTGAATGTAGAATTGTATACACCTGATCAATGGGAAATCGATAAAGATTCGGTGACAGTCGAGCGTTTTATTGGTCAAGGACATTTCGGACAAGTTTATCAAGGTGTTTTGAAATTGCATGATGGCACATTCAAACCTTGTGCTGTCAAAACTCGAACAACACATCCAACGGATCTGTTACAAGAAGCATCGATTATGAAGTTTGAAAAATCAATTCTTTTCTTTTCTATTACAATTTTACTTTAGACAATTTCAATGTCATCATGTCATTCAATTGTACGGCATATGTTCACGTATTCGACCTCCGTATGTCGTCATGGAATTGATGGAACACGGAGATCTGAAAAGTTATCTCTATCGACATCGACAAAGTGATCAAAATGTAAGTTCGTTTTTGTTGTCAATTGAAAGACAAGATTTGCAATTAGATCGATGGACCAAGTTTATCCGAATCAGCAATGATTCAATTAGCGTTAGATGTAGCCGATGGAATGTATTATTTGTCAGATCAAAAATTTGTTCATCGAGATTTAGCAGCACGAAATTGTTTAGTCAATGGAGATCATACTTGTAAAGTCGGTGATTTCGGTTTAGCTCGTGATATTTACGAAACGGATTATTACCGACGTGGAGGTCGAAGTTTTCTGCCCATACGTTGGATGGCACCTGAAAGTTTACGTGATGGCCGTTTTGATACTGTGTCAGATGTTTGGTCATTCGGCGTTCTTCTCTGGGAAATAGTTACTCTTGCTGAACAACCTTATCAAGGTTATGCTAATGAAGAAGTTGTACATTATGTGAGATATGGAAATATAACATTGGAATGTCCGATGAATTGTCCTGAGATATTGTAAATTCAAATTAGAATTTAATTGTATAAAAATGTTTATGTTTTAGACATAAATTAATGCGTGATTGTTGGACATATTCGCCAACAGATCGAATACAATTTCGAGCGATTGTGAAAGAATTACTTTCGTATCAAAATGAAGATTTTCGTTTACATGCCTATTATCATACGCAACCGAATATTGAATCGACACCGAATACAAATGAAACTGTACATCATCATCATGATGAAGAAGATCTTCTATTAGCTGAGGATGACAATGAGAGTGTTCACGTGTAAAATATGTTGGTTTGTTTGTTTTTTTTTATTAATATAAACTGAAATCTTTCTTGACTTGGTCGACTCGTACCCAATCGACAATCATTTTCTGCGGCCAAACAGTTGTATTATCAGGTGAACCAGGCCACGATCCACCAATCGCAATATTTAAAATCATATAGAACGGCCATTTGCCAGTCCAAGCATCAATTGGATTAATCGAGCCTGAGACATTCGTTGTATTGTAAACGAAATATGTAAATTCATTGATGCCAATACTGATATTTGTCGGTGTCCATTCTGTCCAATAGACAAGACTATTGTTGCATAATTTCGAACGGTCAGGTGTTTGAAATATTTGGCCGAAAGCAGCACCATGAATTGGACTCATTGTATTTGATGCATTGTTCCAATGTACTGTTCCATGTGCGACTTCATCGCCTGGTTGTTGTCCTTTTTCACCGCCAACCATTTCCAATATATCGATTTCACCAACAGTGGGCCAATAGAGATGATACGTGTCCCAAGCATTGCCTACTAACCACCACGCAGGCCACATTCCTTTGCCATACGGCGTACGAAGTTTAGCAGCGAATTTACCGAAAGTAAACTGTTGTAAATAAACACTGCTCAACATTCCAGATGTGAAGCCTTCTTTTTGTGCGACAATTGTCAATTGATTGTCTTGTACGTAGACATTGTCAGTAGAATTTGTGTAATTTTGTAGGCCGCCATTGATTCTACCTAATTTGTAGACCCAATTTTTTGGATTGGGTGCATAGGCAGGTTGACCATTGACGATTCCAATTGATGGACCGACATTTTCGAAATCATCTTGCCAAACTAATTCATAATTTGGACCTGGATCGTATTTAAATTTCGATGGATCCCAACCTTGTCCCAAGCAAATGTTGCTTGTTGCAGTGATAAGAAATAGTGCAAGTATTTGTTGAAACATGAAAAATGATAGCCAAAGATAACATATTGTGCATCGCTCTTTTTATATTTCAAAAAAAAGAAAAACCATGTATTAATCCTTTCATAATTGATTTTGACAAAATATTTACAGTACAAGTCAGCTATTTTTATACTTTTTTCCTTTCTTAACTTGCTCCACTCGTATCCAGTCGACGATCATTTGTTGTGGCCATACTGTAGTATTATCAGGCGTACCGGCCCACCGACCGCCTACAACAACATTAATATTGATATAAAAAGGCCATTTACCAGCCCAAACGTAAATAGGATTGATCAAATCTAGAATATTCGTTGTATTGAATATAACTGTGGGCCAGAATAATTTATACTGATCTCAAGCATTTCCTACCATCCAAAACGCTGGCCACATACCTTAACCATAGAATAAACGAATTTTGATAGCAAATTTACCGAAAGTAAATTGTTCCTTCTTTCATGGCGACAGTTGTCAATTGATTGTCTTGTAAGCTCCTCCCTCATCAATAGATAAATGAATGAGATCACAAAATTGAAAAAATGTCCAAGGAAATTGAAAACAAGCGTAAAGAATTGAAATAGATAATGTTTGTACGATTAATTTACGTTGTTTTTTCCATTGAATTGCTCTTCCTAATGTCCGTTTTTGGAATAAAACACGAATCAACATTCCCAAAGTAGAAATCACAATAATAAATGTTGGAATGATTTGATTCGCAACAACATCATATTGAGCAAATATTGAATTTAAATACATACATGGAATTGCAACACCATTAATTATCGATTGATAATTAAGAAATTCACAGAATGGATAAAATACAAATAGTCCATAATAAATCAAACAATAGAGTGGAAGTATTAACAATGGTAGATAATGGAAAAGATATCGTCTCATTTTACCAATTAACCATCGATCATGAAAAACAAGAATATGTCTTTCAACAGCCGACCATGCAAATAGGATCAATTGTGCTGTATAAAAATAGCAATCAAATAGGCGTTGGTTGCCAAAGACCATCGAGATGATAATAATGAATAATCGTTGGGATATCAAATAGTTCACAAAGTAGATTGAAAATCAACAAAACAATAATTGTACGACTGTTTAGCGATTGACGTAATCGTTGGCTGAATAAAGAATGAAAGAGAACAAAGCATGCAAATAACAGTGATAAAATATCAGAAATTAGGAAAAGCCAAAATCGAGTTTCATAAGAAATAGCGAACTTTTCTTCAGAATAAGATGATGATCCATCACTTGTTATTTCATTTACGTCTGTCATATTCAAGAGTTTAAAATGAAAACATTTTTTTTGCTAATAAGCACAGAGACGTTTTTAATGGATATTTAGATTTAATTGTGTTTTCAGCAGCATGATAGAACAGAAACAAATCCTTATATAATATTAATGCTTTATTCTCTGTCATAATAGTTAAATTGAGTTAATTGATCTAATTATACATCGGCATCCTGTGCGTTTTTCAAACAATATTTAGCTAATGATTACTCTTTATTTCATTGAAGGAATGTTCCGAAAATAATCCGAGAAAAATGAACGTCATGATATTCAAATATCTTTTTTTAGTAAAAAAAAAGAAACTATGGATTATTTTAGATAATTGTATATTTAATGTTTATAGACTGATATTATAAATGGACATTCAAGTGTGATAAAAATCATAGCCTGATTCAGTATTTCTCATGTTCTGATAACTAGTAAAATAGCAGCTATTTCTACGATATCTGATAAGTAACGTCATCATATCTTATGTCGGTATTTTCTTTATCCAATGATTCACCAAGTAAAAGACCAAATAAATGTATGAATCATTGGAAAAAATTGACTTTCGAAACAGTAGATAGATGTTGATAACACGTCATTCGAAGGTATTTAATTCATTTCATTTTTTACTTTTCGTCTGACAAAAACAATGGGTAAACTATTCGAATGGATCAAAAAGCTAGCAGGACAAGAATCAAAAGAAGACAAACCAAATAAATCAATAGTGGAGGAACCACCAAGAGTACGTGAAAAACCAAACGTAACTTGGCAACATATATGGCCAGAGGATGAAGCAAGAATGGCTGTTGAACAATCACCTTTTAATCGATTACCTAATGAACTCATAATTAATGTATTCAAATATCTCGATGTTCCTGATCTGAGTTCAGTTTCATCGGTTTGTCGATTATTTAAAATGAATGCTGATCAAGATGAAATATGGACAACAAAAATTAATCAATGTAAGTTTATTTATTTATTTCTTTTACTATAACTAATTTTTATGATTGAAATAGCATCAGCAGCATTGAATTCAAAATCTTGCAAACAAATGTATATGGATTTATTGTATCGAAGATATCAAAGAGAATGCGCTCTCAAACGGCATAAAGAAATGGAGGAACGTATGAAACTGCATGAAGCAAAGGTTTACTAATGTATAATGTTTTGTTTTTCCTTGCGTTGTTTCAATAAAAATTGTTGAGCAAATAAATTGACATAAAGCTAATGATTAAGTGTTGAGATTGTTGATTATATTGATCCTGACGATGATGAATCTTGCTATTTTCGTCAATTTTTAAGTGCAATCAAATAAAACTATCATGCGAACATTTTATAATTGGATTTGCATTGGTTTGAATCCTTTGTAGAACACAGGATTTCGTCTTCTTCTTCTTCTTTTTTTTTTCTTGCATCCATAGAAGTTATACAGTCGAGCAGTTCAACATTTCGATAGATGAGATTTCAAGTTGATGATATGTTGCATAGAAAACTGAAATGTCTGTCGACATCTACGTTTATTGCATTCTGAAAATCACAGGTAGTGCGATCAATAAATAAAGAAGGAAAAGAAATTTGTAAATAAAATGTCCAAACACTGAAAACAGTAAATTGACAAAATGCAATCGGAGATCGAAACATTTGCGCTTTTATTCATCGATACAGATGAAAATAATTCTTATTTATATCTTGATCTTCGGAAAAAACTATCACATATCATTGATTCTACCTAATTTGTAGACCCAATTTTTTGGATTGGGTGCATCGGCAGGTTGACCATTGACGATTCCAATTGATGGACCGACATTTTCGAATTGATCTTGCCAAATTAATTCATAATTTGGGCCGGAATCGTACTTGAATTTGGATGGATCCCATCCTTGCCCGGTACAAACATTGCTGATAACAATGAGAAATACGCCAATTATTTGTTGAAACATGGGAATAATAACCAAATATGATACTATGCATCGTCTTTTTATATTTCATTAAAGCTTCACAAAACCATCTATGAATCCTCTCATAGTTATTTCTAAAAAAAAAGACTTAAAAACTAATTGACATTGAGATAACAGGACAATTAAGTCAAACAGGTGCGTCAAAACGACAGTCGATCTTTTTTCAGTTTTTTTTAAATATTCATTACAAAATCATATCATGTAAAGTGAATCGTCGATGAATGAATATTATGTGATAGTATGTTTTCTTGTTTATTTCTGAAATACGCGAAAGCCTAAATATAACTTGGTAATTTTATTATAAATAAATCATTTTGTCTGATTGAGTTCATTAGGTTGCAACCTTTCTGGAACGACTGTTCCATTTAATCGTTGAGCACGGAAAATTCTTGTCGTTCTTTTCCATAGTCCTGGCACTGATGCACATAATACAAATGGAAATAAGAAAGTAACATAATAACTAAAAAAATAAGTATACTTCAATGCATTTCTTCCATTATCAACGGATAAATGAATGAGATCACAGAACTGAAAAAGTGTCCAAGGAAATTGAAAACAAGCATAAAGAATTGAAATAGATAATGTTTGTATGATGAGTTTACGTTGTTTCTTCCATTCAATCACTCGTCTCAAACTTCGTTTCTTTAATATAACACGAATCAATAATCCTAAACTAGATATCACAATAATAAATGTCGGAATGATTTGATTTATAATAAGATCATATGGAGCAAATGTTGAATTCAAATAGATACAAGCAACTGGTACACCATTGACCAATAATTGATAGTTTAGATAGTCACAAAATGGATAAAATATAAGCATAGTGTAATAGATCAAATAGCAGAACAGTAATAGAATCAATGGAAAATAATGAAACAAGAAACGTTTAGTTTTACCAGCTAACCATCGATCATGAAAAATAAGAATGTGTCTTTCAACAGTTGACCATGCAAATATAATTATTTGTGTTGTATAAATGTAAGAATCAAAAAAAGACCAGAACTTTGATAGAATGATTGGTGTTGGTTGCCAAAGACCATCAAGTCGATAATAATGAATAATTAATGGAAGATCAGTTAGTTCGTAGATGATATTTAGAACTAATAAAACAATAGTTGTATGATTATTTATCGATTGCCGTAATCGTTGAACGAAAAGGAAATGAAAGAGAACAAAACATGTAAATAGAAATGATAGAATATCAGAAATTAGAAAGAGCCAAAATCGAGTTTGATACGAAATAGCTAAATCCACTTCAGTATAAGATGATTCATCACTTACTGTGTCATTCGTCTCTATCATTGTAAAAAATTAGAAAATTAAAAATGACAAAAAAATTACACTTTTTACAAGGTATTGTTGCGTTAATAATTATTTATCTCTTATTAATTTAGTCATATATAAATTTTCATTTTATTTCTTTGATGAAGCGAATTATAATTTTATGGTTTATGAGAAACACTGTATTCTGACATTTTCTCGAGAAACGTCTGATTCGATACGATGATTCTTATATAAAATAATTGTGAATATGTCTTTAGGAAATTATTTCTCAGAATCAAGTAATTGATGTTCTTATATAATTACAATCTATCTTTTAAGAAAGATATGCACACTCGTGACGAATTGTCCAGTAACTGTAATTTTAATACCTAAAATTTGATTAGCTTTGGATGATGAGTTGAGATCTTGTGTTTGATTTTTAGAGAAAATACTAATCGATATGACAATCGTTCACAAAGTCGATCAATATTAGTAAAAACATCTCTAACTATTCGATAGTGATTTGACCAAATTAAATTTTTTTGTCGACCATCACACAAATATGGACTATTTGGAGGTTCGGTAAATGTTTTATGATAGAAATCATTTCTTTTCCGCATGAATCTGAAATGATCAGGAAATCGTTTTCATCTTTAATTTGTTTCAAATATATTTCCAAATTGTTTTGTATCAGCAAATGTCTGGATTGATTTTGTAACATGTTCCAATATGAACAAAAAAATATTATTAATGTTTATTTTATGCAAAATGATTTCAACAACAACACAAATGTGTTTTTTTGTATTAATGATTTGACAACTCGATTATGATTATGATTTTGACTTTGAAAAGAACATTACCTCTCTTTTTCTTCCATAGCAACCAATCAGATAACCATTGCAGCCGTCAATACACACAATAACCGTCAGAATGTGCATAAGGTCAATGTATATCTATCTTGATATATGAATGACACATAACAAAACAACAATACAATACGATGAAGAGTGTATTTGAATCACTATCAAATGAAATCTTATTAATAATATTTAGTTATTTATTCACATACGATATTTATAGAGCCTTTTATCATATGAACAACATTCGCATGAGACAACTTTTTACTTCTTCACGACGTTCATTAGATGTTCGTTCAATGCGTTACAATCAACTGACTGAATTTCTGAAGAGTTGTGAGAATGGTACTATGGATTAAGCTGAAAGTGTTCAAAAATACATTTTATTGAATATGTTGGCAAAACGGAGTTTAACATCTCATTCAAGGATGATTCTGATGACCTTTGCAGAAATTAAAGCTTATTATAACACTCACAGTAATTTTGGTACGACATATACGTTTGGTTCCTCAATGTTTGACATTGTGGAGTAGGATGAATGCTTTCATTTTCACCAATGTTACCTCCTATAACCTTTCTAATAGCAGTTTGACATCTGGCAAAGGAGAAACATGTTGATTTTAAAGATCGAAAGGAATTTAATTATTCACAAGTATCTGTATCTTTGGTAGATCAATTTTCAAATTTACTTTTTTTCATCTGTAGAAATGTTATTGTTATTGGTGGCTGCTAGAGAAAGAGATTTGATGTTGGATGTACTTTCGTGCACGTATTTCTCTTCTCGTTTATTCGTATGAAAAGATCGCCCTTATATAGGTAACGAGAGAGAGAGAGGAAAAAACGAGGGAAATGAAGAGACAACAGAGAGATAGATGATTTCACTTAAATAAGAGTGATTGAGGTGATGATATCTCGTATGATATCATCCCCTCGATTCACACTCTAACAGTGGTAATGATAATGATCTTCATTTTGATACTCTACAGAATGAAATAAACAATTTACGTATACTTAAACTAAATTGTTTTACTCCAGGTATCACTTCTCAGCACAAACAATTTTTTGAGACAATCCAACTTACGAATATAAAATTTAATTTAAATAATGAATCAAATCCGGTTATTGGCCAAAACAATATAGATTGTATCGTTGATAAACGGGGAAGTAATCGTAAATTTGGCGTCTTATTATATAATATATCAAACTTTCCGAACATGATCACCCATGTCAAACAATACGGTTCGTATACGATGCCGTATTACTGTGTCGAATATTTTTGGCAAATACGGACAGTCGTATCGATAGATCTGGGTAGGTGTCACTGAACTAAAAGATAATGATTGTATGCAATTATTAAAATATGGCTGATCTTTAGCTGCAAGTATCAATGAAGAGTTTTATGAATATCAAAAACCGATTGATAAGTAGGTGATGATGAAGAGATATTTTTGTGTTGAGGAGAGTTTTGAGCACCGCAAATTAAGATAAACGAGTAACAAATTGGAAATACACGGTAGAAAATACGTAATGCGAAATTTTCAAAATGTAACAATGAATTCAGGCTCTATTCGCAGTCGATAATCTAGAGCTCAGTCATTTTTACATCCTCATTCGTCTAAATAAACGATTTCAAATGGAGAGAACTAACGGGTCCGCCACAAAGAATGGACCTCTCAGTATTTTAGCGATATCTTTTCTAATTTTCGTCCGATTGGACTTTTTTTTTTAAAGACGCGCCGTTTTATGCTCTACAAATTAGTTTACTAGATACGTAAATTGATAATAAACTAAAATTTTTCAAAAATGAAAAGTAAAGATCTTCAAAAGGTTGTACTTTCAAAGTATCAAAAAGGTGATACTCCAACACGAATTTATCATGATCTTAATGGTACTCTCGGCTTATCTACTATCAAATGATATGTCGAACAGGCTCCATCGAATTGTCAAAATCTTCAGGTGCTCCACGTTTAATCAGGACCAACGAAAATATTCAAAAAGTAAAAAACCGTTTACGCCGAAAAAAAGGAGTATCAGCTGCTCGACTATCAATGGAGCTTGGTATCTCTGAGACTAGCGTTCGGCGAATATTAAAAGATGATTTAGGATTAAAATCCTATAAAATTATCATCGAACCATCTCTTTCCAATGATCAGAAGATCAAACGGAAACGGTTTGCGAACTGGGTTCGAACAAATTTCCGAAAAGAAGACACTTTGAGAATTCTTTTTTCGGACGAGAAGTTGTTTGACATCGATGGTGTTTACAACTCTCAGAATGAACGAGTGTGGGCAGTTGATCGTGCTGATGCTGATAAAAAGGGTGGCATCAAGCCGAAACAAAAGTTTCCACAAAAAGTAATGGTGTGGCTAGGCGTCTGTTCCAAGGGTGTTACGCCCTTGGTAATTTTGGACGAAGGAACTGTTGATCATCGTTATTATATCGAAAAAGTACTTCCTACTGCCTTAAAGTATGGGAATAAGGTTTTCGGTAATGATTGGATGTTTCAACAGGATGGCGCAAAGCCACACCAACATCATTTAACACAACAATGGTGTCGGGATAATTTTCCATCATTTATTGACAAGGACCATTGGCCTCCAAATAGTCCAGATCTAAACCCTTTGGACTATTCAATTTGGGATGAATTTGCCAATACTATCGATTGGAACAAAGTCAAGTCAAAAACAACATTGATCCAACAATTGAAATCGTCAGTGAAAAAAATTCGTCAATCTGTTGTTTTTGAAAGTTGTACTAATTGGACTAATCGATTGTATCGCATGTCTCAAAATGATGGAAATTATTTACGTTAATAAAAATAAGATATTTTTGTAGATCTTAAGACGAGGAATCTTTTAAAAAAAATTACCTGATCCAATGAAAAATAAAAAAAGTTATTGCAAAAATACTGAGAGGTCCATTCTTTGTGGCGGACCCGTTAGTAAATTGATACTCGTATCTAACCAAATAACAATAAAACTTTCGACAATTCCAAGTCGACGTTGAGGAAGAGGAACAATCCTTTTTTTCTTTTTTACAGATTTTTTCGTAGTCGTTTTGGTGGCAGAAAAAAAGTTTATATCAGAACAAACGTCGTTGAGAATAACCTTGGAACCCGTCGTATTTATTTTTGTATAATGATGCGAAATTAAAAGAAGAAAAAAAGCAGAAAAATCGAAATAGAAAACGAGAAGATCTTTTTTTCTTAAGAACGACCAACTAATTTGCTGTTGATAACAGCTGTTGATATATCAACTTGTGCAACAG
>Ga0209930_1004142_pt1 | contig 13357 bp, 11 predicted proteins | sample ThiBiot_500_biof_2_FD_183948 | JGI IMG/M metagenome (GOLD analysis project Ga0209930, IMG submission 183948) | Wastewater bioreactor microbial communities from Cape Town, South Africa - Thiocy_cont_500_biof (SPAdes) | ecosystem: Engineered > Bioreactor > Thiocyanate-remediating >... | reverse complement strand
TCGTCGGTGCGCAATTCGGCACCGTCGCGAGCGAGAAGCTGAGGGGCGATCAGATGCGCATTCTTCTCGGCTTGCTCGTGCTCGTTGTCGTGGCGCGTATCGCGTATGATCTCGTCGCAACGCCGAATGAGCTCTTTTCACTCGGATCGCTGAAGGGATCGTGATGCGCGTGCGAGCCTTTGTCATCCTTTTTGGATTGCTGAGTTTTGCGAGCCTTGGGCATGCGCGCGACATTCAGGAGAGCGTCGAGGCTGACGCGTCGACACGGCAGGTTGCGATCACGTCGAGCTTCACTGGAACGGAAATTCTGTTGTTCGGCACGGTCGAAAACAGCGTGCAGCCAAGTCCGGAAGCCGGAACCTACGACATCGTTGCGGTCGTCGAGGGCGTGAGTGCTCCGGCCGTCGTGCGGAAGAAGTCGCGGGTCGGCGGACTGTGGATCAACACGTCGTCGCTGCGGTTCATGCCGGTTCCGAGTTATTATGCCATCGTCTCGACGCGGCCGGTCGATGAGATCGCGAATCCCAAGATTCTCGATGCGAACGGTATCGGGTTCGATCACATTCGCATGGTCCCGGCGCATACGTCATGGAACACGCAGCTCGATCCGGCGGAGGTCGAGAGCTTCAAGAAAGCGCTCATCCATCTCAAATCGGAGGAGCGGCTTTACGTCAAATCGGATTTCGGGGTTTCGTTCGTCGGGCGGAGCTTGTTTCGCGCAACCATCGCGTTGCCGCCGAATGTGCCGGTCGCGCTGCTGACCACGAGCGTTTATCTGTTCAAAGACGGAAAGCTTCTCGGGCAAACGAAAAGCCGTGTCATGCTTCAGCGCGAAGGCGTGGAGCGGTTCATTCACGAGTTCGCGTTGAACAAGCCGTTTTCATACGGGCTGCTGACGGTCGCGATGGCCGCGGTCGCCGGGCTTGCAGCCGCCTTCGCTTTCCCGCGCGGCGCGTAGCGATCAGTCGTCGCGCAAAAGGCGCGGGGCGACGGGATACAGCCCTTCGTGCCCGAGCATCCAAACCGCGAGTCCATCCAGACCGAACAGCGGCTCGAACGCGAGATCGAGAATGTTGAGGCCGCCGGTGTAAGCGCCGAACGCGGGCATGACGAGCCTGAGGCCGTTACCGACGAAGCAGGGACGGCGGAGCGAGGTGCCGCGCATGACGAGGCGGGCGGCAGGATGGAAGTGCCCGGCGATTTCGTGTGTGACGGTGCCGGGGCGCGGCTCGTGGCGAAGCGAAATTCCTTCGACGACGATTTCCGGCATGACATAGCCCGCAAGCATGCGATCGATCTTGGGATCGTGATTGCCGGTGATCCAGATCCAGTCGCGATCTTCCTGCAGCATGTGCAGACTTTCGACATCGCTCCGGTCCATGCGCGCGGCGCCATCGGGATCGTGCAGGCTGTCGCCGAGGGCGATGACCGTTTCGGGATTGTAGTGATCGATCATCGCGGCGAGCTTCATCAAGGTCTCGCGCGTGTCGTAGGGCGGCAGCATCTGACCGCGCGCCGCGAATGCCGAACCTTTTTCGAGGTGCAAGTCGGCGACGATCAGGGCACGTTCCGCCGGCCAGTAGAGTGCGCCGGACTTGTGCGCGAGAAAGGACTTGCCGCAGATCGAAACGGGTTGATCCGCGAAGTCGTCAAGTCCGATGCGTTCCGGCTTCAGAATGCCCATTCTCAGATGTCCCCATCGCCTCTTCGGCGAGCGCCTCGGCGGCTTCGCGCAGCAATGCGTCACGAGCGTGGCCGGCAACGGCCTCGCGGCCGATCTCGAGCAGCACCGGAACAGACAGCGGCGACACTCGTGACAGAGATTGATGCCTGATTCGGTTCTTGATGCGGGCAAGAAAGTCGCCGAGCCGGCGGATGTCCAGCAACCCCGTGGCCGCGTCCGCCCAGGCCGCTTCGAGCAGCAGGTGGCCGGGATCGTGACGGCGCAGGACATCATAGATCAGGTCGGTCGACATCGTGACTTGACGCCCGGATTTGACCTTGCCGGGATGCCGCCGCTCGATCAGTCCGGCGATGACGGCGGCGAGGCGGAACGTCCGCTTCATCAGATTGCTTTCGGCGAGCCAGGCGTCGAGGTCGTCGCCGAGCATGTCCTCGTCGAAGAGGTCGGCGAGCGACAGACGCCCGTCGGCAATGTGTGCGGTGAGATCGCCTTGCGTCCAGAGACCCAACGCGTAGTCGTTGGCGACGAAGCCGAGCGGATGAAGTCCGGCGCGGTCGAGCCGCCGCGTCAGAAGCATGCCGAGCGTTTGATGCGCGAGGCGCCCTTCGAACGGATAAGCCACCAGAAAATGGCGGCCGGATCTCGGAAACGTTTCGATGAGCACTTCGTCGGTTGCGGGCAGCACGGAGCGTTCGCTTTGCAGCGTCAGCCACTGTCCGACGGCGGGCGGCAGGCTCGGCCAATCTTTCGGGTTGGCGAGCATCGCTCGCACGCGCGCGGCGAGATGCGTCGAGAGTGGGAACTTGTTGCCGCCGTAGCTTGGCACCATCGGGTCTTCGGACGAGGCGCGCGATACGAAAACTTCGGTGTCGCGCATGCCTTCGAAACGAAGGACTTCGCCCGCGAAGACGAAGGTTGCGCCCGGCGGCAATTGCTCGGCGAAATACTCGTCGACCTCGCCGAGCACGCGGCCGCCGATCGCCGTCCGGCTTTTTGCTCGGCGCGCGGAGACGAGGCGGACCTTGAGCATCGGGGAGTCGACAATCGTTCCGACGTTCAGGCGATATTGCTGCGCGACGCGCGGATTGGAGACGCGGAGCTTGCCGTTAGGCTCGCGCCGTAGCTTCGCGAAGCGTTCGTAGGATTTGAGCGCATAGCCGCCGGTCGAGACGAATTCGATGGCGCGATCGAACTGCTGCCGGGTGAGGTCCGCGTAGGGAAGGGCGGATCGGACCTCGTTGAAAAGCAGGTCGGGATCGAACGGCGCTTCGCAGGCCATGCCCAAAATATGCTGCGCGAGAACGTCGAGAGTTCCGGAGCGCGAAAGAATGGCGTCCTGCGCGCCTTCCTCGGCGGCTTGCTGCGCCGCGCGGCATTCGAGAACTTCGAAGCGGTTGCCGGGAACCAGAAGGCCGCGTGACGGCTCGTCCATGCGGTGGTTAGAGCGGCCAATGCGTTGAAGGAAACGGCTCGCGCCTTTTGGTGCGCCAAGGTGAATGACGAGATCGACGTCGCCCCAGTCGATGCCGAGATCGAGCGTCGAGGTCGCGACGACGGCGCGCAGCTTTCCGGCTGCCATCGCGGCTTCGACTTTTCGACGCTGAGGCGCTTCGAGTGATCCGTGATGCAGTCCGATCGGCAGATTGTCGTCGTTGATGCGCCACAGCTCCTGAAACGCGACCTCGGCCTGCAGGCGGGCGTTGACGAAGACGAGCGTCAGCTTGTGAGCACGGATCGCGTCGTAAACTTCCTGCATCGCATAGCGCGCCGTGTGTCCGGACCAGGGAATTTCATCCTCGACCTCGAGGATGCTGATCTCGGGCTTGGCGCCGCCTTCGACGGTGACCAGTTCGGAGAGCAGCGTCATGCTGTCGGGAGCGGTCTGGGGAACGAGGTAGCCGCGAAGTTCGCTCGGACGTGCCACGGTGGCGGACAATCCAACGGTGCGCATGTTCGGTGCGAGCGTTCTAAGCCGCGCGAGATCGAGCGCCAGAAGATCGCCACGCTTCGATGGCGCGAGGGCGTGCAATTCGTCGAGGATGACCGTGTCGAGATCGGCAAACAGATGCGGCGCGTCGGGATGGCTGAGAAGGAGCGCGATCTGCTCCGGAGTCGTCAGCATGATTTGTGGAGGCTTGACGCGCTGGCGCTGGCGACGCGCAGCCGAGGTGTCTCCGGTGCGCGTCTCGGTGCGGATCTTCAGGCCCATTTCAGCGATGGGCTCGATCAGGTTGCGTTCAACGTCGGTGGCGAGGGCTTTGAGCGGAGAAATGTAGAGCGTGAAGAGTCCGGCGCCGGAGCGCGGCCGCTTCTCGCCGCCGAGCGCGACGAGGCTCGGCAGAAATCCGGCAAGCGTCTTGCCGGCGCCAGTCGGGGCGATCAGGAGTGTCGATTGCCGCTGCCGCGCGGCATCGAGGAGCGCAAGCTGGTGTGCTCGCGGTTGCCAGCCACGGCGTGAAAACCACGCGGCGATTTCGGGCGGCAGCACCGGCTTTTTCGGCGCGGGTGGCTGTCGCTTGCGTCCGGCTTTCTTTGGCGTCGTGAGCATCATGCTCCGAGGTGGAACCGCGCGCCTCAGTTTACAATGACAAGGCGGCCCATTGTTTAGCTTTGGTACCGCGCAATGCGCCGACGTCCGAATAGCCGCGGCGGCGCACGTCACGCGCAAGATGCGATTTAATTTCGCCGATGAGGCCGGGTCCGGCATAGACGAGGCCGGTATAGACCTGCAGCAGCGTTGCGCCGGCCTCGATTTTTTCGAGCGCCGTCTCGCCGCTATCGATGCCGCCGATACCGATCAGCGGAATTCTGCCTCCGGTTTGTTCGAAGACGCGGGCGAGCATGATGGTCGAGCGGCGGAACAGCGGGCGTCCGGAGAGACCTCCGGATTTCGCGGATTGAGTGTCGGTCAGTCCGTCGCGCGACAGGGTCGTGTTCGAGACCGCGATGCCGTCAACGGCGTGCGCGGCGAGGCGCTCGCAAATCGGGGCAATGTCGTCTTGCGCGACATCCGGTGCGATTTTCACGACGATCGGTCGTCGCGGGATGCCTTGCGAGACGACGCGGGCTCTGGCGTCCATGACGCGCGAAAGCAGTTCGTCGAGCGCGGCGGGCGCTTGCAGATCGCGCAGCCCCGGCGTGTTGGGCGAGGAAATGTTCACGGTGAAGTAGCTCGCGACATGCGAGAACGTCTCGATGCCTTTCGCATAGTCGCCCGGACGGTCGGTGCTGTCCTTGTTGGCTCCGATGTTGACGGCGACGATGCCGCCCTTGCCCTTGCGCGCTTCAAGCCGCGCCAGCGCGGCGGCATGTCCGCCATTGTTGAAGCCGAGGCTGTTGATCAGGGCGCGGTCGCCGACGAGGCGGAAGACGCGCGGCTTCGGATTTCCCGGTTGCGGTCGCGGCGTCACGGTGCCGATCTCGGCGAAGCCGCAACCCATCGCGAGCACGGCGTCGGCAGCGCGCGCATCCTTGTCGTAGCCTGCGGCGACGCCGATCGGGTTCGGGAATTCCAAGCCGAACACCTTTTGACGGAGCACGTCGTCATCCGCGCCGAGCGAACGCGGATGCAGGCCGCGTTCGAGCGCCTTGATGGTCGCTTCGTGCGCGTCTTCCGGATCGAGCGCGAACAGGGCGGGCCGAGCGAACCGATAAAGCGTGTTCAGCATACGAACCATTCGTCCTGAATAATGTGCGAGCCGGAGGGGCTCGTTTCCAGTTTGCGTTCCCACGATGCGCTCGCGACGGCAAGGCGACCGTAATAATGCGGGAAGAGCGCACCGCCGCGGGATGCTTCCCATTTAAGGTGCGGGTCTAGCTTTTGTTCCTCGAACGCTACCAGAACGAGATCCGTTTTTCCGCTGAAATGCTTCTCTAAAGTTCCAGAAAGCTGGGACTTCGACGAGAGATGGATGAAGCCGTCGCGGACATCGTCGGCCGAGCCGGCGTAAAATCCGTCGGTCACCGCTTGTCGCCAGTCAACGACTGTGGCGATTTTGTAGACGATCTGTTTCATTCAAAAGAACGACTTTGACGCTGCGTGTCACGTGAACCATATTTTGTGACGTGAACGGGAGTAGCGGTTGTTCGCGATCGTTGGTATCACGATCGGATATCTGCACAACCGGGTTTAGCGAATGGCGCGACACATGAACACGCAGGATCGAGGTCCGGCTCGTGCGCGCGCCAGACGAAAAGGTCGAAGTATCCGTGTATCCAACGGCATCTCTCAGTATTTCCGAGCTTCTGTCCGGTCCTTACCTTCTCAATATTCCGATATTTCAACGCCCATATTCCTGGGGCCGTGAACAAGCAGAACAACTGCTCGACGATTTGATGGAAGCCGCGGGCATCGGGTTCGAAGGTGTGCCCGATCGCGACTATTTTTTGGGCGCCGTCGTGTTGATGGACGAGCCGGGCGTTCTGACGACCAAGCTGTCGGCCCGGATGTCGCCGCGCGAATTCGGTGTCATCGACGGTCAGCAGCGCGTGGTCACGCTGATGACGCTGCTGGCGGTGCTGCGCGATCTCGAGGTCGGACCGCGGACGGCCTTGATCAAACGCGTCCAAGGCATGCTTCTGGCGCAGCAAGGCTCGAGATTTCGCCGTACCGAGCGGTTCCGGCTGCACTTGGCGGGACGTGAGCGCGCGAGCTTCGAGAACAATATATTACGCCTGGGCAAGTCGGTTCTGCCGCCGGACGTGCTGCCGATCTCGCATGCGGAAGCGACGCTGATCGAGGTCCGTGATCGGTTTCGCGCGGTGCTGGCGGATATGCCGAGGGCCGCGCGCAAGGCGCTTGCCGATTTCATCGCGGATCGCTGCTATGTCGTCGTCATCGTCGGGACCGACATCGACCGCTCGCACCAGATGTTCGTCGTCCTCAACGAGCGCGGCAAAAAACTGCAACGCGACGACATTCTGAAATCGGACATTTTGAGCCGGATGACGACCGGAGATGTCGGCTGGGCTGCGCGGACGTGGGACGAGTTGAGCCTCGCGATGGGCGAGGATTTCGAGGCGTTTTTCGGACATCTCAGAACGATTTTCGGATACGCGCGACTGCCGATTGTTACCGGCGTGCGGCGGGTGATCCGCGACGCGGGCGGATCGGAGGCATTTTTCAGAGACGTTTTCGTTCCCTATGCCAAAGCCTATGCTCTGGTCCGCAACGAGGGAGACAACGTGCTTCCCGGCGACATGCCGAGGCTGCTCCGGTATTTGAACCGTCTGCCGGATGCGGACTGGGCTCCCGCCGCGATCCTTGCGCTCAAGCAGTGGACGAGCAATCCGGATCGGGCGGCGTTCCTGCTCGCCGAAATCGAGCGCTTGGCAATGCTCACGCGAATGCTTTGCGCGGGCTCCGGCAAGCGGACGCGCCGTTTTGCGGAGCTGATCAAGGTCATTCGTTCGGAAGAACCGATCGACGAGACGCATCCAGCTTTGCAAATGTCACGGGATGAAGTCCGCAGCATCGCATTCCATCTCAGGGATCTTCACAAGCGTAATCCGAAGATCTGCCGCTTGCTGCTGATGCGCCTCAGCGACGAGATGGGCGACGCCGCGACCATGACCGATCCCGATCTTTATACGATCGAGCATGTCCTGCCGCAGCGGCCGTCGGCGTCGAGCGCGTGGCGGCAGAGTGTTCCGAGCGCCGAAGCGCGCGCCGAGCTCGTCGACTGTCTCGGCAACCTCGTTCTCATCACGCAGCAGGAGAACGACCGGGCGCGCAACGCGTCGTGGGCGGAGAAGAAAGAAATCTACGGCACGATTTCCGTGGGCAATGCACCGTTGCTTGCGGTCACGCGCGATGTTCTTGGCGAACGCGACTGGCGGCGGCCTGAAATCGAGGCGCGCGAGCAGCGGCTGATCGCGCTGATCGAAAAAATCTGGCGGGTCGATCTCAAATCGCAGCGTCCGGCTTCGCGAAACCTCGCGCCGGTTGAAGATCAGAAAAAGCCGATGCCGCCCGCCGCTTGATCCAACATAATGCGATCAAGCGGTTGCGAGGGAACCGCTGAGTGCTTTGGCGATCAGGGCGCGCGTTTCGGGAATTCCATAAAGCGCGACGAACGTCCCGAGGCGCGGTCCGCGCTCCTGTCCCAACAGAATTTCGTAGATGGCCTGGAACCAGTCGAGCTTCACGCCGGGGCCGCCGCTGGGGCTGACCTTGGTCGGGTCCTGATACCGCGGGATGGCGCGGCCAACGTCGAGCAGCGCATTCTGAATCGTGTCGCCGTCTGAGCCTGCCGGTAGCGCCGCGAGCGTTGCATCGAGGCTTTGCAGCGCTGCGATCTCGACGTCGTCGGGAGCACGGAACTTCTTCGTCGGTTTGACGAAGTCCTCGTAGTAGCGGATCGCATAGCCTGCGAGGCGATCGAGGATCGGATTGTTCTCGGGCGTCGCGCCCGGCGCATAACGCGCGAGGAAGCCCCAGAGCACGTCCTTGCTGTGGGCGTGCGAGACCGACACCAGATTCAAGAGCAGGCCGAAAGTGATCGGCAGCTCCGGCTTCGGCGGCTGAGCCGCATGGATGTGCCAGACGGGATTGTCGAGCTGCTGCTTGCCGTCCTGTTTCGGATAGGCAGACAGGAACTGTAGGTATTCGTCGACGGCGCGGGGGATGACGTCGAAGTAGAGCTTCTTGGCGCTTCTCGGCTTCTGGAACATGAAGAGCGCGAGGCTTTCCGGTGACGCATACGTCAGCCACTGGTCGATGGTGATGCCGTTGCCCTTGGACTTCGAAATCTTCTCGCCGTTCTCGTCGAGGAAGAGTTCGTAGACGTAATGCTGAGGTGCGACGCCGCCGAGGATTTCGCAAATCCGGTCGTAGATCGGCGCGTTCGTCTGGTGGTCCTTGCCGAACATTTCAAAGTCGACGCCGAGCGCGGCCCACCGCATGCCGAAGTCGGGCTTCCATTGCAGCTTCACATGGCCGCCGGTGACGGGGAGCGTTACGTCGCGGCCGTCCTCGTCGGTGAAGGTGATCGTGCCGGCCTTGGCGTCGACTTCCTTCATCGGCACGTAAAGCACGCGGCCGCTCGTCGGCGAGATGGGAAGAAACGGGCTGTAGCTCGCCTGGCGTTCGGCGCCGAGGGTCGGCAGCATCACGGCCATGATGTCGTCGTAGCGTTCGACCGCGCGGAGGAGCACTTCGTCGAAGCGGCCGGCCTTGTAGTATTCGGTCGCGCTCGCGAATTCGTAATCGAAGCCGAAGGTGTCGAGGAAGCGGCGGAGCATCGCGTTGTTGTGGTCGCCGAAGCTCGGATACTCGCCGCCGAAGGGATTGGGCACCTTGGTCAGCGGCATCTGGATGTAAGGTTCCAGCGCCTTCTTGTCCGGCACGGTTTCCGGAATCTTGCGCATGCCGTCCATGTCATCGGAAAAGCAGAGCAGACGCGTCTTGCGCTTGCCTTCGGTCAGAAGCTCGAAGGCGCGGCGGACCATCGTCGTGCGCGCGACCTCGCCGAAGGTGCCGATGTGCGGGAGGCCGGAGGGTCCGTAGCCGGTTTCGAACAGGACCGTTTTATCGGCGCCGCCCGGAAGCCGTTCGAGCCGCTTGATCAACCGCCGGGCTTCTTCGAACGGCCATGCCTTCGAGGCTTCGCTGGCGGCGACTTGTTCGGCGGTGAAGGCAAGGGAGGTCATTTGCTGCGGCTATCTTTATTTTTCTGAACGGATTGAGAAATATGAGCGGGCGGAGGACATGAGGCCGCCTTCGGCCGGCTGACTGGCCGGCTGGCGCGCACCGTAGGTTGCACGCGTGATTGCGTCAACGCGGCTGCGGCAGGCTCGAGATAAATGCCGCAACGGCGTCCGCAGCTTCGGCAAGATTGCCTTTGCGCGTGAAGCCGGAACGGCCGCGCGGGCCGAAATCGTGGTCGCCGTCGTTCATCCAGACCAGCTTGATGCTTTTCGATAGCGGCAAGGCTTCGACCTCGGCGCGGTTGCCGAAAGGATCGCGTTCGCCCTGGACGATGAGCGCCGGACATTTCAGCGTTTCGAGATGGGCCGTGCGCAGCTTTTCGGGCATGTGCGGCGGATGAAACGGATAGCCGAGGCAGACGAGGCCCGAGATTTTTCCCTCGGTATAAAGCTCGTCGGCGATCAGGCTTGCGACTCTGCCGCCTAACGACTTTCCGCCGATGACCGGCTTCGATTTTTTCCAGTCTTTCGTCAGGACGTGGACGGCGTCGCGATATTGCGCCGTCAATGCTTCGGCTTTCGGCGGCGGGCGCTTCGAGCCGCCGGTGCGCCGTGCCGACATGTAGCCGAATTCGAAGCCTGTCGTCGCGATGCCACGCGCCGCCAGAAGCTCCATGATGCTGGCGAAGAATGGCGACTCGACGCCTGCTCCCGCGCCGTGCGCGAGGATAAGGCGATTGCGGGCTGTGGCGGTGCCGGTTTCAATGGAAAATGTCAGAGTTGATCCTTTCGCTCAATCGGGCCTGCTTCATAGCGAGGGAACTTCTGAAATTGAACACTGGTTGTTCACTTGTCAGCGCTGTTTAATGCGCTGATCTGGTTTGCCAACGCCGGTTTTTGGGTCACGCCCGAGCGGCATTGAGGCGTTTCTGGATTGCAGGTCGGATTTTTGCCCGACTATGGAGTATAAGGGGACTGGTCTTACGCAAAAGCGGGATTGGGCATGAGGGCCGTGAGGCTATTCGCGCTGTTTTTCGCGCTAAGTCTGGCTGGATTATTCCTTGCCGGGGCAGCTGGCCTGTCGCCGGTCGCTCCCGCTTATGCCGAACCCACGCAGCCCGATCCGCAATCGAACGCGAAAGACGGGCAGCCAGCCCTGGCGAAGCCGAGCCCTGATCCGAAAACGGCTCCAGCGAGCGGCGAACACAAATTGCCTGCGTTCGCACCCGGAAACGGTTTTCTGACGCAAGCGGCGGATGGCTCCTCGGATGCAGAGGGCGGCGGCGGAACGGAGCCCGACAGCGACGCGGCCGCGAAGGATGTGACCACTGGGTCGTCTCCGCCCGAAAGTTCCACCGCACGAACGATTACGCTCACGACGGAGCCGATCGCGGGAACCAGCACGTCGATCACGGCGAGTCTTAAGGCCGGTGGCGCGGCGCCGAAATGGCCGGAATTCGTCGGCGCGAAAAAGCTGTTTGGTGTCGTGAAAAAGCCGGCGCCGCTGGCCGCACGCGCGATCGGCTATTATTCGCGCGGTTGTCTGTCCGGCGCGGAAGCTCTGCCGATCGATGGGCCGGCCTGGCAGGAGATGCGCTTGTCGCGCAATCGCAACTGGGGCCATCCGCAGCTTATTTCTCTGATCAAGACATTTGCCGACGACGCGCAGAAGCAGGACGGCTGGCCGGGTCTTCTGGTCGGCGACATCGCGCAGCCGCGCGGCGGCCCGATGATCACGGGGCATGCGAGCCATCAGGTCGGACTCGATGCCGACATCTGGCTGACGCCGATGCCCAAGCGGCGGCTGACGCGTAAAGAGCGTGAGACGCTCAATGCGACCTCGATGCTCGATGACACGGGCGTCGCCGTCGATCCGAAGGTGTTCACGGACAAGCAGGTGTCGCTGATCAAGCGCGCGGCGTCATACCCGGAAGTCGAGCGCATCTTTGTGCATCCGGCGATCAAGAAGGCGCTCTGTACAGCAGCCGGAACGGACCGGCAGTGGCTCGGCAAAGTGCGGCCGTTCTACGGGCATTACTATCATTTCCATATGCGCATCAAATGCCCGGCGGACTTTGCCGGATGCAAGCCGCAGCCGCCTCCGACAGGCGACGATGGCTGCGGGAAAGAAGTCGATCAGTGGCTATCGAAGGTGATCCCGGCGAAGCCGTCGACGTCGCCGCCCCCCATCCCGAAGCCGCCGCAGAGTGTCAGCGTGCGCCCGCCGGCGCCTCCGATCATGCTCGCGGATCTGCCGCCGGAGTGCCGCGCACTTCTGGCGGCCGATCCGGACCCGGTGCCAGTTCCGAAAGAGGCGCTGATGTCGAAGGTCGCCGTGCATCAGGTTCTGGCAAAAGCGGCAGCGGCGCGCGCGGCGTTCGCACGGTCGGCCGGTCTCGCGATTGTTCCAGCGTCAGCGGCCGCGGCGCATCCGGCGCTCCGGCCGCATGTCAAAAAGACGACCACCGCCGAGACGAAGTGATCGTCGCGGCGGCGGGTTATCGAGATGCCTTCCGGTAAATATCAGGCGTTCGGCGACGGGCAGGTAACGCCGGTTCCAGCCAAGCCGCAGTATCCGTGCGGAACCTTCGCCAGATATTGCTGGTGGTAATCTTCCGCCAGATACACGGGACCAGCGCTTTTGATCTCCGTCGTGATCGGACCGTAGCCCTTGGCGGCAATGGCTTTTGCATAGGCCTGCTCGGAGGCGCGGGCGGCTTCGAGCTGCGCGGGTGTCGTCGTGTAGATCGCCGAGCGGTATTGGGTTCCGACGTCGTTGCCCTGGCGAAAGCCCTGCGTCGGGTCGTGCGCTTCCCAGAACGTCTTCAGCAGGCGCTCGTAGGGGAGCACTTTCGGGTCATAAACAACGACGACAACTTCCGTGTGTCCGCTATGGCCGGAGCAGACCTCCTCGTAGGTCGGATTTTCGGTGAAGCCGCCGGCATAACCTACCGCGGTGATCCAGATGCCGTCCCCGAGCTGCCAGAACAGCCTCTCGGCGCCCCAGAAGCATCCGAGCCCAAAGATCGCAACTTCGAGCCCCTCGGGATAGGGCCCATGAAGAGGGCGCGAGAACAGATAATGCTCGGCGGATACGGGCAGGATCGGCGTCGACCTGCCGCGCAGAGTGGTCTCAGGCGTCGGCATGGCGGCGCGGCTTTTGGCGAACATGGATTTGCTCCTTTTTCTTCTTGAAACGTTGCGACCTGTATACGGCGCTCAGAGCAAGAACGTTGCAGGGGCGGGACAATTCTGCCGCCAGCCGGGGGGGCGGCAGGTCGATCCTATCAGTAGTCGTTGACGAATATGCGGACGCGCCGCCTTGGCCGCCCCAGAAACCCGGCTCCAACGGCGAACAGCAGAAACAGCAGCCAAGCCGGGAGCGACAGAAACGACGTAAGCAGCGGGTCCCAAACGAATGCGCCGGTCGCATTCTCGATCGTGCGCTGGAGCGCTGCGACGAACGTCGGCGCGAGCGACTGCAAATGCTGCAACAGGGACATCGTGCCCGGACCCTGGCCGTCGACGGCCGGGCGCGAAATATCGGAGGCGAACGAGATCAGGGCGAACAATGCGAAGAGAGCCGCGAGAAATCGCATCAATATCCGAGGGCGCGTGTCAGGGCTTACGATCGCAATGATCAAGGCTGCGAAGAACGCCAGCCCGGCGATCCGGAACAGCCAGTGATTCGGTGGTTCGCCGGTCGCGTGCCAGAGCCAGACGGCAGCTGCAACACATGAAATCGATAAAACGGCGAGCGTTTTGAGGAGTTGCGAACTGGTCATGGAGCCCGTTTGCTTAATTACCCGCGCTTTTTTGTGGCTCGGTGGGAGCGCGGTCAAGAGACACAGGCAAAGGATGTCAGGAACCTGTCAGTCGCACGTTGCGCTGGGAGCCTCGATGCGTATAGTGCGCGCCGCCTAGCTAGTGCGCCGCGGAGAGATGGCCGAGTGGTTGAAGGCGCACGCCTGGAACGCGTGTAGGCTCGTAAGGGTCTCGTGGGTTCGAATCCCACTCTCTCCGCCA
>Ga0209930_1004139_pt1 | contig 13364 bp, 14 predicted proteins | sample ThiBiot_500_biof_2_FD_183948 | JGI IMG/M metagenome (GOLD analysis project Ga0209930, IMG submission 183948) | Wastewater bioreactor microbial communities from Cape Town, South Africa - Thiocy_cont_500_biof (SPAdes) | ecosystem: Engineered > Bioreactor > Thiocyanate-remediating >... | reverse complement strand
CGACAGGGCAGGGGCGAATTCCCCTGCGCGGGTAATCTCGGTTTCGAAGGCGGTGTGTTTTTCCATCAGCATCGGCGAACATCCTTGAAGCGTCTATGCTGCGGAATATTCAGCCTCACCGTCACGCAAGGATGACCGGCGCGTAACCGGCCGAGCGAAAGTGTAACAGTGTGTAACAGGCCGGCGCGCAAGGGTAATTCCGGTGCGCCGGCCGCCAGTATTGACCTATGTCAAAGAGCCTTGATGCACCCTCGTGGCAGATGTGAACGTAAGCGGGATGGGATTCTAGGCCCTTCTTCCTGCCCCAATTTCTGAATCGGGGATGATCACAATGAATTACACGGTCTCAACGCTGGCTGTCGCCGTCGGGGCATTCTTTGCCCTGCTCGGCGCGGCCTTCGCGCATGACAGTCTTTTTGCTTCCCATATGTGGGTTCTTTTCTTCGTGCTGATGGTCAGCACGGTGGTGATGGTGCGTCGTTTCAGCTTCGCGCCGGCCGGTGCAAGGGCCGCGACGGCGACCCGCGACGGCGAATATTTCGACGAGGTGATCCGCTACGGCGTCATCGCCACGGTGTTCTGGGGGGTCGTCGGCTTCCTGGTCGGCGTGGTCATCGCCGCGCAGCTTGCCTTTCCGGACCTGAATTTCGGGCCTTACCTGAACTTCGGCCGCGTGCGCCCGCTGCACACCTCCGCCGTCATCTTCGCCTTTTGCGGCAATGCGCTGATCGCCACCTCCTTCTATGTCGTGCAGCGCACCTGTCATGCCCGCCTGTTCGGCGGCAGTCTGGCCTGGTTCGTGTTCTGGGGCTACCAGCTCTTCATCGTCATGGCGGCGACCGGCTATCTGCTCGGCATCACGCAGGGGCGCGAATATGCCGAACCGGAATGGTATGTCGACCTGTGGCTGACCATCGTCTGGGTCGCCTATCTTGCCGTGTTCCTCGGCACGCTGCTGCGCCGCAAGGAGCCGCATATCTACGTGGCGAACTGGTTCTACCTGTCGTTCATCGTCACTATCGCCATGCTGCACATCATCAACAACCTGGCGATCCCGGTGTCCTTCCTCGGCTCCAAGAGCTATTCGGCCTTTGCCGGCGTCCAGGATGCGGTGACGCAATGGTGGTACGGCCATAACGCCGTCGCCTTCTTCCTGACCGTGCCCTTCCTCGCCATGATGTATTACTTCGTGCCGAAGCAGGCCAATCGGCCGGTCTATTCCTACCGCCTGTCGATCGTGCATTTCTGGTCGATCATCTTCCTCTACATCTGGGCAGGTCCGCACCATCTGCACTACACGGCCGTGCCGGACTGGGCGCAGACGTTGGGCATGATCTTCTCCATCATGCTGTGGATGCCCTCCTGGGGCGGCATGATCAACGGCCTGATGACGCTGTCGGGCGCCTGGGACAAGGTGCGCACCGATCCGATCATCCGCCTGATGGTCGCGGCCATCGCCTTCTACGGCATGGCGACCTTCGAAGGTCCGATGCTGTCGATCAAGGCCGTCAACTCGCTGTCGCATTACACCGACTGGACCATCGGCCACGTTCACGCCGGCGCGCTCGGCTGGAACGGCATGATCTCCTTCGCCGCCGTTTATTACCTGGCGCCGAAGCTGTGGAACCGCGAACGCCTGTACTCGATCCGCATGGTCAACTGGCATTTCTGGCTCGCCACCCTCGGCATCGTGCTTTACGCCGCCGCCATGTGGGTCGCCGGCATTCAGCAGGGCCTGATGTGGCGCGAATACGATAGCCAGGGCTTCCTGGTCTATTCCTTCGCCGAAACGGTGCTGGCGATGTTCCCCTACTACGTCATCCGCACGACGGGCGGCCTGTTCTACCTCGCCGGTGGTCTGGTGATGGCCTGGAACGTCTATCAGACCGTTCGTGGCCGCCTGCGCATCGAATCCCCGATGGACGGCGGTCAGACGGTCGCCGGGACCAAGCTGCAGCCCGCCGAATAAGGAGTGTGAACCATGTCTATCCTGAAGAAACACTCCACGCTGGAGAAGAACGCGACGCTGCTTCTGCTCGCCTCGCTGGCCGTGGTCACGGTCGGCGGCATCGTCGAGATCGCGCCGCTCTTCTACCTGCAGAACACCATCGAGAAGGTGGAGGGGATGCGTCCCTATTCGCCGCTGGAACTGGCTGGCCGCAACATCTACATCCGCGAGGGCTGCTATCTCTGCCATAGCCAGATGATCCGGCCGTTCCGTGACGAGGTGGAGCGCTACGGCCATTACAGCCTGGCGGCGGAATCGATGTACGATCACTCCTTCCAGTGGGGTTCGAAGCGAACCGGGCCGGATCTCGCCCGCGTCGGCGACCGCTATTCCAACGAATGGCACGTCCAGCACCTGAGCAACCCGCGCGACGTCGTGCCGGAATCGGTGATGCCGCGCTATGCCTTCCTGAAGGACACGGATCTGAAGATCAACGACGTTGCCATGGACCTGAAGGCCAATGTCGATGTCGGCGTGCCCTATAGCCAGGAGATGATCGACAACGCCGAGGCCGACCTGAAGGCGCAGGCCGATCCCGATGCCGACACCAAGGGCCTGCTCACCCGCTATCCGAAAGCCAAGGTCGGCGATTTCGACGGTGACGGAAAGCGGCTGACGGAGATGGACGCGCTCGTCGCCTATCTGCAGATGCTCGGCACGCTGGTCGATTTCTCCACCTATGACGACGCATCCGGCTATCGCTGAGGAGAGGAACCCATGGAAACCTACACCGCAATGCGCACCTTCGCCGATAGCTGGGGCTTGGCCGGCATGGTCCTGTTCTTCGTCGGCGTCATCATCTATACCCTGCGGCCCGGCGGCAAGAAAACCGCGCAGGAAGCCGCCTTCATTCCCCTGAAGGAGGACTGATCCCATGGCAGACAAACATGTCGACGACGTCAGCGGCGTCGAAACCACGGGCCATGTCTGGGACGGCATCCGCGAACTCGACACTCCGATGCCGCGCTGGTGGCTGCTCACCTTCTACGCGACCATCGTCTGGGCGGTGATCTATGCCATCGCCTATCCGTCGATCCCGCTGGTGCGGGAAGCGACACGGGGCTGGCTCGGCTATTCCAGCCGCGCCGAACTGACCCATGACGTCGAGAAGGCCAAGGCCGGCCAGACGGTCTATCTCGACAAGATCGCCACCCTGCCGCTCGCCGAGATCGACGCCGATCCGCAATTGCGCCAGTTCGCCATTTCCGGCGGCGCGTCGGCCTTCAAGGTCAACTGTGCTCCCTGCCATGGCTCGGGTGCCGCGGGCGGGCCCGGCTTCCCCAACCTCAATGATGACGACTGGCTGTGGGGCGGCAATCTCGACGCCATCCACCAGACCATCGCCCATGGGGTGCGCTATGATGCCGATCCCGATACGCGCGTCTCGGAAATGCCGGCCTTCCAGGGCGTTCTCGAACCGAAGCAGATCCGGGAAGTCGCGGCCTATGTCGTCAGCCTGACGGCCAAGCCCTCCGACCCTGCGCTCGTCGAGCCGGGCAAGCAGGTGTTCGCCGACAATTGCGCCAGCTGCCACGGCGAAGACGCCAAGGGCAACCGCGACATGGGCGCGCCCGATCTCGCCGACGCCATCTGGCTGAAGGGCTCGGGCGAGGATGCGATCGTGCGCCAGGTTTCGTCGCCGCGTCACGGTGTCATGCCCGCGTGGGGCGCCCGCCTCGGCGACACCACGGTCAAGCAGCTCACCATCTTCGTCCATTCGCTGGGCGGCGGCGAATGAGCTTTGTGTCCGGTCGGGCACATTGATGGAAAGGGGCGCGGCGCGAAAGTGCCGCGCCCTTTGAGTCTGGAATCAGGCGATGACGGTGTTTCGGCCGGTGGATTTGGCGCGGTAGAGATTGCCATCGGCGGCGGCAAGCGCCTGGGAAGGGTCGAAGCCGGCAGGGCAATGGAAGGCGCCGATGCTGGCGCCGAGCGCTACCTGGGCGCCGGCCGGGGTGCGGAAATCCAGGCTGCGCACCGCCTCGCGGATACGATGCGAACGATCCAGCATGTGTTCGGCGGTGACGCTGTGCAGGAAGATGCCGAATTCCTCGCCGCCGAGGCGGCCGACGATGTCGGTGGCGCGGACATGGCCGGTCAGCAATTGCCCGATGGCGCGCAGCGCCTCGTCGCCGGTGGCATGGCCGAAGCGGTCGTTGATCGACTTGAAATGATCGAGGTCGATGAACAGCAGCCCGCCGGAGGCGGCCGCCTCGCTGACCGCCTGCAATTCCTGGGCAAAGGCATGGCGGTTCAAAACGCCGGTCAGGGCGTCCAGTCGGGACTGGCTGTGAAGCTGGCGGTAGGCTTCCTCCAGCTTGTCGTTCGCTGCCATCAGTGCGCCATTAGCGCGGCGCAGCCGCTCCGACTGCCAGTAATGCAGGGTGGAGGCCGGCAGCGCCACGGCGATCGGGCAGACGATCGTCATCACGAGGCCCGCGCCCGACACCTCGCCGCCGAGCATCGGCACGAAGGTGAAGGAAATCGCCAGCGATGCGAGCAGCGCCAGGACGGTGACAGCGATCGATTTTGCCAGGATGCGGGACATGACGACGCACGCGGTTGATGGTTCTGCTGACTTATTAGAAACTATGCATTGAAGAAACCTGAATCCGCGTGACGAATTTGCATGAATTTTATGCGCTGCCTGCCAAAGCGGCGCGCCTTTTGTCGCAGCGTGGCGCATGACGATGTTGACTTAAGTCAAGGCAGCGGGCGGCGGCGAGGCGCAAGAAGGCAGAAAGGATGGTGCCGCCATGAATCTCTACACAGCCCCGGGAACCGGCAAGGACGAAAGCAGCGTCGAGCGCCTCGAAGCCGAGCCGGTCAACTCCGCGAAGATCCGCAAGCCGCTTTACGAAAAGCGCAAGAAGATCTTTCCCAAGCGTGCCGAAGGGCGCTTTCGCCAGTTCAAATGGCTGGTGATGCTGGTGACGCTGACGATCTATTACGTGACGCCCTGGCTGCGCTGGGATCGCGGGCCTTACGCACCGGATCAGGCGGTGCTGATCGATCTCGCCAATCGTCGTTTCTATTTCTTCTTCATCGAGATCTGGCCGCAAGAGTTCTATTATGTCGCCGGCCTGCTGGTGATGGCGGGATTCGGGCTGTTCCTGGTTACGACCGCCATCGGGCGCGCCTGGTGCGGCTATACCTGTCCGCAGACGGTGTGGGTCGATCTCTTTCTCGTGGTCGAACGCGCCGTCGAGGGCGACCGCAATGCGCGCATGAAGCTCGATGCCGGGCCGTGGACCTTCGACAAGCTGTGGAAGCGGGTGGTCAAGCATTCGATCTGGCTGGTCATCGGCGTGCTGACCGGCGGCGCCTGGATCTTCTATTTCGCCAATGCGCCGGCGCTGCTGACCGATTTTGTCACGGGACAGGCGGCTTCCGTCGCCTATGCCACGGTCGCGTTGCTGACGGCCACGACCTACATCTTCGGCGGGCTGATGCGCGAGCAGGTCTGCACCTATATGTGTCCCTGGCCGCGCATCCAGGGGGCGATGCTGGACGAGAATTCGCTGGTCGTCACCTATAATGACTGGCGCGGCGAGCCGCGCTCGCGCCATGCCAAGAAGGCGATGGCCGCCGGGCAGCCGGTCGGCGATTGCGTCGACTGCAACGCCTGCGTCGCGGTCTGTCCCATGGGCATCGACATCCGCGACGGCCAGCAACTCGAATGCATCACCTGTGCGCTGTGCATCGATGCCTGCGATGGCGTCATGGACAAGATCGGCAAGGAGCGCGGCCTGATCGCCTATGCGACGCTTGCCGAATACAATGCGAATATGGCACTGGCGACCGACAACGGAACCATCGCCATCGATCCGGCGCGGGTGCATGACAGCGCGGGCAGGCTCAACGACAAGGTGCGACACTTCAACTGGCGCATCATCTACCGTCCGCGGGTGCTGGTCTATTGCGCCGTCTGGCTGGCGATCGGGCTTGCCATGGCCCTTCATCTCGCCCAGCGCGAGCGGCTGGAACTGAACGTCCTGCACGACCGCAACCCGCAATTCGTCGTCGAATCCAGCGGCGCCATCCGCAACGGCTATACCATCCGCCTGCTGAACATGATCCCCGAACCCCGGGTGATCTCGCTGTCGCTGCAGGCGCTGCCGGGCGCGACCATGACCGTGCCGACGCTTTCCAAGGATCCCGGCGAGCGCTTCGACATCCCGACGCAGCCCGATCAGGCCACGACGCTGAAAGTCTTCGTCACCCTGCCCAGGGAAGGTGTGGCCGGCGCCGTGACGCCCTTCCGCTTCCTTGCCGAGGACAGGGACGGCAGCGAGCACGCCGTCTACGACGCCTCCTTCAACGCTCCGGAGAAAAAGCAATGACCACACGGACTTCGCAGCCCCGCTTTACCGGCTACCATATGGCCGCGATCATGGTGTCCTTCTTCGGCGTGGTCATCGCCGTCAATTTCACCATGGCCTGGTACGCCACGTCGAGCTGGAGCGGGCTGGTGGTGGAAAATACCTACGTGGCCAGCCAGCAATTCAACAGCCGGGCGGCGGCGATGCGGGCGATGGCTGCCACCGGCATCCATGGCGAGGTAACGCTTGCACCGCAAACCATCTCCTATACGCTCAAGCAGCGCGACGGCACGCCAGCGATCGCCGACACCGTCACGGCCCATTTCAAGCGTCCGGTCGGCGATCACCAGGATTTTCAGGTGGAACTGGTGAAGGCCGGCGAGGGCAATTTCACGCTCGCCCATGTGGTGCCCGCCGGCGACTGGATCGTCGAGGTCATCTCGAAGCGCAACGGCGAGATCATCATGCATGAGGCCTCACGCATCTATATGAAGGGGCAGGGCCAATGAGTTGCTGCGTCGATCCAGACAGCGTCATTGCGCTTGCGAAGGATAACAATGCTTCCCGCGACGAACTGCTGCTCGCCAGCCGCCCGCTCGGCGACGGGCTGCTGCAGGTGGATCTGAGCGTCCCCGCCGCCCATTGCGGCGCCTGCATCACCACCATCGAGAGCGCGCTGAAGCGTCTGCCCGTCGTCGAGCAGGCGCGTGTCAACCTGACGTCGCGGCGCGTCTCCTGCGTCTGGCGTGAAACCGTCGACGGCAAGCCGTCGGATCCGACCGTCATCCTCGATGCGCTCACCGGCTGCGGCTATCGCGGCCATCTGTTCACGGCGGCGGCCGAGGAGGACGACAAGGCGCGCACCCGGCTGCTGCAGGCGGTCGGGCTTTCCGGCTTCGCCGCCACCAACATCATGCTGCTTTCGGTATCCGTCTGGTCGGGCGCCGATGCGGCCACGCGCGATCTGTTCCACTGGATTTCCGCGGCGATCGCCGCGCCGACGCTCATCTATGCCGGCCGCTTCTTCTACGCTTCCGCCTGGAATGCCCTGAAGCGCGGGCGCACCAACATGGACGTGCCGATCGCGCTGGCAATCACGCTGTCCTATGCCGTTTCGTTGTGGGAAACCATCCATCATGGTGAGCATGCCTGGTTCGACGCCACCGTCACGCTGTTGTTCTTCCTGCTGATCGGCCGCACGCTCGATCACGTCATGCGCAACCGGGCACGCTCGGCCATTACCGGGCTTGCGCGGCTTGTGCCGCGCGGCGCCACCGTGCTCAACGACGATGGCCAGCGCCGCTACATGCCGGTCGAGGAGATCGCCGTCGGCGACCGCATCGCACTCACTGCCGGCGAGCGGGTTCCTGTCGATGCGACGGTGATTTCCGGCGCCAGCGATGTCGACATGTCGATCGTCACAGGAGAAAGCCGGCCGGTGGCGGTCTCGGTCGGTTCGGAACTGAAGTCCGGGGCGATGAACCTCACCGGCTCGCTCACGGTGCGCGCCGTCGCCACCGCGCGCGATTCGCTGCTGTCGGAAATCATCGGCCTGATGGAAGCGGCCGAGGGCGGGCGGGCGCGTTATCGCCGCATCGCCGACCGCGCCGCCAGCTATTATTCGCCGGTGGTGCATCTGCTGGCGCTCATCACCTTCCTTGGCTGGGGGATTTTCGGCGGCGACTGGAAACAGGCGATGCTGATTTCCGTCGCCGTGCTGATCATCACCTGCCCCTGCGCGCTCGGCCTTGCCGTGCCGGTGGTGCAGGTGGTTGCGGCGGGCGAACTGTTCCGGCGCGGCATCATGGTCAAGGACGGCTCCGCCATGGAGCGGCTTGCCGAAATCGACGCCGTCGCCTTCGACAAGACCGGCACGTTGACGCTCGGCCGCCCGCGTCTGGTCGACAGCAGTGGCGAGGCGGGCGACCGGGCGATCGCCGCCGGCATGGCCGCCCATTCGCGCCATCCGCTCTCCATGGCGCTGGCTGGGCAATTCGACGCGCTGCCTGCCGCCCTCGACGGCGTGCGCGAAATTCCCGGCGCCGGCCTGGAGACGATACGGCCGGACGGCATCTGGCGGCTCGGCAATCCGCGCTTTGCCTTGACGGGTGCGGCGGCGGAAACCGACGAAGCCCGGTCGGCGGTCGTGCTGTCGCTGGACGGCAGGGAACGGGCGCGCTTCCTGTTCGAGGATATGTTGCGGCCCGGCGCCGAGGGCGCGGTCGCAGCGCTGCAGCAGCGCGGGTTTTCGGCTTACATGCTTTCCGGCGATGGCCGCGCCGTGGTCGCGGATACTGCCCGGCGGCTCGGCATAGACGGCTGGTTCGCGGCACTGACGCCGAAGGGCAAGGTCGAGGTTTGCGAAGATCTGGCGGTGAAGGGTCACCGTGTGCTGATGGTCGGCGACGGCATCAACGACGCGCCGGCGCTGGCGGCGGCCTATGTTTCGATGGCGCCGGCCAGCGCCGCCGATGTCGGGCGGCAGGCGGCCGATCTGGTCTTCCTGCATGAAAGCCTCGACGCCGTACCCGATGCCATCGACATGTCGCGCAAGGCAGGCCGGCTGATTCGCGAGAACTTCGCGCTTGCCATCGGCTACAATGTCATCGCCGTGCCGATCGCCATCGCCGGCTATGCCACGCCGTTGATCGCGGCGGTGGCGATGTCCACCTCGTCGCTGATCGTGGTCGCCAACGCGTTGCGTCTCGGCCGGATGGCGCGCCGCCGGCCGGCGGCCGATCGGCAGCCGCGCACCGCCATCCTTTCCGAAGCCATGGGAACCGCGCCATGAACCTGCTGATCTATTTTATCCCGATCGCGCTGCTGATGGGCGGCGCCGGGCTTGCCGCGTTTCTCTGGTCCCTGCGCTCCGGCCAGTACGACGACCTGGAAGGGGCGTCGTGGCGTGTGCTGGACGATGACGATTGATCGCAATCGGGGGATTTGTCGGAACGCGCGCAGGGGCGGATGGAGCAGGGAGGGCTCCGTCCGCCCGCTTCGGTTTTACGGGGGACTTTGTCCCCTCACGGACGAGAGGGAGAGGGGGAAAATAAAACCCGGAAAATATCCGGCGCTGCTCAGATGCTGCGCAGCAGCTCCGAATCCTCGATGCGGATGGTGCGGCCCTGCACGGCGATGCCGTGCTCCTTCAGAAGCGCGAAGGCGCGTGACAATCCTTCGGGCGTGAGGCCGAGCTTGGCGGCCAGAAGGCTTTTACGGAAGGGCAGCCGGAACACGCCCTGACGGCGTTCGGCCTGGGCGGTGCGCAGCAGATAGGCGGCGAGCCGCTGCGGGGCGGTGTGCAGCCGGTCCTCGGCGACACAATTGAGCGTTGCCAGGAGGTTCTGCGACAGCACATGCATGACGGCGTCATCGACGCTTCGATCGTCCTCGGCGAGCTTGCGCACGGCGGCGAGATCGAATTGCGCCAGCACGCAGTTTTCCGCCGCTTCGGCGCCGTAGGGGTAGGTCGGGCCGGCGCGCAGCATGCATTCGCCGAAGACGTCGCCCGGCTCGCAGATGCGCAAGGATGCGATCCGGCCGCTGTCGCAGGTCCGGGTCAACCGCACATAGCCGCGCAGCACGACGCAGAAGAAATGCGCCTGTTCCTGCTGGCGGAAGATCACATCACCTTCGAGATAGGTCTTCAAGAGCGCGCTGCCGGCCAGCGTCGAGGCCGCCTTGCGGCTGAGATGCGAGAACAACGCCGAATGCATCAGCGTCGCGAGATCAGGGTTCATCTTGAGAGCGGTCCGGGTCATGTGAAATATCTATCATGCTCCTCCGAACCCTCTTTGATCTTTGTCAAATGGTCTGCAATGGTGCAACCACAGCGATTTGTCGCATGCGACGATTCGGCCGGGGAACAGGCTATCTCGCGCGTTTCCATTGCGTGCGGATTTGGCTATGTCCTTGTCGACGAAGCGGATTCATTGCCGGGGAGAAAAGACGTGACAGCAGCGGGCAATGCACAGGAACGATTGCTGGTGGTCGATGACGACCCGCGCATTCGCCAGATGCTCACCCGTTATTTCGAGGGCGAAGGCTATGCCGTGACCGCCGTCGCCGATGGCGTCGCCATGCGCGACGAACTGGCGCGGCAGGATTTTTCCGCCCTGTTTCTCGACCTGGTGTTGCCGGGCGGCGAGGACGGGCTGTCGCTCGCCCGCACCGTGCGCTCGCAATCCGATATACCGATCCTGATGCTGACCGGCCGCGACGACGTGGTCGACAAGGTGGTCGGACTGGAAGTCGGCGCCGACGACTACATCGCCAAGCCGTTTCACCTGCGCGAGGTTCTGGCCCGACTGCGCAGCATCCTGCGCCGGCGCCAGCCGCAGCAGGCGCCGGTGGTCGAGGCACCGCCGGCAAGCGAAGCGCATCCGCCGCTGCGGTTCGACGGCTGGGTGCTGGATGTCGATCGCCGCAAGCTCGTCTGTCCCAAGGGTGAGGAAATCATCCTCACCACGGGCGAATTCGACATGCTGGTGGTGCTGGTGCGCAATGCCGGGCGGGTGATGTCGCGGGAGCGGTTGATGGATCTGACCCGCAACCGCAATCTCGAAGCTTTCGACCGCACCATCGATGCGCAGGTGGCGCGCCTGCGCCGCAAGATCGAGGCCGATTCGGCCGATCCGCAGTTCATCAAGTCCGTGCGCGGCGTCGGCTATATCTTCACCGGCCGGGTGACCTGAGTTCGTTTCACCCTCCCGCCTTGCGCGCGCGAACGTCGAGATAGGCCTGCGTCAGCCGCGCCAGCACCGGGGATTTGCGTGTCCCGTTGGCGCCGCCGATCGGGTCTTCGATATGCAGCACCCGCAGATCGCGCATGAAATCCTCCCAGAGCGCCGGGCCGCCTTCCTCCAGCAATTGCGCGCGAATGCTGAGCTCCTCCGTGACCGGCAGGAAGCGTCGGCCCCAGGCGCCGAGCATGGCCAGCACCGGCACCAGCGCGATCGCCGGTTCGGCGAGGCTGTAGATGGCCTTCTGCGCATGGCTCGGATCGTCCATGCGGGTGATCAGCCCGAGCGCCTTCAGCCGCTTCAGCCGCGAGGCGAGAATATTCGAGGCAATGCCTTCGTGCGAACGCGTCAGCAGGTCACGGAAATGCCGGCGATTGCCGAACATCATGTCGCGGATGACAACCAGGCTCCAGCGGTCGCCCACCACCTCCATCGACAGGTTGATCGGGCAGCCCGACCGTCGCTCGATATCCACGCTCACCTCGTCCTTCGAACCGGTTGCAACATAGGATCGGTTATGGCAGTCTGCAACCAGTTGTAAAATGCAATCGGATTACTTTCGGGAGGAAGCGATGACGAAAGTGCGCGTGGCAGGGTTTTCCATATCGCTTGATGGTTTCGGCGCGGGGCCGGACCAGAGCCTCGAACAGCCCCTGGGCCTGCGCGGCAAGGAACTGCACGAATGGTTCTTCCCGACGCGCAGCTTTCGCACGATGATTGGGCAGGAGGGTGGCACACAGGGCATTGACGAGAGTTTCGCCATTCGCGCGATGGACAATTGCGGAGCTTTCATCCTCGGCCGCAACATGTTCGGCCCGGTGCGCGGCGATTGGCCGGATGAGAGCTGGAAAGGCTGGTGGGGCGACAACCCGCCCTATCATGCGCCGACCTTCATCCTCACCCATTATCCACGCGCGCCGATCGTCATGGAAGGCGGCACCGTCTTCCATTTCGTCACCAAGGGGATCGGTGCGGCGCTGGAGCAGGCGCGGGCGGCGGCCGGCGGACGCGACGTGCGCATCGGCGGCGGCGTCTCGACCGTGCGGCAATATCTGCAGGCCGGCCTGGTCGACGAGATGCATCTCGCGGTTTCGCCCGTCGTGCTGGGACAGGGCGAAAACCTGTTCGCCGGCATAGACCTGCCGGCGCTCGGTTTTCGCGTCACCGAACATGTGTTCGGCGAAGGCGCGACCCATATCGTTCTCAGCCGTTGAGGAAAAGCCGATGCCCTTCAGCCTCTATCTCCACCCTCTGTCATCCTATTGCCAGAAGGCCAAGACCGCCTTCTATGAAAAAGGCCTCGATTTTGAAACACGGATGCTCGACGGCAGCGAGCCGGTCGCCGGCGAATTCGCAAAACTCTCGCCCGTCGGCCGCTTCCCGATCCTCGTCGACGGCGACCGCGTCGTCTTCGAGGCGACCAGCATCATCGATCATATCGACCTGAATCACCCGGAGCCGCGCCTCATCCCCGCCGATGCGCAACTGGCCGTGGAAACACGCATGTGGGACCGCTTCTTCGACAATTACATCAGCACACCGCAGCAAAGGCTGGTCCTTTCCGCCATCGGCCGCGACAGCGCCGGCCTGGATGGCGGCGCGACGCTGCGCGCCGGGCTGGAAACTGCCTATTCTGTTCTGGACGAGCGCATGGCGGGCCGCGAATGGGTGGTCGGCGATCGTTTCAGCCTGGCCGATTGCGCCGCCGCACCCGCCTTGCTCTATGCCGACTGGACGCATCCGATTCCGGAGCGCCACCGCCATCTCTGGGTCTACCGCACCCGCCTGATTAGCTGCCCAAGCTATGCCCGCGCCCTCGATGAGGCGCGGCCTTACCGCCACCTTTTCCCGCTTGGCGCTCCTACCGACCGCGATTGAGACGGTTTTCCGTCTCCGCCAAAGCCGGCGACGAATCGCCGGCCGGCCATCGCTCAATTGACCCCAAGCTTCTTCAGCAAATCCTTTGCCTGCGCCATGGCCGCTTCCCGCCCGGCATCGTCGAGGAAGCCCGGGCCGCAATAATTGCGGAAATTCGCCAGATCGTTCCGCGTCAATCCCGGCCGGCGCGACTTGATGAGCACGATCTGCCAGGCACATCCCCTGACAGGATTGGCCTGGACTGCGGAATCGCAGCCCGTCGTCAGGCAAAACGAAACCTTGCGCTGCCCCCGCGGCTTTCCTGCAATCGCCTCTGCATAATCCCGCAGCAGATCCTGCCGCACAGCATTGCACGACCCCGGATCCTCCGCTGCGCTGCAATCCGTCATGCTCAGATAATCCGCTGCCGGCGGC
>Ga0209930_1004138_pt1 | contig 13367 bp, 22 predicted proteins | sample ThiBiot_500_biof_2_FD_183948 | JGI IMG/M metagenome (GOLD analysis project Ga0209930, IMG submission 183948) | Wastewater bioreactor microbial communities from Cape Town, South Africa - Thiocy_cont_500_biof (SPAdes) | ecosystem: Engineered > Bioreactor > Thiocyanate-remediating >... | reverse complement strand
GGTCGATCCATCAGGCGTGATGGCCACTCCGTTGAATTGACCAGAGATGGAGGTTTGTAGCGTGAGTGACAAGGACCCCATCGTGTTGACCAACGAGTAGACGGGAGAGTTTGGCCCGCTTGGATGTGCGCACGCGATGGTCGTTGAACCAGCAGACGATTGCGCAGAAAGAGACATTGTAAAGTACCCCACCGAGAGGGGCGTCATGGCGAGGAGGAACTGCGAGGAGACCCAACCGTAGACCATGGTCTTGCTGTACCCGTCGCTCACAGCAAGGCCGCTAGCATCGGGAGCCATTGCGACTGCGTCGATCATGAGGCCGGTTGGGATACTTTGCACCGTCGTGTACGATCCCATCGATAACTGGTAGACCGTCACTGTGGAAGAGCTATCGCCAATCGCCAGTATGGAGCCATCGTCCGACAGCGCTGGCACCAGGCCGTTGAGCATCGCGAACGGTGTACCGGGGTTCAAAGTATGATACACGTAAACGTATTCATCACTTAAGGTGGCACCGGTGCAAGAGAGTGCGAACATGTTGCCACTCGCCGACAGCGCGTGATACGTCTGCTCGATAGTACAAGCTGGAGGCAACGAGATGGAGGTTTGCGTTGTCGCTGCGCCTGGCGAGGTCGCAACAGCGAGTACGGGAGGTACCGTGGTCGCCGATTGCGCAAGCGAGACTAATCCGTTGCTTGAGATGGCGACTCCTTCGCCTTGGTAGGTACCAATATTGCCAACGATCGAGTCGCCGGCGCGAAGCGTGTAGGTTGGCGCCGCAGCATCACACATCAGAACCAACAACGACAACACTAGCGCGAAAACCGAGACGCGACGCAACGAGATCGATGCGACAGACCTGGCGTCGCACCGATGCAACGCCATCGTCAACAGACCCACGATGATGAGCAGAGGAGGAGCACAAGGATGAGCAGCAATGAGAAACCTGGAGACCAGAGCAACGCGTGTTGGACCAGAGTCCTTCCCTCCTCCGGAGCACCGGGGCTGGGGCGGCAACAAAAGTTACCGATTCACTGCCCAAATATGGCGCAGGGAGATGGAATTTGCATCACCGCCAGTATTGGAAATGCTGCTGAAGCAAAGGATGGAAGCATATCGATGTTGCTGGGTGTTATTACAAGATTCATTCTCTCTTTTGTGCCTTGGCCTGCTTGGCACGCAGGTTGGGGTCCAGTGTAGCCTTTCGAATACGAATCGCCTTGGGCGTCACCTCGATGAGCTCGTCCTCGCGCACCGTTGCGATCGCCTCCTCGAGTCCGATAGTGCGCGGTCTGGCCAAACGCACATTGTCGTCCTTGAGAACGGTGCGGAAGTTGGTGAGCGCCTTGGCGCGCACGGGATTGACGTCGAGGTCGAGGCTGCGCGAGTTCTCACCAATCACCATGCCGGTGTACACTGGAGTTCCAGGCCCGACAAACAAAATTCCGCGCGCCTCGAGCGGTTGCAGTGCCTGTGTGTGTGTATGCGCAGAGATTAGAGCGAGTGTCGATGCAGATCAGCATCTGTGTGATGGAGAACACGCGTACATAAGCAGTGGTGGAGCCGTTCTCGGAGCTGATCAAGGCACCGCGCCGACTGGCACTGAGTGAGCCCTTGTAGGGTGCATACTCGTGGAACAGAGTATTGACGGTTGCCGTTCCACGCGTCTCGGTATTGAGCTCGGCCTACGGAGATTGCGCTGTGTCAGCGCTCTCTCGCTCTGTAGCAACACCACACGACGATCTCACGTACCCTAAGTCCAATGAGCGCTCGCGAAGGTACATAAAACTCCAAGCGAGAGCGTGTTGGTCCAGGCTTCATTTGAACGAGGTCTTTGGTAGCACGGCACTCTCAGTGAGTGAGTCGCTCCTCTCCTTGGCTCGTGCGTGCGCACAGCCGTGTGTTCGTACCTCCTTTGCGATTGGATAGGATATCAATGACAGCACCAGTAAATTCCGAGTCGACGTCAATGATGAGCTCCTCGATCGGCTCGAGGCGTTTGCCCTTTTCGTCGGTCTTGTACAGCACCTCGGGCGGCGAGACCGAGATCTCGAAGCCCTCTCGGCGCATGGTCTCAATCAAGATGCCGAGCTGCAGCTCGCCGCGGCCGTGCACCTCGATCTTGTCCTTGCGAGCCATCGAGCGATGCACCTGTAGCGAGACGTTGCTCTGCAGCTCCTTCTCGAGCCGACTGACAATGTGTCCCATGGTCATCTTGGAGCCGTCGCTATCGCGGCCAGACAGAGGGCTATCGTTCACGCCAAAGGTCATCGAGATGACGGCCGGATCGATGGGGTCCGCCGGTACCGGCTCGGTTACGGTCGGTGAGCACACGGTGGACGTGACCGACGTGGTCTCGAGGCCAGCGACGCCGATAATGTGACCAGCCGCCGCCTCGGTGAGGTGCACTGAGCTGAGGCCGCGACGCGCAATGAGCTTGACGGCCGTGCCTGCAAGCAATCATGTTGGAACTGCGTGAACACACACACACACACTCTCTCGCTCTCTCGATACCACGGGCAAGATGGTGCTCGTACCGGTTTCGATTGGCTTGCCCTCGCGATCAATCGCTTTGAGCGGATCGCCCGTGCGAATGGTACCGGAAACAATTCGTCCAATCAAAATACGGCCAAGGTGATCGTCGTGGCTGAATGAATTCATCACAACCACCACACGACAATGTGAGCAAGAGCAAGAGCAAGAGTGAGAGACGGAGAGAGAGAGAGAGAGAGAGAGAAGCAATAGACTTACTCGAGAGCTGATACAAGCATCTTGAATGGATCAGAAGGCGAGCTGGCTTTCGGTGGCGGAATGTGCTCGAGTATAGTCTCGAACAACGGCGTCATGCCTTCGGTGCCAGGTTTGCCCTTGACGAAATCGGCGCTCTTGACGGTCCAGCCTTGCTTGGCTGATGCGTACAACGTCGGGTACTCGAGCTGGTTGTCATTTGCGTCCAACGATACGAATAAGTCGAACAGCTGTGTCGAGCAAACACAAAGCAACGATCAATTAGTTTTGATTGATTGATTGATTCGATTGATTGATTGATTGATTGATTGATTGATTGATTGAGTGAGTGATTGATTGATTGATTGATTGAGTGATTGATTGATTGATTGATTGATTGATTGATTGATTGATTGATTGATTGATTGATTGATTGATTGATTGATTGATTGATTGATTGATTGATTGATTGATTGATTGAGAGCGAGAGAGAGAGAGAGAGAGAGAGAGATCGTATACACTAGTCTCAACTTGGTCGAGGTAGTTGTCGCCAGCGGCCTCCATCATGGGCGAGTCCATCTTGTTGAGCACGACGATGACGGGCAGGCCCTTCTTGAGCGCCTTCATGAGCACGAACTTGGTCTGCGTCATGACGCCCTCATTGGCGTCCACCAGCAGCACCACGCCGTCGACCATGCACAGCACGCGTTCCACTTCTCCGCCAAAGTCACCGTGTCCTACGCGCGATCCACACATACGTATGAGCGATCCGAGGAGCGCGGGGTGCGCTTGGGGTCGCTGGTGCGAACGAACCTGGCGTATCGACAATGTTCACGACGTAGCCGTCGCGATAGTCGACCGCTGTCGCCTTGGACAGAATGGTGATGCCACGCTCCTTCTCGAGTTGATTGTGGTCCATAGCGCGCTCCTTCGATTGGTCCGAAGCTCCACAAGCATGCTACTCGTACACACGCACACGCACACGGCAGCGTGCTCCTATCAGCTCCTTCGCTCGTTCGCTCACTCATCATCGATGCGCCGATCATGGCATCCGTACCAGCAGCTTATCGACCAGCGTGGTCTTGCCGTGGTCGACGTGGGCGATGATGGCGACGTTGCGGATCTTGTCGGCGGGCGTGATGGTGGCCGAGGTCGAGAAGGGCCGGAAGTGCAGCCAGTCGCCGCGCGCGCTGCACCGCACCGAGCACCGCACCGGCGCCTCCTCGTGCGCCTGCTGCTGCTGCTGCTTCGACACAGCGCTGCTGCGCCCCACGGCCCATCCCATCGAGTGCCCGAGGCGGCTCCACGGAGCCGTGCGAGTTGCAGTTGCGATGGGAGCCGCCCTGACTGGCGTGGCCGTGGGCGCAGCAGCGGTGGTGGCGGTGGCCGAGCAGCTCGGTGCTGCTGCTGCTACCGCTCGTGGCGCCACCGCTCGTGCGAGCTGACTCACACGGCAGCAGTGGAGTGCATTGATCGAACGAGCAGCTCGAAGCATCGTCGTCCTCTCGCACAGAATAATAAGCAGTGTGCAGTCGACAGGCGGGCAGCAACAAACAACACGAACAACACGAGAGAGAGATCTCGCTGTTGCTGAGCGCGCGTGCCCCATACACCACTTCCTGGAACTGCCGCCGCCGCGCACTTCGCATCGCGTCTCTCCCCCTCTCGCACTAAATATCTCAATATCTCAATATCTCATTGGGGGTGGCGTGTTTAGTATTACATGTTGGTGGCTCCGGGAGCTTGCCGCCCGACCACCAGCGCGTGTTGCGATGTGGTCTTGATTCCGGGTGCTGTCGACGGGCGAATCTCAATGACATTGTCCCAGTAGTTGTCGAGAACCGTTGGTAGTGGCTGCTCGCTTGCCAGTCGTATTCCTGACTCTACCTCGTTGCAAGCAGGATCAGTATTACCGTGTAATGAGGCAGCGCAGAACGTGCCCAACGTACTGTCGATCGTGTACGCGAACGAGACTACTGCAGACTGTGGCGACTTGGCCACCGTGATACGCCGCAGGTGGTTGAACTGTGTGATGGGGCATGGCGTTGGAGTTGGCGGTGATGTTGAGGTTGTTGACGATGATGATGGCTCAGCGACGACCTTCTCGCTGGTGCACTGCTCCGCTACGAACGAGCGCAAGTACTCCGAGCAGTAATCGAGCACCAGGCGCGTGTTGACGTTGTGCGCCCAGGTCTTGCCGAGGGCCGCCGTGAAGCGAGACTCTCGCTCGGAGCTGCCTGTGCCTCCGCCGCCGCCGCTGCTGCTGTGGTGGCTCGTTGCTCCGCCTGTAATCTGGTTGGTGATCAGCACCGGCAGGCGGTACTCCTCAGCCAGCATCTTGAGCCGCTGCGCCTCGAGGCTAAGCTGACTCTGGCGCTCGAGCCGAGATGCCGTATCGACTCCCGCCTCGCGTCGCATCAATGCCGCGATCGAGTCCACCACCACGAGCCTCACACGTCGCTCGATGATGATCTCCTCCAACGCCGACATTCTGCGCCACTCCTCATCGAATGAATCAATGAATCCCCAATACACGGCACGCACGCACACGTACAAGTGCTTGAACTCATCAAAGGTCGACACTTGGTGCACGAGGACGGCCTCCATACTCGCCACGACTCGGTGGGCCAGCTCGTCGCCCGAGAGGCCCTGCACGACGAGCGAGTGCTCGACCAGCTCGGCGAGCCGCGCCGCCGAGAAGCCCGCCTCGGTCGAGATGTACACGACTGCCGGCTGCACGCGTGTGCTCGAGCGATCGGTCGCGATCGTCGTGGCAGCCAGGGCGCTGAGCATCATGTTGAACTGGCTCTTGCCGACGCCAGCGGCGCCCACGATCTCCGTCAACGAGGCGCTCGGGATGCCGCCGCCGAGGACTGCATCCAGCGCTCTCAGCCGCGTCGGCAACACACTGTCACGCTGTTGTTGCAACAGCGTCGCAGCCTGCCACATCCAGATAGACACGGCCACGGTGAGGGAGGTTCGCGCGATGCCTTGCGCGCCTTGCGATGGCAGCCGGCACGAACCGATTGCCGCGCCGGGCACACCGAGCGGCTGACCGACAGCACCAGGCGATGCACGAGCTCGTAGCTCAGCGGATCGAGCCGCTCTTGTATCTCGGCCTCCGTGATCCCCAGCACATCCTACACATTCACACGCATTCAGATGCGCATGAGTCACTCGAACGAGGGTGCACGAGGCCTCTCGCGCGGACCTTGCACGAGAGCAGGTTGCTGCGACTCAGGCGAGCCACCAGCTCCTCGTCCTCGACCAACACTCGTGCCAGCCGCTTCGTAGCCATCGCGCCCTTCGTTCCTCACTGACTCACTCACTCACTATCAACTGACACGAGCCAATCAATCCGGTGTGGCGGGCACGAAGCGAACGAGCGAATGTCGAGGTCGATGGTTGCTGATGATGATGTATCACTCGCTCGCTCGCTGCAGCTTGCACGCATCCCGAGCTGCTGCCGGTGCGTGGGTGATTGCCTGTGCTTGTGACGACATCAACGCAACATGGCACTGTTTCGAGTGGTGCTTGGGTTGACGGTCACGATCTTGGTCGTGTTGAGCGCGGTCGAGGTGCTCGTGCGCAACGTCGCTCGCGACACGCCGACCGCGACCCCGACGCTGATGACCAACCCTCGCGCCCCTCTGCCGCTGCCGCCTCAAGCCGCCGCCGTCTCGAACGTGCAACAACGGCGCCAGCAGCAACAGCACAAGAAGGCCGAGGAGGATCTCTTTCACAATGTCGAGTCGTTCGTGGCCGAGGAGCGCCAACGCGTCGAGGTCGAGCGCCGCACGCAGCAGCAGCTGGTGACGCATCTCGTGCGCCGCGAGCTCGAGCGCGAGCGAGCGCTCATGCACGCGGTGATGCTGCCGACCACACCATCATCCGCATGGCTCGACGATGGCATCGATGCGTGTCGCGCTCACGATGCAGGCGAGTACCACCAGTATGGAGGCTGTGTCACTGGCCGTACGTCGCGAGCGAGCGAGGGAACGAGCGAACCTGTCGCCAGCTGGCGCATGACTGACGCGCAGTGTCTGTCGCCGCAGACGTCTTGATACTGCATCACGAGCACGAATCGGGAGTGCACGAGCTTCTGCACGCATTGGCGGTCGTGTGGCGCGAGCTGTCGCTCGATGTGGCGCCTGCGCAGCTGCTGGACGACCTGGCGCCTCACGTCGCACCAGCCGGCATCCCGACGCATCGCCACGCCGCGGCCGCCGCGGCCTTCGATCACCACGTGTCGCAGCTTCGTCAGCGCCTGGATGCTGCCGCGAAGCAGCGACTCGACGCCACGCACCGCGAGGCTCCCGTGCGGCTGGTGGTCACAATGTCGCTGCGAGCGATCGAGGCGGCGCGGCTGTCGGTGCACGACGTGCTCGGCATCGCGGCCCACGCCGGCATCCACCACCTGATCGTGCTGCATCGCGGCCACTTGTCTCGCGAGCTCGCCGTCAGTCGCCGAGCGCTGGCCGCCACTGACTCGGAGCAGCTCGAATGCAAGGCACACCTGCGTCTCACGCCCGAGATGCTCGTGCGCTGGGAGCAGCTCGATCGCCACTACCAACAGGCCATGATGTCTCTCTCGTTCCCGAACCAGCTGGTGCTGTCGTACGAGGCCGACATGGAGCGCGACCACATGCAGACGGCGGCGCTCAAGGTGCAGCACTTCCTCGGCAGCACCAAGCTGCTACCACTGTCGTTGCCGAGCCATGACACTGCTTCCGCTGCTGCCGCCACTGCGACCACAAGGTCGCCATCGATGATGCCAGCGCCGCAATCTCGTTGCAGAGCCATTCGCGATGAGATTATCGACTATGCACAAGTGGTGGATCTACTCGATGGCACACGGTGGGCGACATTGCTCAGCCACAACCCATCGCCAATCGAGACCGATCCACGTGTCGCTGTCGGTCTTGTTGTGCTCGCTGATGGATCGTGATGTCGTATGACGACGACTACCAACTACTGAATACAGCAAGTGCTGCTGCTTCAGTTGTTGCCTTCATCTCAAGAGCAAGTATATAACGAATGGTTTACTCTACAAAACTATACGACTACAACAGAATCGACAACAACAATCAATCATGCGCACTTCTCAATGAATCGAATCAAATCAGTAGAGGAATGTAAACTACAACCACGCACACATACACACACATAGATGGATAGAGGAATCAAGATGAGAAGAGAAGAGTGCCTGCCTCACTCACATCGACTCGACGGTATCTTGCAGAATCAATGGATAGGTCTCGGACCATGGCTTGCACTCTCGCGAGTAGTTGTAGCGCACGGGCTCGACGTCGCGCTTGAGGGCCGCCAGATCAAAGAGCGTACACACGGGCAGCCGCGCAATGTACATCTCGGTCGCGATGCGCACCTTGAGATGAAAGTGCGACGAGTGCGACTTGGTGTGGACCGTGGCGCCGCCGCCGTGCACAAAGTCGTCGGTCTCGCGGCGCTCCTGCAACGGCGTGTAGTGGTAGGTCTCGTTGCCGATGCCGAAGCGGCGCTTGAAGAGGTCGATGGCGTGCGCCAGGTGCTCGGCCTGCTGGCGCGTCAGGCGCATGAGGCGGCCGTGCAGCGGATGCACGGCCGTGATGATGACGAACGGCTCGAGCTTGTCGGACACGAAGAAGCAGTAGCGCACGTCGTCGAACACCTCCTTGTGGCACAGCGTCACGTACTCGCGCTTGACCGTGACGTTGATGAAGTTGCGGCGCGGATTGCACACGACCTTGATCTCCATCATGTGCCGCAGCAGCGGGTCGTGGCGGCTCAGGCTCTCGATCGCCTGCTGCTGGATGGCCTTCATCACGTGGTGTGCCAGTGGCCCTTTGGCGACGCTCGGAGCGAGTTCTAGATTCGGAAGAACGAGCGCTGACGCGCCACTGCCACCGTCATCGTTGTGATGGTGGTGGTGGTGATGTTGTGGTGGACCTGAGCGCCAAGGGCCGCGTTGCTGTTGTTGCTGTTGCTGTTGCTGTGGCATGTGTGGGTACGGTTGATATGGTGTCGCGAGAGTAGGGACAGGAGGAGGCAGCCTGAAGTGCGCGTCAGGCGGCGGGGCGTTGGCGGTAGCAGCCGGCGGTGTCGATGGCGACGACGACGAGGAGTCGAGAGTGGAGGCGCCGCCATCGTGGCGCTTGGCGGCAGGCAAGTAGTCCTCGCGTCCACTGTCAGGCTCAGAGCGCTTGAGCGACGTGGTGGCGGCGGTGGCCGTGGGATCAGCGGGGTTGTGTTCCATTGGTTGGGTAGACTTGCGGACAGACAGACAGACAGACGCGGCCAGGAGAAGCGAAGCGAAGCGAGGGAAGGACGGCAGGCAAGAAATGAAGCAGCCGCTTCGACGAGCGTCGCGTCGTTGTCGTTTCTCTTCGTCGCCTCGTGCTGCTGGGTACGCTGCTTCAATATCTATCAATCAATCAATCTACTGCTTCAATATCTATCTACCTACTGCTTCAATATCTATCAATCAATCAATCAATCTACTTCTTCAATGTCTATCAATCAATCTACTTCTTCAATATCTATCAATCAATCTATTCAATATCTATCAATCTATCTACTGCTTCAATATCTATCTATCTATCTACTGCTTCAATATCTATCAATCTATCTACTTCTTCAATATCTATCAATCAATCTACTTCTTCAATATCAATCAATCAATCTACCTCTTCGATATCAATCAATCTACTTCTTCAATATCTATCAATCAATCTACTGCTTCAATATCTATCAATCAATCTACCTCTTCGATATCAATCAATCTACTTCTTCAATATCTATCAATCTATCTACTGCTTCAATATCTATCAATCAATCTACTGCTTCTATTGTCTAATTGTGGATGTACATCTCCAGCGCCAAGATGCAGCGAGTGGTGCAGGGCCTCAAGAGGGCCGCGCCGTACCATCGGTACCTGTCGTTGACGATGGGCGTCGTGCTGTCGCTGCCGCTGATGATCGTGCCGCTGAGCGACGAATACCCGCGGTACGCCCCTCACAACCCCAACCAACCAACCAACCAACCAACCAACCAATCGCATCTGATATGAATGGGACCGGTCCTTGGCGGCGGCGCGTCTCTCTGTCTCTCGCGTGTGGACGACAGAGCCGGGCGCATGGCGAGTCTGTGCGTGTTGATGTCGGTGTACTGGCTGTTCGAGCCGATCCCGCTCGCCGTCACGGCCATGATCCCCGCCGCGCTCTTCCCCTTCTATGGTGCGTCCGACGTGCTTGGTGGCTCGGTGGACGCTCGTGCCTCGATGCGTGCGCGATCGTGCTGATGAACGGTGGCTCGACGACGGCAGGCATCATGAAGGCCGACGCGATCGCGCACGAGTACTGCAACGACTCGATCGTGCTCTTCTTTGGAGGCTTCGCGGTCGCCAAGGTCCCACTCACCCCGACTCACCCTTGCTCCCTCCCTCGCGATGAGCACAACATCATCGATACCAACACGATGCATTCAATCCGTAGGCAATGGAGCGATGGAAGCTGCACGTCCGGCTGGCGCTGAGCCTGCTGGTGATGGCGGGCAACAGGCCCAACCTGCTGTTCAGCTTCATGACCGCGACCGCCTTCCTGTCGATGTGGATCTCCAACACGGCCACGGCCGCCTTGATGGTGCCGATCCTGCTCTCGATGCTCGAACGCATCAAGGACAACCTCGTGCGCTCGCATACGGCCGGAGCCTCGGGCACCCTGGCCATGGCCGACGAGATCTCCGATCCGATCGCGATCGACATGCCGGCCTCGCACAAGCCCGCGTACGGTACCATTCCGCTCCACACGCATGAGCACACCGACTTCTCCGTTCATTCGCCTGCTGCCGTCAGCCCATCGGCCGTTGGTGATGCGGATGCAATCGTCGTCGATTGCGCCCTTAGCAGCAGTGGCGGGAGCAGCAGCGGCAGCGGGAGTGTGGGAGGAGCCAATCTACATCATGGCGATCGCTCGTACGGCCAAGCCCAAGTCGTTGCGTCATCGTCGTCGTCATCTGCTTCTGCTAGCAGCTCGGACGATGGAAACGACGATGCGACGGCGGTAGTGGACTTGCAAACGAATGCCGAGATCGAAGAGATGCTCCAACCGTACTATCGCTATGCGCGATGTATCTTGCTCGCGGTCGCCTACTCGGCATCGGTCGGAGGCTCGACGACCATCATCGGAACTGGTACACCGCAGCGCTATTGTTGTTTCGTTGACGTGACTCTAACGTGCAAGCACACATACATATGCACCACTACAACCAATTCTTTGTAGCAACGAACGTGGCATTGCTGCAGGTGACACGAATCTTGTACCCAGATGCACCAGAGGTGTCGTTCGTGCAGTGGTCGCTGTATGCGCTGCCGATCGGCTTCATTCTACTCTTCTTCATGTGGTTCGTATTCTGCTACGGTTCGGATTGGAAGATCTCTCGAGAGCGATGGATCTACCGCGACGCCAAGCACATCGACCTCGATACATCGACCTTTCAGCGCCAGCTCATTGAGCTTGGATCCATGACCTTCGAGGAATGGACTGTCGTATTTGCAATGACCATCATGATCGTACTCTGGTATCAAGAACAACAACGCTGCCCTCCGTATCGTCGTCATCGTCCTTCTTCTCACAGAGTTCCTTCCCTTTCCTTTCGTTGCCGATAGGTTCACGCGTCTTGGACTGTCAAACAGCTGGTTTCCAGGCTGGATCGCGTGGTTCCCCATGGGAGGCTATGGAACCGTGGCAGTAGCGACCGCGATCGCGTTGTTCATGTTGCCATCGCGCGAGTCAGGCTTCAAGAAGGGCCTGCTGGAGTGGAGCTCGCTCACCACCTTCCCATGGGACATTCTCATCCTGCTCGGTGGTGGATATGCGCTTGCTGCCGGATTCTCGAGCACAGGCTTGAGTGAGCTGGTCGGCGAAGCGCTCAAGGGCTTGAATGTCTTTCCGGTCGTTATCATCATTGGAGCCGTGTGTACCATCACTACCTTCTTGACTGGTTCGTATCGTCTATTCACTCCCTCACTCTCTCACTCTCTCACACTCTCACTCTCGCACAAATCGCTATGGTCGTGGTTGCTGATCTAATCACTCGCGCGCACTTAGAGCTCACTTCCAACATTACTGTGAGCAACATCTTCTTGCCGATCGTGGCGTCGCTCGCAGTGTCGCTCGGCGAGCACCCGATGCTTCTCATGGCGCCGTGTACCGTCTCGGCCTCGATGGCCTTCATGTTCCCGGTCGCCACACCGCCAAACGCCATCGTGTTCGCGTCGGGCTACCTTTCCGTGCCGACCATGGCGCGGTACGGCTTGCTCTTCAACCTCACGGGCGTGGTGGTCATCACTGGTGCAACGCTGTTGCTCGGACCATGGGTTCTGGGCTACACGTATGGCGAGGTGCCGCCGTGGGCCACAGGCGGTGCCATGATGTGAGTTAGTACCAATGGTGGATTGTATTTGTAGCTTTCTCTTGCGCATTCGCACTATCATCAGCATCAGCATCATCATTTCTTGATTCTCTTCGAGTTATCTCTATCATATCATCTCACCCAGAGATATAGAGAGAGTGTGTGTGTGCGAGAGGTTTACGAACAAGCGAGCGCGCATTACGTTGATTTGCATTTCATTTGTTGTGTTTTGATTTCGAATACCGCGGCGCGAGAGAGACGAGATGCGCCGTGTACTCTTCAATGCTGCTGTTGTGCGGTGTGTATGGTGTGATTACGCGAATGTAAATACTGTGGTGCGGTCTGTGTGGTGTGTCTTGTGTGTGTAACATGTGAGAGAGCGAATCTCGATTAGCGTCAAGATGAAGCTGCAAGATGGCGGATAGCGGAGCGTGCTTGCGCGTAAATCGAGTGAGTGCCGCTCACTCTCTCTGGCGACAATGAAGGAGCTGACTGCTGTATTTTTACGAGAGGATCTCACTCTGGCTCTCGCGAGTTGGACCGCCAGCTTCCGCTGTGACAATTGAAGCAGCCAGTACGAGAGAGAGAGAACACGTGAGAGCGAACGAACCAGGATCTAGAAGGCCACAGGCACACACACACACACACAGGCTGGAGGGCAGAGAACGCCACGCGCGACTACGAAGGCCGAGTGCTGAGGAAGGAGCATACTCAAAGCCCGCGATCGCGCGACCACCAGCCTCTCTGTAAGTGCTGAGGAAGAAGAGGCTCCCTTCCTTCTCTCTGCTCCCTCTCTGTGTGTGTTGCATTCGTTCGTTCGCTCGCTCGCTCTCGCACAGCAGCACTCGGTACCTTCCACATCGTACCCAGCGAGTGTTGTGCGTTCGGTGAGTGAGTGAGTGAGTGAGTGAGTGAGTGAGTGAGTGGGGCGAGGGAGTGAGTGACCAGTCAGTCGCACTCCAGAGGCCGCAGCATCTTGCTAACGACCCAACAACAGCGCGGCTGGGCTCACTCTGCCGCCAGCCAATATCTTCTACGATCCTGCTGCTGCTGCATCTACTGCTTCATCTACTATCGTAGTAGTGTGAGTACCCACCTCCTCTGTCCCCTTCTCTTCCCCTCGATCATGGCTGGCCGTTGTTATACGCTGGACCTTGCAGCCAAGGGTCTATCTTCGCTGCCGTCGGCGCTGTTCTCGCGCACCGACCTGCGCAAGCTCGAGCTGTCGCGCA
>Ga0209930_1004133_pt1 | contig 13369 bp, 9 predicted proteins | sample ThiBiot_500_biof_2_FD_183948 | JGI IMG/M metagenome (GOLD analysis project Ga0209930, IMG submission 183948) | Wastewater bioreactor microbial communities from Cape Town, South Africa - Thiocy_cont_500_biof (SPAdes) | ecosystem: Engineered > Bioreactor > Thiocyanate-remediating >... | reverse complement strand
ATTAACTCATAAATTATATAATTTTTTTAAATTATGATAAATTATTAACTTATAAATTATATAAATCTTTAAATTATTTTTAATAATTTATATATTCTTAAAATTATTTTAAATTATTATTTTTAATAAATTATAAATTCTTTAATTTCTTTTAAGTTAATATATTATAAATTATTTAAATTCTTTAAGTTAATATATTATAAATTATTTAAATTCTTTTAAGTTAATATATTATAAATTATTTAAATTCTTTTAAGTTAATATATTATTAATAAATAATTTAAAATTTAATTATTATAAATTCCTAAAATTATTATAAGTTAATAAATTATTATAAATTAATATATTATTAATAAATAATATATTCCTAAAATTATTATAAGTTAATAAATTATTATATGTTAATATATTATTAATAAATTATTATAAATTTAATTCAATTTGAATTAATTTGTTCAATTATTAAAATGTTTATTTTATTTATGTGGTTTTTATTATTTATTATTATTTTTGTTGGTATTTTTGTTTTATATTTCGTTTCTAGAAGGACAATTACTCAAGATACTGTCACTCATATTGTTTCTTGTCAAGTTCCTATAGATTCTTTACCAGATACTGACACTTTATCTCCATGTTATACTATTAATCAAGGTTTAAATTCTGGAAGATTTTATGATGCTTTTCATGATTGGACTGTTTCTGCTATTAATCCCGATACTTTACCTAATGCTGAACAATTATGTAGTGATTTTTGTCCTCAACTTATTTTACCTACTACTTGCATTTTAAAAGATGATATTTATAATTCTTGTATTTCTTATTTACAAAATAATGATTGTAATCAATCTATTACACCTGTTGCTAAACATAATAATGAATATTTTTATCCTATTGGTAGAGGACGTGTTTCTTGTTATGAATACCATTAATTATTTATATATTTATATATTTTTAATATATTTAATTTTCTTTAATAATTGGAATATAATATTCAATTGTTCCATAACAACCAATTTCATAATAGAATAATAAATCACACCCTTCTTCATAAAACAACATTACTGAACCTTCTGGATGAAATGCTAATTTTGATAAAGATACTACTCTATCTGTATTTATTCTATAAATATTTTGTTTATATTTTTCATCATTTTCTTCATCTATTATTCCAAATTTTTGAGAAATTTGTTTTGCTCCTTTTGCTGTGCTCTTAAATAATACTCCTTGTTCTTTTTCTTCTGTTCTATATAATATTATATTTGTATCTTCATTCTTTATTTTACCTAATGTTGTCATCATTGACTTGAATCTTTTTCCTGGTATACTATGTGGTTTTTCTTCATATGGTTTCTTAATGTAGTCTTTGATATTTACTTTTTCAGTTTTTCTTATTGCTGATATTGCTTGTAAACATTCACTATCCAAATCTCCTTCTGTTACACATATTAAGAATTTATCACTACTACCTTCTTCCATAAACAAATCTGCATTTTCATCACTTCTGCATTGTATAATTGATATTGTTACTCTTTCCTTTTTTAATATTTTTGTCAATACTCCTTGTAAGTCATCTTTATCATATGTTAATGTCAAATCTCTTTCTTCTTTTGGTATTTCATCTGCCCATTTTAATCCTATTTGATATCCTTTTAAACTACCATATATACAACAATCATTATTGATAGAGATATTTGCACTTTCTATTTGCGTATCTGTAAATGTTATATCTTGTGCGTTATTTACTGTTGTTGCACTAATATAATTTCTAAATATATATGCTACATCAAAAACACATTCACAAATTGTTGCTTTAATATTTTCCATTTTTATTACTTTTTTGAGCTTAAGATTATTTCAACGCATTTAATTATTCAGATTTTATTTCGTTATACAATCTTTTAATTATTGGTTCATTATTATCAAATTTAAATATTACTTTTCTTTTTCCATTTTCCATTATCTCTTTCCCTATTAATTCATAATGATTATCATTTACTGTTAATAAGACTATTGCTTGTCTATCTTGTTTACCATAATGTATTGATGTTGGTAATCTCATATTCTTTGGTCCTCTAGTATTATAATGTAATGCTGAACCACCATATAATAATTCCTTTGGATTTTTACTATTCATTCCTTTATCATATACTAAATACATATCTATATCTAATATTTCTAATATTATTATTGCATAATCTGGTCTAACTTCTTTTAATGAATTCAATTCATCAATCATATTACTAAATAATATTGATTTTGATACTTTCCATAACTCTGATTCACTCATATTATTTTTTTCTTTTATATTATCTCTAATTATTTCTATATATGTTGATAATCTCCTATATATTAAATCTTGTAAATTTGTATCCGATATTATTCTTCTTGCTATTTCTTCTCTTAATAATTGTGCATATTTTGTTCTCCATTTACTTGTTATTTTATTTATCTCTTTTTCATTAATTGCTACATATATTGTATTCATATTATTCTTTTTTCTTTCCTTGTTAAATAAATGATCTGGAAATACTATATAATTATTTACTGCTATTTCCAAATCATATAAATCTTTTTCTGTTATTGTATTCTTTATTTTATAACTACTTACATATAATGGTGATGTTGATTTTAATATTGCATGAAATAAACAACTATTATCTCCAATACATCCTACTCTTATATATTTTTCATTACTATTTATTGGTTTTGGTGGCATATTTATATTCCATTTTACATCTTCTGTTTCATTGTCATATAATATACTACTTGTTAATTTATTCTTTTCTGTTAACTTATTAAAACCATTATTAAAATTATTATTTGGAAATTCATTGCTAGGAAACTCTTCAGGTGTCCTACAAACCGGTGTTATGTTAGTATACATTTTTTTATCTTTTTAAAAGTTTATAATTATTTCTATTTATTAAAATCTCAAATTTCTTAATTAATTTATCATTGATAAATTATATTAAAAATATTTTGAATAATCAACATTTTTCATTTTCATAAAATTTATTTCTGGTAAAAGTCTATAATAATAATAATGTTTTCTTTCAAATTCAGTTTCAAAATTTTTCTCATCAATATTTTTCTTAATTTTATTACTTATTAATAATGCTATATTTTCATTATTTAAAGAAATACATCTTCTCAATACCACTATTAAACATCCAATTTTAATATCATAATTAATGAAATCATCTACGCAGATTTCTTGCAATCTTCCATAGATGTCCCTCTAAAGAGGGACATCGTCGGCTGTAAGCGATTGCTTTGAAATATTTAACAAAATCTTGATTATTATTTTCAATTGATTCTATTAAACCAAAATTTTCTATATTTGGATTAATATTTTTACTTTTTAATAATTCATCCAATTTATTTACTTTTCCTTCTTTTATACATAATTTTATATCATTTAATATAGTTTTTCTATGTTGGTCATTATCAAATACTTTTTTCATTTTAAAATAAAATTAATTATTTAACTTATTATTTTCTTAGTTAATAAATTATTCAAAATATTAAATTTATTAATTATTTATACACACTTCGCCTATGCGTAGCTTGTTTATATGAGCGAAGCTCATATAAATATATTATGTTAATAAATTATATAAATAACTATCTTAATAAATTATTTTAAATAAAGTTAATAAATTATATAAATAACTATCTTAATAAATTATTTTAAATAAAGTTAATAAATTATTTAAATAACTATCTTAATAAATTATTTTAAATAAAGTTAATAAATTATTTAAATAACTATCTTAATAAATTATTTTAAATAAAGTTAATAAATTATTTAAATAACTATCTTAATAAATTATTTTAAATAAAGTTAATAAATTATTTAAATAACTATCTTAATAAATTATTTTAAATAAAGTTAATAAATTATTTAAATAACTATCTTAATAAATTATTTTAAATAAAGTTAATAAATTATTTATACGCACTTCGCTCATATAAATATATTATATCAATAAATTATTTTAAATATATTATTTTATTAATTAAATATTAATCTACTAGATTAATAAATTATTCAAATATAATTTATTCATTTCTGTAAATAATCCAGGTAAATAATTGATTATATACAAACTCTTCTGAATTTAATAATTTTTCTTTTGTTGTATTATCTGCTGCAACTAATTTTATATTTATTTGTTCAAAATAATCTGTTAATCCCTTTAAATTTGTTAAATATTCTTCTTGTAAGTTATTTAATATTTTATTTCCATATAATCTTAAATTAAATTGTGTTAATTTTGCTTTCTTATAATTATCCACATTATCTTGAATTTCATCAAAATAATCATTATTTTCAAATAATTTTTTAACTTTATATCCATCTAATGTTAATATTATTATTTTCCCTCCTTTTTTTAAACTTGTTTTTATAAACCATGATATTTTTTGTATTGATTCATTATTATTAAAAAATGTTGAAATTTTATTAATCATAATTATAGCATCTACTTTTTCTTGTTCTTCATAATCTAATATATCATTATATATTTTATATTCTATTCTTGTAGCTAATTTTCTAATTAATTCTTGTTTTTCTAAATCATTTTCTATAAATATTATTCTTTTAAAATTATCATTAATCATATTTAATATATCTACTCTATCATATCCAAAATATACTGCTGATTTTATTTCATTATTTGGTTCAATATATGATAATAATTTCTTTTTAATATTATTATGATTTTTAATAATATAATATGGTTTTAATCCACTAATTATTTCTTCTGTAATTGGGTTATTAATTGCTATCCAATTACTATCGGCTACTAATTTTGAATTTGGATATATTTTATCATCTCTTACTCTCATTTTTCTAAATTTTCCATTAATATATTGCATTTCTACTATTGTTCCTTCTTGTTCATTTATTAAATCGTCTTGTTCTATATCTGTATCATTATCAAATGGATATAATTCTGAACCTGTAAATAATACTAAATTTCTATTATCTAAAGTATATAATCTTACTTTTTGAACACCATTTACCATTTGATGTGATATAGCAAAATCTATACTTATTAAGTCTAATGGTTTCCATTTTACTAAATCTGGATTTTTTGTTAAATCACGATCAAATTTTCTATCTATATTTAATTCTGAATTATATTTTGATGTTGGTGTATAAATAATTCCATCTGTATTAAACCATGGTTTTGTATTCAACATTATTTTGTTATTTTCAAAAAAGTCTGAAACTGTATTTATATAGAAAAAATCTTTTGTTTTAGCATATAATCCATTAACATTAGATAATTGTGATTCTATATCTTTTAATCTTTTTATTCTATCTTCTAATCTTATATCTCTAACTGTATAATCACCATTTAAACATAAAAGATCATACATTAAAAATTGTATACCCGTAGCAATTTTTGGTTTTTCTATATATTCTCCTTCAATAATTGTGTTTATTAATGTTTTTACTGTTCCTGGTGTTATTTTATTTACATCTGTTTCAGCCATTACAAAATACATTCCTGTATCACTAATATATAATAATTTTCTTATTCCATCAGCTTTAATTGTTCCAGTATAAACAATTCCTTGTTTTGGTTGTTCTATTGCTGTTGTCAATTGTTTTCTTTCTAAAGGAACTATTCCACCACTAACTAAATCTTGTTCCTTTAAACTTCTTCCTTGGGCTAATGACTTGAATTCAATTTTATTTTTTCTAAATTTTAATTGTGGTATTTTTTTATTTATTTCACCAGCTACTGGTAATCCAAGTGATGCACTTTGTAAATCTTTTGGACTTATTGGTAATAATACAGCCATATTATTTAATACATTATTTCTTTCATCTTCCTTATAAATATTAAATGTTTCATGATATATTTTATAACAATATTCAACCAATGCTTGAAATTCTTTTTTATTAAAATTCTTTGGTTTTAAATTTTCAAATTCAACTTCATAAGATATTTCACCGTTATTTATAACTTTTGTTAAATCAATCCTTAAAAATGATAAAATATATGACCATCTTGTTTTTGTTCTTGTAAATATTGGTCTAGTATCTGGTTTATTTACTCTATTTTCTGTTGAAACTGTTAACCTTAAATTATAATCGACAATATCTAATTTATTTATAATTTGTTTAACTATTGTATATTCTATATTTGTATTTGTTTCAACAGTATGTCTTATATTATTATCATAAAATGTATCCTTTGATTCTGTTATTGTTGGACCTACAAATTTATTTGAATTAACTGCCTTAGTTGTTTTACCAGATTTTACACGGCTATCTAATTCATTTTTAAATTTTGTAAATAATCTTCTACTAACTGATGATTTAAATCCACTTTTATTGTAACATCCAAATCTAATCTCTAACTCAATATTATCATTTCTATGGTTATTTATAACTTTTTCAATAAAATTTAATTCATCAACAGATATTATGGACATTTTTATTTAATTTAAAAAAGTTTGTTCAATTATTTTATTTTAAAATATTTTAAAATAATTTTATTAGATATATTTCCTCACTATTTCAAATATCATTTGTTTCATATACTTTATTAATATTTCATTATATATTCATATTATGCTAATTTTATTATTAATATAATATTAATATATATTTATAAATAATATTATTATATTTATAGTTTTATAAAATAATATTATTATATATATTTATAGATTTATAAAATAATATTATTATATATTTATAAAATTATAAAATATTATTATTATATATTTATAAATTTATAAAATATTTATAATTAATTATTATTAATTGAATAATTAATTATAAATTGATTAAATATTTATTCTATAATTAATAATTATAAATTGATTAAATATTTATTCTATAATTATTAATTATAAATTGATTAAATATTTATTCTATAATTAATAATTATAAATTGATTAAATATTTATATTATAATTAATAATTATAAATTGATTATTTATATTATAATTAATAATTATAAATTGATTAAATATTTATTCTATAATTAATAATTATAAATTGATTAAATATTTATATTATAATTAATAATTATAAATTGATTAAATATTTATTTTATTTTTTTTATTTTATAATTATTAATTATAAATTGATTAAATATTTATTCTGTGGTTAATAATAATTATAACTTAATTTAATATTTATTCTATAATAAATTTATAATAATATTTATTTTGTAATAATTATAAAATTATTTATTTCTAATATCCTATTAAAGTTTAATAAACTTTAATTTATTCAATATTTATTTATTCAATTTGAATATCAACTAATTGAACATCAGTGATATCAAATCCATCATTATTATCATCGTCATCATCATATTGTATGTGATATTCTTCTTCATTAGTTGATTTTTCTGAATTTCTTGATTTTTCTGAATTTACTGAATTTCCTGATTTTTCTGATTTAACTGAAAATGTTCCATGATTATGTTTTACATTATTATGATTAACAGTGTTAACTTGTTCAACTTTAACTTGTTCTACATTAACATCTTCAAATGTTTTTGCTTGTTTGTGTAAATGATTTGGTAAATTATTCTTTAATTCTGCTTTTTCATTTTTATAATATTTTCCTTTAACACAATATTTTTTACAACTATGAATCCAATCTTTCATGCATTTAGCTTGTTTTCTAACATGCCAAATGATTTCTCTTAAAATACTGTTTGCTGGTGTCTTGTTATATAAATTTTCTAAACCATCAATACAATCTTCCATAAAATTACAAAACATTTTATGTTGTGATTGATCGCATCTTAATACATGTGGGAAAGTATATTTCCATCCACAATTCCACATATATGGTTGTGCATTAATCTTATATTCTTTTCCTTCTTTATGATTAACTGGAATTTTCATTTTATCTGGGAATTCACAATCTTCTAAAGATTTTGCTGAATTTTCCTTTCCATTCCAATCAACACATGCATTAATATTTGTAGCTAATTCGTGTAATAAACATAAATATTTATTTAATTGTTTACTTAATGTTAATAATGTAGATCCTGAAAATCCACAAATATCTTGATGCAACATTCTCTTTTGAATAAAGTCTCTTTGAATTTGACAACTTAATCTTTGTAAGATTCTACAATCTTTCTTCCATTGTTCTTTACAACTTTCTTCACTTGTGAATTTAGCACATCTTTCAACTGGAATTAAATTATCATCAAACCAAGACATATTTAATCTATTAATTGAATATCCTAATAATTCTCCTGCAGCTCTTTGAGTTGCCAATGATGCGATAGTTGATGCAACATCACCATCAATTCCATAATTACACAATGATTTTTCAATATCACATAAATTATTAATTCCATTATAATCAATTCCTCTTGCTTGATAATATCCAATCAAGAAATCTACTACTCTTAATGAGCCAAACATAATTGTTGTTGAATGAATTTCACGTTTTGTTGGTTTTGGATAATCATTACATGATGAGCTTGATGATGAAGAACATGATGAGCTTGATGAACAACATGTTGAACTAGATGAACAACCTGTTGAGCTTGATGAGCTTGAACATGTTTCTGATGAAGATGATGATGAATAACATTTATTTTTACATTTCTTGTGTTTCTTTCCTTTAACTTGATTATTACATGTATCACTTTCAATACAACCATAATCCATATTTGTTTGTGCTCCCAAATTAAAACTATTTCCCATAAATTGTTTAAGACTATCACCAATTTGTTGTTCCAATGTTGGATTTGGATTAAAGTGTTTATCATTATGGTGATGGTTATTATTATTTGATGATGTTGAATTATCATCACATTTTTCACAATCTAATTTAGCAATATCACATTCTGGTTTAGTAATCTTTTTAATATTTGGATTTGTAAATGCAATAACTGCATTTACTGGATTACATTCTTTAGCTACATTTTCATTATAATGTTCCCAAAAACATGTATCAAAACAACAATATGGGTTTTTTCCATTAATTGACATTCTGTCATCCCAAATAAATCCTGCTTGGAATAAAATTCTTCCAATCAATTCTGGACCATTATAATAATCTTTAGTTCTTAATTCTTCAGCTACTGGATATCCGAAATATTGAGCTAATGATTGATAATCATCATATTCACCAACTAAACCATTATATTTCTTTAATAAACATGTGAAAATTGAAATTCTATCATTTGATAATTTTTTGCACCAGTGTTTGCTATTTTTAACATTTGAATAAGTTGAAAAACTACAATCATTTGATGAACTAGAACATGATGAAGAAGAAGATGATGAGCATGATGATGAACATGAACAATAAGATGATTCAGAAGTATAACATTTTTTACCTTTAGTTGTGCAATATTGTTTTGTGCATACATTGCATTTTCCACCACAATTTTTACCACAGAATGTTGCAATTTTACCACTAATAAATGCATTATTGGCTGCCAATGTTGCATCAAAACCTTGACCTGGTTTAAAATAATTACCAATATTTTGATCTCTATGCCATTGTGGATTTGATAAATTTGAATTATCGCTATCACAATAATTAACATCAAAACCTTTTAATCTTAAAATTCTCATATCAATAATACTTGCATCATACATGAATGTTTTTAATGGGACCAATCCTACTTTTGTAAATAATTTATCAGCATCAGAATAAATATTGTCTACAATAAATACATATACTGTATCTGGTCCACATCCTTCTACTCTAACAATTAAACCAATTAAATTATATGGTGTTCCTGTAACACTTGCATTTAATGTAGATAGTGGTCCTGAACGAGAAGCGAAAAACAAACTACCGTTTGGAATTTTATCAATATCACACTCATAATATTTACAAATAGGTTTTAAATTTTTTGGTTCTACATCCCAGCAATATATTTTAGTTTTGCAACATTCATTATCAATGTTGCAATTATTATTTCCACATAAACCTTTATTTAATTCCATTCTTTCTAATTAAATTATTTTTTTTTTAATTTTGCTGCGCAACTTAATTTTCCTAAACATCTTAAATTTATTTAATGTTATTAAAAGAATGTCAAATTTATTCAATGACCTAGTCTCTAAATACTCCACTATGCTTGTTGAGCTTCCAAAACCACCCACTCGTGAAGAAATATTTTTATCCACTATATTCATTAAAAATCTAGTCGATTTATGTGAAACCAGTGAATCTATCCTATTATCACTCCCTAATGAAAAGAAAGTCATCGATAATGGCTATGTTAAGCTATGTAGAATCTTCCTAAAAGGATATTATAACGATAATTTTTTCATTGAGGATGAAAATGTTGGCATCTTACCTAATTGGAAAAACATTAATAACTTTAATTATGATAAATTATATTTCCTTTGCAGGGTTTATGCTACTGTTAAATTAAATTTAGATAAACATCCAAAATTATCTGTTGCTCTTGAAAATAGAAATAAATCATATTTCCTTAATAACTTTGATTACTTGTTTGAAAATTTACCTATAAAAGATTACATTGTTAATGTTAAAAAATTTATTGCTGATGATGATTTCTGTAGTAAAGAGGACCAAGAAAGTATTTGGGAATTTTTTGATACTATTTTTGATCTATTTAATAATAAAGATGAATATATTAAAGATTTACAATGTAATTAATTTTTGTTTATAAACACCATCAAGTTTTATTTTGATTAAAAATGAACTATAGTGGGCAAAATTCTTTAAGGCAATATTCTGTTAATCTTATTAACCCTGATAATTTTACTAATATAAATCCTAACTCTTCTAAAAATATTTTTACAAATTCATCCATAAATATTCCATCCAATAATTTTGTAAATCCTAATGTATCTACAAAACCAAATACTTTTTTATATACCACACCTAATAATTCAAATATTACTCCAAATTATAATGTTTCTAATAATTCTAATATAACTAATTCTAATATAATTAATCCTAATATACCTAATGTGGTTAATTCTAATGTAGCTAATAATTCATCTACTTCTACATCTAATCAATTAAATAATTTATCTAAAAATTCATCAACTGTTAATAATTCGAAGAGTAGTGAAGATATAGAAGCTAGAAATTGTATATTGAGAGGTTATTGGGTATATTTACATATTAGAGCCAAATGGGGTAATTTATCTAGAGAAAATCAATTAAAATTTTCTGAAGAATTAAGATATACTGCAAATACTTTTCCTTGTGAAGAATGTAAAGAACATTTTATTAAATATTTGGATAGGAATCCTCCAGAACAAGCTATAAATATGAATGAATATATGTGGGAATTTCATAATATTGTTAATAAACGGTTGGGTAAAGAAATAATGAGTTTTGAAACTTATACAAATATATATTTAAGTGGTGATTATAAATGTAATGCTTGTCATTTAAAAAATGATAATGTTGAATCAAATTCAGAAAATAATTTATCTAAAGGAACATCAAATAGTGGAAACAATTATAATAATAGACCAATACAAAAAATACCTGGATTTTATATTAATTAATTAATAATATATTTATTAAATATATTAATCTTTTCAATTTATTAAATATTTTATTTTATAATAATTTTATTATTTTTTATTTTATAATAATTCTATATTTTTTTATTTTATAATAATTCTAATTTTTATTTATTTTATAATAATTCTAAATTTTATAATTTTTTAATATACTTATTTTAATATACTTTATAATATTTTTATTAGATTTATTTATAAAATTAATATTATAATTATTTATAATATTTTATAATATAATTTACATTAATTTATTATAATTTATTAAATTATAATTTATTATTATTATAAATAATATAATTTTAACATATATCTTTAAAATAATTTATTAATTTTATAAATTTATTTTTTTTTAATTTAAGATTAATTTATGTATAATAATTTTATAACACATAATACAATAAATTATATTTCTTATTATTATAATTTTTTTATTTAATAATTTATAATTTATTATATTATAATATTTTTTATTTTATAATAACTTTTTATTTATAATAACTTTTTTATAATAATTTATAATTTATTAAATTATAATAGTTTTATATTTTATAATAACTTTTATTTTATAATAACTTTTTATTTATATTTTATAATTTACTAATATTTATTTATATATTTTTTAGCTTAAGGTTTATTTTCCTGAAAATAATTATTTAAAAAAATATGGAATCATATTTTATTAATATTTATTTATAATTTTTTTAGCTTAAGGTTGATTTTTCCTGAAAATAATTATTTAAAAAAATATGGAATCATATTTTATTAATATTTATTTATAATTTTTTTAACTTAAGGTTGATTTTTCCTGAAATTAATTATTTAAAAAAATACGGAATCTTGATTTATAATAAATTATAATAACTTATAATTTAGTAATAACTTATAATTTAATAATTTATAATAACTTATAATTTATTAAATTATAATAACTTTTTATTTTATAATAACTTATAATTTATTAAATTATAATAACTTTTTATTTTATAATTTATAATTTACTAATATTTATTTATAATTTTTAAAGCTTAAGATTGATTTTCCTGAAATAATTATTTAAAAAAAATATAGAACCATAATTTACTAATATTTATTTATATAATTTTTAGCTCAAGAAAAGCGAAGCTTTTCGAGAAATTAGCTACGCTAATTTTAAGATTGATTTTCCTGAAAATAATTATTTAAAAAATAGAACCATAATTTATTAATATTTATTTATAATTTTTTAAGCTTAAGGTTGATTTTTTCTGAAAATATTTATCTAAAAAAAATATGGAATCATAATTTACTAATATTTATTTATAATTTTTTAAGCTTAAGGTTGATTTTTCTGAAAATTATTTATATTTTTTAATTTAAGATTTATAATAATTTATAATTTTATTGTTTATAATAAATAATAATTTATGATAATTTATAGTTTTATAATAACTAATAATTTATGATAATTTATAGTTTTATAATAACTAATAATTTATGATAATTTATAGTTTATAATAACTAATAATTTATGATAATTTATAGTTTATAATAATTTATATTTATAATAACTTAAATATTATAATAACTTAAATTTTATAATAACTTATAATTTAATAAATTATAATAATTTATAATTTAAATATAATTTTATATTTTATAATAACTTTATATTTTATAATATTTTTATATTTTATAATAACTTTATATTTTATAATATTTTTATATTTTATAATAACTTTATATTTTATAATAACTTATAATTTATTAAATTATAATATTTTTATATTTTATAATAACTTTATATTTTATAATAACTTTATATTTTATAATAACTTATAATTTATTAAATTATAATATTTATATT
>Ga0209930_1004132_pt1 | contig 13373 bp, 4 predicted proteins | sample ThiBiot_500_biof_2_FD_183948 | JGI IMG/M metagenome (GOLD analysis project Ga0209930, IMG submission 183948) | Wastewater bioreactor microbial communities from Cape Town, South Africa - Thiocy_cont_500_biof (SPAdes) | ecosystem: Engineered > Bioreactor > Thiocyanate-remediating >... | reverse complement strand
ATAAAAAGTTTTTAAATTATTTTATAAAATATAATAAAAAGTTTTTAAATTATTTTAGGAAATATAAAATTAAATTATTTTATAAATTATAAAATAAAAAGTTTTTAAATTATTTTAGGAAATATAAAATTAAATTATTTTATAAATTATAAAATAAAAAGTTTTTAAATTATTTTAGTAAATATAAAATTAAATTATTTTAGAAAATTTAAAATTAAATTATTTTAGGAAATATAAAATTAAATTATTTTAGAAAAATTAAAATTAAATTATTTTAGAAAAATTAAAATTAAATTATTTTAGAAAATTTAAAATTAAATTATTTTAGGAAATATAAAATTAAATTATTTTAGGAAATATAAAATTAAATTATTTTAGTAAACATATATTATAAGATAAATATATTCAGAAATTATTAAATAAATTATTCTGAAATTATTAAATAATTATTCAAATCAATTTAATAAATTGATTTTATTAAAAATATAATTCTTTAAAATCTTTTTCTACTTTCTCTTTTATATTTTCCTTTATTAACAGCGTTATCATTTTTAACTAAATTATTTGTATCTCTATTTCTTCTATCATTTTCTTTTCTTTTCTTATAATCCCTATATCTTTTCCATTGTCGTCTTCCTTTACGTAAATATTCTTCATTATTATTTCTTTCATCATTATTTCTTTCATCATATTCATTATTTTCTTTACTATAATTACTTGTAAAACTATAAATAATTAAAATGTGAATAAATAATGCCGTAAACGCCATTAATACATAAATTACATCCTTATTAGACTTGAAAATATCCAAGTATAATTGGTCTTTATCGTAAGAGTTGTATACATTCATTTTATTTTATTTAAATTTTAAATAATTTTTAAATTATTTTTCATCTACTTTTTTAAATCCAAATGTCATTATATCACCATCTAATTCATAAACTGTCAACTCTTCACTAAATGCATTTTTATATTCTAATTCTTTTTCTTCTCTTAATGTAAACTTCTCACCATTATCTATTGTCCAATATTCAAAATTAAATTCATATTCAGGTTCATTATATACTTTAATAATTTCAATAGTTTTATCTTTAATATGGTCCATCATACTATCCCAATTATCTAATATTTTCATTGGTAATCTATTTATTGAATTAGTATTTATTGACAATTCTTTATTTACAAAATATCTTAAAAAATCAATAAAACTTAAATCTTCTTCTACATCTTGAATTTCATATATTATTGGATATGAATCTAATTCTATATCAAATAATTTTTCATAAATACCTATATAATTCAAATCAAAATATTCTTCACTTAATAATACTGATTCATTATTATCTACTATTAAATAAAATGTATCAACATTTCCAACTTTATCGTAATCTGTATTATCTATAGCACCATCTTCTATTGTATTAATATATGTTTTTGTAATAACAAATACTTTTGTATTATTATCTTGTCCATTTATATTATAAATATACCCTTTACATTCATAAAATATAATATTTCTTCCATCTATTTTATGTTCTACCCAACATTTTAAAAAGTTTTCATCAACCATTTTTAATCAAAAAATTTTAGCTCAAGATTTTCATATATAATTTTATATTTGTATTATATAAATATATAATATATTTTAAAATTTCATTTAAAAATATTTATTAAAAATTTTTTAAAAATTAACACAATGAACAAAATAAAGGAGTTTTATAATAAACATAATATAGATGATGACTTCATAAGTTCATATACTCATAATACTATTAATGATATATGTTTAATTATGAAAGATGATTCACAAATAAATTCAATGATTAAAAATAATGATATTTTAAATTTTATTGGATTATATCATTATTATGAAAAAAAAGATAAAGGTTTAGGTATTAATAGTTTACTATATGCTATCAATATAGGATGTATTGAATCTATTTATCATTTAGGATTAATTTATTATAATGATAATAAATTAAAAGATGCTGAAAAATATTTTTTAATGTCAAGTAAAAAACATGATTTTTCATTATTTTATTTATATGAAATATATAAACATTCTAATGAAAAAGAAGCTAAAAAGATAATCGAAAAAGCTTATAAAAAAATAATAGAATTAAAGAATAAAAATAAAAATGATGAAAGAATAAATAAACAATATAATAAAATAGTATATGCTATGGCTGAAATTCATAGCATTTTAAAAGAATATAATAAATCTATAAAATATTATACTGAATTATTTGATAATGGTAATAATTATGCTTTAAAGAATATAGCTAGTGAATATTTAAAATTAAATGATTATGATATGGCTATTGAAACTTTATTAAAATCAGGTGAACTAGGTTCAAATAATTCATATTTTGAAATTGGTAATATTTACAAATTAACAGATGATTTTGATATGGCTGAATATTATTATATATTAGAATGTGAAGTTAGTGAAAATCCTGAATGTTATTATGAATTATTTAAAATATATTCAATGAGAGATAAAAAAGATGAACAAGAAAAATATATATTAATGGCTTTTGCGAAAGATAAAACATATGCATTTAATGTTTCAGAATATTATAAATCTATTGATAATATTAAAATGGAATTAGAATATTTATTAATAGATGTTGGATATACAGCATCTGATAGAGGAATTTTAAGATTAAATGAAATATATAAAGATGATAGATTAAAATTATATAAAATATATAAATCAATAATAGATAATAAAAATGATAAATATATATATTATACAAAAATAATGAAAATAATAAATGATTTAGAAAAAGAAAAAATAGTATATTTTTATTCAAATAAATCTAAATTTATGAGTAAAATAGATTCATGTCCAATTTGTTACGAAAATAAATTATGTATAGCTAGAGAATGCACTCACCATTATTGTCTAGATTGTTTTGTTGAAATAAATAAACAAGATTGTCCAATTTGTCGTTATTAGATGATAATTAAATAAATATTAATTTAATATTTAGTATAATTATTTTTTATTTTATAATTATTTTATAATTATTTATTACAAATAATAATTAAATAAATATTTATTCCAGATAATTAAATAAATATTTATTACAGATAATATTTATTACAGATAATATTTATTATAGATAATTAAATAAATATTTATTACAAATAATAATTAAATAATTATTTACTACAAATAATTATTTAATTATTATTTATTGTTATTAGTTAAATAAATATTTATTACGGATAATAATTAAATAAATATTTATTACGGATAATAATTAAATAAATATTTATTACGGATAATAATTAAATAAATATATATTACTGATAATATTAAATAAATATATATTACTGATAATATTAAATAAATATTTATTACATATAATTAAATAAATATTAATTTAATATTTAGTATATTTATAATTATTTAATATATTTATAATTATTTAATATAATTATAATTATTTAGTTTAATATTTTAGTTGAATAATTAATTTTTTTATTTATTAATAATATTTAAATTAAATTTTATATTATTTAACTTTAATAAATGTTTAAATTAAATATTTAATATAATTATTTAATAAAATACTATAAATAATTATTGTTAAATAATTAAAGAATTATTTATTATGTTAAATAATTATTTTATATAAATATTTAATTCAAATAATTATATTATTATTCAATGAATAATAATTTTATTTATTAAGATTACAAAACATAAATATTAAAATAACAATTTATATAATTAATATTTAATTGATTATTGTTATTATGATACATTATAAAAATAGTATCATTTTCATTTAAATCTAAAACGATATTAATTTCAATATTACTATTAGTGATTAATGAATAACTATAATTAGGCGAAGTATTATAATTAATATAAGGAATAATCTTTTTAGCTAATTCACCAGTTTGATTATTTAAACTATAATAAGGTTTATTATTATCATAAAATAAATTTTCTACATTAGCTTCATATTTGTATGATATTAATATTGATAAATTATATGTTCCATTTTTAGGAACAGCGAATATACCTGAAGTATTAATATAATCACTAATTAATTGTTGATATGTAATGTTTACTATATTAGTTAATGTGGTTAATTGATATTGTTCTTTAACATCATTATCATTTTCAAAATCAATAAAGCCATTGAATAATGATGAAGCAATTATTCTATTTTCTTGAACTTTTCTATTAATATTATATAATAAATCATAATTAATTCCATTATCATAATATTCAAAAATTATTGATACATTATTATTTGATAATATTTTATTTGAGTCAAATAACCAATTATTATCATTATCCATTATTACCAATGAACATTTATTAGAATCATTATTTTCAACATGTTTAGCATTAATTGGAGGTTGAACTTTAAATTTAATATATCCATTATCTGTTGACATTAAAGTTTGACTAATACATCTTGAATAACTAGTAAATAAATTTAATCCTTTACTATCTTGTTTAAAATTAGTTATAACATTTTCTGTATTAACATATTTATTTTCTATTGCTTCACTTAATTTAATACCTGATTTTATTTGATTTACTAAATTATTTTCTATTATATACAACTTTCCATTAGAGACATTCTTGAAAATTGTTTTATTTAATAAATTTACAAGAACATAATCATTATTATATCTCAAATATATTCTAATTTCTGAATTTTCTTGTAAAGTATTTAAATATGTCAATACAAAACTATTTTCTTTATAATTAATTAATGGTTTGTCGTTTAAATTACCCACTTTAATACAATATCCAGAATATTCTTTTAATCCATAAATATAATTTAATCCAATTTGAGTAAAAACATAAGTTTTATTTAATTTATTCATATTAATATAATCACCATCTTGTTTATTATAAATTTCATATGATTCACCATTCATCAAAACGATATCAAGTTTACCATTATTACCAATACATATATTTCCGAAAACATATGTTCTACCATAATTATCATCTGAAACATCTGGAACATAAGTGAAATTTAATGAATAATATTCACCGTCAATCCATGTTTGAATATCATTAACAACATAACCAACAAAATAATTTGATAGCGCTCTTTCTGAAATATATGCATTTTCTCCTATATCGTTCACTAAATAATTTATACATGTATTAACATTAATATTTATTGATTCGGTCACGACATTAAAATAACATTGTTCATCACATAATAATATCCATTCATATGGTGGTTCTGAACTATTACTTCCATAACTTAATTCATAAACTTTACCTCTATCCAAACTAAAGTCCATTAATAATATTAAATCTCCAAATTTATAATCATCCACATTTGGTAAGCTATTAACAATGTATCCTGAAAAATTTCTATCTTGACTAATGTAAAATTCTGGTGTTCCAGCATTATAAACATATTGTTTAACACCATTTATTATAATAGCCATTATTGGAGAATTATTATAACTTATCCAATAATAACCAGTTAATGGATTACCATTATTGTCATATACTACATCACATGTTATAATTTGACCCATATAATCTGAATTTGTTAATAATATTAAACTACCAACAAAACTTGAATTTGGAACAGGTAATTCTAATTCTTCATCTGGATTAATAATCACATTATCAAAAATTATTTTATTACTTAATATAGTGCTACTTAAATCATAAGTTGTATATTGTGTAGTTCCTCCTGGTATAATTTTTAATGTTATTTGAATTCTTGGATTTGCTATAAAATAATAAATATATAAACCTAAAAATAATTGAACCCATGAATATATATTATTGTTATTTTTATATAACATGTATAAATTATTACCATCAAAATAATATTTTTTAGAATTTTCATCCAATATTTCGGGTGGGTCAACTATCCCATTATAATACCCTTCTAAGGTATTATCATATATAAAATTATTTGGTTCTATATTATTATTATATTTATCCACAAAATATAATGTATTATTTGATGAATTATTGTAATAGAAAATATCTGGACTGTTTATTGTTGAATATTTTTGATATTTTGTAGAATCAATTCTAAATATTGTATATATATTATCGACTTTTATTAATAATAAATCTCTTGATTTTGGTTTGTTTATCTTTACATCATATATAGAATTATATATAATTTCATAAGTTAATTCATTTATGGATATATTATTAGATGTATAATATGTTTTATATTCAGAATTAATATCATCATGTATATCAATTAAAAAATTATCATTCATATTTAAATTAGTAATACTATTATCACTTATATTTTTAAATGTTACATTAATTAAATTTAATTCAGCTTCTAACCATTTATCAATATAATATTTATAAAATTTAAAACTAACAGTATCAAAATATAAATATTTTACATCAACAGTTTTTGGGTAAAATGAGCCTATATTTCCAATTATTACATTATTTGTATTATCAAATAATTCATCATCGTCAATCACAATATTATCTTTTATAAGAATTATATTACTAGTTTTATTATTATAATAAAATATATCATCATATATATATTTATATACAATATCATTTTGAGATATTGTCCTAAATATAATCCAAGTTTCATCATTATTTTCGTCATATGTTTTACACAATAATGAATCACCCACTAAAATATCTCTTCCACTTATGCTCATAATTTCTTCAAGTATACTACCTACATTATTTTTATCAAAAATATTAGTTGTATAATACCCTTGATAATATATTTTTGTATTAATGCTAGTTATTATTTTATTATTATTATCATCTGTTATTATAGTATATGTTGAAAAATTATCAGCATTAAAAGTTATTTTTGTATTATTATATATTATTGGATAATTAAGTCCTATAATGTATAAATTATTATCATATAAACTTAATATTATTTCATTATAATTTGTATTAAGAACGAGTATATAATTTCCATTACTAGGATTATTTATTAATTCTCCTTGTAATTTATTATTATTATAATCACTTATTGGTAAATTTGTAATTTTACCATTAATAACTTTTCCGAATGATGAATCAGTATATACACCATTATTATTTTCATAATATAATAATTTACCACTGTTATTAGAACTATCACTATAATATTGAGAATCAATAAAAAATATTTTATCACCTGTGGTAATATTATTAATAATTATATTATTATTATCAACTTTAACTTTATATATTTTCCCATCATTTTTATTTAATATAACATCATTATTATAAATATAATTATTATTTTTAATTGTCTTTAATTCTAAGAGTATATTTATTAATCTATTTTTATAATTAAAACCTCCAAAAAATCCTTGATAAGTCCCATCTTTAATTGTTAAATTTTTATCAATTATAAAAATATCATAACTATTAATAAAATTAGTATATATTAAATATTCTTTTGAATCATTATTTATAAAATTAAATCTATATAAACAATTTATCAATAAATATTTATCATTATTATATGTATAATATAATTTATTATCACTTATTACTATTAAATTATTTTCTAAATCTAAATTATTATTTCCTATTACTCCATTAAACGGTATATTTAAAATACTAGTATTATTAATATCAATATTTATATTATCCATAAAAACACCATTTATTAAATTTTCATCTAATCCATTAACATTAACTTTTAATATTTCTAAATTATTATAATTAACAAATAAAATATATTCATCTTCTAAATTATAATAATTTAGAATGTTATCATAATTAATTATATATATTCTCATCTTATTTTTAAAATCTCTAGCTAATAATGTATCACCAACGACAACATTTCTATTTCCCTTTAAATTACTAATTTCATCATAAACAATATTATAAACATTATTTGATAATTCATTTATAATAGTTTTTGTATAAAATCCTTGATATGTATCATATAATCCACCATATACAATTTTTATTTGTTTTGAATTATTTACATTATTATCATCTATATATATTATATATCGATCGTTTATATATTCATTATATACTGTAAAATAAAATTTATTAGAACATGTTATAACATTATAAAGATAACCATCTAATTTTATATATAAATTACCACTAAAATCTAATACATAATCACCATTATTATAATTATCAACATAAATATTACCAATAACACCATTAAATTCGTTAGTTCCAAAGTTAGAATATATATAAACAAAATTTGTTTGAATTTTTAAAACTTTATTCATATTACCCAAATTATCTTCATCATATTTATCTTCTTTACCATTAATACTATAAAATAAAAAATCTTTATTAGTCATATTAAGATCATAAAAATTATCATTTATATATTTATATACATTTATATTTTTTTCTTCTATATTTATTAATAAATAATCTCCTGTTTTAGGTTCATCATTTTTACAATATTTTAATAAATCATATTTATTTGGATTACTATCAAGAGTATATCCATAATATCCTCTAAATTTATCTATTCTTTTTTTTATTTCGACAATGTTCATTTTAAAATATTTATCTGTATATATTTCATATTGTTTTTGATTATCATTGTTAATAAATATAACATATCTATTATTTAGTATAACAGTTTTTAATCCATTAGTTGTATATTGTAATAATAAATTATTTTGTATATCCAAAATTAAATCACCTGAAGTATTTTTATCATAGCTCATATCATATCCATATAATTTATTATTTTTGATAATCATAAAAATACTCACATCATAATAATTATTATATATATGATATTTAGACCATATATTATTATTATTATTATTGTAGAAAAATGTTATATCCTCATAATATATATCAACATATTTTATTTTTTTATCATCATTAATAATATCAACAAATGCATAATATGTCGTATTATTAATTTTACATAATAAATTATCTCTAATATTTACAAAATCTTTTTTGTAATTTTGTATAGTTGAAATTATTTTTATATCATCACCTAATAAAAAATTATATTCAATAAAATACCCTTGATAAACATTATAATATTCATCATATTCATCTTTATTAATACCATAACATTTTAAATCAGTTATTGATGTTAACATTAATATATTTATATTTTCGCTCAATATATTGTAATTATATTTATACAATAATTTAAAAACTGGAATCCAACCACCATTATAATAAGTAATAATAATATTATCTATAAATGAATAATATTCATTATTTATATTATCATTAGATGGACTTTGTCCATAACTACCTTGAAAATTAATATTATCTTGATCAAAATAATTATTTATTATTTTAATATCATTATTATCAATATATACAATATTTAATTTATATAAATCATAATATATCATATCACCATAACTAATATTATATATATTATTATCTAAATCAACAACTGATAAATATATTCTATTTTCATTTTTATGTAATAATGCATCACCTTTTATTATTTCTCTATCCAATTTTAATTCTTTAATTTTACTACTTACACTTTCATAATTTTGTTCAATATCTGTATCTATATACATATATCCTTGATAATTATTATATTTTATCATTATGAAATTATATGTTGTATTATTTTTATTATCATATACAATATATCTATTATTTTCTATATTTACATAATTAGTATTAAAATAATATTTATCTGTGCACATAATCACTTTAAACCATTTATTATATACATTATAAACGCTATCAATTTTTATATATAATGAATCATTATTCACTAAAAAATAATCATTTTTGTTTCCTATATTATCATTAGGTATATTTTCACCAAAATCACCAACAAATGATATTTTATCATCAATATCATTATATATTTCTATATATGAACCAGCTATTATTAATATTTTATTATTTCCATCATCATTATACAATCCATTATTACTGTAGAATAAATAGTTATCATTATTTATTTGTTCAAAATTATTTAAACCTGTATATTTATTTAATACTAACCCTGAATTTTTTGTTTGTAATAATAAATAATCACCAATTGAAGGCGATTTATTTTTAGCATCTAATAATAATTCCAATAAATCTTTTGAATTTAATACATTTTTATTTGTCGTATTATAATATCCATTAAATAAATATGTTTCTTGTTCGTATTTATTTATTGTTATAGAAAAATATGCATCTGTGTAAATATTATAAAATAATTCACCATCAGTATAAATTATTTTTTTATTATTTATGAACAAATTACTCCACTTATCATCATTTTTGTAATATAATTTTGGAGGTGATGTTTTTAAATAAAAATCACCATTTTCACCATCTACATTATTTGGTTCCGATGATAATTTTATTACTCCTATAATAAAATATTCATTTATATCTATAAATTTATTATAATCTGTATATATTTCATTATTTGATATATAACCAATATATACTTTATTATTATTTATATAACTAAAGTTTATATTTGTATTTGTTGATTTTTTAATATTATTAACAAGAACAATACAAATTGTTAATTCTTCTACAATTTTTATTAATAATGTATCGTTTGTATTAATAATATCTTTTTTAATTGATTGTAGTTTATCTAATATTTTTATGTCATTATTTTCTGATAATATATCAGTTGAATAATATCCTTGATATTTACTCTTATTGCTTTCAGTTTTGTCAATAAATATTAATTGTAAATTATCATAATTTAAATATCCTAATAAATTTATATTAGTTAATTCTACATTATAATTAAATTGATATATAAATTTATATGTTATATACCATACATCTAAAAATGTATACATTTTATATGTATCAAGTGAAAAATATTCTATATTTGGATCATTATCTGAATTATTTGGCGGTAATGTATTTGAATAATTACACATAAATGATATATTAGTTGTATCAAAATAATCTGCTACTATACCAAAAGTATATTTTGAAACTGGTCCATTTGATGTCATCATAAATACATTTAAACTTAATGAATCATAAAATATTATTGTTCCTATTATATCATATGTTTTTAATGTATTTATTGTATCTAATACACATATACTATATTTTGAGTCACTTAATATACATATCATGGTATCACCTACTTCTGCATCTACTCCAAATTTTATTTCTTTTAATTGTGTTTTTACAAATTCTATATTACTTGTATCTAATATTTGTCCATATAAAAAATATCCTTGATATTTACTATTTATCATATCTAATGTTCTTATTGTTATATTTGTTCCACTAAAATCTGTATATATTATATATTTATTATTTTTTAATCCATCATTATACCAAAAATATAATTTTGGTGAACATGTTATTACTTCTATCCATGATGTTTCTTTACTTCTATATATTTTTCCTGTGGTTACATCTAAATATAATTTATTGTAATCTATTCCTATACCTGGTTTTGGTTTTCCATTTGATATATTCCCTATAATATTTAAATTTAAATAATCATTTCTAGAATCTATATATGCACCATTATTTACTTCATTATATACATTATCTTTAATAATATATATTTTACCTCTTGAACAATAATATACTCCATCACTATTTATATCTAGTTTAATAAATCCATCATTATTTTTAAATAATGGTTTTGTATATTTATATAAATCTACATGATTATTTCCATTTATATTGTAGTTAACTAATAAATAATCTCCTATTCCTGGATCTTTTTTAATATTTGCACTTATTTTAGCATTACTTAATTCAGTATATAAATTTATATCATCTATAGAGTAAAGATAATTTATTATATATCCATTAAAGAAATAACTTTTATTATCTGTATTAAAATCTACCATTTATATAATTGTAAAAATTTTACAATTATTTTGTAAATATTATTTATTATACTTATTATTTATTATATTTATTATTTATTATGTTTATTATTTATTATACTTATTGTTTATTATATTTATTATTTATTATATTTATTATTTATTATGTTTATTATTTATTATACTTATTGTTTATTATATTTATTATTTAATTATAAATGTTTATTAAATATTTATATATTTACTTTAATATGTCAAGAAAAACGACTATAGTCGTTTTTCGAGAATCTGCTCCACAGATTTAATTTACAATATTTCAAATATTCTAATTAATTTAGGATAAATTTTCAAAATTTTATTAATATATTTAATTCAAATATTTATTTATTTATTTAATATAAATATATAATATTTATTTAATATATTTATTAAATATTTATTTAATTATTTAATAATTATCTGAAATTTTATTTAATTTTATTACTTAAAATAGAATTTTAATATAATTATATTAAACATCAATAAACATAAGCATTAAATATTTATCAATTATAATTATTTAATATTTATTATTTATTAATAATAATTATTTAAATATTTAATAAATATTTATATAATATATATTTATTATAATTATCTAAATTACCTAAATATTTATTTAATTTAATTATCTAAATTATTTATTTACTAAAATTATCTAAATATTTATTTAATTTAATTATCCGTAAATATTTGTTTTAAACAGTTACTCAAAATATTTATTTAATTTAATCATCCGAAAATATTTATTTTAAACAATTACTCAAAATATTTATTTAATATAATTATCAAATATTTATTCAATAAAATTATCCAAAATATTTATTTAATATAATTACCTAAAATATTTATTTAATATAATTACTTAATATTTATTTAATATAATTTCCCAAAATATTTATTCAATAAAATTATCCAAAATATTTATTTGACATGATTATCCAAAATATTTATTTGACATGATTATCCAAAATATTTATTCAATGAATTATCTAAAATATTTATTTGACATGATTATCCAAAATATAATTTATTATAATCATTAAAAATAATTATTTAATATAATTATCTAAAATATTTATTTAATATAATTACTTAAATAACTACTAAAAATATTTATTTATTATAATTACTTAAATAATTACCCAAAATATTTGTTTAATTATCCAAAATATTTAATATAATTATATAAAATGTTTATTTAATTACTTAAATAATTATCCAAAATATTTATTATGATTATATAAAATATTTATTTAATATAATTATATTAAATAATTATTCAATATAATTATCTAATATAATTATCCAAAATATTTATTCAATACAATTATCCAAAATATTTATTTGATATAATTATCCAAATATTTATTTAATATAATTATCCAAAACATTTATTTTAAATAATTACTCAAAATATTTATTTAATATTTATTTAATTTAATTATCTAAAACATTTATTTTAAATAATTACTCAAAATATTTATTTAATATTTATTTAATATAATTATCTAAAATATTTATTCAATGCTATTATCCAAAATAATTATTTAATATAATTATCCAAAATATTTATTCAATACAATTATCCAAAATAT
>Ga0209930_1004127_pt1 | contig 13385 bp, 16 predicted proteins | sample ThiBiot_500_biof_2_FD_183948 | JGI IMG/M metagenome (GOLD analysis project Ga0209930, IMG submission 183948) | Wastewater bioreactor microbial communities from Cape Town, South Africa - Thiocy_cont_500_biof (SPAdes) | ecosystem: Engineered > Bioreactor > Thiocyanate-remediating >... | reverse complement strand
TAAATGAAAAATGATGATTATTGCTCAATTCAGATAATGGTTCGATTCACGAATAAAATAGTTTGAAAAAGCCGTTATCACTCATTACGTGGTAAATGAAGGAATCTGACGAGTAGTTTAAATGATTGAGTTGTTGTTTTCAGGATAAAACTTTATGTAGGACAATTGATCATTAATGATAGAGAAATTGGACAAATCGTACGCAGAGTCTGTTCATATTTTGAGATCATTGTTTATAAGGATGTATAAGTTAATTTATTATTCAGGATAGTCGGAGTAATGTACGATTATTTTGAATGTGAGAGAACATTCGTATTCAAATTTTCGTTTCTCTATATATAAATACTGTTATAGGATGAGTAATTGAATATCGTTAAGATTGTGTATAATTTGCACGGCAATCAAATTTGTGTTCGTATATTTTTCTTTGCTCAAATTTTACGAAGGTTTATTGTTGAGTTATATAGAATACGTGAAATTGTCATGATGCTGAATAAAAATTTGTTCTACACTAATGAACAATCACAATATCATTTTTTGAGTTCATATTGTATAAAAGTTATGTGGAGTTCCTGAACCTGAATTTACCAATGATGATATTCATTTACTCTTCACACTCACAGTATATTATTCGAAAATAATGCTTAATGAGAATCTGCAATACAAAGAAATAAATGATATCACATTTATATTCATATATTTGATTAATGAGTATTTAAGTTTCGAGCTCATTGATTCAATAAAGAAGGGTAGATCGAATGAATGATTATAAGAGCATTTTCCACGATATTATTCGCATATGTAGTATGTTTAGCAAAAGTGATTAAACAGTTTGTAATAAACTGATTATGCTACATTGATGGAATAGTCATTACATGTTGGGCATGCTCGACCACCAACAATTGATTTACATACTTTAAAAACGTTTGGTCACGGGGTTTTTAATTACTTTCTTTACGAATATTTTCGGATATATGAATAGAAAAACATCTCAGTTGAATTTGAGTTGGCGAAGGGGCTACGTGTGGTGCTTCTAAATGAACAAAATCATGGTTTGTTTACAGAAACAGTGTATTAAGCTTCGTAAGAGATTATTCGACCAATGGGATATATTTAGCATTTTCTCAAGCATAGGAATAAAGTGTTATCTTAGAAAATTGCATAATTTTTCGTAATAACATGACTTACGAGGTGTTTGTTGACTATTGTTAGGAGTACTAAGCCGTATTTCCTCGATATATATCAATGTTCCCCAATTAATTTGATTGCTTCGTTCAGTATAAAGTTGAATCGACTGTTTTACATCTAATTTAAATTGATTAATCTTTTGATTTAATCGTTCGAGTTCATGCTCAGTATAATCTTCTGATTCTTGTAAAGCTGCCAATTCCTGTGAGAAACTTTTGAATTCATTATCAATTTTAATTCGACCTGCATTCAACAATTGAGTCGCTTGTTGACGTGCTTCTGCAGCTACTTTTTTAACCTTTTCAATCATACTTGTTTCCCATTTGTCAATTTCTGTTATAATTGGGCTTTGCTGTTTGTTCGATTGAGCTGAATTAAGAATATCCTGCTGTAATTGATTTCGACTCTCAATGATACCATCCATTTGGCCAAGCATACTCTGACGATGAAGTTGAAAACATTTGTTGCAAAAATAACCCTCACAACCTATGCAATACATAGATGCTGACGGCTTAGTGCATGTCGAACACAATCGCGATGAAGATGAAGCCATGTTGAATAAAACAACACTAAAAAATGAATTTTTATCTTCAGTTTATATGCTCTTGACCGACACGTGTAGATAAGACAAAGTCAACATTATTCACTAAATACGTTCGCAGATATTCTTGCTGTTGCATTCATAAGAGAAATATCCAGCCATAGTATTTTCTCTATTCTTCATTTTAGCGGTTAGATATATCTCGTATTGGCTCGTATTTTTCCTTTCCTAGGTCAAAGAATATATACACATATTTTTTTTCTCTCTTGCCATTTCCTCATTTGAACTCATCATGGTCAGGTCAATATTATTTTCGTTGATAATTCTATTTTCATTTGCAATTCTTTCGATACAAACAAAAAAATATCATATATTCGGTGAAAATGACTCATCAACAAGTATCTCATCAGCAAATCAACGTCTATTAATCGATATTGATATCTACAATCGTCCGTATGTTCTGCCCTATTTTCTATTTCAATTAGAAAAATTCACTTGTCCATGTGCACAATGTTATCTTGATCTGCGTGTTTACCGTGTTTTCAATACGCCAGTCGAAGAAGAAACCCATCGTTTAGTTGAACAATGGGTTTCAACGCTGAAAACATCGAATCAACAAGTTTACACAAAAATCACGCTTCATCATTGGACAAATCAAACCGAACAAGATCAAGCCGATCGTTTAAACAGTGTCATCAGTCGAGTTTCTGATCTCGATATAACCTATCTCGCTATGTTCGATTCGATGATTATTCTATTCGAACCCGAAAAACTTTTCTCAATTTTAATCTCAAAAGATAAACCATTGATGACACCGTTGTTACGTTCAACGAAAGGCATGTACACGTCAACATTTTATTTAAATAATCAGCAATCAACAGGTTATGAAGCTTATCAACAGATTTACGATCGAAAGAAACTCGGTTGTTTTCTCATCAATGGCGGAATAAAAGATTTCTATTTTTTTAATTTTCAATATTCACAAATTCGAAATGTTTTTCTCAAAACTCACACGACTCAATCGATCGATCTCATTGCTCGACAAAATTCTCTGCCAACGTACGTTTGCAACCGTGAACAATTCGGTTATATTCCTGTACAATATCTCGAAGCAGTTTACGATGAGAAACTCATCGAAGAACTCTACATTCACATGTTAATCGAACATCAATTAAACGGTCCATCGCAAACGTATCTTTCGCCGATACGTCGAAGTGCATTGATCGATTTTCCTCAATCGACAGAAAAGACGAAATTCGGTCTCGATGAAATCTACGTTGTCAATCTCGTTCGACGACCCGATCGTCGAGAACGTTTGCAATCAACATTCGACATTCTCAATATTTCAGCTCGATTTTTCGATGCTATCGATGGCAAACACACAATCGATCGAGCCTACTTAGAAAAACTTCAAGTACGTCTGCTGCCCGATTACGAAGACCCGTACAACCTTCGTCCGATGAACTACGGCGAATTAGGTTGTTTTTTCTCTCATTTTTTTATTTGGGAAGATATGATCAAGAATAATTACGTTCACGGAGCCATGATTCTCGAAGATGACGTTCGTTTTGATGCGTCATTCAAACGAAAATTAGAACGTGTCCTTTCGAGTCAAACACTCGATTGGGATTTGATTTTTCTCGGACGAAAAATCATGCGTACAAATGAAGAAAATTATGATAAAATCATCGAAGAATTTCTCATCGAACCATCGTATTCACATTGGACTGTTGGCTATTTACTTTCGTTACGTGGTGCCAAGATGTTAGTCGAAGAACGACCTTTACAAAAGATCTTACCCGTCGACGAATATCTTCCGATTATGTACAATCATCATCCGAATGAAAATTGGAAACGATATTTTACAAATCGAAATCTCAAAGCTTACGCCTTTCAACCGGCGATCATCACTCCGACGCATTATTTCGGTGAGCCAAATTATATATCCGATACTGAAAATACGACTATTCTCGGAAATGAAAGTACTAATGAAGAAATAAATCGATCGAAGATCGTCAGTGTCGATGTGATTGCGCATAATCCCAAGGATGAATTATAAAGTTTTTTTCTCTCTATGCGTGCGTGTGTGTTTGATTTGCTTGTTTGTTATTTATCATAATATTTACTAATAAATAAACTTTCTGTGTGAATTAGAAACCCGAATAAATAGCGTACTTTTTCTTCTAAATAAAATATTGACTCGCCATTCGCCTATTACCTCGAATAGGTTGTTGAGTCAGTTAACCTCTGTTTCATACAGACTTCAAATGGTTTCTTTGTCTAGCCAATCCTATGCGTATGATGAATCATATTATTAAGAAGAAAAACTCGAATATACTACGAAGAAGAACAACTTGCATTGACAATGAATAGGTAAGATATATAAAAAAAGAAACAAAACTATTTTTGTGTTAATCTCAAATGACTATGAAGATCATAAGTGATTCGTTGTGTTTATTTTCATTGAAAACGCTCGTGTCGTTCGACAATTAGTATAATTAATTCTATTTTAGTGTGTGCTTTTTTTTGTTTTCTTCTTCTATTCTTTTCTTGTGGTAAATGAAAAATCAATAGACTATTTCATCGGATTATTATCGTTCGTGTAAAGATCATTGATCGAAAACAAAAAATGTTAACACCCTCAAGTCCAACGAATGTTTTACGTTTTTGTTCTCTCCCTTTCTCGTTTTTTTTGCACCCTTGTACTGACGTGTTCTTTGCTTCTTTCGTAGTGCTGTCGTCATCGACTTCTCTCTCTCTCTCTCTCGGTTTCTCTATCTCTTCCTTGCTGTGACTTGCGCACGCATACACACATGCCGATTAGAAGGAACAGTAGTGTTGTCGTTTACTGTCTTTTTCTCTCTCGCGCTCGCCAACAACCATAATCGAATGTCTGCTTTTTTCCTGATTGACATCGGTTTTCGTATTTATTAAACGTGTGATATTTTTTTGTAGAAAATCGTTCGTTTTGTTTTTCATTGTTCGTATAAATATGGCTTCATCAGCAACGCCAAAATTAATTATTCCTGAAGATAAATCAACGAATGAAACCAAAACTTCAACTACCGGTAGTAATACAAGAAAATTAACTAAGATTCTTTCGACTCAGACGAGTTTCGAACGACATCATTCACCATATCCGATCGGTAAACGTTTTTCAATCGATGCCGATCCGAAATCAATTATTTTAAATACGCCTATTCTCGATTTTACAAATAAATCTGATACCGACGAATATTCATCATCACCGTTGAGTCTACAAAGAAAACAATCGTCACCAGCACGTTCACCATCATTGAAAAAAAGCGATAGTTTCTTAGAAATCCCCTATGAAAAAGGTGAAATCGTTGATTTAATTAAATTCGCCGATGATCCCAATGCTGCAACACATATAACCGATGATGGACAAGAAGTTCTACTCGAACATGCAGTTACTACTCAACAGTGAACGATAAAAGAAAATTTCCTTTGTTTTTCTCTCTCACGTTGCGTGTTGTCTCCGTTTTGTTGTCGCTCTTTATATATAAATATATTCGTGTGTGCAAAAAAAAGAAATAAAAGAAAATGTTATTGTTTCATGATGATATGCATCATACAATTAGTATTTCATTACCTATTCTTCTCTAGCTTTTCAAAAGAAAAAAGAAAAGAAAAGAAACTCACACGCAAAGAAGAAGATATGTGCATTTCTTTTTTTTTATCTTGTTCTTTCTAGTGACGCAATCAAAACACCCGAACAACAATCTCGCGAAGCACGAAATGCATTTATATCTGATCGTCTTTTGCCAGGGATCTATTTCACATTTTTGACGGTTTGCGGTGTTCTCGGTGGTTTTGGTTTTGCAGTTGGTCGAACACGAAAACGTGAAACGACACCGAAACTAGCTCAACAAGTTAATGCAACGAAATTATTCGACGATGGACAACAATTAGCTGTTCGTGCTCTTCGTCGGGCAACGATTTACAGTCTAACCGGTGTTTTGTCGTTCACTTGTTTACTATGGTTGATTAGCGGAAGACCAAAAACATTTGCTGATTTTCGGCAATGGTCGGGATCGTGGTTACCATCGATAAAAAGCAAAAAATCTTCACAAGATGAAGGCAGAACTGAATTTGCAAATTTAACTGAACTCATGCAATATCTAATCGACGAAGATAAAAAACTGAAAGAGAACAAAAAGAAAGAGAATTAATTTGTTTGCTGTTTTGTTTTGTTTTGTTTTTGATATAATCGAGAGAAAAGAAAAACAACATATTTCTAGATGAGTATATTCGATTATTTCTCATTGATTTGCAATGATAATTCATCGATCTGGATCGATCAAGATCTGTCATTATGTTCTCAAAAATATTTTCTACAGTTGTTTCCACATGTGTTCCTATTAATTCTAATTGCATATCAGATTGGTCAACGTTTGTCGATATCTTATCATGTTTGGACATATTCAGTGACATTGATACGTTTCGCATCATGTTTAATCGTACTTGATATTGGCATATTTCATTTTTATATTTATTTTTTTCAACAAACAAATACAATTCAATGGATTGATCTTATCAATACGTTGATTATTTTGGTAGTTTACACATTTGTTTGTTATTTAAATTTCAATAAAAATCTCTATCATCCCAATCGACCGATTGTCTATGCAATGTTAATGACAAGTATTTTTCTATTACAAAATTATGATATCTATCGAATTGTTATCGGACATGTGACAATTGAGGAAAGTATTTACGTTAGTATTCGACAGGTTTGTCTAGGTTTGATGAGTATTGGCCTTTTGACTGTCGCATGTCATCGATGTCGACAAAGCCAAGAAAGTCAACCTTTACTAACGGATACGGTCGTTCGTCAACCGACTTGTCCATTTCAAGTTCGAGAACGATCAAATGAAATCATCAATGAAGATTCGGCAACGATCACAGAATTATTTACATTTTCATGGTTGAATCCATTGATGAAACGAGGTTATCATTCGTTAATTAACGATCTCAATGATCTCTGTGTTCTACCATCGATTATACTTTCGTCATGTTCAATTCTTGAACATCATCAACAATTATATCGATCGCTTTTCAGTATATTCGGTCGATCGTTTTGTCTTCTCGGTGTTTTGAAAATTCTTGGCGATGGTCTCGCTTTTGGTGGACCTATTTTTCTCAATCAATTGATTAGTTATATGGAAGAATCACGCGAATCTGAACAGCAAGAACGTGACCTTCGTCGTGGTCTATCTCTTGCGTTGACACTGATTCTAACTGTTAGTTTAGCTTCGTTTCTCAATACACATTTTACCTATCGAATCAACCGTCTTGGTCTTCGATGTAAAATGTATTTATACACTCGAATCTACACGAAAACCACTCAACTCAATCTCTCGGAAATGAATCAATTCAATATGGGTGAAATCGTGAATTTCATGTCGACAGATACCGATCGTATTGTGAATATTTTTCAATCATTTCATGCGTTTTGGTCGTTACCTGTTCAAATTATAATTGTTCTCTATTTACTCTACAAACAGATTGGTTTAACATTTCTAACTGGTCTTGCGTTTGCGATTATTCTCATTCCAATTAATAAAGTAATCGCATCGAAAATCGGCCGATTAAGTACAGATATGATGTTGTATAAAGACGAACGTGTTAAATTAATATCCGAAATTCTATTCGGTATTCGAACGATTAAAATGAATACATACGAAGATTATTTTGTCGAACGTATGAATCAAATTCGACAGAAGGAATTGAAAGCATTGAGAGGACGAAAATACCTCGATGCATTTTGTGTCTATTTTTGGGCGACAACACCTGTTCTCATATCTGTTCTCACATTTACAACATACACTCTACTCGGAAACCAATTGACACCTGCCAAAGTAATTAATCATTCAAGAAGACAAAAATAGAATGTTCTCGTTATTTAGGTTTTTACTAGTTTAGCTTTATTTGCTTTGTTAATTTCGCCTTTGAACGCTTTTCCTTGGGTTATCAACGGACTCGTCGAAGCACATGTTTCACTAAAACGTGTCCAACGATTTATTAATATTCAACCGACCTATCTCGACGAGTATTATGACAGCACGCCGATTGAATCTCAACAATCGCCAGACATCCGTATTGAACAAGGAAATTTCTCGTGGAATCATTTAAATGACGAACTTGTTTTGAAAGATATCGATTTGAGTATTACACATGGGAGTCTCGTATTAATTGTTGGTCGAGTTGGAAGCGGAAAAACGACATTATTAAATAGTATTCTCGGTGAATTGAATAAATTTACCGGCTCAGTTCATGTTCGACAAGCTGTAGAAAGTGGCTTTGCTTATGTTAGTCAAGAAGCATGGATTCAACAAATGTCATTTCGAGATAATATTCTTTTCGGAAAAACATATGATGAATACTGGTATAAGAAAGTGATTGATGCTTGTGCGTTGGAAAATGATATTAAAGTAAAATTGAAAGGATTATTTGAAACAGTTTTGAGAGTTTTTTGTATGTAGGCTTTAGGTCCGTCAGGTGATCGAACGTTTATTGGTGAGAACGGCGTGACACTTTCCGGAGGTCAGAAAGCTCGTCTTGCATTAGCACGCGCTGTCTATCAAGTAGAAAATCTTTGTTTCTTTTTTTAGAAATAAATCTTCTGTTCTTTTTTTTTTGCTTATTCAGGATAAAGAAATCTACTTACTCGATGATCCTCTTTCAGCTGTTGACGTTCACGTTGCTCGTCATTTATTTTCTCATTGTATGCGTGGTATTCTTAAATATAAAACACGTTTATTATGTACGCATCAAATTCAATTTATGGATCAAGCTGATTTCGTTATTCTTGTTGATGATGGACGAATTATTCGTGCAGGTTGAGAAAATTCAAAAATGTTTTTACAAATATTTTTTTATTTGATTAGGAAAACCAAGTGAAGTTCTTTCGTCGGCAGAGAATCTACTTATGTCGAGTAAACAATCATCACAAACAAATTTAGCAACAACTAATAAGTCAACAAACGAACTCGAAGAACAAGTTATACAAGCAGAAAATGCATTGCAAAATGAAGAAGAACAGCGATGCACTGGTAAAACAAAACAAAAATCATTCGATTGAATAACTCAATCAATGTTTTGTTTAATTAGGAACGGTGAAATTCGCTGTTTGGAAACGATATTTTTTTGCTGTTGGTGCTTGTCTATCGATTTCAATTGTTCTCTCGGTTTTTCTCATGCAAGGTAACTTAAATACGTTGAATTGATCGTCGAGTTTTTTTTTCTTATCAATAAATTAGCCTCTCGAAATATCTTCGATTGGTGGTTGTCCTATTGGACAAGTCATCAGTTATCAATCATCAACATGACGAATATCACTGGTGTTACAAGACTAAAAATTCTCAATCCAGGCGTGTAAGTCAACGTCTATTCAGAGAGAGAGACTGCGAACAAGTCTTAAGAGCTTTTATTTCGTTTTTAGCGTGACAATTCTCGATGCTCGACCGATTTTTGGTTTTGCCACTCAAACAGCTGATAAAGATTTCAAACGATTCTTTTCGATCTATGTCGGTTTAGCTATTGCTAATTCGTTTTTCACACTTATTCGTGCGTTTACATTTGCTTACGGAGGTATTGCAGCTGCAAGAAAACTGCATCAATCATTATTTACCAAGATTCTCAATTGTTCGATCTCATTTTTCGACGTAACACCAAGTGGACGAATATTAAATCGATTTTCCAGTGATACTTGGAGTGTCGATGATTCTCTACCATTCATATTAAACATTCTGCTAGCAAATATTTTCTCTCTTTTGGGAACATTGGTCTTAGCCTGTTATGGTCTGCCAACGTTCCTAATTGTTCTCATTCCATTGACGATATTTTATTATTTCATTCAAGTAAAGAGATCATTGAAAAATGTTCTATTTTTTTTAAAATTTTTTTGTTCATTAGAATTATTATCGTTGGACTTCGAGAGAGATTAAACGAATATCATCAGTAGCTCTTTCGCCTGTTTACGCTCATTTCGGCGAGACAATATCAGGTCTTGCCACGATTCGAGCTTTTCGTCATGTTGCACGTTTTGTCGAACATAATTATGTTCTTGTTTCGAACAGTATACGTGCTCAATTTGCATCGTTAATCGCTAGTTCATGGCTTGGATTTCGTCTTCAACTAATTGGCATTGTCATGGTTGCTGGAATTTCTTTAATCGGTGTTATCGAACATGTTTACACAAAACAAGGTTCAAATCCTGCACTCGTTGGTCTTTCACTATCGTATATTCTATCAGTTACTGGTCTTTTGAATGGGCTAATATCGAGTTTTACTGATACAGAAAAAGAAATGATCGGTGTCGAACGTGTGACAGCTTATATCGATGATCTACCGGTTGAAGAAGAAACAGGAGAACAATATGAATTTTTAAATGATGATCGACAACGACAAGGTGCAACTATTGAATATCGAAATGTGACAATGAAATATAATGCCGATCAGAAAGCAGCTCTTGCTGATATTACATTCGAAATAAAATCAAATGAAAAAATCGGTATTGTCGGACGGACTGGTTCGGGTAAAAGTAGTTTATTAGCAACATTATTTCGTATGATCAATCTATCTGATGGACAAATTCTAATTGACAATGTGAATATCAATTCCTATCAACGACAAACACTTCGGTAGGAATTGAATTCGAATGGATTTGAATTGTTATTTTTGAGGATGTAGACAAATGTTAGCCATCATTCCACAAGATCCGTTTCTATTCAGTGGAACTATTCGAGAAAATCTCGATCCAAATCGAATTTATACCGATGAAGAAATTCATCGTGTTTTGGAGAAATGCTATTTGAGAGAGTTAGTTGCTAATTTAGGCAATGGGTTAGAATCGATGATTGTTGAACGTGGTCGAAATTTTTCTGTCGGTCAAAAACAAGTAAACTTCATGTTCTTCTTCTTTTTTGATTTTTATTATTTTTTATTTAAGTTGTTTTGTCTTGCTCGAGCACTTCTTCGTAAAGCTAAAGTAAATTCTCCCTTCTTTTTTTCATTCGAATTGCATTTTAATATTCAATTAGATCTTATGTTTGGACGAAGCCACAGCCAATATCGATGTTGATACTGATCGTCTTATTCAAAGCTCGATTCGTGAGACATGTACTCATGTAACTGTGATTACTATTGCTCATCGTATTCAAACAATTGTTGATTCTGATCGAGTCATAGTCATGGACAATGGTCGTATTATTGAATTTGATACGCCGAAGAATTTATTGGAAAATTCTCAATCAACATTTGCTCGATTAGTTCGTCAGGCAAACTAAATTCCGAAGTTGACGAGTGAATTTATGAATAAAAAGAAAAATGAAATTGTTCGAATTTAGAGTTTGAGATTGGTAGATGTTTGTTCCAAGATAGTTTTGATTTTGTCTGCAATACTTGTGAGCGAAACACCACCTTTGAGAAAATCATTGATCAAAGGTAATTTGATGCCATCGAAAAATTGTTTACAACCGTTACCACCAGCTACAAAATTCGCTTGGTTTGTTGCATCGTTGAGATAAGCAAGTGTTTCTGGAAGTTGTACTTTGTCACTTCCTGTTCCAGCGAGTCCAGTTTTAAATCGATTGTAGATATTTGTAGCCAAAATTTTGTTATTGGGAACAGCTGCACAGATTTTTGTTATTACTGTTTCAGTTCCAGGCAATGTTATTGATGGAAAAGCATTGACTGATGTCAAAGCAACTGTAATACCAAACTATAAGAAAATGAATTATTGTACAGGATGCAAAATGAAAACTACTTACAAGAAGAGCGATGCCGTTCATGATTTTGTAAAATGAAGAATAATATTTTTGTTGGCATTTATTTATACATCAGCAGAAAGGACTAGAAATTATTATTATAATTTCAGCAATTAAAGTTCTTATTCAAATAGTACAAAAGATATCGACCACTGCGGGTACATCCTAAGCAATTATTCATAATTATTCTACATCAAAAGATGAAAAATATACCTCGAACTTAGGATTTATTATAAAGCTTATATTTTATAATGAGAAAAAAAAGAATGTTTTTTTTTAAACAGCTTTGAATTCTGTTAAGATTTGGTTTAAAACTTGTCGAAATTGAGTATGTTGTTGTACCATAACATGAGGTGAAACACCAGCATCTCGTAAATCAGCTGTCAAAGGTGTTTTCAAACCTTCGAAATATTGTTTACAACTGTCACCACCAGCCAAAAACTTATTCTTATTTGTTGTATCTGTGACATAGGCTCGTGTTCGCGAATATTTCTCGTTTTCATTGACTTTTGCTATTGCTTTTGCGTAATATTCTTCAGCTAGAGCTTTATTGTTTGGTATAGCTGCACAGAGTTTTGTTACTCCAGTTGAAAGTTCTGAGGGTGTTATGCCTGGTAGAGCATTGACCGATGCAAAAGCAATTGCAATACCAAACTAAAGTTCAAACAAATTCATACGATCATACTTTATCGAAAATGTGATACACTTACAAGGAGAAAAATGCTCTTCATAATTGTGTTTGCAGTTGGCTAATGAAATATCAGTTTGACAAAACCTTTTTATACTCCTATTATTCTCGGTGAGGGTGTTGATCTACAGTATATGTCAATATTTTAAAAAAATATTTACAAATCATTTCAATTTAATTATGTAATCATACTTCTTTTGTCAAACACAAACTGAAAGGACGTATTGAAGTTTCATGGCAGAAAATTTGGGTCCACCCACCTGCTGACTAACATTTTTCAGTAAACTTTAAATTATTAGATTTCCGTTGGAGTGCAATAGACTTTCAAACCTCGTTCGTGTTACACACTTTTTTCATTTTGCAGGTAGGGTGCTGAGAGGCTTCCATCAATGGTCAATTTTGACTATGCAAAGCAACTCTTAGCCTATCGATTGAATCATACCGGTAGAAATTGCTCTTCTATCTGTATCAATGAGTCCTTGCTATCAAAGGAATACGGAGAAAACCACTGGGAAACCACATTATCAAATTCTTGCCAATTCTTTTCTTATTATTTCGGTTCGAACAGACAGCTATACTACGTTCTGTCACCCTCAATAGTCCAACACATTCGCTGCTATTCTTCTCTGAACATACTATACTTCTTTTCAACCATGTACTATTTCCACAAACAAGCAAAGTGGCTCGTCACCTCTATTCATCAGATAGACAACAAAACTACAAATATTTCAAAACAGATTTTATTATTAAAGAACAAAATACATTTTCCTTTTATGCATCATATTTAATTTTGTTATTAGTATTCTTTCCAAAATACTGATTTTCACCTTCGTATGCTCGCTAGCCCAGAAATATCCAATTTTTCCATGTGCCAGCTTCTTTTTTACCATTAACATAATATTTTGTACCCTTTCCCTCGAGTTTATCGTCCTTGAATTCCCCCATTACTCTTTCATAAATTATGATCACTCACGATGTTTGATGTGTTGATCAAACTCATGAATGTGCTGCAGACGATTTTTGAACTAGATCTCTCATATCGATCGCCATTAGCCCAAGTGTAAATGCCTCGACCGTTTCTTTTATCATCTTTGAATTCACCCATTATTCGTTCATAAATGATGATCATTCACGATATCTGATGCGTTGATCAAAATCATGAATGTGCTGAAGTTGG
>Ga0209930_1004118_pt1 | contig 13408 bp, 20 predicted proteins | sample ThiBiot_500_biof_2_FD_183948 | JGI IMG/M metagenome (GOLD analysis project Ga0209930, IMG submission 183948) | Wastewater bioreactor microbial communities from Cape Town, South Africa - Thiocy_cont_500_biof (SPAdes) | ecosystem: Engineered > Bioreactor > Thiocyanate-remediating >... | reverse complement strand
TGTTTTAACAACTCCTAAAAATCGTTCATTGGCGCTGATGGCGTCGGCATCTTCGTCGGCGGCGGCGGCGGCAGCGGCGGCGTTGTCAACAACAGCAGCAGTAGCCAACAACGAACATCTCGAGCGATTAGTACGCAAGCGACGCTCCAATCTCCAATACATCAAGCGCGCCTACGAGGGTAATCTCTACTGGATGAACCTCGGCCTCACGGAGCAGAAGGAGCTCCACGAGCTCGTGTCTGGACATCGAACTCAACCATGGTACGTGCGATACGAGGCCCTCACTCCGAGCTCGCTCCTGCCTCGTCTCTCACACATCGCACACAGGTGCGAGAAATGGGCGCGCATGGGTATCGGCTTGGGTCAAATCCTCGACTTTCCGCTCGATAGCTTCATACCGGCTGCCGTGTCGATACTCGATCAATGGGCCTTTCAATGTTCGTGCAAAGCGCGCGAAGATCGTGTACGTGTGTGTGCGTGCGTGCGTGTGTGTGCCGCGCCGCTCCCGCTCGCTGCATTCAAATCTCGCGCGCTGTAATCCTCGTCCTCAACACGACCACAACCGCGTGACCATGAGTACATTCGCGCCTTACTTACGTGTGTGTCTCTCATGGTTTACAGGAGATGTATTTATTGCAAGACATTCGCATGAGGAACAAGGCTTGGTATGGCTCGGCTGTGCCATTCGTACAGTTTAATGTGGTACGTCGTCATGCCTCACACCAGCAGCAGCAACAGCACCAATGCCACACACACACTCTCAACCTTCCACGCCATCAACTTGAGTGAGTGAGTGAGTGAGTGATTGAGTGATTCATTGGTTGGATGCGATGCAGCCCGTACAATTAGATTACATCGAAGTCGTTCATTCGGTGTGCGACTTGCTCTCGGCTTTCTACGACAGGCTGCTCGCGCTGCCAGCCGAGCTACCGATCACTACCTACCAGAACATCCACACGATCGACTCGCACATCACAGTACGTGAAGACTGGCTGGCTGGCAGGCAGGCAGGCAGACTGGCAGACTGACGTTGTTCGTGGTTGTGATAGAACAACTTCCTCAAGGTTGTGTGTACCGAGGTCTCGATCGTCATCCTTGGCAACATTCGGTCGCAGATCGGTAGTGCTGAGAGTTTGATATCAGTGTACAAGTCTTCACGCGAGAAGGCGAGTCCGTCGTAGCTACCTGCTGGCTCGCTGGCTCGCTAAATGTAATCTATCGGTAAAGCCGCCGCCTCACTGCCGCCGCCGTATCTATCTCACACACGCTCTCACCAGTGTGGCACTCTCGTTCACTCACACGTCCCCCTCCACGGACGTATTGTTGATTATCACCACGTTCTCGCTTGCTCTAAATATGCGTGCTCGTGCTCTCTTTGTCTCTCTCTCTCTCTCGCTCGCATAACATTGTGTTTAATGAAACAAACCTGCTGCTCGAAACTGAAGAACGAGTTTGTATGCAGCTAACTCGCTCCACTCACGACCGCGACTTTGGCCGAGGCAGAGGAAGATGGTGATGACGATGACGGAGGTTCGGAGGAGCCTTGCGTCGGAGCGACCTCAGGCAATGGGATCGGTGCGCCGCTGGTGAGGAGCTCAATGTGCTCTCGTAGTGTCTCGGTGGAAGCCCTTTCCAAGAGACTGAGAGCAATCTGATCGAGGCAGCGCCGTGCGCCCAGGTACGTCTGCACGCTGAGTTCGTCGAGCTTGATCTCCGCCAACACGGCCTCGCGCCGGAGTTTCTCGAGCTGTAGGTTTGGAACATGATGCACAGCACTAATGAGCGCGAGAGCAAACACACACGCACGAGAGGGAGAGAGAGCTTGATGCTCGCAATACAATACCTGACCAAACTGCAGCTTCTGCTCCATGGGGATGAAGGGATCTTGCTTGGGAATGGTACTTTCGAGTTGTTGTTGAGCAGATGAAAGGACCAAGTCGTCGAGTGCGAACGTAAAGCCAGAGGTCGAGTCCGAGAGCTTCGTGCTGCTGCTGAGCGATGGTGTACCGGTGAGAGAGGACACCGAGGACGAGAGCGATGGGGCTGGAGAAGCGGGCGGCAGCGGCAGTTGCGAGCTTGAACTCGAGAGCGAGCCCGAGCTCTGCAATAACGACCGACCCAGCGACGACGACGAGGAGGACAGGGCGTTGGTAACGGAGAGTGGGTTCTGGTGGTGTTGCTGGTGCGGCTGTGAGTTGCGTGGGCTGGCTTCCTCGGAGGTCGAGGACATGGAAGAGCGCAGCCCTGAGTTGCTCGACGAGCGAGGAGTCTGGTGGTAGGTATGGTGACGTGTTCCCGATGGCGAAGAGTACGACGACGACGTCGACGAAGACGACGAGAGCGAAGACGACGACGAGTGGCTAGATGGTGCCGAGCGATCGTCATACGAGTTGCGGTTGGAAGATGCCGAGGAGGACGACGACGAGGAGGAAGGAGAGTTCGGATAGCCACTACCTCCACTGCCGCTACTGCCTCGAAGTTGTGCATAGCGGCTGCCGCTCGTGGGTGTGTAGGGATGGTACTGGTGTGGCGAGTGGTGGCCAGGAGGTGGAGGGCCAGCATACGGACTCACAGGTGGCGGTAGCGGCTGGTGCGACGAGGGCGACGGACCGCTGCCACTGCGGTGGTATGAACTCGACGAAGACGGCGTATAGTGTCCATGGTGATACGAGTCATCGCTGTTCCGATACGAGCGGTCACGAGGCGACGAGTAGCTGCTGCCTCCCGAGCTTCGATGAGCGTGTGGTGCAGCAAGCGGCGTGTGAGGCGAGTGTGGATACTGTTGATGCTGCCCACCACCGCCATATGATGGCCGACCACCGCCACTACCACCACTGCCGCCACTGGGTCGCGATGATGATGACGACGACGAGTTGTTGTAGCTCATAGTCCGATATGATGAGATCGATCGAGCAGAGACGCAGCAACCACCAGCACCAGAACAGCAACAGATCGCGAGAGAGATCGCGAAAAAAGATCGATAAATCTCATTAAGGTGCCGCAAAGGCCTCGCGTTGGGTAGCGTCTCCCAACGCCTGCCTGCCCTGCTCCTTCCTCTTGTCGTGTGTCTGTGCCTCCTCCTGCTCTCTTGCCTCCTCTCTCGCTCCTCGGCCCACTCACTCTCTCGCTCGTCGTACGCGGCGCGTTCTTGCTACCTGTTCCCTCCACCACCACCACCACCACTTCCCCTACCATGGCCGAGCCTCTGGATTGCGCACTCGACTTGATGCGTCGCTTGCCTCCGTCGCAGATCGAGGATAACCTCGCGGGCTTGATCGATCTCGTGCCCGACCTTTGCGAGCACTTGCTCTCGGCCGTCGACCAGCCGCTCAAGATCGCGCACGACGCCGCTGCCAAGAAGGACTACTTGCTGTGTGACTACAACCGCGATGGCGACTCGTACCGGTATGTCGAGCTGCTGTATGCGTGTGCGTCGGTGGCGGCGTGGAGGCATAGACCCAAGCAAACGAGCGTCGCGACACTCGCGCATCACACGCTCGCGCCGCTGCTGCTGCTGTTGCTGTGCGATGGCGGCTGCTGTTCTAGCGTGCCAGCGGTGCCGTCACACACGACGCGCTGCTCATTGCATCGCGTGCTCTTGAGTGTGTGTGATGCTTACACGCGTGCGCGCGTGATCAATCGCTTGCAGCTCGCCGTGGACAAACAAGTATGACCCGCCGTTGTCGGATGGCGCCACTCCGTCCAAGGAGCTGCGAGCGCTCGAGGTGCAGGCCAACGACGCCTTCGACGTCTACCGCGACCTGTACTTTGAGGGTGGTGTGTCGTCGGTCTACACGTGGGACCTCGATGGTGGCTTCGCTGCTGTCATCTTGATCAAGAAGAGTACGTGTGCGAGTGGCTCGTTCTGTTCCTCCAAGCCTGCGACGCTAACCACCACCTGCTCCTGCTCCTGCTCCTGCTCCTGCTCCTGCTCCTGCTCCTGCTCATCACCACCACAGCCCAAGACCACTCCAAGAAGGGCCAGCCGATGAAGGGAACGTGGGACTCGATCCACGTCGTCGAGGTCCAGCAGTCGTCCAAGAGCGCGCACTACACGTTGACCTCCACCGTCATGCTCACGATCGAGACCGAGACCGAGGCTACCGGCAATGTTTCGCTTGCTGGTTCGCTCACTCGCCAGGTACATTCTACGTGCGCGCTCGCACTCTCTTTCGTGCCTCCTTCTCACTCGTGCTGCTTGAATGCCTCTAGGCCCAGCAAGATGCATCGGTCAGCGATGCCAGCCCGCACATCTCCAACATTGGCCGCATGGTCGAGGACATGGAGCTGAAGCTGCGTCAGACACTCGAGACCATCTACTTTGGCCGCACCAAGGACATTGCCAACGAACTCCGAAGCCAGATTGCCGCCGGCGAGCTCGCCAAGCGCCGACAGCTGCAGGCCGGTATCTCGGGTGCCATGGGCGGTCGCGGTTAAGTCGCTTGACTCACCGGCTCATACGCGCGAACGCGAGCACTCGCGCGCGCGCGCACACGTACGCTCACGGGAAGCAGTAGCTAGCTTCTCGTCGCTATCGTGTCGTCGTTGTGTACACCACTCTCTCTCTCTCTCTCTCTCTCTCTCTCTCAGCGCCTCTGCAGCGCAGCCTCTCTACCACCATTCTCTCTTTCTCAACCAGCCACGTCACCCAAGCACCACACAGCTGCGCCCCTCGCCCGTGCTCGCGCGCTCTCTCCCGCTACACCCTCACCTCACGCCTACCAATATAGAATGAAGTTGCTTTGAGGATAGCGTGAGTCTCTTCTCATTGCCATTATTGTCCTGTGAAACCGACGATACTACTCCATGACGATGACGATGATGATGATCGGGGTCAAAACTGTAAGGGTTGTTGTATTACTGTTGGTGGTTGTTGGTATAATTGTTGGAGGTGAATGAACGGGAAGGGAGATGATTGCATGTACGCGCGCGGCAATGGCGTAGATATCGATCGGTATCGGAGGGTAGGAAAAAGGATCGCTCGCTCTCTCACGTCTCAATTAGTGAGAGCGGCTGCTTCTGGAGCGGGGAGGACGAAGTGGTGGGGAGACTGCGGCGCCGTGTGTACGCCGTGTGGCCCTCTCTACTGCGCAGCCGTCGCCGTCGTGGCGGTGCTCGTGCTGGGAGCGGGCGTGCCCGAGTTGTCTTGCGGCTTCATGGCCGGGAACAACAGCACCTCCTGCACAAGGCGCACGGAGGTCGTCAGCACAGAGGCACCTTCAGCGTAGAGTTGCGTGGGCACCACGAACCTTGATGTTGTGCGAGTTGGTCAAGAGCATGGTCATGCGCTCGATGCCCATGCCCCAGCCGGCGGTCGGCGGGAGACCGTACTCGAGGGCCGTGCAGAAGGTCTCGTCGACCAGCTGCGCCTCATCGTCACCGAAGGCGCGGTCCTTGGCCTGGTCCTCGAAGCGCGAGCGCTGCACACGCGGGTCGTTCAACTCGGTGTACGCGTTGCACACCTCACGGCCAGCAACAAACAGCTCGAAGCGCTCAGTGAGTCCAGGTACCGAGCGATGCCTGGCAAACGAACGCACACGCACACACCAAACGCATTAATGTCAACGTTCTCCCTCACGCACTCAAAGTGCGTCTCGGTGACGGGTTGACGTACCACTTGGCAAGCGGCGACATGATCTGCGGGTGATCGATGATGAAGGTCGGGTTGGTGCACTCGGGCTCGATCAACTCGCCGACCAGCTTGTCGAGCAAGCGCGTCGTGGTGCGCGGAGGTCGGCACTCGACGTTGAGGCGCTCGCACTCGCGCTCGAGGTGCAAACGCGCCTCTGCATCATCCATCACGAGAGCGGGTGAGTTTGTTTCTCTCTATGTGTGTGAGAGCTGAACGTGCCAGCACGTACCTTCGGTCGTGAGGTCTTCGGGAACGACGACGCCACGCTCGCGCAGACCGGCGATCATCGGAATGCGACGGAACGGCGGCGTAAAGTCGATCGTGACCTTGGTGGGCTCCTCGCCGTCCTGAGTCTTGGGCGGCGTGTAGTCGAGCTTGAGGTCACCGCGGATGGTCTTCACCATGCCGACGATCATCTCCTCGGTGAAGCTCATCAGGAAGTTGTAGTCCTGATAGGCCATGTAGAACTCGCACATGGTGAACTCGGGGTTGTGCGTCAGGTCGATGCCCTCGTTACGGAAGTTGCGACCAATCTCGTAGACGCGGTTCAGGCCTCCGACGACCAGCATCTAGGCGCGTGCCATGAACCGCACACACACACACACACATATGCATGGTAAGGACACAGCGAACACCAACAAACAAGAAGCCGTAGGCACACAAAAAGTACCTTGAGGTAAAGCTCCGGCGCGATACGCAAGAACATCTTGAGCTTGAGGTCGTTGTGGATGGTCTCGAACGGCTTGGCCGCGGCTCCACCGGGGATCATGTTCATCATCGGCGTCTCGACCTCGAGGAAGTCGTTGTCGTCGAGGAAGCGACGGATGAACTTGATGATCTTGGTGCGCGTCATGAAGGTGTCACGCACACGCGGGTTCATGATGAGATCGAGATATCGCTGGCGGTAGCGGCTCTCCTGGTCCGAGAAACCGGTGCGAGCACCAGGCAGCATACGCAAGCATGGCGAGAGCAGCTTGATCTCTCGAGGCACGACGCTAACAACAACAACAACGGCGACGACACACAATACAAGGCGCGTTACTCGACGAGAACGAGGACGCGCGGAGAGCGGAGAGAGCGAGCCAGATGATACCTCAACTCGCCAGTCTTGGTGCGGATGGGATAGCCGCGTACTCCAACAATGTCGCCGCGGCGCAGATCCGAGTGGATGGCGTGAAAGTCCTCGAGCGACGGGTAGTCGGCGGCCGTAGCGAACACCTGGATGTGGACGCCGTCCGAGTGGAGATCGTAGAAGATCAGCTTGGCGCCGCCCTCGTGCTTGCGCATCAAGCGACCGGCGACGCGGATCTCGACGTCCTTGCGCGACTCGCCGGGTGAGAGGTCCGAGTGCGCGTCGATGAAGCCCTTGACCGTGATGTCGGTCGCAAAGTAGTGCGGGTAGCACGAGCTCGGGTCCTCGGTCTGGCGCTCGTCGATGCGCTTGCAGCGGTTCTCAAAGTACGCCTGCATCGAACTCTCGAGAATCAATACGATCGTTTCGATGGCGACGACCAGTGGCGTGGCACACGCACCGTTGGGTCAAGCTCCTCCTCGGCAGCGGCGGCAGCGGCAGCGGCGGCGTCCTTGGTCTTCTTCTCGGGCGCTGCTGGCTGCTTGGCCTTCTTCTCGGCCAACTTCTTCTCGGCAGCCTCCTTCTTCTGCAGCTTCTTGAGGGCACTGAGGAACGAGATGAGGATCGTTCGCGAGCCAGATAGAGCCACAGAGAGCGGTCAGGTCAGGAACACGCAGCGAAAGCGCGCCAAGCACCGACACCACGTACGACTTGCTCAGCGGTTGGCCATCGGGGCCCAACGGCACCTCCGCAGCAGCGGCAGCAGCAGGCGGCGTTGTCGTTGTCGTATCTGGAGTCGGTTCAGACATGGTTCGGAGGTCGGTTGAGGTGTGTGTGAGCGGCGCTCAAGCTAGCTGGTGCGGCTTGCTATTTCACGAGCGACAGGCGCTGTGTGCGTGTGTGGCCGAGGAAGGAGAGAGGAGAAGAGGAGAGGAAGCCTGCGCGCTGAGAGAGACGCTCTGTGAGCCATGTTTTTCGGGTTTCGTTGTTTTGGCGGGCTTGGGTCTCCCGCGTGCCCTCCTGCAGATGGTTCGGGCTTTTCATTTTTCATCTCCGGTCGCCTGTTTGTTGGATTCTTGCTCTCGCTCGCTGTAGTTCGTTGGCGTGAGATATCTCTCTCGCGACTGTGAGTGAGACGATGCCATTAGCGCTACGTTCTCGAGAAGTCGTGTTGCTCACCATCACGGCATTCGGCTTGTTGTACATCACGCTGCAAGTGCTCAATCCACCCGACCGACCGCAGCACCATCTCGTCGTGCTCGTCGAGCAGCACGTCGGCTCGTCTAATGCTACCATCACGCCCGTGACACCTTCATCTGCACCGCTTGGCGTAGCCGAGCGTGCCGATGATGGCAGCGGCAACAACAACGTCTCCGGCGTTGTCGATGTGGATGGCACGTCGCCGGCTTCGAAGCCATGGCTCGCGATCGAGCTCGATGACTTGGCGCTGCCGTACCATCGCGCGCACAAGGAGCTCAACTTCACGCACGGCTTCATGTCCGACTCGTACTGCATCGATCGTGCGACCGGCACGCGATTCAAGGCACGCGGCGCTCGCTCGCTCGAGTACGACCTCGATGCGCTTCCCGAGAGCGTTCGCATCGTCACGGCGCAGTACCAAGCCTTGAAGGTCGCTCGCTCGGCCGCCAACCACTCTGCGCCGCCCGTCATGATCTACATGCCGCAGGCCGAGGTCTTTCTGCCGGTGAGCGTCGTGTTGTTCCCGGCTGCATCGCATTGCCGAGATCGCACGCATGGCCGCGTCGATTGCGACATCCACTGCCACGTGCCATGTCGCTGGACGACTGATCATCGTCTGCGCTCTCAGGCCGACGCCGTGCAGGACCTCTTCGACACTCCGTCCGGTAAGCTGCCGAACCAGACCTCGATCATCTACTTCAGCGAGCCGCAGACCTCTGGACTGATGAATGCTCGCATGATGTCTCGCTGGGATCTTGTGGCACATTGGCATCGCGGTGCTCACGTCAAGCTGCACTCGAGCAACGACGCTGGTCTCGACCACGGCTCGCCCTTCAATCCGTGGCTACTGAACCTCACTGCCTCCTCCACCAAGGCATCATCCTCCACGAGTGCCGCCGAGACATTACACACAATGAATCTCGAGTTCGATCGATGGCTCACCGAGAACGTCAACACAATCTCGTGTCGATCATCGCATGAAGACGATCAACGCGATGCGGCTCTGGTATTCGTCGCGCAAGACTCGGACCTTGGCGAGCGCACCGACATTATTCGCGAGCTCTCGCAGTACGTCATGGTGGCATCGTACGGCACGGTGCTCAACAACCGCATACAGCCCGAAGGAGCTCGCTACGTCGTCAAGCGCAACCTCGGCAGCCAGTATCGCTTCTGCCTCGCGATCGAGAACCACCCGGGCCTCGACGACTGGGTCACCGAGAAGGTGTTTGATTCGTTCGCCTCGGGCTGCGTGCCAATCTACTACGGTGCTCCCAACATCCAGGAGTACCTCCCGTGCTCGAACTGCATCATCGACCTGCGCCACTACGAATCGATCCGCGAGTTGGCACAACATCTCATTTGGCTCGATCGAAACGAGCACGAGTATCAAAAGTACCTCGCATGGAAGCAGCCCGGTGGCATTCGCTGGCCTCCCATCCTGCTCGCCTCCAAGCTCTACGTCGCGTGTGCCCTGTGTGAGAAAGTATCCGACATCAAGCGTGGCATCAAGTTCCCGAAACTCATGTGGTTCAAGAACGACACGGCGATGGGCTGGCGTGAGTTGAGCACGTAGGTGCTCAAGCTTGCTCTCTCACTCATTCACTCACTCACTCACTCACTCACTCACTCACTCACTCACTCACTCACTCACTCACTCATTCATTCGTTCAACTTGTACCATATTTGAGAATAATAACAAGATTGAGAGTATTTATTCACACTCATTCCATTCGGTTGATATGGATCGGGCTTGGCTGAGGTGGATATTTGTGTTGGACTCGAGGAGACATTCCTTCAAGGTCAGGAACAGTGCTGCGGTGCTCGGACTTCATTCGTTCACTTGCTGCTTGGCGCTCACCACTCCACAACCACCACGCTATCATCACAACCATCAATCTCACCAATCTCATCATCAATCTCATCATCAAGTTCATCACTCGAGCATCACTCGAGCAACCAACTCGGATTCATTCATTCTCTAGCTCTCATTCTCTAGCTCTCGCTCACCAACAGCTCATATGGTACAGGTCTCCTATCTCGATTCGATCGCCACTCTCCAATACCGTCGTCGTCGAGCGGCGCCGCGATCATGACGTCGCTCGAGGCGCAACTGCGAGAGGCCGCTCGCTCGGGCGCGGCTGTCTCCGCCATCCGATCACTCGTCGACCTCCATGCAAACATTGATGCTCGATCGAATGATGGGTTGCGATGGAGCGCCTTGCATTGGGCCGCCGAGCGTGCCCATGCTCCGATCGTCGAACAGTTGATCGCGCTCAGCGCCAACGTGCACATTCTCGATGCCGCACAGCGAACGCCACTGCATCTTGCGAGTCGCTCGGGCTCGCTCGGTGCCGTAGAGATCCTACTCGACCACAACGCCAACCCCAACGCCCCATCGGAAGACAACGAGACGCCCCTGCACCTGGCTTGCGAGCGAGGGAGCCTTCGGTGCGTGCAGCTGCTGCTCGATCGACGCGCGTACGTCAACCTGCCGACCCGGGGCAATCGCACGCCGCTGTACGTCGCATGCGAGAAGGGCCACGAGCGTGTGGTCGAGTACCTCCTCGCTCAAGGTGCCGACAAAACCATTCAGTCGGTACGCACTCTATGCGTGCGGGCACCAGAGTGTGCTTCAATCACATGAGACCAATGCAAAGGCTGCGTCGTGTGCTCTCGCGATGCTCGCGTCATGCAGAGATGGGGAGACAGTCCAGCTCAAGTGGCCATGACACCAGAGCTCTCGGACCTTGTTTCGAACTTCTCACATGAGACTACGTGCCGGCACATTGTCGCCCGCGATGGCGTCAATGCCACGACCAAGGTATCTCGCTCACTCTCTCACTCTTGTGCCGAGTACTCTCGAGCTCGCTTGAATCGCTCACTCTCCGCATCTGCCAGCTCCATGGAAGCGCGGTATCGATTCTACGCGTGGCATGCCAGCGAGGCTATACATCGCTCGTGAACGAGCTGCTCCAGAGCGGCGCCGACCTCAGATCGTTGATCGAGCAGCCACTGCAACCACACGACTCGGTGTATGCCATTCCTCCTGCGATAGCACGCTCCGGCCATCAGGCAACACTCGATTGGATCAAGAAGGCCACCGTTCCGGCACTCAAGGTCATTCGCGTGCTGCTCCTTGGTCACGAGCGTTCGGGCAAGACCTCGATCTTGCAGCTGCTGCGACACACTGGCTCGGCACTCTACACTTCATCGCTCGGCCAATCGACCGACGCCGACACATCACCCCTCCACTCCATGTCGTCGTCGGGTGGCTCCGAGGCACGCGAACGCAATCAACGCGCACTCGGTATCGATGTGTCGGCGTTGCAACTGGCACACGATACCAAGGTCGTGGTACATGACTTTTGTGCGCCCATCGAATGTCTCTCATCGCTACGGGTATGCCAGCGTCTCTCTCTCTCTCTCTCTCTCTCTCTCTCTCGATCACGATCTGTCGCAATTGCTAACGAATCATCGACCTTGCTATCGACACAATACCGCAGTCATTCATCACTACCAAGAACACGGTCTTTGTGGTGACAGTCGACGTGTCACAGGAGCAACACGTGATCGAGCAACACATTCGACAATGGGCGGCGTACGCCTTCGACACACTCTTCCAATCGGCGTATCAGTCGGCAGTCGTTGGTCTCGACAGCAGCATTCCGTATGTGAGCGGTCGAGCAACACACGAGTCTCCGGCAGCATTGTTCCAGTTGATCGGCACACATTCCGACAAGCTGCAGCAGGCTGAGGGCGGTGGGCGTATGACGGCCCTGTTGCGCCAACTCCAGGCCGAGCTGGTCAAGATTCCCGTGGTCGGTGAGCCGCTGCTGGTATCGACCTTTGAACCACGACAACTGCGCCACGCTCTCCACGGCTCGTTGACGCGCGCGGCTTCTCGGTTGTTCTCGAGCTCGGCCTTGAGGTTGGTGCCGGCGCGCTGTGTCGAGGCCTACAAGGTCGTCGAGCGGATTCGGTCGACGCGCCTTCCCTCGCCGCTGCTGACGCACAACGGCAGCCTGAGCGGCTCGATTGACGGCTCGTTCGCCATCGGAGCCACGACGAACTTGCCATTGTTCATGGGTGTCTCGGACTTTAGTCACTTTCTCGAGATGTACGGCGAGCTCACAATCGAGTCCGAGAATGAGGTGCTCGAGATCGCCGAGTATCTGCACGACTCGGCTTCTCTCGTACTCTCACCCTCCAAGCGCCAAGTGTGCTCCGACATGCACGTTCTGTCGCGACTGATGCTGCCGTACGGGTATCGCTCCTCGACCGTGCTCGAGATCCAAGTATCGGAGCATGCGGGAAGTGATCGGTCGATCATCTCGCTGCATGACGCGCTGGTGTGGATCGAGAAGGTGTGTGATACGCCGAGCGGCTCGCCACACCGTGATTCATTGTCGCTCTCTTGGTCCAGTACGTACAATCTCTCTCTCTGTCTCTCTCTCTCTCTCTCTCTCTCAATCTCTCGCCCTCTCTCTGTCTCAATGATGGACGACGTACCTGATGATGTGATACAGACAATATCGAGATTCTCGATGCCCTCATCGAATGGGGTCTATGCACGTACCTCGACAGCATTCCGCAAAAGAACAAGCTCGCGCCGTTCACCAACTCGCGACTGCTGTTGTTCCCGGCACTTCGGCCAGCGTGCTTGATCTTTCGACTCCCTACGATCGACCTCTCTGACCAAGCGACGCCGCCTCTCGGCAAGGGATCGAGCTCCAACCTGCCCATCTCGTCGCTGGTTGCATCAGCTGTAAGTGCAGCAAATGCCGTCAATGCACAGAACACTTCCTCGACGACCAGCACCTCTGGCAGCTCTGCTTCTGCAGCAAGCACCACCAGTGGCCCTGGTGTTACTCCCTCACTATCATCGTCATCACAAGTACCGCAGGTGAGATTCCGATCCAAGTTGCAGCTCGATTCACGCCGCTTGACGGCCATCGCCCACGAGGTCTCGCAGCACACGTTCGACTCGTTTCAGTTCAGTCTCTCGGACATCTGGCATGCTTATTACCCGCTGTACTCGAACGGCTTCTTCGTCGGCAACGGGCCGTCAGCTGCCACGCCGACGATCGGCATGGTGGTGCTCCACTCGGACCGTACACTGCGTGTGTCGGTCTCGAGTGCCATGGACTCGGTCGCTGGAGAGCTCCTCGAACTCATCATCAAGCGCGCTGAGGCCAAGGGAATTCGATTGACTCGTCGTCCTGTGTCGACGCAAAGCTCACTCGAGATCGTGCGCAACACGCCATGGTCCTGGATCCGAGGCGAGGCATTTGTGACCGGCGAGCCGTCCAAATGGAAGGAAGGCACCGTGGAGCATGTCGAACGCTTGGGCATCGTACGTTGCTGCTCTCGTGCATCGGAGGTGGCTTCGGTCTCGAGCTCGTGAACCACTGACACGTTGTCTCACGCTTTGCAGTCTAAGCCGTTCTTGGAGCGATTCGCATACTTTCGATATCTCACCGATAGAGAGCTCGAAATGATGGCAA
>Ga0209930_1004117_pt1 | contig 13415 bp, 8 predicted proteins | sample ThiBiot_500_biof_2_FD_183948 | JGI IMG/M metagenome (GOLD analysis project Ga0209930, IMG submission 183948) | Wastewater bioreactor microbial communities from Cape Town, South Africa - Thiocy_cont_500_biof (SPAdes) | ecosystem: Engineered > Bioreactor > Thiocyanate-remediating >... | reverse complement strand
TGACTGTATTTTCTTCTTATCGACCTATTTTTAAACATTTTCATCGACGTACTTCGACCTATCAACCCAATAGATATCGTCATCGTGTAGCAACTCGTCAAAATTACTCATCGCTACCCGATCTCGAGTATTTGCGTCGTTTTACTATCGTTGAACGAAATAAATCATCAAAACTTCTTCGAAATTATCTTCTTCTAATCATTTTATTATTTTCAATCTTGTAAATTGAACAAGTGTGTCAGCGTGTATGTGTGCAGTTCTCTTCGTTTTTCCTTCTTCTTCTTCTTCTTCTTTTCATTTTGTATAAATTAAAGCAAATAATAGTCGTGACTAAACTTCGTATTTACATATTAATTTCATGCATTTGCCACCAATTGAACAACATCATAGATAAGAAAGCAAATACAAGTAAATCATGCGAGAAATTTATTGAAGTTCCTACAATTGTATGTCATTCATACTTTGTTATTTACCTTTTGTTTCGCCTATTGATCAATACATATATTTTCAAAAAAATCTGAGTGTCATTAATATATGGCTATTGTCTATAATATTATTTATGATGAATAACATGCATGGTTAATGTATGTTTTTACGTTTTTTTTACCTGTTGTTGTCAAATAGAAACAAAACAAAACGATTCGTTTGTAAACAAAATACACTTGTTTCGAATAGATAAAACAAAATTGGTTATATGGTACATTGTTTTCGTAGTTTTTTTTAAATATTATTATTCTATTTAATCATATCTTTAATAATCATCATCATCATTTAGCCACTGTTCGAAAGTGTACAGAGAAAAGAAAAAAAAACAAGCAAACGTAAAATTGAAATAAAACGAAAGAAGAAATAAGGTAGAAAATACAAGTGAATCTAAAATTAACAGACATTTCAACATGTTTCGATGATATATGCGGGCTGAATTTCGTCTTGAGAATGACTCTGTATAGATTCCGTTGAGTCTATTGTGTCTTGTGTTGAATTAGCATTTGTATTATCGAAATTCGTTGTCGTGATTATTGGTGGTGATGGTGTCGATGAGACAGTTACATTGGAAGTGGGCTGTGGAAATGTTTCTATTGTTGAATATTCTTTTTCTTCCGATATTGATGGACGAAGAGATGGCGAATATGAATTAGTTATCATTGATGAATTCATATTCGTTGTTGGCAATGGACGAAAACAATGAACAACAGTTGCCGAATGTCGACGAATCGTTGAATGATGATGATTATTATTATTATTTGCATTATCATCGATTAATTTCAAGCAAACCGTATGATGATTTCGTAGACTACGATCATAAAACGGTAATGATGCTGGTGAATGTGAATAGGTTCGACTTTTTCTTGGCGAATAATTTTGATTATGATGATTATTAAATGATGATTTACATATTGTTGAACGACGTGATGTTATATCAGCTGATGACGAATAAATTGAATGTTTATGTGAAAGATCAATTTTAAAACCACAGCAAGTAAAAAATGATGATTTACGTTCCAATGATGGAGGATAATTCGTTGAGCTATTCTGTCGTGATAGATAAGAGAGTCGATGTTGTGAATGCATGGTTAATGCGCAATAAGGTGTTGCACCTGCTGTTGTTGCTATTGAACGGTCGGTATCATCGTCATCGTCGAATAGAAATGAATGCGTATGAAGTTTCGATCCACGTCGTTCGTCTCGAACGCGTTTTATTCGCCAGAATAAACATTCCCAAAGTAATTTTCGTATTTCACGTCGTGACGTTCGACCACTGAAAAAACAAACAAAAAAAGGTAAATTTGAAATATTCGGGAAAAAAAAACTTTATTATTCACCTCATGATTGCAAACATTAAATTCAATGAATAATTACTCATTTCCAAAACGCGAAAAACCGTATTTAGATTAACATAAATATATAATGGCATCAATGGTTTGCTAGTGAGATTTGTTGCAAATGCATTGACCATTGTTAGAATATATCGTGGTGAAATTGTAAATATAACAAAAAATGACGAGAGTACAAGTTGAATCGTTTTTTCTTTGAATTGTCGTTCACGTTTGAGAACATGTCGTGCATCGATTGTGCCGATTTTCGATAGAACAACACGTTGCCGTGATAAACTATAAAGTATTAACCAATTGATAACTAACAATAGAATTGATGGTATAATCGAATGAAAAAATATTGTATTAAATGTAAAATAGTGTTTTTTCCATTCGTCATATTTGTTTGCGCGAGATGGTACATCCGTTTGCCAAACACACATAAATGTATGTATAGATACATTTTCATAGGTACGAAGAAAAAACTTCGGTAATAAATAGATAAAATTAGCGAAAAAAACAAGGCATAAGATAGCAACAAGAACTATCTTTGATATTGAAATTGTAAAACATAAGCGACCTTTGATTGGAAACCAGATTATAATACATTTTTCGACCGCTAATGCAACTGTTAACCAAATACTAGCCTGGAAACATCAACAACCACAACAAAATATTTACTATTTGTTTTTTCATGATAAATAAAAAAAAATCTAATTACCTGTCCAGTATACATGATGGTGAAGAATACAGTACGGCATAGATTTAGTGTTACTCGAAGATAGCCTTTATCGAATAGAATAAAAATAAGAAATTCAAGTAAACGAACGGTGTCAAGTATTGAAATAATCGAAAAATAAAGTTGAAATGTTGTATGACGAAAACTGCGTGATACACGAAAATAAATTAAACTCAAACAATTAAATGTGAGACCGAATAGAAATAGTAGACTTCCAATGCCAATTTGTATATATGTATTAAATGCATCGATTAATGCTTGTTCATGATGTGGTATTCGACTTGTCGTTGCCGGAACAACGATAGTTGAAGTTAAGAATACTGAGCGATTAGTGCTCAATAATGTTCTATTCATTTCGTTGAATACTCATTGACAAATCTGAAATATTCGATAGAGAAAAAACACATAAATGAGTTGAAGAAGAAGAAAAATTTCCTGTTAAATATATGTTCGTATTATTATTATTATTATTATTATTTGATCAACTGAGGAAACGATCTATAGTCGTACTTTAATTTTCTCGAGAGAATACGTCTTAGCTATTAATGTGACAACGAACAAAAGAAATGCATATGAATTATTTTACATATACGGAAAGGAAAAATCATGAACAAAAATGTGTCTAAGAAAAATCTAAAAGCTTCTAATATAAATTGATCGATTAATGTTTTCTTTTCATGAGTATTTTGTCTCAACAATGTAGATAAACATAATATTTAAATGTAGGAAAAAAGAAGAGAAAGAAAAAACGATAAGAATATTTATATACATTAATATAAATATTGAAATAACGAAGAAAAGAGAATGATGTGCATTAGTTTATATATTAGTACGTTTTTCGCGTCAATATACGAATGTATGATAATTTTCTAGATACGATCGCTGACTTCTTTTCTATTCAAATTAATTTCAACGAATCATTCGGATCAGACTGGTCGAAAAGTATTTTTCTATTTTGTTTTCGATGATTGATTTGTTATTCTAACAAAATATTCATATTATACATACCAGAAAAGGGCATGTTTCTTAGTAGAATTCAATTTCTATCTTACTCATGAATGTAAATCGTTTTCTTTTTGTTGCTCGAAAAAAAGGAAAAACTTATTGGATAAATAAAAAATGACGTGACCTTTCAATACAATATAATCTGTCAAGTTTTTCTCTCTCTCTTTTTCTCAGAAGTATTCGTTCGCAATAGATTCTAAACGGCAATATAAAAGAACGATGATATACAAGAGAAGAGAAGAAAAAAAAAGAACAAACGATGTAGGCGATAGAAACAGATGATTGAATGTCTTCTAAAAATATGCTATTCTTTTTTTATCTATGTTGTTTTCTTTTTTTTAATGTTCAGTATCTATCTATTTGTTATATTTCTTATGTATATTCAAGAAAAAAAAGGAAAAAAAATATATTATTAATGATAAAAGACGCGCATAATCATTTCACGTAGCTCTTTTTTTTGCTTTTCTTTAATCGCGTGTTTACATAGAAAATAAAAAGTCGACGAAGAAAATATTTTGATCAATCATCTGCTTCGTTTCATATTTTGATTTTTGTCCTCACAATGATTGCAAAGGATAAATCTCGATTGATCATAATACAAAACGAGGCAAAGCGAAATAAAGGAAAGGTAATAAGTAAGCCTTATAAAGAGAACAATGAAGAAAAAAACTTATTTCTATATCAAATCAATACAGAAAACATAAATGATAAAAAAAAATTACCTGGACCAAAAAACTATTCCGATTATTGGAATATTTAAGTACGAATTTGAGAGTACTCGTATGCCAATCAATAAATAATAATAGTTTAAAAATAAACGCTCATTAGATAGGTCAAAAAATAGATTTTCTCTATTTAGTGATACATTTGAGCAAAACTAGATCTAGTTGTTTTAGTCAAACGTTACTTGTACTTCAGTAGCTCATCATATTTTTTCTTTATTTCGTTGAAACAAATATGATTTTTCCGTGTATATGTACTGACCTTGTTATCCAATGAACAAGCATGTTTCTTCTATTCTTTTGCTAATCAATCAAGCTACAGACGGAATAATAATCAAAGAAATTATTTTTCAAACAAAATTTCTCTCTTTTTACTCTTATTTTAATCTGCTCAAATCGAATCTATTTCTGCAGAAAAAATACTTGAGAACGTAGACAGAAATCAATGTGACTTATATTTCCCTCAAGATTTCGAGTGCTATGTCGAACAAATCAGTAGAATTGTTTTACTTTGAAAAAAAAAACGAAAAACATATGGCATTCGGGTCACTCTATCTACCTGAAAAAATATGAATCTGCGCGGAAATAAGAGACGAGTGCAAATGTTTTTATTTTCGTAGCAATTAAAATGAATATTTGATATTATCTATCGAAAGTTCGACGTGTTCCTTGAATTGTTTTTTTTATACTCATACCTCTTACAAATATAATAATACTTTTTCTCGTGACATTTCTAGATAATTGAAAATTATGTTCTTCTGATTATTCTATTATAAAAAATAAACTTAGTATATCATTTGACACAATAATAAACAAAGAAATATCGAAAAAAAAATGTCAGAAATAAAATAAGTTTAATATAATTACTGACAATGAACATAGAATCGGACAAATTATGAGAGAGAAAGTATGATGTCGAGACTTGATAACATAATGCAAATATACATATGTGTGTATACATGCATCGGACATAACATGTTAGGAAAAGCAAACAAACAATATTGACCAGAAGGAACTCACTCACAGATAAATATGAGCATTTATCAAGTCGAAGTCATTTCTATTTCCAAAGAAAACAATCATTTGGAAAAATGTTCTGCATATTTGTCCTATTTTCTTTGTGTTTTCTATTATTTCGAGTTGTATATTTCAGTAGAAAGAGATTAAGATTTCTTTTCAGAGGAAGTAGTATTAACTTATTTTATCCTTCTTTTAACAAGAAAAAGAGAAAGATATTTATAACTAGATATTCGGCTTGACAATACTAATCTTTTTTTTCCTACTTTTTTATCTCGGACATGTGTTCATATTTATTGTTCACAATATGGTACGAACAATGAACAAGCTTTGACTTATTACGAAAAATCACAGCTTATTGTCATTAATCATTAATCAATGTCGTTAACCAATCGATTGTCTTTAGCTGTCTCTAATTACTATTGCAAACGCGAACATCAATCCTCAAGATTTACTATAAAATAATGCGAATAAAACGTTCGAGTAGCTTAACATCAAAGAAAAAAATACCACGAGAAGAATATGAGGAGTAATAAATAAATGGAGACTTACATACGAATCCGATCATATTATCTAATTGCTCGTATATACATATATATACATACGATAAAACAACAGATGAACTGTTTAATGATGTGTCACAATGGATTGTTCAATTGACAAAGACAATTTCTATATGATGATGATGATGAAGCTACTGATGTGTAGAAGTATTACACATATGTAATCAGTAATCAGTAGAAAGAAAACACAAGAAATAATAAGTAGATAGATGTAAATGAAGTGTTCTTGGCAATTATACATATTTTAAAAAGTCGAACATAACGAAGAATGACAAAGAAAAGTAGAAAATACAAGTGTTCTTAAATTGATATAACTTGCTAAAGGCACATTTGATACAATCAACATAATCAAATTGAATGACGTATACTAGTTCGCTCAGTCGATTTATCTTTCATCCTATTACCTAATATCACTCTATGTCTCTCTCTCTCTCTCTTTCTCTCTTCTTTCGCTTTTTCATCCATAGAAATTTTCATATGTGAAAAATATATTTCATTTGTTGAGATAGTGATTTTTGACAATTTGATTAGTTATGTCCATCGAATGTCAAATGAAGATACGAGACGATTAGAAAAAGAAATGAATTCATAACCGATACAGAGATATAAAATAGATTGGTTTTATTGATTTTTACTTACCTGCTGTTATGTCGTCGTCGTCGTCGTAGTTGTTGTAGGAGTAGTAGTAGTAATCGTGTATGAGTCTATTAAACCAAACGTCTACTGTAAATGAAAGGACAAGTAATGATCGATTTGTCTCGACCAAGATCATGAGTATATTTTGTCTGGCCTGTCACTATCATCATTCTTCGTCAATTCCTTTCCTCGCTTTGACAGTTTCTGTATATATGTGCGCGTGTGAGAGCGGAAGAGAGAGAGAGAATAGCTGGTGATATGTTAAAACCAAGAGAATGCCATCAATAGCCTTGGACCAAGGCTAGCCTACACAATGGCATTCTTTTCTTTTTTTCCTATGCCTTGTATCTCTATCTCATTATAAGATGCCTATTGTCTGGCACTACCTCATTGCACTCTTAAAGACGACATTGACAATACATACGCTACTGTTCAATGTTGCAAACTAAGATATGGCAGACAAAGCCTGCATAACATAAAAGAAATTTTCTTCCTATCTCTTTCTCTAAATCGCAATGTTTGTCTTTTTTTTATTATTATTCTCTCTCTCTCTCTCTCTCTCCTTATTCTATGTCTGTTTGCGTGCATGTGATTGTATCACAAAAAACCACTAATAGCCCTAATCATGAAGGATAAAAGAATGATGAGCCGGTTCAATGCCGTTAATACGCATTCATATAGACATTTGACAATTTTTATCTGATGGCCAATGTTTATTATAAATTGTAAACGACTATAATCAGGCAGGGCTCTTTTTTTTTCCTTGTTCATAATAAATCGAAGGCTAAATAAAAAGCCCATCTTACTTCATTACGCTGAAATGAGTCGATTTTTTATTCTCAATGTAAAGCCAATGTTTATGTCTGGTGTATATGGAGAATGATAAAGAAAAATGAATGAATATTGTCCTCGAGCTGGCAAACAAACAGAAAAACTGTTCATTCTACCGAATAAATGAAGTAAAAGGACAACGATCGAACTCGATAGACAAGTTATCGTTAAGGATAATTTGATCTTATATTAAAACAGATGCGATGTTTCTATCATGTTTCCAAGGTTGCCTATATGCAACAATAATTCTCTATTGAGAACGAAAACCTTGAAACAGCTTGTGACATTTCATACATTTTCTTTATTTACGAAAATAATCATTATCGGCGAGAGAGAGAGAGAGTCTATCTTACTAATCAAAATATCAGGTGTTGATAAATAAACGCAGTTTCTCTTTATTTAATAAAAATCTGCATACAAAATATTGAAAGAACCGACGGACAATCTCACTTCAAACCAAATTATGTATTTATCGTGTTCTGATTAAGTTAAATACATTTCGTTTATCTAGACGAGTATAACCTTCGGATATTCTTAAGCGCAGCCTACTCATCAATTGTGCTGACATCCGTCTTGCATTCTACTGTATCGACTGACAGATGTATGTTGCCTATTAAAGACACCAAAATGACAATATAAATGAAGGCTATACAACTTCAACATACATTTATGTTTTTTTCTCAATCTATCATTTCTTAGAATAACAATAACAACACAATAGTAGTCGAACTAAAAAATAATCATCAATGATAAGAATAACGAAACAAAAATATTGATATGTATATATATATCGACATATATAAATGAGACTCTCAGAGGACAACTAAACACTATCTATCATCTTCTTCTTTCTCGACTATTTTAATTATTACTAAGCGTATCTTTATTACATGATGATAAGACATGTATATAGACATTAAACACAACGCAACAAAAAAAGACAAGAAAATCAAATACGAAAACAATAATATCAAAAGCTGTTCAATGAGTGTGCATAGGAATCTGATGTGAGCATCTGAATAAAGAAAAGTAACTGAAGACGATAGAAAAAGTTCTCGAATCACTTAAACTAGAGAATCGTGTGCATTCATGTAAAATCTTATATGTCACAATGTTGAATTAATTACGAATGTTTTGAATGTTGTTCTACGTACCCAATGAACTGAATAATATATTCGAAAAAAATATTTTCTTTTTACATAGAGCATAATGACAAAAACATGGGGTTAATATGTACATACATACATATTCACTGTTGACACTTGTTTTCTATCTTGATGTAATTTTCACATGATTAACTATGGTTTTAATTCTTATAATTCGAAGTTTGGATACAAAACAAGATAAATATTTTTCTATCATTAATTACTATTGCGCATCATTTCTAGCTGTGAGATCTATAAATAACTGTTAAGTTTGAATTTGTTTGTAATAGCACTCCCTCGTTGTCCTAAATTATCATTAAAAAATCAAAATCTCAAAACAATTCCAAACATCTATTTTACATCTATAATTACGAGAAAAAAAACGAAGGAAATTTTCTAGTCTGATTTTACAGATAAATAATTGACTTACGGAACTAAGACGGTAGAAGAAATATTTTGAATTGTTTTTCTTAATCAACGATTCGTTTATTATCAAAGTAAAATATGATATCATATTATATTTTGATGAATATTAATTAACCCACGCAGAAAAATACAAGTTTTGCATTCTATATCTACGATTAAAATAATGAACGCAAAGAATTGGAAAATATTGTAATTTATCGTTTCTATAGGACAAAACGAAAGTCTCTTCGAGGCACAATGCAGACTAATATTTCATGGTGATGAATTTTGTGAAAAATATTAAATTTTATAAAGAAGATTAAAAGAAAGAAAGATTTTTTGATAAGTCTACGGATATCTTCTTTTTTTTTTTATTAAGAAGAGACAAAAAAAAGATTTTGAAAATAATAAAATTAAGAAGAAAAGAATATTAGTCTGATTTTTCTGTTAAATACCCTCTTAACTTTAACATATTTCTATGGATATGTGCGTAGTTTACCTTGTTGTTTATTCGTTTATATTATCAATCGGAAACATTTCCTTCTTCTAAATGTAAATATACATATACGTATATAAGTATATTTGCTAAATGCAACGTTGCCAATTGGTTTTTATTCGTTTTGAATAGTAATGCGTAAATGGATGTATTTTCTACGGAAAACAAATGTCGAAAGATCTGGTTTATAGAATTGTACGTTAAGAGAATCGTTAGAAATACGTATACTAACTTATCCTTTTGTTGGTAATTACAAAAGACGAGAAAATCTATGAAATCGAATCGAATTATTAGTGCGTGCTTCAAGAATAGAACCTATTCATATAGTTGTCACGCACAACAAAAACTTGGGTGTGTCTGTTTGAATAACAAATGCAATGCAAAAATCCGATCAGAATATGAATAAATAACATGCATACAATAATGATAAGATGACCCTAGGTGCTACGGTACGACGAATCATGGGTCGTACTTCTTAATTCAAATTTTCGCTTAGATAGAATTCAATAATAATGTTAAGATGATTATAGATGAATATGAAGATAATTCATTTTAACATGCGAACGGTCTACAATGCAGCTTATATTGAATTTTGTACGCTATAACATTATTTAATAATTTAGTTGTAATAATTATTCTCTCATAAAAAGGCGTTAAAGATTATCTATCATGTTTATGGGAGTCAAAATTACAACCTTTAATATGCATAAGGGCAAAATTGACACTTAAAAGCGTTGGTTTTTTTAGGTACTTCAGTATGTATTTATCTATTGTTTGTTTCTTTTATAATGCTAAATGAGAATAAACAGACAAGACGGTTTTTTGCTATAATTTATCTTTTATATCGAATAGCTACGCAGATAATATAGAACATTTTTTTAAAAATACAATCTATGAAATAATTAACCAGTCACATTTCATTGTCCCAAGATTCGATCAGGAAGCTCATTCAGTTGGAATGCAATTAACATCGTCTGTGTTTATTGGTCACGAAAAAAAATATTTATAACTCAATCGGAAGGAAGAATAGTTAAAAATTATTTAACATCAAATCTTTGAGTATTCAACTGTTAGTATTATCATTATTAGAGATAAAATAAAACATCTGTTATCTTTCAAATCAATTTTCTAATTAAGTCCGATTAGCATCAGTTATTTTCAGGGCAAGATAGTCCGACAATATAATGTCATGTCTATGCTTAAACAAATTTTGATTTGATATGACTAGTATGCATAACAATCTTAGTAATTTCGTTTTCTTTTCGTTCTCGTACGGCCAATGTTTTTCTTCGTTGCCATCGTTCGGTTCGAATACGTTGACTAAGACTTCGACATAAGAATGACCATGGTTTAGGACCAGCAGTGCCTATACTCGGATATTTTTCATATAATGTCTGACCAATAGCTCGATATTCATGTTGTTCACGAAGACATGGTTTAATTGACATAACCCATCGTGCAAGTTCATTGACGAATGGTGCCCATTGTTTATGAATGGTATTTGTTTTCAATGCTTGACTTATATTAGCTGAAAAACTTGGCAAAATACTTGGATATGTGAAAACATAATCAGATGATATCGAATGTTCAGAACGATATGACGAACTATTCGAATTTCTATCATAATCTTCGTCTTCAGTTAATTTTTTATTGTCAATTAAATTAATAACTGTTGGCTGTTTGTTGTTGGCTACTGATGTCGACGATGATGAAATTATCGGCTGTTGTTTGACATCATTTTCTTCAAAATCTTCTTCAGCAAATTGATAAATATGTTCCAACATTTCCTACAAGATGCTTTGTAAATATGCGATTATTAATATAGCATTTTTCATACGGGAGATTCCATGATTTGATCAGTTTTTATGTCAGAATTTTGGCTGATTTGCTAACATAAGAAGTATTAAATCACATGAAATCTATATTCAACGAATAACATACAAGTTTTTGTACTAAATTCCAGAAATGTTTTCGATCACGAAAAGTGAAACCATATTGATTCTTAAATAGATGTTCAACATCATCACGGTCCATTGTTTGCAAATCTTCATCATTGATATGTTGTTCTATGTACGAAAAAATATTTACCAAAGAATAAAAATCATATATGTTTACTTTCGAGAATACTGATCATTGTATTTGATATACCATAATGAAGAAGATATGAAATTAATTGTTCAGTATTATGATTTGTCATTCGAATGTATAATGTGAAAGAATGTAGTTTTATTTTTTTTTTCTTCTAATATTTTCAAATTGACTATTGATGATATATTGGCGCGTGATGTTAATTGTCTTGTGATGAACATTTTTGCATTTAATCTCGACTTGTGTTCTCTTACATAATTGATGTAGATACGCAGACAATCAGATAAAAATCTCCAGAAATTTTTTCAACGTTATTTTTATTTTTCGAAAACCTTGATAATAAGTTTATTCTATACTCATAAGTATGCCGTTAGTTTATCTGTCATAAATTCAAAATAAACAAACAGAACGTTAAAAAAAAAGCGAAGAGCAAAATTGTAATATGCGATGAATAACTAGTGTTCAATCAATTCTTGCAGCAACAGAACAAAAAAAACAACAAAGATTCTAAACATAAACTATCTTATGAATCATAAAAAGAAAATCGATGCAATAGGAAATAAAAGTAATAAGAAATGATTATATTGTTGGTTATTTGCTGAACCTTTTTTATTGGCTACAGCTTGTAAATTATAATAATTCTTCAAGAAATTGTATGTTTCATCTTTGTTATATTCCGTTGCATCGTTATTATTGTCGACTTGTTCGACACACGCATTGCATTGTTCTTTTGTTGGAAATGGAACTTTTGGCCAAGCTGGATCGGTTGATATTTCATCGTTTCGTAAACGTTTGTTGACTTTATTATGGCCTAAATAAGTTGTTTTAGTTTTCTTTTCATCTTATTCGAATTCGATAAAATCAAATGAAATTCTACCTTGCCATAAATATAGCACGCTATCTTTATACGAATGAATTTCGTTTTCAGCATTTGATGTCATGTTTAAAAAATGTTGTTGACATTCTTCACAAAGAAAAAAATTTTGAATAAATTCTCGAAATGATTTGATCAAATCAGTCGGCTGAGCATTCGGTGGTACTAGATGATTGTTAATAAGAAAAGATTAATTTGTTTGTTAATGATTGCGCACTTACATTGATTTTGTTCGGCAAGTAGAGCTTGTTTGACAGTCATACTGTGAAATAAAGTCCATAGCGAACATGTATAACCACGTTTACTTGGATCAGATCCTTTACAATGATCAAATTGAACTTCTGGCAATTTAATTGCCGATGTTGAATTGATATAATTCTGAAGGTCTTTGCCTGTTAATGTCGATTGATCATTGAGAAAATTATTTAAATCAAATAGGAAATTTTTCATTGTTTCACTTCCTGGATAATACTAAACGAATTTGATTTTATTCAAATTGATTTATTCGAAAGAAATTTTCAGTTTATTTACTAGATGAAGTACTTTAAGCCAAGCTTTAACATCATCGAATTTTCCCGGTAATTTTCTTCGAAGATCTTTTGTAAGCATCCAAACGACTGAACTATCAACATCGTTAAATATTGGACCTGATGAAGCGATTTTTTTACTAAATATATGATCGAAAATAGTCCGGTTGAACTGTTAATCGAAAGAATCTTACTGTTGACTTTTAACATGATGATCATATGAGCTTTTATCGAGAACGAATTCTTGCGTTGCTGCTTTCGAATTAGTTCTAGGATATGTTAAACTAGTTTTTCGAAACACAAAAAAAAAGAATTCGGCTGATGACATACGGTTTAAGTGTGATCGTTCCATCCGGATTTCTCATTCCTTTCCAAACACCGGCACCGGGTACAAGAGAATTCTGTGTCGCCAAACGATAGACTGGCTGTTTACCAACAGTTTTTGAATTGTTTAAAACATACTAAATGAAAATCATTTTGTTTCTATTCAATCAATAATTTTAAAATTTCTTACAAGACTGTACAGTAAAACATCATCCGAAACAAATAAACT
>Ga0209930_1004116_pt1 | contig 13416 bp, 9 predicted proteins | sample ThiBiot_500_biof_2_FD_183948 | JGI IMG/M metagenome (GOLD analysis project Ga0209930, IMG submission 183948) | Wastewater bioreactor microbial communities from Cape Town, South Africa - Thiocy_cont_500_biof (SPAdes) | ecosystem: Engineered > Bioreactor > Thiocyanate-remediating >... | reverse complement strand
GTTGTTGTTGTTGTTGTTTGACGTTCTTCGATAACCGATGTTGATAAACTAGAAAACGACAGAATTCTTTACGAATTTAAACTTATAAATTGATCTTCTTACGGTTCGCTGTCAACAGTTCGATTCAGTCGAATTGAATCCTGTAAAGTTCGTCGACGAAGTCGTTCGATATAAGGCAAACGACGTGAATTAATCGATGATGAAAACATCGATCGATTGGCATTCGGATTCGATAAGGTTGCAACTGTCGATTGCGATTTCATCGGCGATGAACTCGAATTTGTTACTAAACTATTTGCTAGTAGATAATTCGCTGAAAATTCAGTTGATTTCAGATTTGTTGGTTCATTTGTTTTCTAAATCAAAGCAAAAAAAAGATGAATTCTTTCGATTCAAATGAAAATTTACTCGAATTCCAGCGGAAAACAGCGGCGATTTAGTCGGATCATAGTTCGATGTTGTACTACGATATGTCGGCAGAATATCAAAGCGTTTCGTAGCTGTGATCGGATGAACCGTTTGATTCGATAACGATCGAAAACTATTTGTTGTGGCTGATTAAAGCAAAAAGACAACAATTGAGATAACAAAAAACAATCAAAGACACGTACTTAAGTCGGATTGATGACCATTGGTTGGTTTAGTTGAAAGAATGTGTTGGTAATTGCCTGTACGCCGTCGTTTTGTCTGTTGTTCGTGTTCGATAACTGGTGTAGTTTCTTCTTCGTCGTCGGTTATTCGTGCTTCTTCATCTTCGATTGACGAACGATGAACGACATTATTTGATTTTGATGTTGTGGTTGTTGTTGTTCTTGTTACTGTTGTCGGTTCAACTGATGCTGATCGTTTTCGCTTCTGAATGAAGGAAGAATGATGTTTGTTTTTTTCTTCACGAATAAATTTAACTTACAGAACTTTCTGATTCGGTGTTAGTTGTAAAGAGAAATGATGGATGGAGAAATTTCGAAACAACATCTTTGACTTTATGCATCATACTCTAGAAAAATAAACGGAATAGTCTTCGGTTAGATATGAAACTATTCAAAAGCCAACCTCATTGTGTCTGTTCAATGACGAATCAAGTTCATTTTCATCGTCATTTTCAGACTCGACTATCGGAGTAGATAGCGAATTATTATCACAAGTAGCACGCATTGACATTAAGCAAACTGGGTTAACACAAAAAAAAATAATCAAGAAGCAAAACATGTCAACAAAACTTACAAATAAATGGATTAAAATTGTAACAACACTACACCCAAATGCTTTCTAAAGAACACAAACACCAAATGAGACATTGAAATGGATTGTAATAGTGGAAAAAAGGAAAAGGTAGATGACTCACACTCAACCACTGACGACTTTATGCTGTTGTCTTGCGAAATAATGGTTGTTGTAGTGTAAAGAGAAAAAATATGACGCCATTGTGTGATTTATATAGGTCACCAGTTAATTGGATAAAAAAAAACATGTTTTATTGGACCAATAATTCGTTCATATTTTATGACATGATACCTGTGTGACAAAAAGAGAGAAAATACGTATATTTAGCTTAACAATTAGATGATAATAGAGGTCACTAGTTTACTGCTTTGTGATTTTATTTAGAAAAAGAAAGGAAAGTTCTACAGGTTAGAAGTGATCAATTGGTAATTGATCTGGATTATTGAAAATAAACCATTTGGTTCGATTGATTCCTTGAAAAGCATCTTGAAAACGTTGATCATCGAATGATTCATTTTTAATTGCACGAATAAATATCGAACGTATTCGTTCAGGATAGATACGAGCAATTTTGCCATAGATTTCCGGATCTTTTTCTCCGCTATCACCAATTAAAATGAAATCACGTTGAGTTTGACCGAGAAAGAAATGAAGATAACTCATTTTATGAACAAATGTCGAACGAGAATGAAGAAAATCAAAGAGAGAATTGAGCTTCCAACCAAAATGTCGCATATGAAATGAACCATGAGGAAAATTATTTTGAATAATAAATTCTTGAGTCAATGTATACAATTGATCAGGCATACCGGACAGATAATGAAATGTACAATTCGGATTTTTTAATTTCCATTGTTGATAAACATTGGCCATGCCAGGCACAGACTTAAATGGATAGATGAATGTATTTGCAAGCAGACGAGCTTTATCCAAGACTTCTGAGATTTTAATCGTATCATCGATATCACTAATTACAGAGAGACCCTGGCTTGGATCGATTAAATATGCAATTCCTTGAGAACAGTTTCTATCATTGTATGTTGCATTATAAGGAATTATATCACCGAGACGATATTGTTGAATAATATCATTTGAAACTTCGATTTCTTCATAGAATTCACCGTTGATATCCGTGTGAAGTAATTGTTTTTGACTGGCTATTTCAATTGTAATCGTTTGATTGATTTGATCGGTGACAAAAAATGGTCGTAATCGATCACGATTTATCGATCCATTGAGATAGTGAACATCGTTTTGATTGACAAGATTCTTTGCTAATCGTTCTAACCAATAACTAGCACGGAAACCGAGCCAATTTTCTCGAGGATTATCGCGATATTTCCATCCATGAACAATAACTCTCCATGTTTTATTCGAATTATTCTCTTTTGATTGATAGGCAATGTCAGGAAAAAGTAGAATATCATCTTCAATAAGAAGACGATTATCAATATTGAATCGATTTGTTAATTTATGTACAATATGATGCCATTTATCACGAACTGAATGAGTTTCTCCAAAATTTTGTCGGTTAAGAATAGCCGTAAGAAATAAAGTGAATACGATCGAATAATATATAATCATCGTGAATGAATGAATGTAAATTCTTTCTTTCTACTGTTAAATTGTATTTTTTTAACGACATCCAAAAACAGATGTCACTGTAAAATACATTCACCTGAATTCGATAGAGGATTGTGTTAATGCTAGGTAACTACGTACGAGTTCAATAATTCTTATGGCGGATATATTGAACAAAGATTCAGTTTAATCTAACTATAATCTGACAAGAAATTGACTGATTATATACATTTTTAGATAAAACGATATTTCGTAGTTAGAATAGAAATGATATTGAATTTTCTTTGAAAATAATGTCAACAGTAACAAGTGGAAAACGTTCGACAACACCGAAAAGTAAATATTGATGATAGAAACGAAGTAATTCGTTTTTTGATTTATTCGTAGAACAACGACCTCGTTCGCAATCGCAACAGAAAAGCCGTAATCAAGAAGATGTTTGTGTTCGAACAAGTTTACCACCGTTAGTCGAAGGGCCTGTTTACGCGATTCTTATTTGTCATATTCCAAAGTTACGTTGGAATCCCAAATGTCAATCAGTTAGTCGATATGTCAACGTTAAAGTTTCATGGTGGGGCGAAGATGATACATCGGCAACATTCAAGTACTTTTCACCGATATCAGCTCTATCATTTCATTTTTCTTGTTCTTTTTCAAGACCACAAATATCCGGTGTTTCAGTAGAATCGAGCCAAACACCAAGTACAACAGCGAAATATTATATAAGAAGTGAACTCAAACAATTTGCTCGATATTTAACAGGTAGATTTACGCTTCAAACAAGAGTCTTACTGTTTTATTTTGAATAGATGCGTCTGAATTGATATTAAAAATTCATGATTCGGAAAGTAATCGTCTCGTTGGCACGAGTAAAGTTCAACATCTCTCGACACTTTCGATTAATAATCCAATCAAAGGTTATCAATCGATATTTAATACCAAAGGTGATAAATTAGGTGAATTATTCGTTGCACTTCGTTTAATTTTGCCTGGAAGTAAGTTTATTATCTTCTTTTTTTTTGTGTTTTGGAAGTAAGAATGTAAACATGGAATATTCTAGCTCATGATAGCAATGAAAATTTAGCAACACTAAGCTGTACATCTGATGTTAGTAATCCAGCATCACGTCGAAATTCCGTTTGTGATCAATTAGAAAACGGGTCTCGAACGTATAAACTCGATCGTCCCGTCAATCAACAGTTCGATTCAACAGTTCCGTTTACTCCTTATACTCAAACGCAAACCGATCTACCAACAGGAAAAGTCGTCGAAGCATTGATCGAACGAGCTAATCGTCTTCGTGAAGACATGATCAAATCTTCATTACCACCAGCAACAACAACAACAACAACAACAACATTGAACATGAATAACAACAATGCAAGTGTTGATATTCTCGATGATGATATTTTCAATCATTCGAATGATTCAATTTTAAGTGACATCGATGCACTAGAAAACGAACAGAGTCTACTCGATGATTTATTGTTTGGCGGTCAAGACAATGCGAATAGTTCGATGAATTCATCGAAAAATCACTCGAAAAAATCACATCCTCGTGGTAAACCACCGACAGGTCGTTCGCCAAGTCCGAGTTTAGCTCGTGTTGGTCACGTCTCGGCTCGTTCTCGTTCGGCACGAAGTCGAAGTCTCGCTCAAAGTAGTGACAGTGACACTGCTTCGCGTGTTTCCTTTGATCTTCCGAGTTCAGATCTAGATGATAGTGCCAACGAAAGTCACGATGACAATCAGCTAAGCAAAGAACGTACTGAAATCCTCAATCACGTTCGTATAGCTCGTGTTCGTATCGAACATTTACGTTTGAATCATTTAAACTCCGATCGAGAATCGCCATCGCATTCGTCTTTTGGCCGAACGAATAAAAGCAAACGTGCATCGACTTATTTCATCGAATATCAGTTTCCTGTCATTGCCAATAGTCGTGACGGTCAAAAGAACGAGGCCACACAAGCGATGAAAATCGCGTCGAAACGTTTCGAAAGCAATAATGATATTATCTTTTCTCATCTATCGACATATCCGTGCTTATTCAATGAAAATATCTTAAAAACATGGTGGCGATCACTACTCATCTTTAAAATCTACAGTCGAATGTCGGGCAATGCGTCGCCCGAACAAATCGGTTTCGCTGTTTTACCACTTCGAAATATTTTGAAATCGACAAATTTACACTACGAACATCATTTGCCTGTGATCGATCAAACACAAACGAAATTAACAAGCAAAATACCGAAGAAATTCTGTCTCGGCAAGTTATTCATTCGATTAGAATTAGATTCCGATTCGAATCAATTTCAATTCGAACTCGATCGACTTCGTTTATTCGAACAAACAACACAACCGAAAAAGAAAACAAAGAAATCACCGAGACGATCGTCGATTTTAAAAACTTTCCCGTCCGACGAACTAACAACAATTACAACTGATAGTTTAGTCGTACAAATCTATCTCTCGATTATTCAAGCACGAAATCTCCCATCGAATGGAAATCATGTTCGAAATCCTTATTTCATTTGTCGAGCTTTTTGGAACGAACAGCCGATTCATTCGGTTGTCTCTTGGGGTTGTTTAGCACCAAAATTCAATTTCGAACAGAAAATTCCCTTGCTACTCACAAAATCAACGCTCGAAAAAATGCACAAAAACTTTCTCATCATCGAGCTTTGGGATAAGAAAACCTCGGGGCCTAGTGATCAATTAATAGGCATAACAAAAATCTCTCTCGAACAATTCTTCGTCTCATTCAAAGACAAACAAATCAGTCAAGTGCTTCTTCGGGCACAATATCCTGTCATTAGCACTGATGCATGGTTGTCGATCATCGATCCGTTTACAGCAACGAGTAAATCTCGTGGCGAAATTCAAGTTCTACTTGCCATGGGCACGCCCGATCAAATCACAGCTGTACAAATCGCACATACAGGCAGCAGTCAATCAAACGAAGAACCGACGACGACGACAAAGAAACCAATCGAACGTTCATCATCATTGATTGAACATAATTTCGAGATTTCGATCGAAAGTATTCACGGTCTGCGCGCGTTCGAGTCGATGGTTTGGGGAGAAAGTGATTGTTTCATTCAATATTCATTTCCAACTCAACACGATCAAAATCGATCGTTATTTCAACTTCGAACTATTCGTACGAATGCAACATTGTGCACATCGGATCCAACATTTAATGATTCGAATAAATTTCGTTATATTCTCTCGACGAATGAGCCGTTACATAAGTATTTCTATGCCGCTTGTCAAGGCACATCGACCATTGAAACGAACATATCGTTCGAAGTTTGGACGAGATTTTACTATCCGAATATTCGTGATCAATTACTGGCTAAAGGCAAATTACAAGCGGCGAAATTATGCGGAATGACAACGATGTTGAATTCCGAACGAGATAATAAATCGACTCAATCATTTCGGATTCCATTGGAAATCGTTCGAGATGATTCGAAGAGTCATCAACATATTTCAACGCCGAACTATGGCGGTGATTTGCTCATATCAGTTGTTTATAAACGAAATATTTTCCAAGTAAATTATTTTTTAATAACAAAACAAAACAAGAAAAATCTCGTTTTTTTGTGTTTTACGAAAACAGAAAACCGACGAGCAAATTCTAACAAATCGTTTTCTTAATTCTCAATCTCAAGTTTGTCTATCCGTTGGCATCATTCGTGCCTGTGGTTTGAAAGTAAAACATCGACACGATCATCTTCTTTTCACCAAACTTCTCATTCTATATTCTTTAGTATGCAGCACAATGTCAAGCTCGACATGACAATCGTTTGAATTATCCATCTCAAGTTGGATTGAATACCTATGCGAAATTATCCATTTCATTTCTCTCCGATCAAGTAAAACATTTCGATAGAAATCAAAAAATATGCATCTCAGAGAATTTTTCTATTCGATAGGATTCGCGTACAACTCGAACAGTAGCTCGAAGTTTTGTACCAGAATTTAATCATTCGATTGATTTTCCTGTTTCACTCATTTCGAATCAATCGATTTCACTCGCTGAATTGCTGGAAAACGGTCAACTCAAAATCGATCTCTATCATCAAATGAGTTCATCGAACGAAGCCAACGACAAACGTTCATTAGACATCTATCTCTGTTCAGCAAATATCTCGTTGAAAGAACTCATTTCTCATCATACAGGAATCAAAGGTTGGTATCCATTGACGAATACGAGCCGTATGAATGGAGCCGAGATAGCTGAGCAATGTCTCGGCGGTTTGGAACTGTTCGTTCGATTCGGTCAACAAGACGATCGACGAAAGGTGCTCGATTCAGCGAAAAAACTCGGCTGGAACGATGACAACTATCAAGATGAAGAAAATTTCCTCGATAATGAAAAAGATCTCGGCTGTCTAACGACAGTTTCAATCGAACGAATACAATTTCCGATTCAACTCGCTACACGTCCCGGAAAAGACCGACTCGATGAGCAAACAACGGTGTTCGTGCAATATCGTCTCTATGATAAAATGCCAATTCTAACTCAACGAAAAAAACCAATCATCGATCGGTCTTCGGTTCAATGCGATCTGAAATTTCACAAGGAACATTTGTTTCTTTGCAGTGCGCCATTTCTTTGGTATTTGCGAGAGGAAAAATTCGAAATACAAATTTGGACAAGTGATAATTCGAGTGGAGAGTTTTCATCGACAGATAAACTGCTCGGTTCGGTTTATGTCGATTTGAATTCACTTTCGAATCGAAAACGAAAATCTCATCGATTAAACGCCATTCTGCCGATGTTTAAACACGGATGCAAAGATCTCGGAGGTGCTTGGGCACAAATTCATGTTACAATTGATAAATCAAAAGATTTCAATGAATTACGAGTGAGAAGGAGAAAAATAAAAAGATGATTTTTTAAATTTAAATGTTCGATTTAGAATCGAAATGAAGATGAAATTGAATTCGAGCATCCTCCACAGATCAGTCCATCACAACAGCCAATAGTACCAACAACAAATAAAAATGTTTTTTCAGTTATTGTTCATATCGAACAAGCAGCACATTTGCCAACGGTTTATTCGAAACACGAGTAACGAACTTCTGATTTCTCATGATGAAATAATATTTTGATTTGACTTTAAGAAATGCACATATCGTTCCGAATCCGTATGTTACTTATTCCACAGCTGATTCTGAACATCTATGTCGAACGCATATTCTCACATCGACATCGAAACCTGTTTGGAATTATCAAAAATCGATTCGTTTATCTCTCGAACATTTGTTCAACGAGAAAAAGAATTTCCTATTAAAAGTCTGGCATAAACTCAACGCTGACATCGAAACTCGGCCAGGTTTGTTCGTTCAATAGGAAAAATTCGAATCAATTCGTTGTTTTAGAATCATCGGGCGATAAAGTTCTTGGTTTCGTTTCGATTGATTTAAGTCCATTACTCTCAGGTCTTCAGCAAATATCCGGATGGTATAATATTGTTGATACAATCGGAAATATTCAAGGACAACTGAAGATTAGTATTGTACCACAAGAAGATCTCTTTCAATACAAACGTATGAAATACAAAATCAGTCAAACACAACCAAAAATCGATTCATATCGATCGACATCATCAATGAGCGGTAGCAGCAGTACGATACCAACATTATTTATTAACGATTTTTCAGCACCAACATTATTTATTAACGATTTTTCAGCGAGATCGACTACAACCGATCAAACAACGATTATTGATGATGAAAATAATAATAATAGGAAATCATTTTTAATGAATAATCTCCATCGACAATTAGGCGAACTCGATATGATCACCGAACGATTGAAAGCTCGTTTACATTCAGGTTCGGAAGTATCGTCAACCTCAACAGTTCGTTGTACAAGTGTACCACCATTCACAAATATGAGCACTCATCGACAAGAAATCGATAGTACTCGTTCGACATCAACGATTCAAAGTGATTTTCTCGAACATTTCCCGGAATCATTAAGCGGCCGACCGTTAATGAGCAATGGTCTCAATGTAACTGACGCACTATCATATCATAACGATCAAGTTCGTTTAGCACAAGAACTAATGACAAAAGCAAATCATCTACTTGAATCATCGAAAGATTTCTTTAATAAAGCAACACCAACACCTCCACCGCCTCCACTGCTTCCAGAAACAACAACAACAACAGTTGTCGAACGACCATTATCATCGCCACCGCCTATGCTACCAAATTTTAACAATACAACGGAATTTCATATCAAACTACCATCACCAGTTCACGAAACTCAATCTCCCAAACATCAACAACAACAACAACAACAACAGCAACAAAATGCTTCAATAATCTGGTCCGATGAAGAAGATAACGACCATGATGAACAAAATCAAAGTTTTCTACCAATCGGTTTACCTCCAACTCAACATCGTTTGCTCGCACACGCAACCGAATCTCCAATATCTTCCCCATCACCACCGCCACCATTGCCTACAATATCAGCTTCATATGAAGAAACTCCCGAAGTCGATGTTGTTCATATTCGTCCGTTGAATAATCTCTCAGCATTTAATTTCGATTGTCAACAATTGAACGAAAGTTTCTCACCTCAAGTATCCGTTCGTCGGACAATATTCTCCGAAGAACAACAACAACAACAACAACCACCACCACCACCGCAATCACCTTCATCGTCGTCAAGTTCGGATACGTCAGTTATCGATTCGAGTTGGGTCGAACAACGACGACCACTCGTGCACGAACGACCACCATCTAGACAAGTAGCTTTCATTTTTCATTTCAACTAGTTAAACGAAATGAATTCTTTGGTTTTTTAGCCACCAAGCCGTAGTCCACATTTAGCATTTCTCGATCGACCGTTGCCGAATTTCTTTCCAACAAATCGCGAAATGGAAGCATCAATGAAACAAGTTTCTCAAGCTCTCACAACAGCAAACCCATCATCAGTAAACATGAACTTTTTTCATCTTTCTTTTCTTGAAAAAAAAATCGATTTCGATAGAGACTAACTCCGAATCCATCGTCGCCATCGAATACAGTTATGAAAACAATCATCGAACGATTGCGTACAAAATCGTCGAATGATTTACTACGTACAGTATCACCAGCCGATCCGACGCTACTTCAGCCAAATGAAACGTCGAATGTCACACGACTAGAGAAAATCTTCAAAACAAAATACACACCATCCAACTAAAAGACATTATATTTTATTTTCTCTCTCTTTTTTTTGTAACAGTGATGCAACTCGCTTCTCATCTTTTGTTCAGATAGTTCGATTTGACAAAGAAAAACAACCATAACAAATAATGCTATAATAATAATTGTAGACCTAGTCTAGTTCTTGTAATGATATCTCTATCAAATAAATAATTCTCTTTTCTTTTTTGTCTTGGGTTTGAATTTCAATTTTGTTCTTTTTCTTTATCGTTTGAAAAATGATGAATGTGATAGAGTGTTCGACGGATTCTGTTCGACTTTGAGAGCACAGTTTCATAGACCAAGCGATTACAAATATCAACGCTTAGTCTGCGAAACAGTGACCTCATGTCTCACGAGTAAATGTCTATCACATTCACGAAATTTTCTGTTCAATCGAATCGAAATATTTATTTCGTCGATTAAGCAAAACACTTATCGGTGATTGAATCATTTTCCAACGGTTTTCATTTCGAAAATCAAAAAACACGTGCATGAACATATAACTCGATTGACTTTCTTTTCCTTTTAAGATATGATTAACGGCTGTCAAATATGGACCTGCCACCAGTTCATATGTGTGTTTTTCTAAGTCGAGAATATGAACAATTGAAAGCAAAAGTAATCAAATTAAAAACTCATATCATTCAACTTGAACAACGTATACCAGAGAAAACTCGTTCGTGTTCAATTGCCTGTCAAGCTGATATTCGCGGCGTACAAAAACGTTCGAATTCACCGACGAAAGCTGATCTCGAAGACGAAGAACGTTTACGTCGATTAATCAATGCTCAAAATGAATTATTACAAAAATATGAACAAGAATCCGTCGAAAAACGGTATTCTCAAGCACGACGAACGTCACCATTGATCGAAGATTTCGAACGTCGTTTAATTCAAAGCCGAAATCGAACCGAACAAACCGACAAACGAGCTGCTTCCGCACAAAAACGTTCGAGACAATTCGAAGAACGTTTTGAACATATGAAACAGAAATTCAGCGTATTCGACGATGGCTTTTTCGAAGAAGTCAATCATCTCAAATTTTCCCTTCAACAAGCAACACATCTCAATCGAGAATACGAAAAAACAATCGAAATGCTTAGTGCACAACTTGGTATCAAATATCCACTCGATGGGTAGATCATTTTCATTTTTATTTCATTTAACGCAATCACAAAAAGCTGCTTGTACAAAAGAGAAGGAAATAAAGAAAGAGAAAGAAAAAAAAACAAACAAAATAAACAATACATCGTAGAGAATGTTTGAAAATATGTCAGTGATATTGAATTGTTCATTAAAAAACTAGAAATTCTACGTTTTGTTTTTTGTATAGATAAAAAGAAAAAAAAATAGTTTGTGTCTGTTTCTTGATTTTTATAAGAATGTTTCGATTTTTGGCGTTGATCGATCATTATTTCCATTAGCCATTGGTGATTTACTTTTACTGATGTCGGATAGATTAGGAGATTCTTCATCAACATACATGATATTAACTCGATCGTTTTCGGATGAACTTTGATGTAACAATTTCGGTCGTGCTATCGGCGATCGTCGTTGTTTGATTGACGATGTCGATGATGTTATATGATTTTTTGATAATCCATTCATACCATCAGTCGGCTTCGTATTAGCATGATTATTTGGTGTCATCATTGGCGATGACATCGAACCTGTTTCATCATAAAAACGTTGATGATCCCCGTAAAATAGACTTTTGTTTCGATTGAAATGCTCACCATTTTGTTCTGCATTTGACATGCCAACTTCAGCTAGTATCGCTTCTTCAGCACGTTGTTGATGTTTGTGTTTAGCCACTTCACTAACCATACCTTCGGCAAGACTATTCAATGTTTCTAAACGTAGTAAATTTAAATCAACATCTTGAAATTTTTGTTGACGATAAACATCCGATGAACGATGAACATATAATGCAACAATATCACAAATAAATGTTGCTAAACCAAGAATACCAATCAATGAACCAATATTCAAACTCAATGTGATGACATCAAATCGACCAGCTTGTCCACTAACCTACAACAAACGAATTCAAAATGATTCTCGTTCTCGTTTCTTTTTTTTTGTTTTTCATACAGAAATAATAAATCGAAGGCCAAATGCTTTTGTCAACGTTCGAAACGATCGATTCTGATGTTTCCAATGTGAAGCAAAACTGAAAGCAAAAACGCTCTCAACAAATCCTTCTCATTGAATTTCTTACCGAAAATTAAAACCTTGCGAAAATGATTCTTCTTTAAATCTCGCATCTAACCGTCCGAATGAATATTCGGGCAAACATAATTCTAATGGTTTATCTAAGTTGCATTTCCAATCAATTTTCACTCGTATAACACCGCCTAATGTTAACATTTGTATTTGTTCTTCACGGTCAGTTTCAACAAGATCTAAGATTGTACCAACACGAAATATCGGACAAATCGGATGATGATCAGGTTCGAAATTACATTGTTTTAAATAATTCGCGTCTTGTTGAATATTTTTTCTTATAACTTTAAAACGTGGAAATTCAATGAAATTTTTAACAAATATTGTGAAATTAAGCGCATCACGTATTGGCTTTGGTATATCACGATCGTTCTCCACTGGACACCAACCTTCTAATTCACAGCGACCAACTAACGGCCGAGAACGATTAGCTAAGGTTGTATTTTTCAGCAGACATCGACCTAGATATCAAAATTTTAGTTGATCGATACTTTCGTTTCACTTTATCTCTTACCCGTCCATTTGCCATTTGCCTAGGAAAATGAAAGAGAAAATGTGATCTGTCAAGGAACAAAAACCGATTTTCAACGAATTTACTTTTTGAAAATCTTTATTCTTCAGACAATGAGTATCTGTGAAACACTCGGAGATTTTTTCATCGGGAGATTCTTAAATCAAAGACAAACAAACATCAAAACTATCGATTTCAAATCAAAATCAATTCCAACCTGGACAAAGTTTATGTTCTTGATCGGTTCGAATAAAATTCGTCATTAAAAACAAAGCATTATTTTCTTGTGGTGGAACAATATAATCTGACAAGAGAAAAAAAAATCATATAAATTTTCGTTTTTGTTAAAATTCTACCTGCGCCATCGATGACTAGAGTTTGATTATTTGCTGTTTGATTATATCCAATTCCCTAGCGTAAGAAAAACGATTGAACTAATTTTGTTTTCGATCAAAAAACATATCGACTTACTTTAACTTTCAGTGTTATCGATGAGATAATCGATGTGTTCGTTTCTTGATAACCCTTTTTATGTATCATTAAATAGACAATGCCGTAAATTAAAATAAGTAATTGAATCAATCGACATGTCAATGCAACTTGAAAACAAAACAGACAAAATCAATTTTTAATCATTTGAGAATCAAAAGAAAAAA
>Ga0209930_1004114_pt1 | contig 13421 bp, 7 predicted proteins | sample ThiBiot_500_biof_2_FD_183948 | JGI IMG/M metagenome (GOLD analysis project Ga0209930, IMG submission 183948) | Wastewater bioreactor microbial communities from Cape Town, South Africa - Thiocy_cont_500_biof (SPAdes) | ecosystem: Engineered > Bioreactor > Thiocyanate-remediating >... | reverse complement strand
GGCGGCGAGCTGCACCAGCCCGGCACTGAAGGTCACCCGCAGGTTGTCGATGCCGGCCCAGTTGCGCTGCGCATGGAACAGCCCCTGCAGGCGCGTGCACACCCGTTGCGCCTCGTCCAGCGCGGTGTCGTTGAGCAGCAGCGCGAACTCCTCGCCGCCCAATCGCGCCGGCAGGTCGGAATCGCGGCAACTGGCCGCCAGCAACCCCGCCACCTCGCACAGCACCTGGTCGCCCACGCTGTGCGACCAGCTGTCGTTGACGGTCTTGAAGTGGTCGATGTCCAGCACCAGCAGGCTCAGCGGGTGGCCGCTGCGCTGGGAGCGGGCGAAGTCGCGCGCCAGCGCCTCGTCGAAGGCGCGGCGGTTCGGCAGGCCGGTCAACGGGTCCTCGTGGGCCTGGCGCTCGAACGCCACGGCCTGCTGGCGCAGGCGCTCGGCCAGCGCGGTCTTTTCCTGGTTGGCCGCCAGCAGGCGCTCGGCCTGCAGCTGCAGGTCGGCGGTGCGCTCGGCGACCTGGCGCGCCAGGCGCATGTTGCTGGTCTTGTAGCGGTGGATCAGGTACCGGTACAACGCCACCAGCGCCAGCAGCAGCGCGACGCCGGCCGCCGCCTGCACGCTGTGACGCTGCCACAGCAGCGGCTCGACGGTGAACTTCCAGGCCGCCTCGCTTTCGCTCCAGCGCCCGCCCGGATGCATCGCCGACACGTGCAGGGTGTAGTCGCCGGGCGGCAGCCCCACGAACTCGACGCTGCGCTGGTTGCCGCGCTCGATCCAGTCGCGGTCCAGCCCTTCCAGCCGGGTGCGGTAGCGGATCCGGTCGGACATCAGGTAGCTCAGGCCGACGTAGCCCACGGTCAGCCGGCGCCCGCCGGGGATCGCGGCGACGCCGTTCGCCTGCCAATGCAGCGGCACGCCATCGAGCTGCACGCTTTCCACCACCACCGGTGGCGGCAACCGCTCGCGGAACCGCTGCAGCCGCAGCGGGTCGACCATGCTCAGGCCACCGGCGGTGGCGACCCAGTAGGTCCCGTCGCCGCGCAGCACCGCCGACGGCCCGGTGCTGCCGTTGGCCTGGGCGTTGTACATGCCGTCGATCTCGTTGTAACGCTCGACTTCGATGCGCGGGCTGCGCACGTCGGCCACTGCGTCCAATGCTGCCTGGGTCGTGCGCAGGATGCCGCGGTTGCTGCTGATCCAGACGTTGCCCAGGCGGTCGGGCACCATTTCGAACACGGTATCCACCGGCATGCCCTGCTCCAGCCCCACCCGCGCCAGGCGCCCGTCGCGGTAGCGGTACAGGCCGCGGTCGGACGTGGCCCACATTGCGTCGCCCACCGGGGTGAAACCGAAAATGCTGCGGCCACCGCCCAGTCCGTCCACGTCCAGCCGCTGCACGGTGGTTCCGCGCAGCACGCGGATGCCTTCGATGGTGCCGATCCACAGGCCGTCGTCGGTGTCGCGCAGCGCGGTCACCAGCCCCCCCGGCAACCCGGCAGCCACCGGCACCTGCACGCCCTCGGCGGTCAGGCGCACCACCCCGCGCTGGGTACCGGCCCAGATGCCATCGCCATTGCGGTCGGCAGCCATCACCCGCACGTTGCCCGCCGCCAGGCCGTTGGCCGTGCCGTAATGGCGGCTGCGGCCATCGCGGTCGATGCGGTAGATGCCGTCGCCGAAGGTACCGACCCACATCGCGCCGTCGCGGCTCTGGATCACGCTCAACACCGACGGCGCCTTGCCGACGCTGTTGCGCAGCGGCACCGGTACGATGCGGCCATCGTGCTCCATCCGGTCCAGGCCGGCGGCACCGCCGATCCACAGGCGCCGCTGGTCGTCCTCGATCACCGCGCGCACGTAGTCACCGCTCAGGCCATCGCGGGTGGTATAGCTGGTGAACAGGGTCTCGCGCAGCCGGTACAGGCCGCCGTTGCCGCCCACCCAGATGCTGCCCTCGGCATCCTCCATCAGGCTGGTGATGCGCCCGTTCTGCATCTGCCGGCTGTCCGGCAGGCGCTCCACGCCATGGCTGCCGATACGGAACAGCCCCTGGTTCTCGGTGCCCAGCCACAGATCGCCATGGTGGTCCTGCAGCATCGCGGTGGTGTGGGAAACCCCGGGCAGCACGTGCACCCGCCGCGCGCCGCCGGAGTGCATCCGGTACAGCGCGCCATCGGTCACGATCCACACCGCGCCGTCCGGCGCGCGATAGGGCCAGGCCGGGCCCGGCGGCAGGTCCAGGGCGGCCGGCGCGTCGCGCAGCACGCCATCGTCGCCGCGCAGCTTCAGGCCATCCATCGTGCCGACCCAGACCCGGTCCCTGTCATCGACGGCCAGCCAGTTGGACAGGGTCATGTTCACCTGCGCGCCCGGTGGTGGCGGCTCGTAGACCAGGTGTCCGTCGGGCGCCAGGTAGCCCAGCCCGCGGCCCTCGTAGAGCAGCCACAGCCGGCCCTTGCTGTCCTTCTGCATCGCCTGGATCAGCACCTTCGGCGCCGGCGGCTGCTGCGGCCATTGCCGCCAGCGCCCGTCGAGCGTGCGCCGCAGGACGTTGCCGCGCGAGTCGGTCACCCACAGCGCACCATCGTGGTCCACGTACAGCGCGCCTATGCCGTTGTCGAGCAGGCCGGGCCGGGTGCTGCGGTCATAGAGGTCGAAATCGAGCCCGTTGTAGCGCGCCACCCCTTCCCAGGTGGCGAACCACAGGTGGCCTTCCGGGGTCTGCGCGATGCCGCGCAGCGAGTTGTGCGGCAGCCCGTTGCGCGAGGTCCACATGTCCACGGCGTAATCGCGCAGCGGCGGCGTCTGGTCGGCCGCGGCCACGACCCCGGTCGCAGCCAGCAGGCACAGCCACAGCAGCACGAGGGGGTGGATCCAGCGGCCGCGGCCAGCGCCGTGGCGGCACGATCTGCGGCGTCGATCCAACGATGGGGCCGGGCGGTCGATGCGGTCGGACGGCTGCGGCAACGTCATGTGCACTGGCAGGGGGAGAGTGGGCACATGGTAGGGGGGATTGCCCGCCCCGTGCAGCCCCCGGCGCTGGAACCGGCCAGCGACGCCGGCAGGGGCATTGCCGCTCAGCCGCGGCGCCCGGCGTCCGCGGCGGGCGCCGGCCAGGTGACTACCGCTTCCAGCCCGCCATCGGGATGGTTGCGCAGGACCAGGGTGGCGCCGTTCTTCTCGGCCAGCGTGCGGGCGATGGTCAGGCCCAGGCCGGCGCCGCCGGTATCGCGCGAGCGCGAGGTCTCCAGGCGCAGGAACGGCGTGAACACCGCCTCCAGCTCGTCCTCCGCCAACCCCGGCCCGTGGTCGCGGATGCGCACCTCGACCTGGCCGTCCCGTGCCTGGGCGCGGATATGCGCCGAGTGCCCGTACTTGACGGCGTTGTCCACCAGGTTGGAGAACAACCGGTGCATGGCCAGCGGGCGCAGTGGCAGCACCGCGCCGCAGCCCTGCTCGAACTGGACCGGGTGCCCGGCGTCGGCCGCATCCCCGGCCACGCTCTGCAGCAGCGAGTCCAGGTCCAGCACCACCCGCTGCTCGGCACTTTCGGCGCTGCGCGCCAGTTCCAGGCCCTCGCGCACCAAGGCCTGCATCGCCGCCAGATCGGCGATCAGGCGCTCGCGCAGCGCTTCGTCGGCCACGTTCTCCAGCCGCAGCCGCAACCGGGTGAGCGGCGTCTGCAGGTCATGGGTGATGGCCGCGAGCATCTGCGTGCGCTCGCCGATATGCCGCTGCAGGCGCTGCTGCATGGCATTGAAGGCTTCGGCCGCGCGCCTTACCTCCTGCGGCCCGGCCACCGGCAGCGGGTCGCGCTGCAGGTCCTGGCCCAGTTCGGTCGCCGCGTCCGCCAGCCGCTGCAGCGGCGAACTGGCGATGCGCGCCACCACGTAGGCAAGCACGGCGATGGCCAGCGACAGCAGCGACAGGAACAGCGGATCGAAGGCGAAGAGGCTGATACGCGCCGTCGCCGGGTACTGCAATGTCAGTCGCAGCGGGGTGCCATCGCCCAGGGTCAGCTCCACCAGGCGGCAGCGCGGCGGCACCACCGCCGGATAACGGTTGCGCAGATGCCGGGAAAGCCGCGCGCGCTGCTGCAGCAGCTCCGGCAGCGGCGGCAGGCAGGCGCGGAAGCCGGTGACGTATACCCGCGCATTGGCCACCGGCCCCTCGCGGTCGTCCAGGACAGCCATCAACGCCACGTCCTCTTCGCCGGCGTGGACCTCGCCCCGCGCCTGATGCACGCTGGCGCCGCCGGTTTCCAGCAGGCGTGCGCGCAGCTCAGGACTGCTTTCAAGCAGGGCCACGAAGCCCTGCAGGCGGTCCGCCATGCGCATCAGGTTCTGCTGCTCGAACTCCTGGCGGCGGTGCGCATCGGCCAGCAGGGTGGCGCCGATCGCCGCGGCCAGCATGCCGGCCAGCAGGATCACGAACAGCCGCCCGGCCATCGAGGCCAGGAATCGCCGCAGCCGGCGCATCATGCCAGGGTCACCACGCCAGCGAACACATAGCCTTCGTTGCGCACGGTCTTGATCAGGCCGCCGGCAGCACCGAGTTTCTGCCGCAGGCGGCTGACCTGCAGGTCCATGGCGCGGTCCTGGGTCTCATAGCTGCGGCCGCCGCACAGCGCGGCCAGCTGATCGCGCGAGAGCACCTTGTTGGCATGCCCGACGAATACCCGCAGCAGGCGGAACTCGGCGCCGGACAGCATCACCACGCGCCCGGCCGGATCCACCAGGTGGCGCCGCTCCAGGTCGAACACCCAGTCGGCGAACGTCGCCCGGCGCATCGCCAGCGGCTCCAGGTTGGCCGGCAGCGCCTCGGTCCGGCGCAGCACGCTGCGGATGCGGGCCAGCAGTTCGCGCGGCTCGAACGGCTTGGCCAGGTAATCGTCGGCGCCCATCTCCAGCCCGAGCACGCGGTCGATCGGCTCGGCACGGGCGGTGAGCATGATCACCGGGGTGGTGGAGCGCGTGCGCAGTTCGCGGCACAACGCCAGCCCGTCCTCGTGTGGCAGGTTGAGGTCGAGCACGATCAGGTCGATGGGTTCGCGCGCCAGCGCATGGCGCATCTCGACGCCGTCGGCGGCGGTGCTCACCGCATAACCGGTGCGGCCGAGCTGTTCGGCCAGCAATCCGCGGATGTCACTGTCGTCGTCGACCACCAGCAGGCGATGCATGGCCCGGACCTCATTCGTGGACAGACCGCCATGCTAACCGAGCGTGGCCCGCACGCGCCGCGGTACCACGGGACCGGCCTCAGCGCGCCTCCGCCATGCCGCTCCATCCCAGATCCGGCTCGCGGTAGTAGCGGATGCCCAGTGCGTCCAGGTGCGGCCGCAGCGCCCCCAGGCGCCGCACGAAGCCTGCATAGCCGCGCCGCGGCGCGGGACTCCATGCCACCTCGGCCACCGCCGCCAGGCGCGGCCACAGGCGCTCGTCGGCGGCAGCGTCGGTATGCACGAATTCGCTCCACAGGGCCGCTTCCACGCCCACCGCCGTCCTGTACGGGGTCGGGTCGAAGGCATACACCCGGGCCAGCGGCACGCCTTCGGCGCGGCACCAGTCGGCGCCGGGCTGGCCCGCATGGTTGCCATGATCGATGTACAGATACGAACACGGCGACAGGATCAGCGGGTGCCCCCTGGCGACCGCCGCATCGATGGCATAGCCGTCGTTCCACAACTGCAGCAGCGCGCCGGGCTGCAGGTCGGCCACCGAGCCCTCCTCCCAGACGATGGGCCTTCGCCCCATCGCCTCCACCATCGCCGCGGTGCGTGCGACGAACCCGGCGTACAGCGGGTGCCTGATCTCGTCGCCGCCGATATGGATCTCGGCGGACGGGAAGATCGCCACCACCTCCTCCAGCACATCGCGGACGAAGGGGTACACGACGTCGGGCTTGTCCAGGCACAACACGCTGAAGCCCACCTCCACGCCCGAGTAGGTGCCGCGGTTGGCCACGTCATCGCAGGCCAGCGCGTTGTACGAGGCCAGCGCCGCCTGCACGTGCCCGGGCATGTCGATCTCCGGCACCAGGGTGACGCCGCGCGCCTGCGCGTAGGCCACCAGGTGCTTCAACTGCGCCTGGGTGTAGTAACCGGCGCGCCCACCCTGCACCGCGCTGGCACCGCCGATTTCCACCAGCCGGGGATGCCGCTTGATCTCGATCCGCCAGCCCTGGTCGTCGGTCAGGTGCAGGTGCAGCCGGTTCAATTTGAACAGCGCCATGCGGTCGATGTGCCTTTCCAGGTAATCGACCGGCAGGAAGCTGCGCGCCACGTCCAGCGAGAGCCCGCGCCAGCGGTAGGCCGGCACGTCGGTGATCGCCAGCCGTGGCACCCGGTACGCCGGGCCGGCGCCGGCCGGCAGCAGCTGGCGCAGGCTCTGCACCGCGTGCAGCAACCCGGCATCGGTACGCGCGCTCAGGTGGATCGCATCGTCCACCACCAGCCGGTAGCCCTCCTCGCCCAGCGCGGCATCGTCGACCCGTTGCAGGCGCAGCGGCGTGCCCGTGTCCGCGTTGGCGATGTCCAGCGTCGCCAGCAGTTCGTCCAGCGCACGCCGGGCCATGGGTGCGGTGCCCGCGTCTTCCACCGCCACCGCCGCGGCAATCCGCAGCGCGCCCGGACGGGTCTCCATCGCGCCTGGCAAGGGCACGATGTGCGCCACCGGCGTCGCCTCCACGACCGCCGTTGGCACCCGGTGCGCACAGCCGGCCAGCACCGCCAGCGCCACCCAGGGCAAAAGAATGTCGAGCTTGAACAACCGTTTCATCGCGCCCTCGCCTGCCGGCAGTGGAGCAGCGGCAGCCTGCCGGCGCCGCAACGGCGCCCCCACGGGCGGGCACCCTGCCCGCCCTGCCCGCCGTGATCAGTCGGCACCCTTGACGATGCGCCCGTCCTTGACGATCACCGCGAAGTTGCGCGCCGGGTCGGCGATCACCTGCAGGTCGTCCAGCGGGTTGCCCTCGACCAGCAGCAGGTCCGCCAGCGCCCCCTCCTCGACCACCCCCAGGCGCCCGCGATAGGGGCTGCGCAGGCCGGACAGCGCCAGCAGTTCGGCGTTGTCGTGGGTGACCATGCGCAGGACCTCCGCCGGCGTGAACCACTCCCGCAGGCCGAGGATGAAGGCGTTCTGCTCGACATTGAGCGCCGGCTCGAACAGGAAGTCGGTGCCCCACGCCATGCGCACCCCGGCACGCTTGGCCATGGCCCACATGCGCGCCTGTCCGTCGATCACCGGCTTGCGCTTCTCGCGGCGCAGCGGGTCCATGTTCTCCGTGCTCGCGCGCAGGGTCTGGCTGGACAGCCAGACGCCACGGCGGGCCATCAGCTTCAGCGTGTCCTCGTCCAGCATCTGCCCGTGTTCGATGCTCTTCACGCCGGCCTCGATGGCGCGACGCACCGCACGCACCGTATAGGCATGCACGGTGACGTAGGTGCCCCAGTCCTCGGCGGCCTCCACCGCGGCGCGCATCTCGTCGAGCGTGTACTGGGTGACGTCCACCGGGTCGTAGGCCGAGGACGTGCCGCCGCCGGCCATCAGCTTGATCTGGCTGGCCCCCATGCGCAGGTTCTCGCGCACCGCGGTGAGTACCTCGTCGCGCCCGTCGGCGATGAAGGTCGCGCCCATTTCCTCGGCCAGCGCCGGCTTGCCGAAGAAGCGCCGCGAGCGTTCGTGCGGCAGGCGCATGTCGCCATGCCCGGCGGTCTGGCTGATGGTGGCGCCGGACGGCCAGATGCGCGGGCCGCGGACGCGGCCGGCATCGATCGCCGCCTTGAGTTCGAAGATCGGCCCGCCGACATCGCGCACGCTGGTGAAGCCGCGCAGCAGGGTGCGCTCGGATTCGGCCGCCACCCGCGCGGCGAGCTGGTCCGGCGTGGCGGCCAGGGCCTCCATGTCCGCCTGCGACAGTGCGGTGAAGGTACTGTGCCAGTGCGCGTCGATCAGCCCCGGCATCAGCGTGCGGCCACGGCCCTCGATCACCGTGGCCGCGGCCGTCGGCGTCGCCGCCGCGCCGATCGCGGCGATATGGTTGCCGCGCACCAGCACGTCGGTGGGCGCCCCCAGCGTGCCACGCACGGTATCCAGCACCCGGACCCCGCGGAACAGCAGTTCGCCCTCATCCGGTGCGGCCTGCGCGAATACCGGTACGGCGAACGACAGCGCCCACAACAACGACAACGGGCGCATCAGCCAGACGATGGACATGGCGGTTTCTCCCTGTGGCATGCCGATACCGCCGGCCGGCGGCCGCGCCAGTATAGGCGGCGGCATCGCCGCGCCGGCAGGGGGAGCCCCCGGCGCCGCGAACCGTCAGCTGCCGGCGAACACCGGTTCCAGCAAGCGGAAGGTACCGGCATCGGCATCCATTTCCACGCGGCCGCCGACCGGCACGATGAACTGTTCGCGGATGTGGCCGATCATCGCCCCGCGGAAGGCCGGGATCTTCAACGGCGCGATGTAGTCGGCGAACAACTGGTCCAGGGTCAGCGAGCCGTAGCCGTCGCCGGGCGTGCAGCCGGTGCATTCGCCGAAGATGAAGCCGGCGATCCTGTCCAGCGCGCCCATCAGCTTCAACGTGCTGAGCATGCGGTCGATGCGGTACGGCGCTTCGTCCACGTCCTCCAGGAACAGGATCTTGCCGTTGAAATCGGGCAGGTACGGCGAACCGGCCAGCGCGGTCAGTACCGTCAGGTTGCCGCCCACCAGCTCGCCGCGCGCGGTGCCGCCGGTGATGGTGCTGGTGCGGTTCTTGCGCGGCACCAGTTCGTCGTCGGTATCGACGCTGTTGCGGTACTCCATCAGTTCGCGCTTGAAGAACAGGCGCTCGAACTGGTCCACGTTGAACCGGTTCCAGCTGCCCGAGCCGATCGGTCCGTGGAAGGTCACCAGCCCCGTCTTCGCCTGGATCGCGCAATGCAGCGCGGTGATGTCCGAGTAGCCAAGCAGCACCTTGGGGTTGGCACGGATGGCGGCGTAGTCCAGCAGCGGCAGCAGCCGCGCCGCGCCGGAACCGCCGCGCACGCAGACGATGGCCTTGACCTGGCGGTCGGCGAACATGGCGTTCAGGTCGCCGGCGCGCTCGGCATCGGTGCCCGCCAGGTGGCCGTAGCGCGCGCCATAGTGGGCGCCGGTCCTGACCTTGAAGCCCAGCGCCTGCATCGCCTCGCGCGCCAGCTGCAGGCTGAGCTGGTCGCTGCTGGCCGCCGACGGGCTGACCAGCCCCACCGTATCGCCTTTCTCCAGCGGCAGCGGCAGCAACCGCGCGCCGCGTTGCGCCGCCAGCGCGCTGCCCGTGCCCATCAGGGGCAACAGGGCTCCCGCCAATGCCGTACCGCCGAGGAATCGCCGCCTGTCCATGCCACCGCCTGTCTGCAGAAAGTCCGGCCGAGGGTAGCAACGGGCCCGGCTGCCCGACAGTGCGGCGCCGGCTTCATGCACACCGGCCTCCGCACACTGGAAAAGCGCATGGCACAAGGCACCCGGCGTGTTTCGTGCAGCGCTTGCCGGGGCGCACCCATAACCGCGCGGCATGGGTGCCGCACGAACTGTCATGCCCTGCCACGGACGCACCACGCATGCCTGCCGGGCGGTCAGTCTCCCGGCACCGGAGAAACGCCTTGCAAGGCACTGCTCACGGCAACGCCGGCCGAGGCAGGCGGGTCATGAGGCCACGCACACGCCCAGCGACCGGCTCTTGGCGCGGTACATGGCCGCATCGGCCGCGCGCAGGTAGTCGTCGATCGTCTTCAGGCCGGACTGGCTGCTGACCAGGCCGATGCTGGCGCTGCTGCTCACCGTATGCGGGCCGATCATGTACGGCACTTCGAGCGCCGCGGCGATCTGCCGGGCACGCTCGGCCGCCTCGCCGGGGTCGATGGATTCGAGCAGCAGGTTGAACTCGTCGCCGCTCATGCGCGCGACCAGGTCGACGTTGCGCACGCACGATTCGAGGCGACGCGCCACCTGCTGCAGCAACTGGTCGCCGACATGATGGCCCAGGCTGTCATTGACCGCCTTGAACCGGTTGAGGTCCAGCAGCAGCACCGCGAACATCGTGGTCCCGCCACGCGCCGGCATGTCCGCGCCGTCCCCGGATTCGTTGCGGTGCAGGGCGATGGCGTGTGCCAGGCGGGCCCGGAACAACGGCCGGCCCGGCAGGTGAGCGCGTCATAGGAGCTGCCGCGTTCGGCCAGGTCGCTCAGCGAGCCGGCCATGCGCACGGCAACGCCGTCGTCGAACTGGGCCACGCCGCGCCAGTTCACCCACACCAGGCGCCCCGAGCCGTGGAACGCCCGGAAATCCACCGAGAAATTCGGGCTGTTCCCGGACAGGTGCCGGCGGTAGGCCAGCTGCACGCGGGCGCGGTCGTCGGGGTCGATGAGCTGCTGCAGGAAGTGCCAGCCGCCGTGATGCACCGGGTCGCTGTCGCCCATCCCCACGATCTGGCGGAAGCGCTCGGATACGTGCATGACATCGGTACGCAGGTCCCAGTCCCAGATGCCGTCATTGGAGCCGAGGGTGGCCAGCGCATAGCGGTTGTCCGAGCGCAGCAGTTCCAGCTCGGTGTGCTTCTCGCGGGTCACGTCGATCATCAACCCGATCATGCGGTTCGGCCGGCCCGGCTCGACCACCGCCCGGCACAGGTCGCGCACCCACACCACCTTGCCGCACTTGGCGATCAGCCGGTAGCTCATCTCGTAGGCATAGCTCTGCGTGGCGTTGTACGCGGCTTCGTCGATGACCAGCGCCTCGGCCAGGTCGTCCGGGTGCACATGCGCGCGCCAGAACCCCGGATCGGCGCGCCATTCCTCCACGGTGTAGCCGAACAGCCGCTCCACCTGCGGGCTGAGGAAGGTATTGCCCACCCCGCGCTCGGCCTCCCAGACCACGCCGTCGATGGTTTCGAGCAGGCGCAGGAAACGCTGGCGGACCTCCACCAGCACCTGCTCGGTGACCTCGGTGATCTCGATCAGCACGCCCTGGCGGCTGATCACCCGCTCGGCCTCGTCGGTCTCCGGATGCAGCTGCAGCCGCACCCAGCGGTAATCGCCCGCGGCAAAGCGCAGCCGGAACACCGGCATGCCCGAGCGCAGGGTGCCCACGTCGTCGGGATGCACGAATTCCAGCAGCGACCGCCCCAGCGCCGCGTCCAGCGGATGCCCGGTAAGCGCGTGCCAGGCCGGGTTGAGGTAGGTGATCGCCCATAACGCATCCGTCTGCACCACCGCTTCGGGCAGCAGCTGCAGCAGGCTCGCGGAGGGCGTGGGGAGGGCGGACATACGGGGCTATGGTCACCGAGCGCCATCGCCCCGTCCAGCGGCGGGCCCGCGCGGGCGTTCATGCGGGCGGACGCGCATGATCCCGGCCCACCCAAGACCGCCAGCCGGCGCCAGCGGGTGCGCCCGGCAACGCGGCAAGGCCCACTCCGGGCCCTGCCGTCGCGGCCAATCACATGTTCCGCCGGTACTCCCCGCCCACGTCGTACAGCGCGTGGCTGATCTGGCCAAGGCTGTGGGTCTTGACCGCCTCGATCAACGCCGCGAACACATTGCGGCGCTCGCGCGCGGTGTTTTGCAGGTAGGCCAGGCCGTGGCCGTCGTGGACGCCGTCGTCGTTGCAGGCGCTGCCGACCACTTCGTGGCTGTGCGAGGTCTCGCCGGCCGGGGCCAGCACATTGCGGTTGCGCTGCCAGGTGCGCACGTTCTCGATCTGCTGCCCCTTCTCCTCCTCGGTGGAGCGGATCAGCTCGATCTCGGTCGCCACTTCGCCGGCATGCTCCTTGGGCAGGAACATGTTGACCCCGACCAGCGGCAGGCTGCCGTCGTGCTTCTTGTGCTCGTAGTACAGGCTCTCTTCCTGGATCTTGCCGCGCTGGTACATGGTGTCCATCGCGCCAAGCACGCCGCCGCGCTCGCTGATCGCCTCGAATTCCTTGTACACGGCCTCCTCGACGATGTCGGTGAGCTTGTCGACGATGAAGCTGCCCTGCCACGGGTTCTCGCAGAAGTTCAGCCCCAGCTCCTTGTTGATGATCATCTGGATCGCCACCGCACGGCGCACGCTTTCCTCGGTGGGCGTGGTGATGGCCTCGTCGTAGGCATTGGTGTGCAGGCTGTTGCAGTTGTCGAACAGCGCGTACAGCGCCTGCAGCGTGGTGCGGATGTCGTTGAACTGGATTTCCTGCGCGTGCAGCGAGCGGCCCGAGGTCTGGATGTGGTACTTCATCATCTGGCTGCGCTCGTTGGCGCCGTAGCGCTCGCGCATCGCGCGCGCCCAGATGCGGCGGGCGACGCGGCCGATGACGGTGTATTCCGGGTCCATGCCGTTGGAGAAGAAGAACGACAGGTTGGGCGCGAAGTCGTCGATCCTCATCCCGCGCGCCAGGTAGTACTCGACGATGGTGAAGCCGTTGGACAGGGTGAAGGCCAGCTGGCTGATCGGGTTCGCGCCGGCCTCGGCGATGTGGTAGCCGGAGATCGACACCGAGTAGAAGTTGCGCACGCCGTGGTCGACGAAATACTGCTGGATGTCGCCCATCATGCGCAGCGCGAACTCGGTGGAGAAGATGCAGGTGTTCTGCGCCTGGTCTTCCTTGAGGATGTCGGCCTGCACGGTGCCGCGCACGGTGGACAGCGTCTCGGCCTTGATCCGCGCGTAGGTGTCGGCATCCACCAGCTGGTCGCCGGTGACGCCGAGCAGGCCCAGGCCGAGGCCGCTGTTGGTCGGCGGCAGCTCGCCGTGGTACTGCGGCCGGGTACGGCCTTCGAACATCGCCGCGATCTTCTTCCCGGCCTCGGCCCAGCGCGCCGGGTCGGCCTTCAGGTACTTCTCCACCTGCTGGTCGATGGCGGTGTTCATGAACATCGCCAGGATCATCGGTGCCGGGCCGTTGATGGTCATCGACACCGAGGTGGTCGGCGCGCACAGGTCGAAGCCCGAGTACAGCTTCTTCATGTCGTCCAGCGTGGGGATGTTGACCCCGGAGTTGCCGATCTTGCCGTAGATGTCCGGGCGCGGCGCCGGATCCTCGCCGTACAGGGTGACGCTGTCGAAGGCGGTGGACAGGCGCGCGGCCGGCTGGCCGACGCTCAGGTAGTGGAAGCGGCGGTTGGTGCGCTCGGGGGTGCCCTCGCCGGCGAACATGCGGATCGGGTCCTCGCCGCTGCGGCGGTACGGGTACACGCCGCCGGTGTACGGGTAGGAACCGGGCAGGTTCTCCTTCTGCAGGAACACCAGCAGTTCGCCCCAGCTGCGGTAGGTGGGCGCGGCGATCTTCGGGACCTGCTGGTGGCTGAGCGACTCGCGGTAGTTCTCGACGCGGATGGTCCTGCCGCGCACCTGGTACTCGTTGACCTCGTCGGTGATCGACTTCAACCGCGCCGGCCACTCGCGCAGCAGGCGCAGGGCCTCCGAATC